>Ga0208937_1000172_pt1 | contig 60215 bp, 45 predicted proteins | sample June2015DPH_11_5_FD_184705 | JGI IMG/M metagenome (GOLD analysis project Ga0208937, IMG submission 184705) | Peatland microbial communities from SPRUCE experiment site at the Marcell Experimental Forest, Minnesota, USA - June2015DPH_11_40... | ecosystem: Environmental > Terrestrial > Soil >... | reverse complement strand
AACGTTTCCAACAGGACTCGGAACGACCAATAGCCCCACAAATAGACAAAAAGCCACTCAGCAGAGAAAACTGACCAACACAAAGCCTGAATCGCTCACTTACCCTGCCCCTCGTGAGAAAAGGCGGCTAGGCAGTGGCCAGAGCTGCGGCGGCTCTGTTTGCGGAGAATTCGGCCAAAGAAATTTCACGCATACGGAACTTCTGAATCTTGCCTGAGCCGGTCATAGGGAAAGAGTCCACGAAGCGCACATAGCGCGGGATCTTGAAATTGGCAATCTGCCCTTTGCAGAAGTTCTTCACGTCTCGTTCCGCCAAGGTGGCGCCACGCTTCAGCTTGACCCAGGCCATGACTTCTTCACCGTATATGGCGTCGGGTATGCCAATCACCTGAACGTCAGCAATGGCTGGGCATGTGTGCAGGAACTCCTCAATCTCGCGGGGATAGATGTTCTCGCCGCCGCGGATGATCATCTCCTTGATACGTCCGGTGATGCGGATGTAGCCATCGTCAGACATTACTCCCAGATCGCCGCTGTGCAGCCAACCATCGGGCTCAATCGCCTCCGCGGTGCTCTTGGAATCGTTGTAATAGCCCTTCATCACCAGATAGCCCCGAGTGCATATCTCTCCAATCATCCCATGCGGGACAATGGCGCCAGTCTTGGGATTGACGATTTTGATTTCAGTGTGGGGAAGCGCTCGGCCCACGCTTGTAACGCGAACTTGCAGGGAATCGCCGGTCCTGGTTTGCGTCATGCCGGGCGACGACTCGGTCAAGCCATAAACGGTTGTCAACTGGCTGCAATGCATTTCGTCAACGACGCGGCGCATTAATTCAATCGGGCAGGATGACCCGGCCATAATTCCGGTGCGCAGCGATGTGAGGTCGAACTCCTGGAACTGTGAATGGTGAAATTCGGCGATAAACATCGTCGGCACGCCGTAAATGGCGGTGCAACGTTCCTCCTGAACTGTCCGCAGCGCCTCGAGCGCATCGAAAGCCTCCGAGGGCAGAACCATGGCCGCGCCGCTGGCCAGGCAGCTCATGTTCGCCAAAACCATGCCGAAGCAATGATAGAAAGGAACCGGAATGCAGACGCTGTCACGCTCGGTCAACTTCATCGTGCTGCTGATGAGCAGGCCATTGTTGACGACGTTGTAGTGGCTGAGCGTGGCGCCCTTGGGGAAGCCGGTCGTGCCGGAGGTGTATTGAATATTGATCGCGTCGTGACACGAGAGACTGGCCTCGCGTTGCCGGAGGCGTTCCATGCTGGTTTGCCCGGCCATGGCCAGCAGGTCTCGCCAGGGCAACATCGAGGGAGGAGCGTCGTCGCCAATGAAGATGACCTTCGAAAGGTGCGGCAATTGGCGGGCTTTGAGAGAGCCGGAACGCCCCTCAGCTAATTGCGGTGCAATGCTAAACAAACTTTCGACGTAATCGCAGTCGTGGAAACCGCGGATGAGAATAAGTGTCTGGCATTCGGACTGCCTCAGCGCGTACTCGAGTTCGTGGGCGCGATACCGAATGTTGAGGTTGACGAGGATGGCGCCGATTTTGGCAGTGGCAAACTGCGTGAGCACCCATTCGGTGCGGTTCGTGGCCCAAATTCCGACGCGATCGCCCTTCTCGATGCCGATGGCCATAAGGGCGCGAGCGAGCCGTTCGACTTCCAGATGAAGCTCCGCCCACGTAAGTCGCTCGTGCGTGTGGCGAATCACAAGAGCGGGCTGGCTAGGGTACGCAGCGGCAGTGCCATCCAGCATGTTTCCGATGCAAAGATGCAACAGGGGTGGTTCTGATTCGCCGCGGGTGTAACTAAGGTCGGACGGCTCGAGGTCGGATTCCAAGGGTCCCTCTTACGGATGCATGCCGTAGCAAACGCGGCAGGATATCGCCCTGTGGCACATCAGTCCAATTAATACTTCTTGCAGCGGCGATAAGAGAGATGAATGGTCCTGGTGCTGTGCCTCATAAAAACTGTGGAATGGGAACAGCTGCCGCTTTATCTTCGGAATCTGCGCATCCATCGCGGAATTTGCGCGTGAACTCATTCGTGGCCGCGTCAAATCCGCGTTGGCCCTAGCAAAATTGCGCGGCAAGGTTCTGGGCAGACCCCCGAGTCAGCGTGGACCGCCTCAGAATTGCCATTCTCCGGGAGCAAGGGCGCTCAAAGGCTGAGATCTGCAGTTTCCTCGGGAGTGTTCCAAGGGGACAGCCTAACGAGCCTTTCTCTCCTTGCCTAAAAACGAAGGTTATGGGCTCGAACTACAGTTGATCCCGGTATTGTTCCAACGCCACTCGGACCAACTGGCTTCGTGTTCGAACGCCAGTTTTGGCGAAGAGTTGCTGCAGAGTAGCTTTGACGGCGGTCTCGGAAATCTGCAGTCGATCCGCGATCTGTTTATTCGCAAGTCCTTCAAAGACAAAAGAAAGCACCTGCCTCTCGCGTTCGGTGAGCTTCGAGCGGCGTTGATCCGGACCTGGCGCTTCTGCTCTTTCCAACGCCCTGCGAAGCAGATCCTGGCCGAACAAAGCCTTTCCCTCCATCGTCTCGCGGATTCCCTGAATTAACAGCGCGGGAGATCCGTGTTTCATGAACACCCCGGAGATTCCTTTTCGGATCAAGGTGGGAACTTCGCTATCGCTCACGTCGGCGGTCACGAGCAGGACCTTGCCGTTGAATTGCGTGTTACGAAGGCCGTCGAGAAAGTTTGTGCCCCTTTCTTGTCCGAGGTCGAGGTCGAGTAACACAATGTCGATTTCCTTGCGTGACTCTAGGATTTGAAGCGCTTCCGTTCCAGAGCTGCAATGAGCAACCACTTCGAGCCCCGGCTCCGACTGCAAGAGTCGCGCGATACTCTCGCGAAAGAGTGTGTGGTCATCGATCAGCAGCAAACGGATATTCTTCTGGCCGGTTTTACTCATCGGGCGATTCTTGCTTATTGATTACTCTATTCAAGTTAACCGCAAAACAACAGCCATAGGTGCGTGGTTCAAACACCAGATCTCCGCCAAAGCTGCGTAAAAGGGCGCGAGAAACATAAAGCCCTAATCCTGTACTATCTGCACCCTGCTGGAATGGCTTAAAGAGACCGTCGGGCGAAGGGATTCCGACGCCAGTATCCTCGAAACGAATCACCACAGAATCGGCTTCAACCGCGCTGCTGATCGTCAATTGCTTTTTGTCTGTTGTCTCCATCGCGCGCTGACTGTTTAACGACAGATTCAGAAAGACCTGTGCCAAACCGTAGCGGTCCCCGGCGACCAATGGCAGCTCGTCATGCAAAAGCCAGGCGATCTCGATTCCAGCCTCGCGGTACGAGGGCTCCATTAGAATGCGCAATTCGTCCAGGACGCTGGACAGTTCGACGGCTTCCCAGTGCTGGTTCGCCGTAGGCTTCAATTCCATTGCGGAAAGTTTTCCAAGGCCCTCGATCAATGTTCCGAGCGCGCGAAAGTCTTCATTATTCTGCAAACCCGGCAGCCGCGAGAGATTCTTGTGGACGATGAGTACGGCGCCGGATAGATTCCGAATTTCGTGCGCGATTGCGCTCATAAGAATCGTCGTGTTCTTCAAGAGGTGATCCAGGCTCAAGTCTTCGCGGTCCCTCAGATCCTCAGAAAGATCAACGATAATCGCGGCCAGCCGGGGTCCGCGAGCGGTCGTATAGGTGGAGAACCACACTGCGGCAAGGAAGGCCTCTCCGTTCTTGCGCTTCCCGCGGCATCGCAGCTCCGTGCGGAATTGCCGGGATCGCTGCGTTTGTACCGCCGCTTGTAATGCTGGAAGAAACTCGCTGATTGGCTGACCCACAATTGGAGTGCTGCCCGGCGCCAAGAGACTCTGGCTGGCTTCATTGGCGAGGAGAATGCTTCCCATAGAATCAATCGTCACAATGGCAACCGGACTACTCTCAACCAACACCTGCAATTGCTCCTCAACTTCCTTGCGCAGCTCGATCTGCGTTTCCACTTCTTTGAGATGTTCCAAGGTTACCTGGCGGTTGCGGATGATTTCAGACGCAAAAAGACCGGTTCCGACAAATCCAGTGGAAGCCATCAAAAGCCGGGTGACTGCTTCATTCGGGGGGAGTTCGCTAAACAATTCCTGGAGAACGGCGCAGACCAGAGCAACAAGTGTGATCTGCCATCGTGGAAGAAAGCCCGCGACCAATAGAATGGGAAACAAGTACAGGAACCCGATGGAAATGAATGGCTTGGTCTGCCAATCAACCACCGCGATCGCAACTATCAAAACCGCGGCAGCGACTAACAGTCGCTTGCGGTTGTGCTCCGAAAAGATTGAGGAAAAATCCATGGCGAATCTCCGCGAAACCCTCACAGCAGCAGCCGGATCACCTTCCTCAGTGTAGGCGAAAAAGCTGAAAGATAACCTGCGCCAAGCCAAAAGATAGGTCCTCGTGGTCAAAAGATAGGCCCGCCTGCCCTCAAGATAGGTCTCTGCCGCAGAGCCTGATGCTCTATAAATGCCATTCACAGTTCTCAGAGCCTCACTCGTAAGAAGACGCGCTGCGGCTCCGAACAGTGAGAATCAAAGAATGAACTTGGGCTGAGATATGCGGCTGTTCCTCAGCCAACACCCGAATCGCGCTTGCCAAGCCCTGCCCGAGCGCCAGCGCAGGCGGGAACTCCGGCTAGAGCGTGCGCGGGATGCGGCCAGGATCGCCATCTCTGACCGGGCCGGTTGGCTGCACGAATTTCTTTTCAATTTGCGGATGGAGTTCGAGCAGACGCTTTAGAAAAAGGCGGTGAAGCGGTAAATGATTCGCAAAGTGGTCGATTTCGCCTTGCAGAATCGCTTTCTTGTCCTCTCCGTAGCGTTTCTGCTGCTTATTTGGGGTGCGATTTCGTTTCATCAACTTCCGGTCGAAGCGTACCCGGACGTTGCGGACAACTATGTAGAGATCATCACGCAGTGGCCAGGGATTTCCGCCGAACAAATCGAGCAGCAGGTCACCATCCCGCTCGAAACGGTGATGAACGGAATTCCGCACGTAACGCACTTGCGGTCGTTCTCGCTGTTCGGGCTCTCGGACATTAAGCTGATTTTCGATGATGAGGAAGAGAACGCCTGGAACCGCGAGAGGGTTCTCGAGCGGCTTTCGCAAGTCAGTTTGCCGCCGGGCGTCTTGCCAAGCATGGGCACGGACTGGAGCCCCGTGGGGCAAATCTACTTCTTCACGTTGCACAGCACAAATCCGCAATATGACGTCATGGAGTTGAAGTCCATCGAAGACTGGGTGGTCGAGAAGAATTTAAAGGCCGTCCCGGATATCGTCGACGTTGCCAGTTTCGGCGGACCGACCCGAGAGTATCAAGTTCGCGTTGACCCCAATAAATTGATCTCTTATGGTCTGAGCCTGGCTCAAGTCGAGCAGCAACTCACGAACAACAACGTGAATGCCGGAGGCAGCTTCGTGGAAGCCGGTCTGCAGCAAATCAACGTTCGCGAAGTGGGACTCGTCAGAAACGTGCAGGATATCGAGAACACGGTAGTCGTAACCAAGAGCGGCACGCCCATCCGTGTGAAGGACATCGCGGTAGTTTCGCAAGGCCCGAAGATCCGCCTTGGCCAGTTCGCGCGGGCGATTCACCGCGAAGACGGAAAGATCATCGACAACGACGATGTGGTTTCGGCCTGGGTGCCCATGCGAAAGGGCGCCGATGCGGAGAAGGCCCTCGAAGGACTGCACAAAAAAGTAAAAGAACTGAACGATCACATTTTGCCTCCCGGCGTGAAGATCGTTCCGTTCATTGACCGCAGCGATTTGCTGCACTTCACGACACATACGGTGCTGCACAACCTTACGGAGGGCATCGTCCTGGTCGTCATCATCCTCTTCCTATTTCTGGGGAATGCTCGCGGGGCAATCATCGTCGCACTGACCATTCCCTTTTCGTTGTTGTTCGCCGCTACGTGCCTCCGGCTCAAGGGCATTCCCGCTAACCTGCTGTCTCTTGGCGCGCTCGATTTCGGGATGGTCGTGGATGGTGCTGTGGTGATGGTCGAAAACATCATCCGCCATTTGGGCCACCCGGAAAACTCCTACAAGACACCGATGGAGCGCATCCGCGATGCGGCGCATGAGGTGCAGCGCCCAGTCTTCTACGCGATCGCCATTATTATCACCGCGTACCTGCCGATTTTCACGTTGCAACGCGTCGAAGGGCGCTTGTTCAAACCCATGGCCTGGACCGTGGCATTTGCTCTGTTGGGCGCCTTGCTATTCTCGATGCTCGTCGCGCCGGTGCTTTCAAGTTTTTTCTTCCCCAAAGGAGCACGCGAGTGGCACAACCCAGTGATGGAGTTGCTGAAAAGGCTCTATCGCGACGCGGTGAAGTGGGCCATCGTGCATCGCCTCATAACCGTGGGCATCGCGGTCTTTGGTTTGCTTCTCGCCATATATCTTTCGGTGGGCGGCGTCATCGGTTCCGAGTTCCTCCCGCACCTGGACGAAGGAGCTCTTTGGGTGCGCGGCACTCTCGCTCCCAGCACCGGACCGAGCGAAGGAATCCGGTTGTCGAACCAGTCCCGAATCGTACTTTGCGCTTTTCCTGAGGTTACCGAATGCACCAGTCAAACGGGGCGTCCGGACGACGGCACGGATACAACCGGCTTTTTCAACACCGAATACTACGTCGGCCTGAAGCCGAAGGAACAATGGCGTCCTGTATTCCACGAGGACAAGGAAGAAGTGATCGCGGCCATGAACCGGGAACTGGAGAAAATCCCGGGCGTAATCTGGGGTTTTTCTCAGCCCATCGAAGACAACATGGAAGAGGCGGTCAGTGGGGTTAAGGGCGAACTGGCCACAAAGGTCTATGGCGATGACTTGAAGACGCTCGAGGAAAAGGCTAATCAGATCGTGAGTATCATGCGCGGGGTCAAGGGAATCGAAGATCTCGGAGCCTTTCAAGTTCTTGGCCAACCCAACCTGAACATAACCGTGGATCGTCAACAGGCCGCCCGCTATCAGGTCAACATTGCCGACATCCAGGATGCCATCCAAACCGCAGTGGGCGGTAACGCGCTGACCCAAGTCCTGCAGGGTGAGCAGCGGTACGACCTGGTATTGCGCTATTTACCCCAGTACCGTGACACAAAGGAAGCCATTGAAAACATTCGTCTGCTATCTCCATCCGGTGAACGCGTCTCTCTCGCGCAGCTCTGCAAAATCGAAGAACGGGACGGCGCTTCTGAAATCTACCGTGAGGGAAACCAGCGTTATATTGCCATCAAGTACAGCGTGCGCGGGCGCGACCTCGGCGGCGCTGTCGAGGAAGCGATTAAGAAGGTAAGCGCACAGGTTCAATTGCCGCGTGGATACCATATCGATTGGGAGGGTGAATACGAAAGTGAAGAGCGCGCCAAGGAGCGGCTTTCCGTCATTGTGCCACTGACCATCCTGCTGATTTTTATCATTCTCTACTCGATGTTCCGCTCGTTCAAATGGGCTTTGCTTATCCTCGCCAACGTGGCGCTGGCGCGCGTCGGCGGGCTGCTGGCCCTTTTGATCACTGGCACGCACTTCAGCGTGTCTTCCGGCGTAGGCTTCTTGGCGCTTTTCGGCGTTTCGGTGCAAACCGGCGTGATCATGCTGGAGTACATCAATCAACTGCGCGCGAAGGGAAATTCGATCGAGGAATCGGCAATTGAGGGTGCCGTTCTTCGGCTGCGGCCGATTATGATGACCATGCTAGTCGCCACGTTTGGATTGTTACCCGCCGCACTGTCACACGCTATTGGTTCCGACTCGCAGCGGCCCTTTGCCATTGTCATCGTCGGCGGTCTCATCTCCGACCTGGTTATGAGCATCTTCTTGTTGCCAACGCTGTATGTCTGGGTCTCCAGAGCGGGTGACAACCTCCCCGAACCAGAGCAGGGCTTCGCGGAGAACGCGTAGACGTATCCCGTTTGGACGTCCTGAACCGAATTTCTGGTTACTGCGCGATAGAAGCGCGCACAAATCGGAAACTGATGTTCTCCCTGCAGAAAGGTTTCCGTTCGCGCAATCACATCTACCTCGCCCGAACGGGAGTAAACTGGACCTGTACGCGAGGCTGCCATGGACAAACCGCGCCACCCTCTAGTCATTCGACCCTGGAAAATCCAGCAACCTAAGAAGACCAGGCTTAACACGCCGCCCATCGCCGATCGCCGCCGATGGCGCACGGGTAAGCCCGGTGCGGCGAAGCACGGCTGAGGACCAGAGCGCGCAGCTTTTCCCATTCTCATTATGTTTCCTTTGCACAATGGAACGGTCTGCGGCGCTCTGCCTCGCCTTGCTGAAGACCATACGGAAAGCGGTTGGGCGGTCCTCTGCTATGCCGTCAGCAGGGGAGATATAGCCCTGCAAATGCCTCCGAAGGTGGTAGCTTGGCAGCAGGCCGGGTGGAATCGTTTATGATGGTGGCAGGGCGAAATTCATGTGGGAAATTTTGCGTTGATTCACCCACCCATCGGCGCGGTGGTTTGACAGCCACACCCGCGCCATCTTGCTACTGCGAGGGGGATGCGCCGCGCGACTTTCTCTCTCGTATCTGCAAAGGCGATGCGGCCATACCAGGAGGAATACCATGACGATCCGTCTCGACGGCAGCAGCCTGACCATAGAAGCCGTGGTGCGCGTGGCGCGCCACGCTGAAAAAATGGAACTGACGCCCGAGGCGCTCGGCCGCATCAACACCTGCCGCGGCATGTTGGAGAAAAAGATCCAGGCCCACGAAACCATGTATGGCGTGAACACGGGCATCGGCGAGTTCTCCGAAGTGGTCCTGAATGACGAACAGGTAAAAGAGTTCCAGAAATACCTCATCTACAATCACGCGGCGGGCATTGGAGAGCCGGCGCCCGTGGAGCACGTCCGCGCGGCCATGCTGAGCCGCGTGAATGTGCACGCCAAAGGCTTCTCGGGGTGTCGGCCGGAGATTCCGCTCACCTACATCGCCATGCTTAACGCGGGCGTGACGCCCGTCGTGTGTGAGAAGGGAAGTGTGGGTGCTTGCGGCGACCTGGCACCCATGGCGCAGTGCGCCCTGTCACTCATGGGCGAGGGCGAGGCCTTCTATCAGGGCCAGCGAATGGCCACCCAGCAGGCCTTGGACAAGGCAGGCATCCCGGTGCCCGGCCTCAAGGCCCGCGACGGCCTTGCGGCTATCAATGGGAGCAACCTAATTACGGGCATGGCGTGCTTGGAGCTCTACGACGCGGAGCGCTGGGTGACTCAGGCGGAGATTGCCGCAGCCATGACGCTGGAGGCGCTCCTGGCCAACATGCGGCCTTACGAGGCCAAGCTCCACGAGCTGCGCGGCTTCCGGGGCGCGCAAACCGTGGCGGCAAACCTTCGAACCGTCATCGCGGGCTCGGACCTGGTCACGGGCAAGCTCAAGGTGAAGGTGCAGGACGCCTACTCCATGCGCTCCACACCGCAGGTCATCGGCGCCCTGCGTGACTTGCTCGCCTACGCCCGCAAGCAGGTGGAGACGGAACTCAACGGCGTGGCCGACAACCCCATTTTCGTGGCGGAGGAGAACAAGGTCTACACGGGCGCTAATTTTCAAGGCACGCCCGTGAGCCTGCCCCTGGACGTGGTGGGCGCGGGCGTGACCATGGTGAGCGTCCTCAGCGAGCGGCGCCTCAACCGTCTCCTCAACCCCGCCCTCTCCGTGGGCCTGCCGGCCTTCCTCACCAAGGGTGCCGGGATGTTTTCGGGCCACATGCTCAGCCAGTACACCGCCGACATGCTCATCGTCGAGCAGCGTATCCTTTCCGCCCCTAGCTACGTCCAGTCCATCCCCGCCGCCGCGGACCAGGAAGATTTCGTCTCCATGGGCATGAACGGGGCCCTCAAGACAAGGCAGATCCTGGAGAACGCCAACGGCGTCCTGGCCATCGAGTTCATCGCCGCCGCTCAGGGCCTGGACTTTCGCGAGTTCACGCCGGGCAAAGGCACGCTGGCCGCCAAGTCTGCCGTGCGCAAGGTCGTCGAGCACCTGGACGCGGACCGGCCGCTCTTCAGAGACCACAACGCCATGACCGCCGCGGTCAAGGCCTGCGCCGTACTCGACGCCGTCACCGCCGAGGTCGGCGAGCTGAAAAATTCCTGGTAGGGAGGAGACTCGCTACCAAGACACCATGGAAATATTTAAGCCATTGTCTTGATCAGAATATTCCCGTTGATTTTCCTGGGTGTCTTGGTGGTGGTATTTTTTCTTTCCCGGCGCAGCATGCCGGAAATGCCGTGGGCGATCCTGGAAAAAATCGAGGCGCTGGAGCGGAAACGATGGGCACTTCAGTCAAGAAAACGGCGAGCCGTGAGCGGCTCGTCACCGCACTGCATCACAAGGAACCAGACCGCATCCCGATTGATTTCGGAGGAACCGCCGTCAGCGGCGTGCACGCCAGTTGCGTGGCCGCACTGCGAGACCACTACGGGCTCGAGAAGCGGCCCGTACGCATTCATGAACCATTTCAAATGCTGGGGCTGGTGGAAGATGATATGCGGGATGCCATGGGTCTTGATGTCTTCGGCGTCTTTCCCCGAAAGACCATGTTCGGGTTTCCGGCAGAGAACTGGAAGTCCTGGCAGTTCAACGGACTCGAAGTGCTGGTTCCGGAGGCCTTCAATACAACGGTCGACAGGAATGGCGACACCTTTATCTATCCGGAAGGTGACACGACGGCTCCTGCCAGTGGACGCATGCCGCGAGGCGGCTACTTCTTCGACGCCATCGTACGACAGCCGCCGATCGATGAAGAGAAGCTGAATCCTGAAGACAACCTGGAGGAGTTTGCACCCATCTCGCAGGAAGATCTCGATCATCTTGTGCACTCGGTGCGGCAAGCAGCGGCGACTGGTTGTGCTGTGATTGCCTCATTCGGCGGGACGGCGTTCGGTGATATCGCGCTCGTCCCAGCGCCATCTCTCAAGTACCCCAAAGGGATACGCGACATCGCGGAGTGGTATATCTCCACCAGCAGCCGTCAAGACTACATACACAAGATCTTTGAACGCCAATGTGAGATCGCCCTCAAGAACCTCGAGCGTATTTACGCCGCGGTCGGCGACACCGTGGATGCGGTGTTCCTTTGCGGTACGGATTTCGGCACGCAGACTTCTGCATTCTGCTCAGTGAAAACCTTCCGCGCGCTGTACTTCCCTTACTACAAACAACTCAACGACTGGGTTCATTCCCATACACTCTGGAAAACGTTCAAACATTCTTGCGGCTCCGTCGCGAGGTTCATACCGTCCTTTATCGAGGCCGGCTTTGACATTCTCAACCCTGTGCAGTGCTCGGCGGCTGGAATGGAGCCTCAACAGTTGAAAGCGAACTTTGGAGACAAGTTGGTCTTCTGGGGCGGGGGCGTGGACACGCAGAAGGTTTTGCCATTCGGCACACCTGCTGAAGTTCGCGAGCAGGTTTTGCGGAGATGCGAGATTTTCGCTCCCGGTGGGGGTTTCGTCTTCAACACCATTCACAACATACAGGCGGCGACCCCAGTCGAAAATATCGTTGCCATGATCGATGCGGTAAAGGAATCTGGAAGCTACAGATAAGAAATTGAGGAGTCTTCCTGGCGCCAGAGACTAACTCAACCTTGCCCGCCATAGCAATCAATCGGCGTGGCCAGGGATGCAACGGCAATACCAAGAAATCATCGAACGCGTAAGTGGGAAGGAGCAAAGATGGCAGACCTGAAGCAGCTTCATGATGCAATCGTGAACGGTAACTCAAAGAAAGCGGTCGCCATTACGCAACAGGCGATCGCAGAACAGATGGACCCTGGCGAGTTGATTTCCAGCACGATGATCCCGGCGATGGCCGAGGTGGGGCGTCTTTTTGAGTGTGAGGAGTACTTCGTTCCGGAATTGCTCCTTTCGGGTCGTGCAATGAAGGGAGCATTGGATCTGTTGCGCCCTTTACTGTCTGCTTCTGGCGCACAATCGGCGGGACGCGTGGTCATCGGAACGGTGAAGGGCGACCTCCACGACATCGGCAAGAATCTGGTCGTGTCCATGCTCGAAGGTGGCGGGTTTGAAGTGATCGACGTTGGCGCCGACGTGCCGCCGGAGAAGTTCATTGCGGCATTAAAGGATACGAGCGCCAGCATCCTGGCCCTCTCCGCTCTGCTGACGGTGACCATGCCCTCCATGAAGACCACGATCGAAGCCTTGAAGGCGGCGGGCATTCGCGAGAAAGTCAAAGTGATGATTGGTGGCGCACCTGTGACCCAGGAATTTGCCAACGAGATCGGCGCCGACGGCTACAGCGAGAATGCGAACTCGGCGGTAGCTTTGGCCCGTCGGTTAATGGCTTCAGTGTAAAACTGTGGCTCGGCCCGGCGATTGCTGAGGTACTTAGATGCAACCTGCCGAGCGGGGTTCTTATACCTGGTTCCCTGTGCGAGCAATCGGGAATTAGACCGCAACCGGGTTTCATATTCAATCCTCATCGTAGACAGTTCACCTGCCCCCGTGACCGGCAGTACGTTATGCACTATTTCCGGAGTGCCCAGGCGAGGCCGTCCGGCTGCTTGCCAACCGGAATTTTCCCGGTCATTTCTAATGCCTTCACATCGATCACTGCAACGTAATCATCGGGTGTGCAGGCAACATACGCGCGCAATCCGTCAGGCTGTATCAAAATGCCCGCGGCGCCGCGTCCGATCTTCACGCGCTTCACATCCTTGCGAGTGGCAGCGTCGATTACAACCAGGTCCGGGCCGCCCAATGTGGATACAAACACCAGTTTTCCGTCCGGTGTGAATTTCAACCGGTTCGCGCCCCTTACGTTGGCATCGAGCGTCTGGACCACCTTTTTGTTCGCCAGTTCAATGATGGAAATCGTGCCGTCTTGAGCGTTTGCGACCCAAATCTCCTTGCCGTCAGGAGAAACATCAAAGCCCTCCGAACCGTTTCCCACCGGGATCACGGTCTCGGTCCAATTGGTCCGCGGAGGGCCCATTGGGCCTCCCGGGCCACTTGGCATTCCGGGTCCCGGGGGTGGAGGCGGCGGTCCGCCCGGACCGGGCCCGAAACCGCGTCCAGGGCCATTGGCTTTTTCAATCACAGTCATCGTCGCGGAACTCACATTCGAAGTGATCATCCGATTCATGTCGGGGAAGACGTAAATCATGTGAGTTCTTTCTTGACCGGTCCCCAGCACCCAGTCGATCGTCTTGGTTGCCGGATCGTAGCTGCCGATCACTTTGGCTCCCTCCGCGGTGAACCAGAGTTTCCCTCCAACAAACGTTAGGCCATGAGGCCCGCGCAGCGCGCCAAGGTCGATTACGGGCAATGTTTTTTGATTCACCAGATCGACAACGGTAATCGTATTGTACGATCCGCCGCCGTAGTTTGAAATGTAAGCGAATTTTCCGTCCGCGGAGGCGATGACCTCGTGCGGGTCGGGTCCCGCGGGAACCCGGCCCACAATGGTTTGCGTTGCGGGATCAACGATGAACATGGTCTGGTCGGTTTTGGCCAGCACCAGCAGAGCAGTTGGCGACGTCTCCGCTGCGTTCAGCAGCGCCGCGCCACTGCAAAGCAGTACAGAGAAAACAAAGGCAAAAGTTCGTCTGGATGCCATATATGATTAGCCCCTCTGAGGCAAAGATGGTATCACTCCAAACAACGAATTGCCCTGGTTTGGAAGGCCGCACATCAAGTCGAAGGAGGCGGCATGCCGGCGGGTTTCAATCGCGAAGAGAATCTGGAAAGAGCGCTGTACGCAGGGGAATTGCTGAAAGCAGATCGCCAGTGAGAACGGACGCCGGGATCAGTAATCGGCCGGAAGTCCTTGTAACTGCTCCATGGTGAGCACCGGGCCTTCTTTGCAGACGTAGATGGGTCCAACGTTGCATCGCCCGCACTTGCCGATGCCGCACTTCATGCGATTCTCGATACTGGTGTAAACCGACGCAGGCTTGACGCCCATCTTATCGAGGATCGGCAGTGTGTTCTTGATCATGATGGGCGGGCCGATCACGAGGACCACGGGATCCTTTGCAGCCACCTGGGCGCGCTCGAACACGTGCGGCACGAAGCCGATCTCGCCTTTCCAATCCGGTGTCTCGCCGCCAGGGTCAACGCAGCGGATGATCCGCACGCGCTCGGACTTCGACCATTCATCCAATTCGTCCAGGAACACCAGGTCGGCCACCGTGCGCGCGCCATAAACGACCGTGATTTCGCCATAATCGGCGCGATTCTCCAGCGCGTACCACACGGCGCAGCGGATGGGAGGCATGGCAATCCCGCCGCCCAGAAAAATCAGGTCCCGCCCCTTCCAGGCTTCCATTGGGTAGCCGTTGCCGTACGGTCCGCGGAAGCCGACTACATCCTTTTCTTCTATTTTCCAGAGTGCTTCGGTCACCCGGCCAACCTTGCGGAAACAGAATTCAATGTGATCTTTCCAGTTTGAGCTCGAGCAGATGTTGAAAGTGGACTCGCCATAGCCGAACGCGGAGAAGATGCCGAACTGCCCGACTCGAAACGAAAAGTCGCGCGCCCGTCCGGAATCGAGAAAGCGCAGCGACACGGACTTCACATCCGGCGTCTCCTGGCGGATGCGCGTCACTTCCATCAGGTCGGGCTTGTAGACGTTATCCATGGTTAATCTCGGTCGCCACGCTCAGCACGCCCAGCCCCACCGGGCAATTGCGTGTGCAGTTGCCGCAGCCGGTGCAGAGAATCTCCCCGAATTTCTCCGGATAGATTGCGAACTTGTGCAGGATGCGCTGCCGCTGCCGAGCCGGCTGCGCAGGGCGCGGGTTATGCCCCGACGCGTGCGCCGTGAACGTGGAGAACTGGCACGAATCCCATGTCTTCACGCGTGCGTTGCCCGCCGCGGACCCGGCATCCACGATATCGAAGCAGTGGCAAGCCGGGCACGAAAATGCGCAGGTGCCGCAGCCGATGCAAGTGAGCGCATGTTCGTTCCAGAAGGGATCCTCGAAATGCGTGGTGACAAACGCGCGCACCGCCTGCGCATCGAATCGTTTCTCCGGGCCTGTAATCGCCTTGCCCGTGCGCTCCGATTTCTCCGTCTTGCCGTCGAATAGCGCGTGACCCTTCTCCGTGGCGCACCGCACCTCGTATTGGCCGTTTCCCAATGCAAACAGGATGGCGTCCGAACCACGGTCCGAGCCGGGATCGAGCCCCACGGACGTGCAAAAGCAGTTTTCGTCGTGCGCGCTGCAGGCCAGCGTAACCACCGTGGTGGCGGCGCGCCGGCGATTGTAAAACTCGTCATGGAAATCCCAGTTGAACACGTGATCCAGAATCGGCAATGCGGCGGCGTCGCACGGCCGCGCGGCGATGATCACTTGCGCGGGTTCCGGCGAATCGTTTTCTATAAGCTCAATGCTGTTTCCGCGAATCTTGTATCCGTACAACTTCTCCGCCTTCGGGAAGAGGAAGTCCTTGATGGAGTTCGAGGGACGCTGAAAGCCTTCCAGCAGCAGGTCGTCCCCTGATCGCAGCACGCGATAGAGTACGAGATCCGGCTTTACGCGCGCGGGTCCCGCGACGCTCTTGCCTCCGGCGATCCATTCGGCGGCGAGCGCACGCAGCGCGGATTGGGAAATGATCTCGCTCACCGGATAAAGGCCTCCGTATCATGCAGCGTGTACGATCCAATCACGGGCTCCGCCTTGGGGTCCATGCCGGCTTCGTAGCCGAAGTTCTTTTGCGCGGCGATGTGCAGCGAAATGTTCAGCAAAGCCAGGTCAATGCCCGCCGGGCACGCGCGCGAACATTCGCCGCATCCCACGCAACGTCCCGCCAGATGAAAGGCCCGCGCGATGTGCCACGCAAAGTTTCCTTTCGTGCTCGGCGCAGGGTCAATCGACATGGGCCGGTTCTTGTCCACGATGCACCGCTCGCAATAGCACATCGGGCAGACCTGCCGGCACGCATAGCACTTCACGCAGCGGTTAAACTCATCGCTCCAGAACGCCATGCGCTCCACAGGCGGCATGGCCATCAGTGCGGCCAAGCGGTTTGGCGACGGACTGGATTGTGGCTCCGGACCCGCAGCCACACCAAGGGTCACATCCACGAAACGCGGTGTGCGCGCGGTGCAGTGCGCGCACTTGGGCTGGCCCACGCCCTCGCAGGCCATGCCGATGACATGCGCGTCTTTGCGCTCGAACTGCGCTTCCTTTTCCAGCTCAACGAGCGATTTCTCGTCGCACGGCTTTACGATGACGGCCGCTTTCCCCAGTGCCTTGATCTCTTTCCGCTTCAAATACGCGGTGAGGTTGCTGAAGCAGCGGTTGTTCCAAACCAGGCGGTCCGCATCCTCGGGACGCGTCACCACAACAGGCCCGCGCGCGCCATAGCCGATCACCACCTTCACGGTTCCCTCGGACAACAGTTTGTGGCAAACCTCGCGCAGTTCGCTCTCGGCCGCAAAACTCTTTGCCCCGGGCGAGGCAGTCTCAGGCGCTGGAACATCCGGGAACGCTCCCGTGGCGTACAATTCCTTGTACGGCCCAAGCTTCCTCGTCTGCTCAGTGAACTCAGTCACCACTTGCTGCCATTTCCTGCCCTCGGCCGCCGAAATCCACGCGAACTCAATCCGACGCAAGTCAATGCCGAGCGTGTCCAGGAGTTCCCGGAACAATATCCAGCGGCGCCGGGCGTGATAGTTGCCCGCCGTGTAGTGGCAATCGCCGGGGTGGCAGCCGGAGACCAGCACGCCATCGGCGCCCACTTCCAGCGCTTTGATAATTAGGTTGAAATCGATTCGCCCGGTGCAGGGAAGGCGAATGATCCGCACGTTTGGGGGATACTCGAGTCGTGCGGTTCCCGCCAGATCGGCGCCCAGGTACGTGCACCAGTTGCACACGTAGGCGACGATCTTCGGCTCGAATTGAGGCGCCGCGCTCATGCCAGGCTCTCCACCATCGCGTACACCTGCTGGTCCGTGAATCCCTGCAGGTCCGCGCTCTTCGACGGACAGACGGAAACGCAGGTGCCGCAACCCATGCACAACCCCGGATTCACCCTGGCCGTGTTCTTGATGAACGCGCCCCTGGGTGTGCGGAGTTCCGCGCGGTCAATCGCGTGATAGGGGCAGGTGCGAATGCACGTGAAGCACGCAGCGCAAGTTTGTTCGTTAATCGCGGCGATTTCCGGCTCGCGCGTAAGCTCGTCGGCCGCCAGCATCACCTGCACCTTGCTCGCCGCGGCGGATGCCTGCGCCACGGCTTCAGGGATGTCCTTGGGGCTGTGGCACGCGCCGGCGATGAAGATTCCCGCCGTGTTGGTTTCCACGGGGCGCAACTTCGGATGGGATTCCATCAGGAAGCCAAACTCGTCGTAGCCGATATTCAGCTTCTGCGCCAGCTCTTCGATGCCATCCGCTGGCCGCATGGCGGCAGCGAGCACCACCATGTCCGCCTCGATCGTTACGGGTATTCCCGCCAGCGTATCGGCGCCGCGCACGATGAGCTTGCCATGCTCTTGCGTTATCTTTGAAACCCGCCCGCGATAATACCGGGCGCCATCCTGCTCGATGGCGCGGCGCACGAATTCGTCGTAGCCCTTGCCGCCCGCGCGAATGTCCATGTAGAAAACGTGCGCCTGGCCGTCGTGCACCTTGTGCTTGTAAAGCATGGTGTGCTTGGCGGTGTACATGCAGCAAATCTTGCTGCAATACGGCAGGCCTTTGGCGTTGTCGCGCGATCCGACACAACTGATAAAGACGACGCTCTTGGGAATGGCGCCATCGGAGGGGCGTTTCAGCACGCCGCCTGTCGGCCCCGACGCGGAAACGAGGCGTTCAAACTGCAGCGAGTCAATTACGTCTTTGTACTTTCCGTAGCCATACTCGCCATAGCCGGCTAACGTGGTTTTGGGCTGCGATTTCGCAATGCTGTAAAGTTTGTAGCCGGTCGCCACCACCACGGCGCCGACGGCTTCCTCGACGAGCCGGTCCTCATCCTTGAAATTGATCGCCTCGGCCTTGCATTTTTTCTCGCACAGCCCGCAGCCATTGCGAATCAGCTTGGCGCACTGGCTCTTGTCAATCACGGGCCTTGCGGGAACGGCTTGCGGGAACGGGATGTAGATCGCCGGACGCATGCCCATGCCGTAATCGAATTCGCTCGAATTTCTTTTCAGCGGGCAGACGTTCCAGCATTCGCCGCAGCCGGTGCACTTGCTGACGTCCACGTAGCGCGCCTTTTGCCGGATGGTGATCTTGAAGTTGCCGACGAACCCTTCCACCTTCTCGACTTCCGAATAGCTATAGAGCTTGATGCGCGGATGCTGGCCTACTTCGACCATGCGCGGCGTCAGGATGCATTGCGAGCAATCCAGTGTCGGAAAAGTTTCGGAAAGGCCGGCCATCTTGCCGCCGATGGAGGGTTCTCTCTCCACCATCACCACTTCATGGCCCGCATCGGCTATATCGAGCGCCGCCTGGATCCCCGCCACGCCCCCGCCGATTACCAAAGCGCGCCGCGTCACCGGCACGCGAATCGGCTGCAGCGCGGCATCATTGCGCACCTTCTCGACGGCCAGTCGGATGATCTCAAATGCCTTGGCGGTGGCCTGCGCACGATCGTGATGCACCCACGAGCACTGCTCGCGAATGTTCGCCATTTCCACGAGATAAGGATTGAGCCCCGCCGTCTGCGCCGCCTTGCGGAAAGTCTTGAGGTGCATGTGCGGCGAGCATGAAGCCACCACCACGCCGTCGAGTTTCTCGGAAGCGATTTTCTCCCGGACAAGCGCCTGCCCGGGATCGGCGCACATGTACTTGTAGTTCAGGGAGCAGCGCACGCCGGGAAGTTCCGCGACGCGTTTCGCCACTTCGTCAACGTCCACCGTGCGCGCGATATTCTCGCCGCACCAGCATGTAAAGACGCCAATCCTCGACATAGTCTAAGCCTGCGTAACGAAATGCCGGTTGATGCTCAACTGCTCGGCGGAAAGCCCTAAAGCCAGTCCTACTAGGTCAGAAAGATAATAGACGACCATTCCCAGCTTCTTCCCAAAGCGCCGCTCGACCGCCGCTTGCTTCATATCCAGATTCACGTGGCACATCGGGCAGGCTACCACCAGGCAATTGGCCCCGTGTTCTGCCGCATTGCTCAGGATCTTGTGCGCCAATTCCAGCACGATGTCTTCATTGGACATGGTCATGCCCGCACCGCAGCACTCCGTCTTGTAGTTCCACTCGACCGTCTTCGCTCCCAGCGCCGCCACGATCGTTTCCATCGAAGTAGGCTGCTCGAAGTCATCGAAGTGCACCACATCGGGCGGGCGCGTCAAAAGGCAGCCGTAGTAGCACGCCGCGGTGATGGATTTCGGCGGAGCCTTCACCGCCGACTTCAGCCGCGCCACTCCGATCTTCTCGAACATCTGAATCAGGTTCAGGACTTCGCTCTCGCCGCGAAGATCGGCTTCCACGATCTCGGAGAGTTCCTTGCGCACGCGTTCGTCGCCGGCCGCTTTCTTGGCCTTGAGCAACTGCATCGAGCACAGCGGGCAAGGCGCGAAGAGTTGCTTGAAGCCGTCTCGCTCGGCCACGGCGAGGTTTCTGGCGGGAAGCGCCAGCGAGAGCTTGTGGTTCAGGGAATGCGCCGCGGTGGCGCCGCAGCAAATCCAATCCTTCATTTCGTCAAGTTGCACATCTAGGGCGCCGAGGCACGCGCGCAGCGATTGCTCGTAGTCGTTCGACGAGCCATGCAACGCGCAGCCAGGATAGTAGCCGATGTTCATGGTTTCCGTTCGCTCGCACAGCGCTCGAAAATGCGATTCACGACGCCCCGGTCGCGCGCCTTGCCGGGAATCAAGTGCAGTTTCTTGCGTTTTCCGAGTTGCGGCGCCAGGCCCGCATCCTTGAACAGAAAGGGAATCCTGCCGGTGTGCAGCACGACGTCCAACTTGAAGTGCCCGATCAGCTCCAGTTCGTTGAGCCGGCCATTGCGGCGGATGTTCTCAAGGAAAATTTTCTGGAACGCCACCACGGAAAATCTTTCAGGCGCAGCCATCCCGCGCGCCAGTGACGCCTCACGCAGCGCGTCCATCACACCCGCGCAATCGACTTCCTTGGGACACCGCGTCGAGCAAGTCTGGCACCCCACGCACTCCCAGATCGCCCGCGATCGCAGAGCCTTCTCCCATTCCCCAAGCTGGGCAAGCCGCACCACCTGATTCGGTGCCACGTCCATGTGCATGGCCACGGGACATCCCGCAGTGCATTTGCCGCACTGATAGCAATTGGCTACTTGAATAGGGGATGGGAAATGGACCGGCAGGTGTTCAGACGGAACTTGGCCAAGGGCCTGGTTCTCCACTGGGAGACCTCAGCTTAAATGCTAGGGTTCCCTGCGTGGACTGTATGTGAGGGATGTCGCAACCCCCTGTGACCCACAACGTCCTCTGCCGGCGCGTCGTCCTCGCCCCGAAGGCCCCGGTTCAACTGTCACACATGGGAACGCCGCGTAACTATATGAAGATGCTTAGGTTACGCCATTGCTCCTTTTGACCGAGTGGGGCTCTTGTCCAAGTTTAGCCTGAAATCCAAAATTGACCAATTGCAGGCGAGCGCATCTTGCTTTGATTCAATTGATTGACGTCGAACAATCCAACTTCGCCGAAGTTGGTTTTTCCCCCACATCATCCACCGCCCAAAATCTGTCATTTCGACCGGAGGGACGGCGCTTTTTGCCGTCCCGGAGTGGAGAAATCCCTCTTCAACTTCGGGAATCAGGTTTAGTGGGAGGGTCTACAGTACGGTCTACTTGCTGGCCGCAGGAACGTCTTGCGGATTGATTCTGGCTTTCTGCCAGTGCAGCATCAAAGGCGTCCGGTCGTAACCGGCGAGGGTGCCCGTGAAGCGTACCAGACTGCCCACCGCAAGGGTCGCAGCCTCCGGCTGCCCGGCAACGCTGACATCCATGTTCGCCCTGCGCGCCGCCCTGAATTCCAGTTCGCTGGTGACCAGGGCTACTTTCAACACAACGGGATCGCCCTGCACCACGCTGATTACTTTGCTGGGTACGTTCGGAAATTCCATTCCACAAGCCGCCAGCCAAGTCGCCTTGCCTTTGTCGGCGGGGCCTTTTATGTCCGCCACGACGCTGGTAATCGTCATGACATTTCTCGCGGCCTCCAGATCGGTTTTGCTCGGCAGGCTGTAACTTTCCGGGCGCTCCAAAGAGCTACCCGCGGCTTGCAGCAATTCGCTGAGCTGGGCGTCAACCAGGCTGGGACACCCCGTCTGCTCGTAACTCGCCATTAGTTTTTTCAGGTACGCCTTGATCTCTTGCGGTTGCGGCCCACCCCTGTTTTTCGCGCTAGCCGCGCGCGCCAAGGCCCAGAAGCCTTCCAGTTGGCGCGGCGGGCTCACCCCCAAGTACGCGAGCCCAAGCTGGTAAGTGGCGTTGCCATCTTCCGGATCCAGCGCCAGCGCGGCGCGGTAGGCCTCGATTGCGCCTGCATAGTCCTTCAACGCCATGGAGGCCGCTCCCGAGGTCTCATCCAGGTAAACCGTGATTGGCTTTCTCTCCGCGGCAAACGCCGCATCCGCGACGTTTTCGGGTTTCTTGATCTCGTTGAGAGTGCTCAGCCCCAGCGCGGCTGCTTCCTTCGCCTGCTTCGCCTGCGCCGGATCATTTGGCCGCAGCGCGTCGTAGGCAGTCGCGCGCGCATACAGCGCCTGGAATCGCGCGTTGGCATCGGCTTTGTCTCCCAGCGCCACGAGTTTGTCGGAGTACTCGATCACCTTCGGGAAATTCTTTAGTTCACGATAGTCCCGGTAGTACAGCGCATAGGCATCCACCAGCAGTTCGGAATTCGGGAACCGCGACACAAAGTCGTCCAGGCGCTGGATCTGGTGCGCTTCGTCCTTCTCGGCTTGCACTGCCTTGAATTCGTTGTGCTCGCCCGCCGTACCAACCGCATAGGAGACTTTGCGTCCCGCAGTGTCGGCGTAATATTTGGTTTTCGAGGGGTCCGGCGGCGGCACCGGTTTGGCGGAAGGCGATGCCGGAGGCGTGGCAGCGTTCTCCGCGGAAAGATTCTCCGAAGCAGCCGCCGGTGCAACGGGCTTTTCCGTTGGAGCCCCGGGCACAGTGTCCGGCTGATGCGCCGGGCTGGTCGTCTCCGTCTCTGGCTGCGGCCCGCTTGATGAATCCGCTGAATCCGCTTTCCGTGCCACGGCCCGGAACAACGCGCCGCGGTAGCGCCACGCCCCGGCAACGCCAATTGCCGCCACGATAATCAACGCGGCCAAGGGAATCCAACTCCGCGCCGAACGCGATGAAACCTGCTGGTCTGCGGGCGCAACCCCAATTGTTCCCGCCCGATTCACGGATGCGGAACCCGGCGCCACCGGCACCGTCGAACGCGCTGCCGCTGCACGGCGCGGCGTGGCTCCCCCAGGCGCAACCAAAAGCGTCTCTCCTTCTTCCTTCTCACGCCTTTCCAATTCCCACCGATCCAGCGCATCAATGATTGCCTGCCCGTTGGCAGGCCGGTCCTCGCGGTTCTTTTCCAGGCACTTCATCACCAAATCGGCGAGGGGCTGGGGAATTTTCACTCCGGTTTGCGCGCATTGAATGGGAATCGGAGGAGTCTGGATGTGCGCCATCACGATTTGCAGCGAAGTGTCGCCTTGAATCGGGAGTTCGTTCGTCAGCATTTGATACATCACGATGCCCAGCGAATAAATGTCCGAGCGGCCGTCGAGGTCCTTGCCGGGAGACGCCATGGCCTGTTCCGGAGACATGTACAGCGGCGTGCCGACCACCATTCCGGTGCCGGTGATGGATGTCGCGGAGGATCCGCTGAGCCCTTCCTTGAGCTTGGCGATGCCGAAGTCCAGTACCTTCGCAACAACTTGCTTTTGCGATTGGATGAGAACGATGTTCTCCGGTTTGATGTCGCGATGCACGATTCCCAGGCGCTGCGCCGCGTCCAGCGCGGAGGCCACTTGCCGGGTGATCGAGGCCACCCGCGCCGGCGGCATCGGGCCTTCCTCGGCGATGACATCTCTCAGGTTCTTGCCCTCGATGTACTCCATGACGATGAACGGCTGGCCGTCTTCCGTTTCGTCGATGTCGTCCACGCGCACGGCATTGGGGTGGTGGAGTTTCCGTGCCAGGATGGCTTCTTGCTCGAAACGTTTGACGAATTTCTTATCGCTTGCCAGGGCCGCCGCAATCACTTTCAGCGCGCGCAGCTCCTGGAAATGCAGGTGCAACGCTTTGTACACCGCGCCCATGGCCCCTTGGCCGATCTTCTGAATAATTTGGTATTTTCCACGGACCAGCGCCCCCTCGGCCCATTCCTCCGACTGGGTGAGGGGCGTCCCGTCCTGGGGACAGTTGGCGAAATGGGTGGAGTAGCTCCGCTGACAGACGCGGCAGGTTTTCATGGCGATTCCAGCAGCGATTTCGTGGCACGTAGTCTACCACGAAGCTCACCGCGGTAAACACGCATTCAAAGAGGCCCACCCACTGTCAATCTTCTTTCCCATCAATACTTTAAGCAACTGTTCTTGTTCCATTCCGAACAATTGTCTCCCTTGATCGCCCTTTCATGCCCTGCATCAAGTGTCTCTGCAATGCCTGGATGACGAAAGCGATGCCTGCAACCCTTTTCGTCGAAACCTTGGGCCACAATACACTGAAACTCGGCACCCTTCCCATACGTCGAAAGATAGTGGAGACGATGATAGGATGTATTGGAAGTGTCGGGAGAGAACTGTACCCGCAGCCGATTCTTCCCGCGAAATGTGCGTCCCAACTCCGCTCCAGAGAGCGCGCAGCTTCAATCACCAACCGAGGACTGTCCCTCATCGATTTGAGGAGTGCAAGTGACGGAACAACAAGCAAACTCAACGGATTCCGGGAATCCCGGGCATTACACAACTGAAAACGCATCCACCCACAAGAGCCGCTGGTGGATCTGGCTGATCGTCGCCGTGATTATCCTTGGCGGCGTGGCGTGGTGGCAACTTCGCGGGGCTACTCCCGCGGCGAAAACCGGCGGTGACGCCGCCTCCCGCCCAGTTTTGATTTCGACGGCGGCAGCTCACCAGGGCGACATCGGCATTTACCTGAACGCATTGGGTACGGTGACGCCTGTCTACACCGTAACGGTGACCAGCCGCGTGCAAGGCGAGATTACCCAGGTCTACTATCACGAAGGGCAGATGGTCCAGAAGGGCGACCCGCTCGTCGAAATCGATCCCCGCCCATACCAGGCGTCGCTAACGCAAGTCGAAGGACAACTGACGCACGATCAGGCCGTCTTGAACGAAGCCAAGATCGATTTGGAACGCTACCAGCAAGCCTTCACTCGCAACGCCATCGCCAAGCAGCTATTGGACGATCAACAGCAGGTCGTGCTGCAGGATGAAGGCACCGTCAAAAACGATGAGGGCCAGCTTGCGAATGCCAAGGTCAATCTCGTCTACACCCATATCACCGCACCCATTGCCGGGCGCGTTGGACTGCGGCTCGTCGATCCCGGGAATATCGTCCAGGCCAACAGCTCCACGGGCCTGGTCGTGATCACGCAGCTTCAGCCCATCACGGTAATCTTCAGCATCAATGAGGACTATCTCCCGCAAATTCAACGGCAATTGCGCAAAGGGAAAAAACTGCCTGTCGATGCGTTTGACCATTTTGAAAGCACGAAACTCGCCTCCGGCTCGCTGCTCACCCTCGATAATGTCATTGACCCAACCACCGGCACTTTGAAACTCAAAGCCATCTTTGACAACACGGACAACGCTCTCTTCGCCAACCAGTTCGTGAACGTCAAACTGCTCGTTGACACGCAACTCAATATGACTTTGATTCCTGCTCCGGCGATTCAGCGCAGCGCCCAAGGGGCTTTTGTTTACGTAATCAAAAGTGACCAGACCGCCTCCATGCGGACGATAACCCCCGGCACCACGGATGGTTCCGTGACTGCGGTGCAAGGCGTGGAGCCGCAGGAAGTCGTAGCCGTCAATGGATTCGACAAGCTTCAGGATGGCGCGAAAGTTACCATCCGCAAGCCCACCAGCGGCAGCGGTGGAGCCTCCGGCCAGCAGCCTCAAACGGGCCAGGATACCCAATCTGGTCCGCCCACAACCCGTGGGGCAGGCGCCCCGGCAGGCAAAAAGGGAGGCTCCTCGCAGTGAGTCCCTCTCGTCCGTTCATCTTACGGCCGGTAGCGACGTCGCTTTTGATGGCGGCCATCCTGCTCGCTGGCTTCGTCGCCTATCTCCAGTTGCCCGTATCGGCGCTCCCAGAGGTGGACTACCCCACCATTCAGGTGGTCACGTTCTATCCCGGCGCCAGCCCCGACGTGATGGCTTCGGCGATTACCGCGCCTCTCGAGCGGCAGTTCGGTCAGGTCCCCGGCCTCAATCAGATGACTTCCACGAGTTCCGATGGGAGTTCCATCATTGTTTTGCAGTTTTCACTCGAATTGAACATCGACGTCGCTGAACAGGAAGTACAAGCCGCCATCAACGCAGCGCAAACTTATCTGCCTTCCGATCTGCCGATTCCGCCGATCTATAGCAAAACGAATCCGGCGGACACGCCGATTCTCACCCTGGCGCTTTCCTCCAAAACGATTCCGCTGTCGCAAGTCGAAGACTTCGCGGATACGCGCTTCGCCCAAAAAATTTCTCAGCTTCCGGGCGTGGGACTCGTCAGCATCAGCGGCGGGCAAAAGCCGGCCGTTCGCGTGCGCGTTAATCCCACGGCGCTCTCCTCGTACGGCATAAATCTCGAGGATGTCCGCACGGCCCTCCAGCAAACCAGCCTCGACCAGGCGAAAGGGAACTTCGACGGCCCCCAACAGGACTACCAGATTCAATCGAACGACCAACTGCTCACCGCTTCCGATTTCGAGCAGGTCATCATTGCCTACCACAACGGGTCGCCCGTAAAACTCTGCGACGTGGCTACGGTCGCAAATGACGTGGAAAACAACCGCCAGGCCGCCTGGATGAACGAAACTCCCGCGGTCATCGTCAACATCCAACGCCAGCCCGGGGCGAACATCATTCAGGTCGTCGATCGCATTAAGAAGTTGCTTCCCGTCCTGAAAAGCAATCTCCCCGCCGCCGTGCAAGTGGATGTACTGACGGATCGCACCACCACCATCAGGGCTTCCGTCCAGGACGTCGAATTTGAACTCATGCTCACCGTGGCTCTGGTCGTCATGGTCATTTTTCTGTTCTTGCGCAATCTTTCCGCGACCATCATCCCCAGCGTCGCCGTCCCTCTCTCCATCGTCGGCACGTTCGGCGTGATGTATCTCGCGGGCTTCAGCTTAAACAACCTCACGCTGATGGCCCTCACGATTTCGACTGGGTTCGTCGTCGATGACGCCATCGTCATGATCGAGAACATCATTCGCTTCATCGAAGAGGGAGACCCCCCGCTGCAAGCCGCGCTGAAGGGCTCCGAGCAGATCGGTTTCACCATCGTATCGCTCACCATTTCCCTGATTGCGGTATTGATTCCCCTGCTCTTCATGGGCGACATCGTCGGGCGGCTTTTCCGGGAGTTTGCCATCACCCTGAGCGTGACCATCCTCGTCTCCGCGGTGGTTTCTCTGACTCTCACTCCCATGATGTGTTCGCGTCTTTTGAAAAGCACCCACGGGCGAAAGCAGACCCGTTTCTATGTGGCCTCGGAGAAAGCCTTTGATCGCATCATTGCTTTCTATGGAAGAACTCTAACGTGGGTGTTAAAGCACCAAAACGCAACTCTGCTTGTGGCCGCCGCCACGCTGGTGCTTACTGTCATTCTCTACGTCTTCATCCCCAAGGGTTTCTTCCCCGTGCAAGACACGGGCATCATACAAGGCATCTCGGAAGCCGCGCAGTCCGTATCGTTTCCGGCCATGGCGGAAAAACAGCAGCAACTCTCCCACTTGATCTTGCAGGATCCCGCCGTGGAGAGCCTTTCTTCCTTTATCGGTATCGACGGCACCAACACCACACTGAACAGCGGGCGCATCCAAATCAATTTGAAGCCCCTGGAAGTGCGCAAAATCAACGCCTCGGATGTCATCCGGCGGCTCCAGCCAAATCTGGAGAAGATTGATGGCATCACGCTGTACATGCAGCCGGTGCAGGACCTCACGGTCGAAGACCGCGTCAGCCGCACGCAATACCAGTACACTCTCGAAGATCCCGATCAGCGCGAACTGAATTACTGGACGGCCAAGCTGATGGCCAAACTGCAGGCGATTCCGGAGCTTCGCGACCTGGCAACGGACCAGCAGACTTCCGGCCTTGCCGCCTCCCTCACCATCGACCGTGTCACTGCTTCCCGCATGGGCATCACGCCGCAAGCGATCGACCAGATGCTTTACGATGCTTTCGGCCAGCGCCAAGTTTCGACGCTGTACACGCAAGTGAACCAGTACCACATCATTCTTGAAACGGAACCCGAGTTTCAGAAGAATCCCTCGAAATTACAAGACATCTACGTGCGTTCTGCTCTGGCTCCAACCGCACTCACTACGGGTTCTTCCAATACGCAGACTGTCACGGCCACGACGTCTTCCGGCAATTCTGCTTCCTCTGCTGCGCCCAGCCCTTCCGCTGTCCCCAACACGGCTGTCAGCTCCGGTTCTGCCAATCCCAGCCCCGTGGCAACGGTAAATGGTGGCGCGGTTCCGCTCAGCGCCTTCACCCGCTTTGAAATGAAGAGCAGCCCTTTGTCCGTCAACCACCAGGGGCAATTTCCCGTCGTCACCATCTCCTTCAATCTGGCGCCCAGTGCCTCGCTTGGCGAAGCCACCAAGGCGATCGACAAGGCCCAGAAGGACATTGGCATGCCTCTCAGCGTGCAGGGCGCCTTCCAGGGCACCGCCGCATCCTTTCAAGCTTCCTTGTCCAACGAGCCGCTCTTGATCCTCGCGGCGCTGGTCACGGTTTATATCGTCCTTGGTGTCCTTTACGAAAGCTACATTCACCCGCTCACCATTCTGTCGACGCTGCCCTCTGCCGGCGTGGGCGCCATTCTGGCCTTGTTGATTTGCGGCCAGGAACTCAGCGTCGTGGCGCTCATCGGAATCATTCTTTTGATCGGTATCGTCAAGAAAAACGGAATCATGATGATTGACTTTGCTCTCGAGGCGGAGCGCAAAGAGGGCAAAAAGCCGGAAGTCGCCATCTATGAAGCGTGCCTCTTGCGATTCCGGCCCATCATGATGACCACCATGGCTGCGTTGCTCGCCGGCCTGCCACTTGCCCTTGGTACCGGAATAGGCTCGGAGCTGCGTCGCCCCTTGGGCATCTCCATGGTTGGCGGCTTGCTCTTAAGTCAGGTTCTGACGCTCTACACGACTCCGGTCATTTACATCTTCTTCGACCAGCTCGCGCAGCGCTTCTCTTCGCACCGCGCGCACGATACCGGGCTCGAAGTGGTCCCGGCGGATTGATGCCATGAGCCTCTCTTCTCCATTCATTCGACGGCCGGTGGCCACCACACTCCTGACAGCGGCCATTGCGCTGGCGGGGGGCGTGGCCTTTCGCGAGTTGCCGGTCTCGCCGCTTCCGCAGGTTGATTTCCCGACGATTTCCGTGGGCGCTAGTCTGCCGGGAGCCAGCCCGGAGATCATGGCCTCCTCCGTCGCCACGCCCTTGGAGCGCCAGTTCGGAAGGATCGCCGGCATCACGGAGATGACCTCCTCCAGTTATCTCGGGACCACCAGCGTGACCATGCAATTTGATCTGAACCGCAACATTGATGGCGCCGCGCGCGACGTCCAGGCCGCCATCAATGCCGCGCGGAGTTACCTGCCCGCGAATCTCCCCGGGAATCCCACCTATCGCAAGGTCAATCCCGCCGATGCTCCGATCATGATTCTGGCGCTGACGTCAAATGTGTACACCAGAGGCGCGCTGTATGACGCCGCCTCCACCATCATGCAGCAGCGTCTTTCTCAGGTTCAGGGGGTCGGGCAAGTCAGCGTTGGTGGCAGCTCGCTGCCGGCAGTGCGGGTGGACATTAATCCGACGCAACTCAACGGCTATGGTCTGGGCCTGCAGGATGTTGCCGCGATGCTGAGCCGGCAGAATGCCAATAGTCCCAAGGGGCAAATCACGGATCGTGCGACGTCCGCGGACATCACCACGAACGACCAGCTCTTGAAGGCCGTGGACTACATGCCGCTTGTGGTGGGCTACCACAATGGCGCCGCCGTCAAGTTAAGCGATGTCGCGGAGGTCCAGGACTCCACGGAAAACGTGCGCGCCGCCGGCTTCGTCAATGGCAAGCCCTGTGTCCTCATCTTTATTTTCCGCCAGCCGGGCGCGAACATCATTGATACCGTGGATCGTATCCGCGCCGTGCTTCCGGCACTCAAGGCTTCCATCCCTACCGCCATTGACACGGAAGTTGTGATGGACCGTACTCTCACCATTCGCGCATCCGTTCGGGATGTTGAGCGTAATCTCATGATCTCGATTTCCCTGGTCATCCTGGTGGTGTTCGTCTTCCTGCGAAGCGTCCGTGCCACCTTCATTCCCAGCGTCGCCGTCCCCGTCTCCCTGATCGGCACCTTTGGCGTGATGTACCTGTGCCACTACAGCATTGACAACCTCTCGCTCATGGCGCTCACCATTTCCACGGGCTTTGTGGTTGACGATGCCATTGTGGTCATCGAGAACATCACGCGCTATCTCGAGCAGGGCATGTCGCCTATGCAAGCGGCCTTCAAGGGCGCCAGCGAAATTGGCTTTACGGTCCTGACCATCAGCATCTCTCTGATTGCTGTGTTCATCCCCATTCTATTAATGGGAACCATTATCGGGCGGCTGTTCCGGGAATTCGCCGTGGTCCTCTCGGTCGCCATCCTGGTCTCCCTGGTCATTTCTCTGACGGCGACGCCGATGATGTGCTCTCGGCTGCTCAGGAATCTTCGCGATGAGCGGCACGGCCTGGCGTACCGCCTCAGCGAGCGCGCCTTCGCTGCGGTCCTACGGGGCTACGAGCGGAGCCTCGGTTGGGTCCTGGAACACTCACGCCTGACGCTCGGCGTTCTGGTCTTCACCATTGCACTCAATATCTTTCTTTTTTGGATCGTCCCCGGGGGACTCTTTCCGCAGCAGGATAACGGCATCGTCTTTGGCGGCATACAGGGCTCACAGGACATTTCTTTCCAGGCCATGCAAGCGGCTACGGCGCGCATCGTGAGTATCGTCAAAACGGATCCCGCCGTGCAGAATGTCATGGCGTTCACGGGTGGCGGGGGCCCCACCAACGGCGGCTTCGTTTACATGGGCCTGAAACCCCGCAACCAACGCGACGCCAGCTCCAGTCAGGTGGTTGACCGTCTGCGCCCGAAACTCCTTGCTGTCTCGGGTGCCAGCACTTTTATGCAAGCCGGACAGGACGTGAGCATTGGCGGACGGAGGAGCAGCGCACAATATCAGTACACCATTCAGAGCGACACCCTGCAGGACCTAATTCAGTGGGGCCCGGTCCTGCTCCAGCAGATGCGCAAGTTGCCCATGCTCACCGACGTGAATACCGACCAGCAGAATAGCGGTCTGCAGGCGATGTTGACTTATGACCGCCAGACCATGTCACGTCTCGGTATTACCCCGCAGATGGTGGATAATTCCCTCTACGAAGCCTTCGGCCAAGCCCAGGTTTCCACCATGTTTACCGGCATCAACCAGTACCACGTGGTGCTGGAAGTCGCGCCCAAGTTCTGGCAGTCTCCCGTGAACTTGAGCGACGTGTACATCCGGGCCGCGCAAGGGAAAGTCATCCCTCTCAGCGCCATCGCGCATTACGAGCCAAACACCGCTCCCCTGGCCGTGAATCACCAGGGGCAATATCCCTCGGTCACCATTTCCTTCAATCTTGCTCCGGGTGTTGCTCTCAGCGACGCGACCACGGCCGTCCTCGGCATGCAGCAGAAGATCGGCATGCCCAACACCATTCATGGCATGTTCTCCGGCGCGCTTCAGGCCTATCGCGATTCCTTGGCGGGGGAACTTATTCTGGTCGGCTTGGCAATCATTGCCGTCTATATCGTCCTGGGCATTCTCTACGAGAGTTACATCCACCCCCTCACGATTATTTCCACCCTCCCTTCCGCGGGAGTCGGCGCCGTGCTGGCGCTCATGATCTTTCACAAGGACCTCAGCATCATCGCGCTAATTGGCGTCATTCTGTTAATTGGCATCGTCAAGAAGAACGCCATCCTGATGATTGACTTTGCGCTCGCCGCCGAGCGCATCGACGGCAAAACCCCTCGTGAAGCCATTTTCCAGGCTTGCATCCTGCGATTCCGCCCCATCCTGATGACCACCATGGCGGCCCTCTTTGGCGCCATGCCCTTGGCTTTCGGCAGGGGGACGGGTTCGGAGCTGCGTAATCCTCTCGGCATCGCCATTATCGGCGGGCTGATTCTGAGCCAAATGCTCACGCTTTACACCACGCCCGTGGTTTACCTTTCCCTGGACCGCTTGAGGGTCAAGTGGCTCCGCGCCCACGGAAAGCTCGAACAGCAGCGGCAAATCGAGTCCTTCGGATGACAGGTTCTTATGCGCCACGCGAACTCGCTATCAGAAAGGGCCAACCTAGTAAGGAGTCTGAGGCACCGATGAAGGCAACGAACAAAATGCGTGTTGCAACCGCGCTTCTTTGCGGCGTAGTACTCCTCCAGGGCTGCGATGTTGGCCCGAAATACAATCGCCCCGCGGCGAAGGTGCCGGCAACGTTCAAAGAGGTCACCCAGGACGATCTCAAGAAAATGGACGGCTGGAAAGTCGCACAACCCCAGGACAGCGCTCTCCATGGCAACTGGTGGGAGATTTTTGGCGATTCCCAGTTGAACGCACTCGAAGAACAAGTCAATATTTCCAACCAGAACGTCGCCGCTGCGTTTGCCAGCTTCATGGCCGCGCGCGCCCTGGTGCGGCAAGCTCGCTCGCAATATTTCCCCACCGTTTCCGTCGGCGCAAGCATCATTCCCCAGCACCAGCCCGCTTCTTTGGGCGGGACGACCTTCACCGAATACTCTCTACCCTTCGACGCTTCCTGGACGCCCGACTTGTGGGGCCGCGTGCGCAACACCGTTCGCGCCAACGTCGCAAACGCGCAAGCCAGCGCGGCCGATCTCGAATACACCCGGCTGACGGCTCAAGCGGAACTCGCCGTCGATTATTTCCAACTGCGCGGCCAGGACGCTCTGAAACAACTGCTTGATTCAACTGTCGTCGCTTATGAGGAGTCTCTGAAGCTGACCAAGGCGCTGTACGAAACGGGTATCGACTCCGACGAAGCCGTCGCGCAAGCCGAAACTCAACTGGAAGCCGCCCGCGCGCAAGATACCAATCTTGGCATTCTGCGGTCGCAATACGAGCACGCGATTGCACTTTTGGTTGGCCAGCCGGCTTCTTCCTTCTCTATCGCCACCGAGCCCTTGAAAACTCCGCCGCCCGCTATTCCGTTTGGCGTTCCCTCGCAACTTTTGGAGCGCCGCCCGGACATCGCCGCAACCGAGCGCCTGATGGCCCAGGCCAATGCGCAAATCGGCGTCGCCAGAGCCGCATTTTATCCAACGCTGACTCTTAGCGCTTCCGCCGGGTTCCAAACCACGGCCGGCTCCAGTTGGTTTAGCTGGCCGAGCCGCTTCTGGTCCGTCGGCCCGGCTATTTCCGAGTTGATTTACGATGGCGGGCTGCGTCGTGCCACCGTCGAACAGGTTCGCGCGCAATATGATCAGACGGTCGCGAACTATCGCGGCACGGTCCTGACCGCGTTTCAACAGGTCGAGGATAATCTTTCAACCCTGCGCGTTCTTTCCAAGGAAATTCAGGAACAAGACACCGCCATCCAGTCCGCGCAGCGCAGTCTGAATCTTGCGACGGACCGCTACCGCCTCGGCATCGACCCCTACCTCAACGTCATTACCGCCCAAACAACGCTCTTCGGCAATCAGCAGACCGCCGTGAACCTGCGTATCCAGCAAATCGTGGCCAGCGTGCAATTGATCGAGGCGGTCGGCGGGGGTTGGGATTCCTCCACGCTTCCCACTTCGCAGCAGATTATTTCGCGGGAGGCCCAGTCCCCGGCGGCTGCTCCGGTGCAACCCTCCAAGAGCCAGCCGCCACCCGCATCCGCTCCCTAATCCATCTTTCTCACGGGCTGCAGTTTAATCCCTCTTCATCTTTGGAGTGCGGCGGCTTGCCGCCGCTTTTCGAACTGTATGCCCCGCCGCCGCATCGCCCAGCAACGCAGCGTCGCTTGGTGGCACAGTCACTCCTGACTGTGCTCCTGGGTTCGCCTCGTTTGGTGTGATTGGCGTGATGGGCGTCGCGCAACGCAAACACAGCGTGGCAGTTGCCGGATTCGGTGTGTGGCAGACGGGGCACTCGATGGAGTTTGGCGTCATGGCTGGATGAGGTGCCGAAACCCGAACTTCTGCCTTTTCCAGTGCTGCATGGTTGTTGGGACGCCCCAGATTCTACACCACGGGAACCCGCCAACAGTCCATCAATTTCTCCGCCAAATCCCCTCCCCTCTTTCGTCATCCCGACCGAAGCGGCCCGACTTTTTCTTTCGCGCCGAATTATGGCGCGTCGGGCCGCGCAGCGGAGGGATCTCTCTTCCTCCTCAAGGGGTCGGACATTCATGTCCGACTATATAGGCGCCCAAAACCAAAAAACTCCCCAGACTCTCTCTCAGGTGATTTCAACCGGCCTGGCCGACTCTGCCGATCCACCCGCCCGCAAATCCTCTTGACTCGGAGTTCTCATTGTGAGAACCTACCACTTCATGCGTATCATCAAGCGAGGCGCTCTTGTGCACTTCTGGCAACGGCACCCGGATGCGCAGGCGAGTCTTGAATCGTGGTATGCGGTGGTGCGCCAGGCCAATTGGAAGACGCCTGTAGAATTGAAACAGGTGTACCGCACCGCTGATTCGGTCGGACGGAGAACCGTGTTCAATGTCGCTGGCAACAAGTACCGCTTGATCGCGCGTGTGAACTACCAGACGCAGCGGGTTTTTGTCCTGTACTTGTTGACGCACGCGGAATACGACAAAGGGGCTTGGAAACAATGAGCACCATGACCATTGAGCTGGACGCGAAGACTTACGGGAAACTCCTGGGGCGTACCCTCCCCCACGTAATCCGCACGGATGAGGAATGCGAACGTCTGACCAACGAACTTCTGCGCCTCGACGAACGCGAAGACCTTTCCCCGGAAGAAAAGGAACTCGCCGAACTCCTGACCGTGCTGATTGACGAATACGAGGAACGCCGCTATCCCATTCGCAAGGCCACTCCACGGCAGACGCTTCACCACCTCATGGAGGCGCGCAAACTGACGCAAAAAGACCTCTGGAAGCTTTTCGGCTCAAAGGGAATCACCTCCGAGGTTTTTCACGGCAAGCGTTCCATCAGCAAAGCCCAAGCCAAAAAACTCGCCCTCTTCTTCCACGTCACCGCCGACCTGTTCATTTGAAGCACGCCGGCTGGCCCGGGCTCAATCCGCTGTATGAAGTTGGGTGCCCCATCCTCGGTTTGTGAGGGTGGGTCTCGGGGTTCTCCCGTCCTCCCACTCCGTCGTCCCGCCCGCTCTGCAAACAGCACGGCACCCTGTCATCCTGAGGGGCGCACAGTCTGCGCCCTGAAGGATCTCAAATGACACACCGCGCATAATTTTGATTGAGGTCCTTCGGCGATCCTCATCGAATCGCCTCAGGAAGACACTGGCTTGCTAAACTGCAACAACGGATGAATTGGAGTTTGTGAGAAACCCGGGCTAGGAGTCTCCGAGCGTAGGCCGCCCGGGATTGCCTCAGCGCTTTGAGCGTGCGCCAGCCGCCGGCCTGTAGTTCTTGCACTTGCAGCCGGGGTGATAGCAGATTACGCGGAGTCGCTTCGTTCTCCCGGGCTCCGGCCTGTGGATTGTAGAACCGTGCCCGCAGCGGCAGGGCTGCTTTCGGTGAGTGCTCTTCATACTCCTGATGCTATCACGGCGCAGGGTGTCGTGGACGTGCGTAGCGCGGTTTGAACAGGCCACCCGAGATTGTCTCAGCGCTTTAAGGCTGCGCCACCCGCGGGGGGTTCGAATCGGTACCAGCGAACCTCGTCGTGACCCTCTTCCTTCATGTAGAATAGGTAGAAGCCAGGATCACCTAACAGGTGGACTTGATGGTTGTTAAGGAGGTTAATTGTATTGTCTTTCCATAGGGGGAAGCTCTGGCGGGTGGCCCGCACGGTGAATGCGCTGCTGACCCTGGGTGCCCCACTCTCGTAGTTTGAGGGTGGGTCTTGGGTTTCCCTTTTCTCGATCCCCCCGCTCGTACCAGTTTCGAAACTAGTGCCTTATAAATAATAGTCGACAAACGGTAAATAATGTGTCAAGCTCCAGTTGTTATGCTGAGGGGACGCTGCTCTTGTGCCATTTCGATACGTCCCACACCCTCGCCCTTTTCTTCGCTCTTGCGCCCGCTAACTCCTTTGTTTCCCCTACTTACGCAAAAACAGGGGGGGGCGTCCTTTGCTTCCTTTACTTCCTTTGCCTCCATTACTTCCTTCCCACTCGCCACTCCGCCTCTGTGCTCTCCGTGTCCGGCGCCTGTCCCGACCCGGTCGGGATGGTGAATCCTCATTCTTCTCCGAGAATTCCGCCCCGAACTGTCGACTGTCGGCTGCGAACGGTAAACCCGCTCTTCTAACGCCTTCGTTTACTACAACATCACTTAACATTGTCTGCACGCCGACATTCCCGTTCTTCGACGCAATCGGAAGGTCGCAAGAGCGGCCCGCCTCAGAAGGCGGCCCCTACACGAGCTTTGAACTTTCAACTTTGAACTTTGAACCATTTTTCTCCCCCAAGTCCAACTATTCCCGTACATACGCGAGGGTCGCCCGTAAGTCCAATCATTCCCGTACATCCGCAAAAACAGGGGGTGGGGTGGGGGTGCCCCCCGCAATGCCTGCCCACCTATAACTCTTTTGTTTTCTTCCACCATGTTAACTACTATATCAATTGAAATTGTCGGCGCGCCGACATTCCCACTCTTGCACACGACAAAGTCGTGCCAAGGAAAAGGCTTGCATCGGAGCGAGGAGGACCCCGCGGCGCACCTTGGTATGGCAACTCTTGGCGGGTCTATCCTTAATTGATGTACACTCAGGCTGCCGGCGCGAGCGAACGCCGGACTCGCTCCACACTTTGATAATGGCGAATGCGACCTGCGCGTCGATCGGTTCGCCGTTTTCCCAGGAGATAAAATCTTGAATAAACGCCTACGGAACTCCCTGATTCTCTGCCTTATCGTTTGCCTCGCTCTCGCAGCACTTTGCCTCACGCAAGTTGCTTTGGCGCAAACTTCGTCCTCCAAGACTCTTCCCGCGCTTCTGCTGGGCACCGCGTGGTACCCCGAACAGTGGCCGGAGTCGCGCTGGGAGGCTGACCTTACGCTGATGCAGAAGGCCGGCGTGCACTTTGTGCGCGTCGGGGAATTTGCCTGGAGCCGCATGGAACCCGAGGAAGGGCACTACGATCTGGACTGGCTGGACCGCGCGGTTGCTGCCGCGGCCAAGCATGACATTTACACCGTCCTCGGCACTCCCACCGCTGCTCCTCCCGCGTGGCTCACGAAAAAGTATCCGGAAACGCTGCGTACCCGCGAAGACGGCCGGCGCGACGAGCATGGCAATCGCGCGCAAGGCAACTGGGCCAATCCGAAATACCGCGAAATGGCGCGCAAGATCGTGGAGCAAATGGCCAAACGTTTCGGCCACAATCCCAATGTCCTGGGCTGGCAGATTGACAATGAGTACTCCGAAGTCTCCTACGATCCCGAGACTCGCGCGCAGTTTCAGCAATGGTTGAAGGCGCGGTACGGCACACTGGACAACCTGAATGCCCGCTGGACCACGTCGTACTGGAGCGAAACCTACACCGCGTGGGACCAGATCCCCATCCAGACCGGCTACGGCAATCCCGGACTGCTGCTGAGCTGGATGCGTTTTGTGAGCGACACCTGGCGCAGCTACCAGAAGAATCAGACGGACGTGATTCGCGCCAATTGCGATGCGCGGCAATTCATCACCACCAACACCATGGGCCCGTACGATGGCTTCGATCACTACACCGTAACTCAGGACCTGGACTTTGCCGCCTGGGATGACTATGTGGGAGAGGGCCACCTGAATCCCGTTCTGAATGGCGCGGGGCATGACCTGACCCGCGGCTTCAAACAGAAGAATTTCTGGGTGATGGAAACGCAGCCCGGCTTCGTGAATTGGGCGGAGGCCAACAACTCACTCGACAAGGGCGAAGTCCGCGCCATGGCCTGGCACGATGTTGGCCACGGGGCCGACGCCGTCAGCTACTGGCAGTGGCGCAGCGCCCTGAACGGCCAGGAACAGTATCATGGCAACATCGTTGGCCCGGATGGAACGCCCGTGCCGCTGTACAGCGAAGTCTCGCAAGTCGGACAGGAATTCGCCAAAGCAGGTCCCGTGCTGGCCGGCACATCGCCGAAATCGCAAATCGCCATTCTGCATTCCTACGACAGCCGCTGGGCCATCCAATGGCAGAAGCACAACCGTCAATATAATCCCATCGAAGAAATCATGAGCTATTACGGGCCGCTGCGCTCGATCGCGCAATCCATTGATATCATCTCGCCCGCCGCGCCACTGAATCAGTACAAACTCGTCGTCGCACCCGGCCTGAATGTTATTTCGGATGCTGTCGCCAAGAACCTGATCGCTTACGTGCAGAACGGCGGGCACCTGGTGCTCGGCCAGCGATCCGGCATGAAAGATGACGACAACGCACTGCAGCCCGAACGCCAACCCGGCCCGCTTGCCGCTTTGCTGGGTGGCCGCGTGGAGCAGTATTACGCGCTCACCGAGCCGGTGCCCTTCGAGGGCCAGTGGGGCAACGGAGAGTCTCGCCTTTGGGCGGAACTTCTCAGCACCAAGGACCCGGAGACGTCCGTGCTCATGAGGTATGGCAAGAGCAACGGCTGGCTCGATGGCCAGCCCGCCGCTATCACCCGCAAGGTCGGCAAGGGCCGCATCACTTATATTGGGGCTTGGCTGGACCCGCAAACCATGGCGGAAGCCGCCAAGTGGATGGCGGAAGATAGCGGGATCCAGACTCCGCTGCCCGGTGTGCCTGCGGGCGTCGAAGTCAATCCGCGCTACGGTGCGCATGGCGTTGTGTACATCCTGATTAATTTTGCAAAGCAAACGCAGACCGTCAATCTGCCAGCGCCGATGAACGACGTACTGCAGGGCGGGAGCAAGCAATCGGTCGAACTGCCGACGTATGGCGTGGCCATCCTGGCGGCTGGCCAGTAAAATTGGCGGGTTGCCCCGTGTAATTTTTGACGGCAACCCGTAGCCGGGGCGGCTTCCCGCCGCCCGGGCTTACCTTGGACGGCAAAGCAAGCCGGCGCGTGCGGATGCATGGGCTGGCATTTCTGGTGCCCATGCTCTTCGCTTTTTCGTCGCCTTCAGCCAGCCTGATGAGCGTGTTGCTCAATCCCTTGTCTCGTAGTAGTGTCCCCGGATGGCCAAGAAGCCGAAGAATCGCAAGAAAGGGGTCCGTACTGTCCTGCCAGCCGATCAAGAGGAAAAGAACGCCGCCAATGGCGAGTTGCGCGAAGGCGCCAATGTAGACAAAATCCGCGACATTCTCTTTGGTTCCAATATGCGTGAGTACGAGAAGCGCTTCGCCCGCCTCGAAGAGCGCCTCACCAAGTCCTCCGACGCGCTCCGTGAAGACCTCAAGAAACGCTTCGATACGCTCGAATCGTTTGTGCGTGAAGAGATGGAGTCTCTGAGCCAGCGATTAAAGGCGGAAAAGTCCGAGCGCTCGGAAGGTCTGAAGGAACTCACGCGGGAATCGCGCGACTCTTCCAAGGCTCTCGAGAAGAAGCTTTCTCAGGTGGAAGACCAACTCGCCGGCACACAGGGCGATCTCCGCTCGCGGATTCTGGAGCAGTCCAAGACACTCAGCAACCAGATCCAGAAGTCCAAGGAAGAACTGGAGTCTGCCCTCGAACACGAGGCGGAAACCTTGCGCAACGACAAGACGGATCGCGCCATGCTCGCTGATCTCTTCACGGAACTTTCGCTCCGCCTGAAAGACGAATTGGAGTTGCCCGAGAAATAAGTGTGGACACTTTTTCGGGCCCCGTGGGATGCGGCCCGCACTTTCTTCCGGCACGCCAAATAATCATGGCCGATACGCCAGCAACCCGACGCGCTCTTGAGCCCGCGGAGCAAGCTTCCGCGAAGGGGACTGGTCCGTTCGACGAATTGCGCCACCTCATTTTGGCTCCGGAGCAGGAAGCGCTCGATCGCCTGCACCAGCGTGTTGCCGATCCCGAAGCGCGCACCGAGGATGTGAGCAGCGTCGTCGCGGAAGCCATCCAGCTCCGCCGCCAACAAGGTGACGACGAAGCGCTCAGCCATGCCCTTGCTCCGACGATTGAGACCGCGCTGCGCGAGTCCGTGCGCAAGGATCCGGCGACGCTTGCCGATGCGTTGTTTCCGGTGATGGGCCCGGCGATTCGCAAGTCGATTCTGGAGACGCTGCGGTCCTTCCTGGATTCGTTCAACGAAATCATGGATCAAAGCTTTTCGTGGCAAGGGCTGAAGTCGCGCTTCGAGGCGCTGCGCACGGGCCGCTCTTTCACGGAAGTGGTGCTGCTGCACAGCCTGGTGTTTCGCGTCGAGCAGGTCTTCCTGATCCACAAGAAAACCGGCCTGCCGCTGGGGCATGCCATCGCGCCTTCCGTTGCCACGCAAGACCCGAGCCTCGTTTCCGGAATGCTCTCCGCCATTCAGGATTTTGTGCGTGACTCCTTTCACACCGCGGAAGGCCAGGGACTGGGCCGCATGAATGTGGGTGATCTTGATGTCTGGGTAGAACAAGGTCCTTACGCGATTATTGCGGCTGTCATTCGCGGCATTGCCCCGCGCGCACTTCGCGACACGCTCGCCGAAACGCTCGAGAACATTCACCGGCAATACGGTTTGCAACTTGAACGCTTCGATGGCAACACCGCGCCCTTCGCCGCCATTGACGGCGACCTGGCGCGCTGCCGCGAGTTCCGATACAAGGAAGAGCCCCGGCGCAAGGGGCGAGGGTACGTCTGGGCCGCTGCCGCGATTGTGCTCCTGCTCGTGGGCGGTTGGGCGGGCTGGAGATGGTGGCAGGATCATCGCTGGAGCCAACTGGTTGAAACGCTGCGCGATCAGCCCGGCCTGGTGATCACTTCGTTTGGCCGCGAACACGGCCGCTTCGTCATTCGTGGTTTGCGCGATCGGCTTGCCGCGGACCCCATTCAATTCGTGAAGAACGCGGGACTCTCTATCAAGCGCGGCGAGTTTCACTGGGGCGCCTACTACGCGCTGGATGACGCCATAATTCAGCAGCGCGCCATTGCGCAACTGCTGCCTCCACCGGGCGTCACATTCCTCGTCGAAGACGGCGTTCTGCGCCCACAGGGCAGTGCTTCCTCGACTTGGGCTTCGGACCTCGTTCGCCGGGCTCTGCTGGTCCCCGGGATCCGCGCCGTAAATCTCGCGGGCCTGCATCGGAACGAGCAGACCGCGTTTGACAAAGCGAAAAGCGACATTCAAAGTTTGGTTGTGACTTTTCCCATCGCCAGCGCCGCGCTCTCGCCCTCGCAGATGGCAGCTCTGCGGGCAATCGCGCTCCGCCTGAAATCACTTTTCGCGTCTGCCGACGATCTCCAGCAGCCTGCGACGCTCGAAGTCATTGGCCACTGCGACAGCACGGGCGCCGAAACCACGAATGTATTTCTCAGCCAGCGCCGCGCCGATCGCGTCGTGTGGCAACTCGGCCAGTTGGGTCTGCCGGGTACTCGGCTCCACGCCAAGGGCGCTGCCACCAACGAACCTGTACGCAAGGAAGACTCCGAGGAGAATCGCCAGTACAACCGCAGCGTCACCTTCCGCGTTACTTCCCCGGGGGCAAACTGACCTCCGCCATGTTGCAAAAGAAAATCTGCATGCTCGGGGCCTTTGCCGTCGGCAAGACGAGCCTCGTCCGCCGCTATGTGGAGAGCATCTATTCCGACGCCTACCACACGACCGTCGGGGTCAAAATCAGCAAGAAAGTGGTTCAGGCCAACAACAGCGAAGTGAATCTCGTGCTATGGGACCTTTACGGGGAAGATGATTTTCAGAAAATGAATTGGAAACATCTTCAGGGGGCTTTCGGTTATTTGCTCGTCGCCGACGGGACGCGCCCCGCAACGCTCGACAAAGCCCTGGCCCTGGAACAAAAAGCCCGCGCGGAAGTGGGCCCGCTTCCTTTTGTGTTTGTCGTCAATAAATGCGATTTGGTAAACGATTGGCAGTTCGACGCGGCGCTGGAAGCGCAGCTTGTTGCCAAGAAGTGGACCATCCTCCGAAGCAGCGCCAAAACAGGCGAAAGCGTGGAAGAGGCCTTTTCACAACTTACAGGGAAGATGCTCGGGTGAACATGGCGACGCCGCTCCAGAGTTTTTCTCGAGAGTTTGGGTATGTTCTCCTCGAGCACAAAGGGGAAGGGAAGTTCGTTCTGCGGAGCGAGCCTCCCAGTTGGTTCAACGAGCTGTGGGGTGCAACGCAGCCCGGCGAAGCGCTAATTCCACTCGCTGAAAAATCGCCTTTTCTTGAAAATTTTCTCGTGGAAGCGCAAAGCTGTTGGAATTCGCCGCAGACCGCCGAATGCCGGTCCGAAGTGTGGATCGAAAGCACTGCGGCGGGGCGTGAAGTGCCTATGCAAACCACCGCTCTCCGTCGGGATGGCAAACAACTCCTGGTGTTGCACAGCCCCGAAGCGCAATACCGTGATCAGGTTCAGATATTGCAGACGGCCCGGAGCGCCGTGTTGGAACACGAAAAACTGCTGCGCGAAATCCAGAAAAAGGAAATCCTTCTCCACTGCATCATTCACGATCTTTCCCAGCCACTCAGCGCGATGCGCGGATCGTTCGATTGCCTCTCTGCCGAGTCCCTAAGCGAGGAGGGGCGGAAATTCATGGCTCTCGGTAAGATGGCCACCCAGCAGCAGGAGTCCATGATCCGCCAGATTATCCAGGTGTTTGCCGCGGATCTGCAGGCGACCACGGACGCTGAAAAGGGGGCAAATCATGCGCCCGACCTGCTGGCCTGCGCCCGAAACGCAATCACGTGGCTCTCTCCGGCGTTTGCGGCCAAGCGCGTCAACCTGATTCTCGATCCGCAAATCGATCAGCAGGCACACTGGCATGTCCAGGGCGAAGAGAGCCGCTTGGGCCGCGTCTTTACAAATCTGCTGGAGAACGCGCTGCGCTATTCTTCCGAGGGCGGCAACGTCACCGTTGGCCTGCAAACCGACGGCGAATTCCGCAAAGCTTTCGTTGCTGACGAAGGCCCCGGCCTTCCTCCGGATTTGCGTCCCGCGCAGATGTTCGCCCTGTTCTCGAAGGGGAAGGAGGGCGGCGGCAAAGCAGGGTTCGGTTTATACTTCTGCAGGACAACCGTCGAGCGTTGGGGCGGCTCGATCACTTGTGCGTCGTTGCCGGAGATCGGCTCGCGTTTTTGTTTTCGTTTGCCCAAGGCCACAGTCCGCGCGGAAGGGGAAGCGCCACCTGACAAACTTCTTTCTGCCGTGGCCGATCCCAGGCCTGCCGTAAAGGGGAGGCGCGCCATGCGCATTCTGTTTGCCGACGATCAGGAAGACATTCGCACGCTGATCACCTATCAACTGGAGCGTAGCGGCCACCACGTTCACGCCGTCTGCAACGGGAGGGAAGCTCTCAGTGCTCTTCTCCACAAGCATTTTGACGTCATCCTCCTGGACGAAGAAATGCCCGCAATGGGCGGGGTTCAAGCGGCCCACACCATCCGCGAAAACGAAGCCCGCGCCGGCAGTCACGCGTTCCTCATCGCCCTCACCGGCAATAGCGCCGAAGACGATCAGGCGCGTCTTCGCCGCGAGGGGTTTGACGCCGTGCTTGGCAAGCCATTCCGTCTGGAAGGGCTCGCTGCAATTCTTGATGCCGCCAGCAGCACTCTCCCGCTCACGTCCGTGCCGAAAAAACCTGCCGCGGCGATTCCCGCTGGAATTGACGACCTGTTGGGGCGCATTGGCGGCGACAAAAAGCTCCTGAACAAAATGATTCGGACATTTCTTCGCGACACTCCCAAACGCATCGCTTCCTTGCAAAAAGCGCTGCAGCGCAAGGACGCGGAAGAAATCGCTTCACTGGCCCATGCCCTGAAGGGTTCCGTCAGCATTTTCCTGGCGCAACACGCCCGCGATCGCGCGCAGGAGCTCGAAGATCTTGGCCATAAGTCCGAACTGGGCGGCGCAACGGCCGTCTACGCCACGCTGAAGGAAGAGATTGCGAAGCTGGAAGAAAACCTGAGAGGATACGCAAAGCACACCCAGGCTCAGCCGCGATCCACCGTTTCCAAGAAGACGCAGAGGCTGACAGGGAAGCGCAAGAAACAATGAATCGTACCTGCCGGCGTAATGCCGATTTTCACGATGCGGAGTCTCTTCATGCCCCACATTCTCGTAACGGATGACGACGCCACAACCCGCCAGATGGTCCGCGGCATCCTGAAAAAACATGGCTACACCGTGAGTGCCGCGTGCGACGGCGTCGCGGCCCTGAAGGCCATTCGCAAGAAGAAATTCGATCTGGTCCTCCTAGACATCTGGATGCCCAAGATGACCGGCCTCGGCCTCCTCGGCAGCCTTACCGGCGAAGCGCATATGCCGAAGATCATCGTCATGACCTCTGACAAAACGCCGGAGACCCTGCTCAACGCCCTGCGTGGCCGCGTCTATCAGTTCCTCACAAAGCCTTTCGACGCCGAAACCCTCCATGGGGTCGTAGAAAATGCGCTCTCCACTCATCCGGCTACGCCCCCCATCGAAGTCCTTTCCGCCAAGCCTCACTGGGTCGAACTCCTGGTGCCGTGCGAACGCTCGGTCGTCAACCGCGTACAGAGCTTTCTGAATCTCCTGGAGACCGATCTTCCTACGGACGTCATGGAAAAAGTCGGCTACGCCTTCCGCGAACTACTGAACAACGCCATCGAGTGGGGCGGTCATCTCGATCCGAACCTCAAGGTGCGCATCTCTTACATTCGCACGAGTAAATTGCTAATGTATCGCCTCGACGATCCCGGCCCCGGGTTCAAGCTCGAAGAGCTCAAGCACGCCGCCATCAACAATCCCGAGGACGACCCGCTGGCGCATGCGCAAGCACGCGAAGAAAAGGGTCTACGCCCCGGAGGTCTGGGATTGCTGCTCACCAAACAAATGGTGGATGAGTTGGTGTACAACGAGGCCCGCAACGAGGTTGTGCTGATTAAGTATCTCTAGGAGGCGCGGACGCGATACGCGGGGGGGGGGTAACACATTATGGCGAACGGGAGTGTGGCAAAGGCAATCGTGATGGCCGGCTTGACTTGCGCCGTGCTGGACATCACGGCGGCGCTGCTGGTGTACGGTTACCTTGGATTGAAGCCGCTGCCGTTGTTGCAAGGAATCGCCGGGGGAGTATTGGGACCCCGCACGTTCAATGGAGGCCTGACAACGGCGCTGCTCGGATTGATTTTGCATTTTGTGATTGCCTTTGGCGCGGCGACGGTATTTTGCCTGGTAAGCCGTGGTCTCCGGTTTTTGGTGAAACATGCCGTTTTTTCCGGAGTGTTGTACGGGGTTGTGGTGTATTTTTTTATGAACGAGTTTGTTGTGCCGTTGTCGGCGGCCAGGAAGTATCCGTTTTCGGTCAAGATGATGGTGATTGGGGCGGTCATCCATATTTTTTGTGTGGGCTTGCCGATTTCGCTGAATGTCCGGCGCTACGGGGGATGAGACGTGCTAATGGGATTGCGTGACGATGGCCTGAGAGGTCGCCCTTCTTCAGGTATTCCGATTCCAGACTCAGAATGTTACATACAACGGTTTAGCAGAGCGCGGAGCCGTAGGCCAGTGACGCAGGCTCAAAAACTTACACCCTGTTTTCGAGCTTGAAGGACAGAAGTTGTGCAGAAAAGCCGAGCATCAAGACACGCGGAATTAGTTCCGAACCGCGACTACCCCGGTTCAGCAAATCCATCGGTTAGACAGGCGTGAGCGTTATTCTGGCGGAGAGGGTGGGATTCGAACCCACGGTACGGTTCCCCGTACGCTCGCTTTCGAGGCGAGTACTTTCAACCACTCAGTCACCTCTCCGCAGTGCTCGCTGACGACATTTTAGCAGACACGACTTGGCGCTGGCTATGGAGAGAGGGAGGAGATTGGCCGCAAAATTAACCTGAAACCCGAAGTTGCAGAGAGATTCCTCCGCTCCGGGACGGCCAAAACCGCCGTCCCTCTGGTCGGAATGACAAATATCGGGTGGTGGATGAAGTGGCAAAATCCGACTTCGGCGAAATAGGATTCTCCCGGGTCAATCGATTGAAATAAAACAAGATACGCGCGCCTGTAATAGGTCAGCTGCGGATTTCAGGATTAGCGAATAGCGAAGAGAGAGGTGACTAGGCGAGGGAGGAAATTAGCGGCGGGAAGCAAAGAAGGATTGCAGGAGGGCGGCAGAGTCTTCGGCGAGGATGCCGGAAGTCACTTCGACCTGGTGATTCAGCTTGGGGCTGGTGAGCAACTCGAAGCAGGAACGGAAGGCGCCGCCTTTGAGGTCGTCGGCGGCGTAGACGAGGCGGGGAACCCGCGCCTGAACGATCGCACCGGCGCACATGGCGCAGGGCTCGAGGGTAACGTAGAGGACGCAGCCGGCGAGGCGGTAGTTGCCGAGAAGGCGGGAGGCTTCCCGAATGACGATGATTTCGGCGTGGGCGGTGGGGTCATTATCGCCAATGGTGCGATTGCCGGAACGCGCGAGAACGGCATCGTTGTGGACAAGTACGGCCCCAATGGGAATTTCGCCGGCGGCGGCAGAGGCGCGGGCTTCGTCGAGAGCAAGCTGCATATAGTAGAGGTCGTCAGGCATGGCAGGAATGAAGAAAAAAGCTTAACACAGAGCGGGGTTCGAGCCTTGACATGCTCAGGCCGGGTGGGAGAATTACGCGAGAGATCGGGACCTCGATGCGGCCGGTGCTGGAAGAGGGGTTCGATTGTTCAGGTTGAGGGAGAAACGATGGACGATTTCCCGGAATTCATGAAGTGTTCTGCAAATAAGATTGCCACGAGCAGTCAGTCGACGCCTGGGGTCGAGGGTTACATTTTTGACGGTGTGGATTGCACTCAAATGGCATTCTGGACTTGCCACCAGACTGCGATTTCCGCGCCGCATGTGCATGAATACGATGAATATATGACGGTGGTGCAGGGTTGCTATACATTGACCGTTGGTGGCAGACGCATCCCCATCAAAGCCGGGGAGGAGTATTTCATTCCCAAGGGAGTTTCGCACGGCGGTGAGGTGGTCGCTGGCACCAGGACCATCCACGCCTTTGGTGGCCGCCGAGCCGAAAGAGCGCATCCGTAGACGGAAAGCTCCCCGGTGAGCCTGGCTTTCAGTTACTCTCAGTTAAGTCGTGTGGCGTGTATCCTTGACAAGTGGGCCGCAGGGGAAAGAGACTGAAAGCATGAAAGAACTGGTGGCACGGATTTTTCAGGCGGACTTCCTGAAGGGAATGAAGGTCACTTTCCGCACGCAATACCCGAGCAACATTTACACGGAACAGTACCCGCTGGAACGTCCGATGGTGGCGGAGCGCTTTCGCGGAGCGCCGCGGCTGAACAAGCACCCGGAAACGGGCGAGACGCTGTGCATCGCGTGCAACTTGTGTGCGCTGGCATGCCCGGAAAATCTGATTGTGGTGGGCTGGGAACGCGATGACGCGACGCGGCGGAAGGTGCTGACGACTTTCACGTATGATACTTCGCGGTGCATGTTCTGCGGGCTTTGCGAGGACGTGTGCCCGACGGACGCGCTGGAACTGACCCAGGATTTCGAGATGGCGTACTACAGCCGGGAAGGCGCGATTTGGGACCGGCACCTTTTGGAAGAAGGACCGACGCCGACGCGGTACACGCGATAAAAACTCCATGGAAATTCGACGAGATCCCATAACACAAAGCTGGGTTGTATGCGGGCAACGCGAGCGATTGGGGGAGGCGGGAGAGCAGTGTCCCCTGGATCCGGGCGTTGTGGAAAACACGAAAGCGATTTTGACGTGGCCGGCCGAAGGCGTGTGGCAGGGGCGCGTGATTCCGCATCCGGAGGCGCTGTACCGCGTGGAAAACGATCCGGGGCGGGTGGCCGAAGGGATCTACGACAAGATGGGGCCGCTGGGCGCGCACGAAGTGGTCATTGAGACGCGGGAGCACGACAAGAAATTCTCGCAACTGAGCGATGATGAAATCGAGCGGGTGCTGTGGGTGTGGGGCCTGCGGATCGCGGATTTGAAGAAGGACGCGCGATTCAAGTATGTGAGCGTGTTCAAGAACCAAGGGGCGCTGGCGGGAGAAGAGTGGGATCACGCGCATTCGGAAGTGACCGCGACGATTTTCGTGCCGCGGCGCATCAAGTACGAACTGGCATCGGCGCACGAGTGGTACAAGGACCGGGAACGCTGCGTTTTCTGCGATATCGTGCGGCAGGAAGAAAAGCAGGGCAAGCGGATTGTGGATGTGCAGGGGGATTACTATGCGCTGTGCCCGTATGCCTCGCGCGTGCCATTTGAAGTGTGGGTGATGCACCGGCGGCACAACCATCTGTTTGAGCAGGCGCGGCCGGGAGCGAACCGTAAGCACCTGGCGGCGCTGCTGGGGCGGGTGCTGCGGCGGTTGGAGAAAGTGGCCCCGACGTTTCACCTGGTGGTGCACACTTCACCGAACACACGCAACAAAAAAGGCGAGCTTTCCGGGTACTGGAAGACGCTGGCCGAGGATTACCACTGGCACATCGAGATCATGCCGATCGTGGAAAAGCCCAGCAAGTCCTACAGCATCAAGGAAGTGTACTTCAACGCACTCCTGCCGGAACAAGCCGCGGAACAGTTGCGCGCAACCGATCCCAACCCATGAGAAGAGGAATGCAGCGCCGCGGTGAGCAAGGAGGAATCCTTGCGAATCTTGTGGTGCTGTTGTTTGTGGCGGCGCTTTGCGCGCTGGTTTATTTTGCGCGGCATCCGATCATGCGGTACGTGGCCGAATCGTGGGTGGTGGATGAGCCCGCGCCGCACGCCGATGCGATTGTGGTGCTGAGCGATGACAACTTTTATGCGGATCGTGCCACGCGCGCGACGGAATTGTACCGGCAGGGTGTTGCGGGAATCGTGGTGGCCAGCGGAAGAAGATTGCGGCCCAATGCGGGGTTGAGCGAGTTGATGGAGCACGACCTGGTGGAGCGAGGCGTGCCGAAAGAGAAGATCCTGAGATTCGCTCATGACGCCGACAGCACGAGCGAGGAGGCGGCGGCGCTGGCGCATCTTGCGGAAGAGCACAAATGGAAAAGCGTGGTCGTGGTGACGTCGAATTATCACACGCGGCGCGCGCGATATATTTTCCAGAAGGTGTTTCCCGCCGGGATTGCGGTGAGCGTGGCGAGTGCGCGCGACGGGGATTTCGACCCGCAACGCTGGTGGGAGAAGCGCAAGTCCATAAAGCTATTTGCCCGGGAAATGGTAGGTATGTTGTTGGCCCTGTGGGAATTACGCGGGGATGGCAAGGGAAGTGCAGGGCAAGTGGCGGAATTGAGTTTAGCAGTACTAGGGCCAGGCCGGGTGTACCTATTTGGGTCACGCGGGTTGTGGAAAAAACTGACCTTGCCCTTTACAGCGAATAAGTGCTGTAATATCTTTATCTTTCTGAGTCGCATCCCATAGCCAGTCCTCGAAGGCGACTTTGAAATTCTGAGAAACGGTTGAGGTGTCTCCATGTGGCGCAAAGAGGATGGGAGACCGCAAGGGCCTTCCGAGATTTCCACAGGTGCTGTGAATCCCACAATGGGAACGGGGAGCGGGAAAAATCTGCCGGTGCCCACGGGTGTGTCGCCCAAAGCAGTGGCTTGCGTGAGCCAAGGGATCAAGATCAAGGGAGAAATCAACGGGAGTGAAGAGCTGTTTGTGGATGGTCAGATTGAAGGAACAATTACGTGCGCTAGTTCGACGGTGACACTGGGACCCAATGCCACCGTGAAGGCGGATGTAAGCGCGCGGGAAGTAATTGTGCGCGGACGCGTGGAGGGAAAGCTGACGGGCACGGAACGAATTCAGGTGTGGCGTTCGGCGCGCGTGCAAGGTGACATGAAGGCGGACCGCATTTCCATAGAAGAAGGCGCCGAATTGCACGGCATGTTGGAAGCGGGGAAGCCGCCCGTGAGTGCATCGGAGAGGGCCAGCCGCGAGGGTTTCAAGAAGACGGAAGCAAATAAGCCGAAAGACGCGAGCAAGTTGGATGACAAGCCAGCCTCGGGTGCGGCGGTTGCGGGGGCGGACTGAGCCATGGGATTTCTGAACAAACTGGGAATTGCGATTGGGACAGGCACGGGACTGGCGGGCACACGGCCACTGCCGTACAGCAGAGATGCGAACAACGGCAACGGGAATGGCAGTCTGAGGGCGGCCGGAGCGAATCGCGCGCCGGAGCTTCAGGAAACGACGCGGATTTCAAATGGATTGAAGGAATTCCTGTGGAACCTGGAAGGACTGGGGCGCGGCACGTTGTTGGACTTGGGCCCGGCATGGCAGACCACCATCAGCTTCTTCATCGAGCGGGGATTCCGCGTAACTTCAGACGACATATTGCGGGGATGGTCGGAGTTCGTGAAAGAACAAGAGTCGCTGAGCAGGTTGCCGCTGAAGGAAGAGGATTATCTGGAGCGCACGCCGGAGGCGAGAACCAAGAAATTTCTGGCAGAAAATCTTCAGTACGCAGAGGCGTCATTCGATGCGTTGTTGCTGTGGGATGTGCTGGACTACCTGGAGCCGGCGGTGGCCAAGCAGACAGTAACGCACCTGACAGAGATGCTGCGGCCGGGTGGAGTGGTGTTTGCGATGTTCCACAGCAAGAAGCCCGAAGGATTCCAGAGATACCGCGTGGCGGATACCAGCAGGCTGCAAGTGCTGGCGGCGAAGCCGATTTGCGCGGCGCAAAAGGTGTATCAGAACCGTGAGATCCAGGGATTGTTCGGCAACTGCCGGACCATAAAGACCTTTATTGGCCGCGACCAATTGCGAGAGACGCTGTTCCTCAAGTAAAACCCAAAAATCACAGGACAAATGACAGATAAGCAAGGGGATAAGTGCGTTCTGATGATTCTTGGAGATTGTCCTTGCGGCCTGCCATGCCGGGGAGTAGAAGGGAGATGTGAGCTCCCAGAGCTCCGGAGGGGACGGATGACTCCACCGGGCTTAGAAGCAACACAATGCTGCACACACCGCTGACGCGGTGCGAGTCGGCAGGTGGCAGAACGCAGTAATTACTGCTCACCACACGACAAAGCAAAATTACAAGAAGGGCCCCGACTCCGGTTGGGGCCCTTCTTGCGTTTCAGGGGTGGCTTAGAAAAAAGATCAGTGCGCGGAGTGGGAAGGTTTGTGGTGCTTGCCTGAATGGTTTTTTCCGCCGTGATGTTTGTGGTGATGCGAACGGTGCTGGGTGGCTTTGTTTGTCCCAGTTGTTGAAGCAGCCGGCTGTTGCGCGGCCGAAGCCAGTGCCAAGGATAAAGCAAGCAAAGATGCAATAAGGAAGCGGTTCACGTGCAATCTCCCGAAAGTGAATTCCCCCGCAAGAAGGATTAAACCACAAAGATGGGAAGGTGGCGGAGAAAAAGTAACCGGATAGAAATATTACTTAAGGCAAAACGAGCCGATCAGCCGCCGAAACGCGTTTCGAGCATGTGAATGACGGCGTTCTGCTTGGCGATGACCTGGGCCTGCCACATGAGGGCAATGGACATGATGCTCATGGTGAAAATGCAGAGCGCGAGAACCAGGCCCGTCTGGGTTTCCGAGGCGGGGACATGAAAGACGCGACGCATCCAGGACATGGGTGGAAACTCCTAGTCCACGGATCACGCGGAGAGTGAGCCGGAAGACAATGGGATTGCGAGCGACGAGCAAGGGTAAAGGAGCAATTGGTGGGCCAGGTTGCAGCAGGGTTATCAGTACTCTCAGAACGCGGCCTTTTGTTGGTCTTTTTTGACGTTTTCTCAAAAAAGGAAAAACGCCTGCACAAGGCGTGTGCAAAGGTTCACACACAAAGGACACAGTATTTCCAGTGTAGTTAGAGACCTTTGCACCCGAGAAGGTACTGAGCGAACCGGGATTTGCCTCCGAGTGGAGCGGCTAAAATTGACGGTTAAGGATGGTGTCGAGCACGAGTTCCCAGGTGTTTGGCGAGGAGAGAGGGAAGAATTTGCGAGCAGGGCGAGACGCGGGCTGGACGGAGCGCGGCGCTATGGCGGAAGAAGAATCGGGGGCCGGGGAGCGATCCGCCAGAAGAATAGCGTGTTCGCAAGCGGGGAAGAGTTCGGAGGCTTCGTCGGAAGAAGCGATGGCGACTTTGAATGCGTGCGCACGCAGGGCGCGATCATAGAGCTTGGAAAGTTCGCGTGTGCAGGCGGAGAGGCTGGCGCCGACGGCCAGCGCCCAGAAGACGCCGCGCAGGCGCAGCGTAAGCTTTTTCCGGGTGGCCTCGGCTTGAAATTCTGCAATGTCAGCGTCGGAAGCCCCGGCGAAAAAGAAGAGTTCGTCGAAATCGCGGAGGCGGAGGAGTTCCGCTTCGCGCTCTGGTAGCCCGGTGTTCTGGGAGAGTTCACGGGGAGAGAGCGCGCGCAAGGACACGACGGAGATGCCGGTTTCCTCCGCGAGGAGGTCGAGGGCTTCCGCGGCGGCAGGCTGAGGGGAAGCGATAGGGATGCAGGTGAAGCGGCCCAGGCGCGTGGTGGTAGAGGGTTTCAGATGGAAATAGTCTTCGGGGAGATACACGCCAGAGCCTCCCTCGGCGATGAAGGGTTCGGATTGGCCAAGTTTGCGGAGCGTGGCATCAAGCTGCGAGCGTGTGCGCGAGGTAACCCAGACGCAAGGTACGGAGGCTTCCGCGAGGGAATCGAGGAATTGAGGGAAACCGGTAAGCGGCTTGCCGGTGGGCGAGATTAGATTGTCGATGGCACAGAAAACGACGCTGGTGGAAGAGCGCAATGTGTGGCTCCGGGTCTAGGCAGATTGTAACGGAAGTAGGCAGATAGGAGAAATTGGGTGGAGGAGACCAGGAAGCAGGCAGAAAAGGACTAACGTGAAGCGGAGGCAGGTAAGAACGGCATGGGCGGCAGAAATAGAAAAGGGGCGGCAGAAGCCGCCCCTTTGAACGAATGGAGTTGGGTTACCTGCCGGAGTTGGAAGCGGCGGCAGTCACCGGGTGAGAGCTTGCCTTGGGGATGCTGAGATAGCCACTGATCTGGTTTTTGCCAATCTTGTTGATGACGATTTCCTCGGGCTGATGAGTGCCGCTCAGGTAGAAGAAGAGCGGCTGATTGATACCGCGATTCTTGTCCTCGCTGCGCTTGTCCTCGATGGTCAGGGCCATGTTAGCGCTGTTCTTCTTCTCGTTGGTGCTCTTGAGTTCGAGCGTGATGTTGCCGACCTTCTGGGGTTGATTCTTGCCGGCGATGGAGAATTCGATGTAGTCGCGCTCGCCCTGGCGGCGGAGAACGTCGATCTCGTCATGGTTGCGGGCGATCAGAGTGCCCAGTTCGCTGCGAGCCATGTTGAGGTCGTTGATGGTCTTGTTCAGGTTGGTATCGACCTGAGTAACGCGGGTGTCGACGGTCTTGACGTCGTCGGAGGTCGCCTTGGTGGCGAGTTCCTGATGAACGGAAGTGTCAAGAGCGGTGATCTTAGAGGTTGTATCGGAATTGAGCTGCTCTGCTTCGCTGCGCGACTTCTTCAACTGGCCCTGCGTGATCTTCAGCTTATCCGTGACGACCTTCAGATCACCCTTAAGGTCCGTATTGGCTTTTTCGTCCACGGCAACGCGGTCCTTGAGTGTGTTCATATCCGACTGGACGGAAGTCTGAACCGCCTTCACCTGATCGGCGACGGCTTGCTTGGTAGCATCGAGCTTGGAAGAGTTACTCCAAGCCAGGCCGAGACCGCCCACGGCCAGAAGCGCCAGGAGGATGATCGCGGGCAACTGCCAAGACGAACCGGACTTCGTTTCAACGTAAGTGTTCTGTGAATCTTGCTCAGACATGTGAATTCCTTCTCCTCTACCCCTAAATGGGTACAACATTTTGCGAAATGGCAGCCTAAATTTGCTGCCGGAGCGTTAAACCTGCCAATAAGAAGTGCAAGCGGGATACCGCGGATACCAGATTGGGAATCGCCCGTATATGATTGTAGCACTTAGGTTTGTACTAAACCATGGAAAAGCGGGGTGGTACTAGTTCTGGGAATCTTTACGCGCCAGTGAACGCGGGCGATGAATTCCTACGTAGTGCAAGAATGTTCCACTTTTATGCCTAGGCCAGCGAAAGCCTGGAGAAGCTGCTGCGGCGATTGGTAGTGGATCCCGGAGAGGCCAAGTTGCCGGGCAGCCTCGACGTTCGCGGGGATGTCATCAATGTAGACGGCCTCGCCGGCGCGGACCTTGGACGCACGCAGGGCTTCACGGTAAATGAGGGGATCGGGTTTGCTGGCGCCAACCGAGCAGGAATAGATGCGTTGCCCTTTGGGGAAATACTCGTAGAAGTCATAAGTCGACTCGAGATAGGCGACATGGATAGGATCGGTGTTCGAGAGAAGAACCAGGCGGTAGCGTTTGGAAAGCTCCTCGAAGAGGCGTAACGGGTGGATTGGCTGGGGATCGAGAGCAGAATTCCAAACTGCGGTGAATTGTTCAAAGTTGAGAGAAAGGCCGAGACGCTGACAGAGATGGAGATGCCAATCGTGAGGGGAAATGCGGCCTTCCTGCCAATCGGGCCAGCGCGGATCTTTATCGATGGCGGACCAGAGCTCTTCGGGTGTCAGGGAGAGGCCCTGAGTGAGGCCTACTTGGGCGCGGCGGAGATCAATGCGGACCAGAACGCGGCCAATGTCGAAGATGATGGCACGGATGGCGGCAGCAGGCATACGCTAGCGATCCTCCAGAGACGTAGCGGATGGCGCGGAAGAAACCGAGCGTCGCGCGCGGAGAACGCTGATGATTGGCGGCAAAATCGAAAGGAAAATGATCGCGGCGATTATGTAGTGAAGGTATTTGCCAATGTTGGGGATCCTGGAGCCAGCGACATAACCCCCAAGGAGCATGCTGCTGATCCAAAGCGTTCCACCAAAAATGTCGTACATGAGAAATGTGGAGTAGCGCATTGCCGCAGCGCCGGCGACCGGGGGACAGAAAGTACGCACGATCGGAACGAAGCGCGCCAGAATTACGGCCCGGCCGCCATAGGTTTCGTAGAACTCGTGAGCACGCTGGAGATGGCTACGGCGGAAGAATAGCGAGTCTTCGCGTCGGTACAATGCTGGACCGGCTGAGCGCCCAATCCAATAGCCCAGTTGGTCACCAGCAATGGCGCAGAGGATACCAGGGAGAAGCAGCCAGCGAAGAGGGATTACATGTTGGCCGGCGAAGATACCAGCAGTGACGAGCAGGGAGTCGCCAGGCAGAAAGAACCCAACGAAGAGGCCTGTCTCCACAAAAATGATGGTGCACACAAGAGCGGGACCACCCCAACTGATTAGCTGTTTGAGCCCTTCGGGGTCGTAGAGTGAGTGAAGGAAGTGAAGGATGGATTCCAGCAAGCGGCCTCCGTCCTTACGGAAACGGGGATTGGGAAGAGTGCGCGGGCCCGCAGATTCGAAATCACTTCCCAACCTATACGGTAACAGAAAATGGCCAGATTCTCTCCGCATTCCTGCCACAGGACGCTGACGGCGCCAACAGGCAGGAGCCACCAGGTGGGACGAATCATTGCAGCGCCTCCACGAGGAGGAGTTCGCCCTGGCGCCCCAATTCGGAATGAGCATCCTGCTGTTGGAAAAGAAGTCTGCGGAGCTGGGGAAGGGCACTGCGAGCAGCAGCGGCGCCCGCTTCGATGGCGTCGTCAATGCGCTCGAAATCGTCCCAAGCGATGGATTGCACGTCGGGACGCAGGACGAGGTTGGCGTGACGCTCCCAGGCTTCGAGCTGGTGCTTCTGCGCGGCACTGACGGCGCGGCTGACCACTTGAAAGATGTTGGTGGGAGCGCCGCGGTGGCCGTCGTGCAAACCAACGCAGACGCCTACCACGACTTCGGCGCCTAGCTCGCGTGCGGCTCGCGTGGGAACCGGGGCGACGAGCCCCCCGTCGGCGAGGCACCGAGTGCCGATCATGACCGGCTCGAAAAGCCCCGGGAAAGCGCAACTGGCGCGGATAGCATCCGCCAGGCTGCCCTGCTTGAAGACCACGGGATCACCGCTGCCAAGGTCGGTGGCGACGATGGCGGTGGGGATGGAGAGATCCTCAAACTGATTGGAATCGAAGAAGCGGTGGACGAGGGCGCCAAGGCGTTTGTTGCTGGCCAAGCCGAAGCGAGAAACACGCCAGCGCGCAAAATCACGGAGGCGAATCTCGCGGCATTTGGCAATGACGCTGGGGAGCGGTGTGCCACTAGCATAGGCGGCGGCCAGGATGCTTCCCATGCTGCTGCCGGAAATGCAGGAGATGGGAATGTGGTGCTCTTCCAAGACGCAAAGAACTCCAAGATGCGCATAGCCGCGTGCAAAACCACCGCCGAGCGCCAGCCCGATGCCGGGACGCAGCCCAGGTGAGGTGGTGAACAAGGAGGCAGGATGAAGGCGTCGCGTCACGAAGGAGAGAGTCCCATGTGCGGTTAGGAAGGGGCGATGGGACGCGCGTCCCGAAGATGCGGTACGAAAGTACCCATTGGGAATTGTTGATAGAACGTAAGGAAACGGGCGAAAACAGTACGGAAATACTAGTTCGCTACCCTCGCTGTACCATTGCTGCGCACTTGGGTGTGCGCGAATCTAGCCAAAGCGACACGGAGTACAAACGGAGCTCTGGGGGGAACTTCATGAACACCGGGTACACGAACTGGCTGGGGCATGCGGTGGTCCTTCATGTGGAAGTGGGAGATATCAAGGTACCCCTGCGCGGGAAGCTGCTGAAAGAGAATCCTGAGACGGTGCGGATGAGGATTGGGGAAGGCTGGGACGTCGATATTTACAAGGCGATGATCCTGAGCGTGGAAGAAGACCTGATGGCAATGTTTCCAGCGTGAGGGGAGGAACCATGAAAAATCAGATCCCGAAGTATGTAACACAGGCACGGGCGGCGTATTTATTGGGCTTGCCTCCGGCGGAGATTTCCCGGATTTCGGAAGAGACGGGAATCGGGCATTACGAACGCGCCGGGAACGAAGAAGAGCGGTTCTTTACCTACGAAGAGCTGCAGAAGATTTGCGTGCTGGCGACGCATGAAGGAGCGACAGCACATTAAGAAAGATTGAGTTTCCTCCGGCCCCCCTCGGCAGGACCCCCCGCCCCGGCTCGTTGCCCCCAGCGAGCCGGGGTTTCTTTTTGCCGGCGATAGCGGTTCACGGCTATTGAATCGATTTAGAATTCCTTTGACAGCAAACCCCGCGGTGAGGAAACTTAGCAGCGATTCCAGGCACACGGCTGCAAATCGGCAGCAGGCGGATCAGCAGCATAGCGACGTGAGCACGGATAAGAGTTAGCACGCCCCAAAATGCCGGGAAGGGGAGAGAGACTTTGCATCTCACAGCACTCGATTGGGCCGCGATCGCGGGGTACCTCCTTATAACGCTGGTGCTGGGGCTCTATTTCCGCGGGAAATCGGGAAAGAGCACCGCGGACTATTTTGTTTCCGGGCGCCAAGTGAGCTGGTGGCTGGCGGGAACGTCGATGGTGGCCACCACGTTTGCGGCGGATACACCGCTGGCGGTGTGCGGATTGGTGTACACGCAAGGAGTAGCGGGGAACTGGCTGTGGTGGAGTTTCCTGCCTTCGGGAATGATGACGGTGTTCCTGTTTGCGCGATTGTGGAGGCGCTCCGGGCTGATCACGGATGTACAGTTCGCGGAGTTCCGCTATCACGGCAAGCCCGCAGCGTTTCTGAGGGGATTCCGCGCGGTGTATCTGGGCTTGCTGATGAATTGCCTGATCCTTGGCTGGGTGACGAAGGCGATGGTGAATATCATCAGCACTTCACTGGGGATCAGCGACGCGAAGGCTTTGGCGATTTGCGTATTTTTTCTGATGCCCTTCACGGGGATCTACGTTTCCCTGGGCGGGCTGTGGGGCGTGTTGTGGACGGACCTGTTTCAATTCGTGCTGAAAATGGCCATCGTGATCGCGGTGGCGTGGTACGGGGTGCGTGCGGTGGGCGGGATGTCGCAGTTGTTGGCCAGGCTGGCGGAGATGCGGAATGCCGCGGGGCCCGGTGCGAGCGACATCACGAAGATGTTGCCGGATTTTTCTCGCGGGTTGACGGGCGAAGCGCTCTGGACGCTGCCGGTGATTACGTTTGTGGTGCATCTGGCGGTGCAGTGGTGGGCCTTCTGGTATCCGGGGGCGGAGCCCGGAGGCGGAGGTTATATCGCCCAGCGAATTTTCAGCGCGCGGGATGAGAAAAACGGGATGCTCTCGGTCCTTTGGTTCAATCTGGCGCATTATGCGCTGCGCCCGTGGCCGTGGATTCTGACGGCCTTGGTGGCCGTGGTGTTGTATCCGGGATTGGCGCAGCCAGAGCGCGGATACATGATGGTGGCGACGCGGCATACCCCGCACGCGTTGCTGGGGATTTTGCTGGCAGGATTTATGGCCGCGTTCATGTCCACCGTGGCGACGCAATTGAATTGGGGAAGCTCGTACCTGGTGGAGGATTTCTACCGGCGCTTCGTGAAGAAAAAGTCGAGTGAAGCGCACTATGTGAACGCATCGCGGCTGGCGACGCTATTTTTGGTGGCGGCGGCGGCGTGGGTTTCCATGCAACTGCAATCGGTAAGTGAAGGCTGGAAAATCGTGCTGGAGTTGGGAGCGGGAACGGGAGGAGTGTACCTATTGCGGTGGTATTGGTGGCGCGTGAACGCGTGGAGCGAGATTTCGGCGATGGCGGCGGCGCTGGTGACGACACTGGTCATGCGGAATCACTCGCTGTGGATCGCGCTTGTGGGACGCCCGGAACCTTTCCAGGGCTCGGACGCGGTGGTCTTTGCGAAGGCAACGCTGTGTACTACGGCAGTGACGACGCTGGTGTGGGTGGGGATCACCTTGCTGACTCCGCCGGAGGACACGAGAACGCTGGTCGAGTTCTACCGGAAGGTGAAGCCGGATGCCATCGGGTGGGGGCCGGTGGCAAAGATCAGCGGCGTGGAAGAGATCACGCAGGATCTGGGGAAAAATCTGTTGAGCTGGGTGATCGGCTGCGTGTTTGTGTATGCGGCGCTATTCAGCATCGGGCAACTCTGCTTTGGCCGTCTTGGCTCTGGATTTGTGCTGGGACTGGTATCGTTGACGTGCGGTGTGGCATTGTATCGGCTTATGCCGAAGCCTACCGAATGGCGCGTCTAGTGGTGTGCCCCACAAGTTCGTTGCATTTCTTAGTGGGTCAGGGCTTCAGCCCTGACATAAAAAGCCTGCATAATGAATTGGGCTTTCGCGCCTTTTGCGTCCGCCGGTTTCTGGCGGGAGCCCCTGAAGATTCTGGACATCTTCACATTATTTTCGGGACACGACACTAGCGCGATGGCTGCAACACAACGCAGAGCGGGGTCGCATCACGCCGTCCTCGCGGGGTTCCTGGGGTGGACGCTCGACGCGTTCGACTTTTTTGTAATCGTCTTCCTGTACGACACGCTGGCGAAGCAGTTTGGCGTTTCCAAGCAAGCCATCATTTTTACGACCACGGCCACGCTGGCGCTGCGGCCCGTTGGCGCATTCGTGTTCGGATTGCTCGCGGACCGGTACGGCCGGCGCATTCCGCTGATGGCCAACGTGGTCTTTTTTTCGTTGATCGAGCTGGGCTGCGGCTTTGCTCCGAATTTCACCGTGTTTCTGATCCTTCGCGCATTGTTTGGAATCGGCATGGGCGGGGAGTGGGGAGTCGGCGCGTCACTGGCGATGGAAGCCGCTCCTCTGCGGTGGCGCGGCATTCTCAGCGGCATCCTGCAGAGCGGCTACTCGATTGGCAACCTGCTGGCTGCCGTGGCGGCGCGATTTGTTCTCCCGGCCTGGGGCTGGCGGCCCATGTTTTGGCTCGGCGCATTGCCGGCGCTGCTCGCGCTCTATATAAGGACCAAGGTGCCGGAGTCCGTGGCGTGGCAACAGCACCGCGCCGGCTCCATGGGGGACGTGCTGCGCACGGTGGCTTCGCAATGGAAACGCTTCGCGTATCTTGTGGTGCTGATGACCTTCATGATGTTTTTGTCCCATGGCACACAGGACCTTTATCCGGATTTCCTGAAGGAAGTGCACCGGCTGGGTCCCGCGTTGGTTGCCAATATCGCGATGATTTACACCGCGGGGGCGGTTCTCGGCGCAATCATTTTTGGCCATCTCTCGCAGGTGCTGGGCCGGCGCAGGGGAATGATGTGCGCGCTGGCATTATCGCTGGCGATTATTCCACTCTGGGCGTTTGGCTGGAGCATTCCCTTGTTGATTGCCGCGGCCGTGTTGATGCAGATGGGTGTGCAGGGAGCGTGGGGCGTGATTCCGGTGCACCTGAACGAGCTTGCGGCGGACTCGGCGCGCGGGCTGATCCCGGGATTCGCCTACCAGTTAGGGATATTGTTTGCCGCGCCCACGAACAGTGTGGAGTTCGCGCTGCGAGGAAGGTTCGGCTATCAATGGGCGCTGGCGAGTTTTGAGGTAGTAACGATCGTTGCTCTGGCAGTTCTGCTCTGGCGCGGCGCGGAAGCCCACGGCAAAAGCTTCGTGAATTCTGTCTGAAACCTTGGCAAATCCCTTGTAGTGGCCGACCTTTAGCCCGGAAATCTCACAAGGGATAAGAACAAAACGTTAAATAGAAGTGGAAAAAGGCCGCTTTCTCGGGCATAACTGCGTTGTCTGAGCGTAGTTAAAGTCCCAGGAAAGGCGGCCTTTTCAATGACAGAGTGTAGCGAGACTCTCTTCCCGTTTGAAGCACATTTTTCACGGCAAGTGGTGGCGCAGTTCGCGGGGGATTGGTTAACCACCGAGGGTGGTGCA
>Ga0208937_1000169_pt1 | contig 60667 bp, 62 predicted proteins | sample June2015DPH_11_5_FD_184705 | JGI IMG/M metagenome (GOLD analysis project Ga0208937, IMG submission 184705) | Peatland microbial communities from SPRUCE experiment site at the Marcell Experimental Forest, Minnesota, USA - June2015DPH_11_40... | ecosystem: Environmental > Terrestrial > Soil >... | reverse complement strand
GCCAAGTTCCCCGACGCCGTCGAGGCGGCCTGCGGCGTGCGGCCGCGCCTGCCGGAATGGCTTGGCGATCTCGATCAACGCCCGGAGCGCGTCACCGTGCTGCCGGTGGATCAGTCCGCGGTCGAGCGGTTCGTGCTTTCGACGAGCCGCGCCGCGCAGGAAGGAGCGGCAGCATGAGCGTTGCGGTGACGACCTTGAAATCCGGCATCAATGTGGTGACCGACACGATGCCGCATCTCGAGACCGCCTCGCTGGGCGTGTGGGTCAATTCCGGCAGCCGCGACGAGCGGCGCGACGAGAACGGCATCTCGCATTTTCTCGAACACATGGCGTTCAAGGGCACGCGCCGGCGCACCGCGCGGCAGATCGCCGAGGAGATCGAAGCCGTCGGCGGCGATCTCAACGCCGCCACCAGCGCCGAGAACACCGCCTATTACGCGCGCGTGCTCAAGGCCGACGTGCCGTTGGCGCTCGATGTGCTCGCCGACATTCTGTCCGAGCCGGCCTTCGACCGCGACGAACTGTTGCGCGAGCAGAACGTCATCATTCAGGAGATCGGCGCCGTCGCCGACACGCCCGACGATCTGGTGTTCGAACACCTGCAGGAGATCGCCTTTCCCGACCAGCCGCTCGGCCGCTCGATTCTCGGCACCGCCAAGACGGTGCGCTCGTTCGACGACGCCAAATTGCGCGACTACCTCGCCCGGCACTACCGCGCGCCGGACATCGTGGTCGCCGCAGCCGGCGCCGTCGATCACGCCGCCGCGGTCGCCGAGGTGGAAAAGCGTTTTGCGAGCTTTACCGGCCCGGCCGGTCCGGCGCCGGAGCCCGCCAGATTCGGCGGCGGCACCCATGTCGAAAGGCGCGAGCTCGAGCAGGTGCATATCGCGCTGGCGCTTCCCGGCCTCGCGCAGAAAGACCCGGCGCTATTCAGCCTGCAGATATTCACCCACGTGATCGGCGGCGGCATGTCGTCCCGGCTGTTCCAGGAAGCCCGCGAGAAGCGCGGCTTGTGCTACTCGATCTATTCCTACCATGCGCCCTATTCCGACATCGGCATGTTCGGCCTCTATGCCGGCACCGACGCCGCCGACACGGCGGAATTGATGCGGCTTATCGTCGACGAGATCGGCAATGCCGCCGAGACCATTTCCGAACCGGAGATCGCGCGCGCCAAGGCGCAGATGAAGGCCGGGCTATTGATGGCGCTGGAGAGTTCCGGCGAGCGCATCGGCCAACTCGCCCGTCACATGCTGGCCTGGGGCCGGCCGATTCCGCTCGCCGAGCTGGTGGAGAAAGTCGAAGCGGTGACCGTCGAGAGCGCCCGCGCCGCCGGCCGGGCGCTGATCGCCCGCGGCAAAATGGCGACCGCCGTGCTCGGATTAGGCTCCGGGCTTGAAAGCGCGGCGGCCATTGCGGAAACTCTCACCCGCCGGGCCGCATGACGAACGGACGCCGATGGCGTTTTTCCGCACCATCAATTTTTCCGAGCCGCTGCCCTCCGTCGTCGGCGAGGGCGTCATGCTGCGCACCCCGCAGGTGACGGACTACGGCGATTGGGCGGCGCTGCGCGAAGCGAGCCGGGATTTTCTCACGCCGTGGGAGCCGACCTGGCCGGTCGACGATCTCAGCCGCAGCGCCTTCCGGCGGCGCATCAGGCGCTATGCCGAAGATTTGCGGACCGATCAGGGCTACGCCTTCCTGATCATTCGCACCTCCGATAATGCGCTGGTCGGCGGCTTGACGCTCGCCAATGTCCGCCGCGGCGTGGCGCAGGCCGGCAGTCTCGGCTATTGGATGGGCCAGCCGTTCGTGCGCCGCGGCTACATGACGGCGGCGGTCCGCGCCGTCATTCCGTTCGCCTTCGGCACGCTGCGGCTGCATCGGGTGGAAGCGGCCTGTATCCCGACCAATACTGCCTCCATCCGGCTTCTGGAAAACACCGGCTTCGTCCGCGAAGGCTATGCGCGGAATTATCTATGCATCAACGGCATCTGGCAGGATCACCTGCTCTATGGACGGTTGAAGGATGCCAAGCCTTAACGACCAAGCCTTAAGGGCCAACCCTCAACGGCCAAAGCCTTATCGGCGCAGCCATTGACGATTAAACCTTGATAATCCAAGCCTTGACCACGCCGTTCGCCGCCTTGGGATGGCCACGGTTGGCTTGATATAAGATCGGCGACATCGCGCCAGTGTGGGGGGAATGCAGCGGAATTGTCATCGGATGCGGTGGGGCGACCGCGCTTCGATCGGGGTTTGGCTCGCGTTTGCGCTTCTCGTCGGCGGCTGCTCGGCGGGTAGCGGCGTTGGCGCGCCGGGCGCCTCGGATTCCGGGTCCTCAGGCCTGATCGCGAGTTTCTTCGCCGGCTCTTCCGGGACCTCGCGGCAAACCGTTACCGGCGCGCAGCCCGACGTCAATTGCCCGCGCGTCGACATTCGCATGGGCGCTTCCACGCTGACCATCGGCCCGACCGGCGACAAGGCGGCGCTGTCGCTGAAATACCAGGGCACCTTCGCGCGCGTCGCGCGCGAATGCGCCGTCGTCGACGGCAACATGGTGATGAAGATCGGCGTGCAGGGCCGCGTCATCGTCGGGCCGGCGGGCGGGCCCGGTCAGGTCGACGTGCCGTTGCGGCTCGCCGTGGTGCAGGAAGCGCCCGGCGGCACGAAACCGATCGTGACCAAGTTCATTCGCATTCCGGTGACGATCGGCCCCAACGAAGGCTACGCGACCTTCACGCATATCGAAGAGGCCATGAGCTTTCCGCTGCCGACGCCGACGGCTCTGCTCGATGATTACATCGCCTATGTCGGCTTCGATCCGCTGTCGGCCGAGGCGGAGGACCAGCAAAAGCAAAAACCAAAGCCCAAGCCGAAGGCGAAGCCAAAACCGGCGGCGAGCGCGAACTAACAAGCAGACTAGTTGAACTTCTTCTTGACGTCTTCGATGCCGCGGGCGAGCAGGTCTTCGGCGACCTTGCCTTTGGCCGCAGCCGAAAGGATTTTCTCGGCGGCGGCGACCGCCGTGTCGGCGGCGGCGGAGCGCACGTCGGCGACCGCCTGCGCCTCGGCCTGGGCGATCTTGGCCTCCGCCATCTTGGTCCGCCGCGCGACGAAATCTTCCATTCTTGCCTTCGCCTCGCCGGCGAGACGCTCGGCTTCGGCCTTGGCGCTGGCGATGATGGCCGCGGCCTCGTTTTCGGCCTCGCGCCCCTTGCGCTCGTACTCGGCGAGCACGGCCTGAGCCTCCTGGCGCAGCCGGACGGCTTCGTCGAGCTCGGCCTTGATGCGCGCCTGCCGCTGGTCGATCCTCTCGGCCACCCAGCGGTGCGCGCCCAGATAGACGAGCAGCCCGAGAAACAGGACAAAGGCAATCGCGACCCAGGCTTCGGCTTCGATCATGACGGGGCCTTTACCCCTTTTAACACTGCACCGACGGCGGCGGCGACGTCAGGTTGGGCGGGCGCCGTTCCGATCAAGCGCTCGACGATAGCGGCCGCGGTTTCCGCCGCGATGCTGGCGACGTTGGCCATGGCGGCCGCGCGGCTCCCGGCAATCGACCGTTCCGCCGCCGCGAGCTTCTCGTGGAGTTCCGCCTCGAGCCGCTTGTTCGTCGCCTCGGCCTCGGCCGCCTGCCGCTGCCGGGTCTCGTTGGCGATCGCCTGCGCGCGCGCGCGGGCCTCGGCCAGCGCCTTCTGATAAGCGGCGTCTGCGACCTCCGACTGCTCCTTGAACCGCTGCGCCGCCGCGAGATCCTCAGAAATTCGCCGCTGCCGATCGGCCAGGATGGCGCCGATGCGCGGCAACGCCACGCGCGACATCAGCACGTAGAGCAGAACGAACGTCAGCGCCAGCCAGAGGAGCTGCGAGGGAAAGTGGTGCGCCTCAAACGGCGGGAACTCGTGGTGTCCCGCGGGGGCCTCGGTATGGGCGGTCGGTTCGGCCATGGTTGCTGCCGGGATCGGTGCTGGCAAAGTCGGCGAAAGGTCAGAGCCCGAACAACAGCAAGAGCGCGATCAGGAGCGAGAAGATGCCGAGCGCCTCGGTGATGGCGAACCCGAAAATCAGGTTGCCGAACTGGCCTTGCGCGGCCGACGGGTTGCGTAGCGCCGCGGCAAGGTAGTTGCCGAAGATGATGCCTACGCCGACGCCGGCGCCGCCCATGCCGATACAGGCAATGCCGGCACCAATGTACTTTGCGGCGGTCGGATCCATGAGAAAACTCCTTTTCGAGGTTGTAACAATCGTGCCGTCAGTGGCCCGGGTGTATCGCATCGTTGAGATAGATGCAGGTGAGAATGGCGAAGACGTAGGCCTGCAGGAACGCCACCAGGAATTCCAGCGCGGTGAGCATGATCACCAGGATCAGCGGCAGCGCCGCGCCGAACCAGCCGGCAATGCCGAAGCCCGCAAGCATGATGATGAACCCGGCGAACACCTGCAGCGTGATGTGGCCGGCCAGCATGTTGGCGAACAGGCGGACGCTGTGCGAGATCGGGCGCGACAGGAACGACAACACTTCGATCACCACGATCGCCGGCAGGATGTAGATCGGCACGCCCTTGGGAACAAACAGCTTGAGGAAGCCCAAGCCGTTGCGCCAGAAGCCGTAGATCACGACGATGAAGAACACCAGCAACGCCAAGGTCGCCGTCACGATCAGCTGGCTGGTCACCGTGAAGGAGTACGGAATGAGCCCGATCATATTGGCGAACAAAACGAACATGAACAGCGTGAACACGAAGGGAAAGAACTTCATCCCCTCGGTGCCGGCGGTGCTGCGCACCGTATTGGCGACGAATTCGTAGGACATTTCCGCGACCGACTGCAGCCGGCCCGGCACCACCGCCCGCGGCATCGTCGCTCCGATCAACAGCGCCGAAACCAAGACGACGATCAGCAGCATGAACAGCGCCGAATTGGTGAAGGCGATCTCATGACCGTGGATGGTGACGATCGGCACCAGGTTTTGGATGCGGAATTGGTGGATGGGATCGATCGTCATGGTTTCATCGCCGTCGGGCGCCGCGTGCGTAGTATCAGTGTTCCGGCGTCCTATCTGTCGTCGCCCGGGGTGCGGCCGGGGACGACCCCGGCGGAGCGCATCACGTTGAGTACGCCGGCGACGAAGCCGAGCAAGAGAAAGACAATGAACCCCCAGGGCGAGATGCCGAGCAACCGGTCGATCAGCCAGCCGAGGCCGGCGCCGACCAGAACGCCTCCAACGAGTTCGCTCGAGAGCCGGAAGCCCCTGGCGTAGCCCGATGCAGTCGTCGCCCGATCTCCGCCAGGGCCGTCGGAAGGCGGACCCGCACGCTCGCGTGCCTGGCCTAGACCTTCGCCGAGACGCTGGAGTCTCGCGGAGAGGGTGGCTTCTTCGGTGTGCGCCTTGTCGCGGTCGCCGTTCTCGCGCGTGCCGTCGCTCATCTGTTCGACAACCCGCGGCTTACGGCAACCGAAACGGGCCGCCCCCCTTAAAGCCGCGCGGACCATACTGATTGAGTTTCGCCAAGTCAAGAAACCAGGATCAATCCTAATCTATTGAAAAAACGACAGAATGCACGGTCCCTAGCGCCGGGGAGGTCGCGGTTGTGCAGCGCAAATCCGCACCCGCCCGACGGCATCCCGAGCGAACGGCCTGCGCGCTATGGAAAGTTGCAATCTGCCCGCGGGCCGCGCCATGCTGATGGCGGTTCTGCTACGCTCCGCGAGGAGGTGACCATGAGCAACACGGCCTTCGCTGTCGTCGTCGCCGGCTTCTGTTTGATCGCGCCCGCATTAGCCGACGACGCCATGCCGGAAAATGACGGCAGCCGCTACACCTTCAGCAAGGTGGCGGACGGATTCCTGCGGCTCGACACGCAGACCGGCGAGGTTTCCATCTGCAGCCAGCGGACCGTCGGCTGGGCCTGTCAGGCGGTGCCCGAGGATCGCGCCGTGCTGGAGAGCGAGATCGTACGGCTGCGCCATGAAAACGCGGCGCTGAAGAAGGATATGCTCGCGCGCGGCCTGCCATTGCCGGCCGGCACGCTGCCGGAGCCGCCGGTCGTCCGCGATGGCGATCACGCGCTGCCACCGCGCCTGCATTCCGATCTCGACCGCATGATGGACTTGGTCGACCGGATGTGGCACCGGCTGGTCGAGGCGATCACACACGCGCAAAAGCAGATGCTGAACAAGAGCTGAGCGGGCGGCGTGGCCTTCGGTTTATCCCCCATCCACACAGTGCGCGCGCAGACGATTGCGACGGCGACGCTCACGGTCGAAACCTCTGGCGAAGGCTTTTTCGAGATCACCCGCGAAGTTGCACGCTTTCTCGACACCATCAAGGCGCGCGACGGCGCAGTGCTCCTGTATCTCAAGCACACCTCGGCGTCGCTCGTGATCCAGGAGAATGCCGACCCTGATGTGCGCATCGATCTGGTCACCGCGCTCGAACGTATCGCGCCGGCCTATGCCGGCTGGGTGCATCAGGTCGAGGGACCGGACGATATGCCGGCCCACGTCAAATCGATGCTCAACGGTGTCTCGCTGCAGGTGCCGGTCGTCGGCGGCGCCATAGCGCTGGGGACCTGGCAGGGCATTTATGTCGCCGAGCATCGCCGGCGCGCGCACCGCCGCGAGGTGGTGCTGCAATTTCTCGGGTCTTGCGAAGGGGGCTGATGTGTCTCGATTTTCAACTGCGCCGTGCCCTGTGGACCGCGCCCGGCGATCGGCAGTAACATGAGCTGCGAGGCTGCGTTTCACCTGCGTTTGCCCGCGCGCTATCGATCTGGGTCATCCTGTTGAGCGAGCCTCAGTCCTATCGTCTTGTGATCGCCGACGATCATCCGCTGTTCCGTGGCGCATTGCGCGAAGCGGTCACCGGATTGTTCGGCCGCGCCGAGGTTGCCGAAGCCGGCACGTTCGAAGAGGTCAGCGAGCTGCTGGAACGCGGCGGCGACATCGACCTGATCCTGCTCGATCTGCGCATGCCCGGGGTGCGCGGCTTTTCCGGCCTGATGTATCTGCGCGCCCAATATCCGAGCCTGCCAATCGTCGTGGTCTCGGCCACCGACGATCCCGCCGTGATCCGCCGCTGCATCGATTTCGGCGCCTCCGGATTCATTCCGAAAACGCTCGGCATTGAGGCGCTGCGCCAGGCGATCGCGCGCGTGCTGCAAGGCGAGGTATGGACGCCGCCCGACGTCGACCTCACGCGGCAAGCCGACGGCGAAATCACCGCCATGATCGCGCGGCTGTCGACGTTGACGCCGCAACAGGTCCGGGTGCTGATGATGCTGTCGGCGGGACTGCTCAACAAGCAGATCGCCTACGAGCTCGGCGTCTCGGAGGCGACCGTGAAGGCGCACGTCTCCGCCATCCTGCAAAAGCTCGGAGTCGAGAGCCGCCTCCAGGCCGTCATCGCCGCCGGCAAGATCGAGGCCGGCCAATGGCCGCAGCTGCGGGCGGGTGAAGCGTAACGCCCGTCATTCAGCCGCGACGCGCTGCACCCGCCACTGGCTGATGAGTGCCCGTAACGAAGCCGGCTTGAGCGGCTTGTTGAGCACGTGGACGCCGGCGGTGCGGGCTTCCTCGCGGACGCGCAAGGAACGGTCGGCGGTGACTAGGATCGCCGGCAGGTCGCGGCTGGCGCGCCGGCGTAACTCCGCGATCACGGTCATGCCGTTGCCGCCGTCGAGGTGGTAGTCGACCAGGAGCCCGTCCGGCTCGCGGCCGCTGCCTTCGATCGCCGCCAGCGCCTCGGCGAGGTCGGCCGCCTTGAGTACCCGGCAGCCCCAGCCGCCGAGTAGCGTCTGCATGCCGTCGAGAATGGTCTCTTCGTTGTCGATGCAGACGACGACCGTTCCAGTGAGCCGCCCGGCGGCGACTTTGGGCATGGCGTGCTGGAGCGGCTCGGCGGCGGTGGCGGCGGCGCGCGGCACTTCGACGGAAAACCGCGAGCCGCGGCCGACATTCGAGGTCAGCACCACCTCGCAGTCGAGCACGCGGGCGACGCGTTCGACGATCGACAAACCTAAGCCCACGCCGCGCGCGACCCGCGCGCCCTGGTCGAGACGGTGAAATTCCTTGAACACCGCGCGCCGCTTGGCGTGCGGAATGCCGATGCCGGTATCGTAGACGTCGATGCGCAGCCGCGGGCCGCGGCGCCGGCAACCCACCAGCACGGTACCGGCAGGGGTATATTTGATCGCGTTCGAGACCAGGTTCTGCAACAGCCGGCGCAGCAAGCGCCGGTCGGAGCGCACCGCCAGCGCGCAGGGCATGAAGACCAGATCGAGACCCTTCTCCTGCGCCATTGGCGTAAATTCGACTTCCAGCCGCTGCAGCAATTCGTCGATGCGGAAATCGCTGAGTTCCGGCTTCATCGCGCCGGTGTCGAGCCGCGAAATATCCAATAACGCGACGAATATCTCTTCCACCGCCTCGAGCGAGGCGTCGATGTTCTGCACCAGATCGCCGTCCTCGCCGGCGCGCTGGCGCTCGATCAGGCTGGTCACGTAGAGCCGCGCGGCGTTGAGCGGCTGCAAAATGTCGTGGCTGGCGTCGGCGATGAAACGCGTCTTGGAGGCGTTGGCGTCGTCGGCTTCGCCCTTGGCGCGTTCAAGCTCGGCGTTGAGCCGCGTCAGCTCCCCGGTTCGCTCGCGCACGCGGCGTTCCAAGGTCGCATTGGCGCGCTCGAGCGCCTCCGCGGCCTCCACGCTCGGCGTGATGTCGGTGAAGGTCGTCACCACCCCGCCATCGGGCATGCGGTCGGCGCGCACTTCGATCACCAGCTCGCGCTCGGCGAAGCGCTCGAGGAACGGCTCGGCGACCGAGGTGTATCTGGCCATGCGCTCGGCGACCTGTGCGTCGAGGTCCTTGGCGTCGCGCCCGCCTTGCTGCGCGATATGGCGGAGAATGTCGTCGAGCGGGATGCCGATCCGCGTCAGGTCGTGCGGCAGGTCGAGGAGCTCGCCGAACTGGCGGTTCCAGCAGAGCAACGCCAGCTCGCGGTCGAACACGGCGATGCCTTGCCGGACGTGGTCGAGCGCCGTCTGCAGAATCTCGCGATTGTAATGGATCGCGGCGTTGGCATCGTCGAGCAGCTTGAGCGCCGCCTTGGTCGAAACGGTGCGCTTGCGCAACAACAGCGACAGCACCAGCCGCGACGACGCCGCGCCGATCGCCGAGGCCAGCAGATATTCGCCGTATTGCAGCAACTGGAAGTCGGCTTCGGCCTGCGGCTCGAGCCCGATGCGGCGCGAGGCGGCGAAGCTGGCGAAGGATTTGCGGGTGCGCTCCTCGCCGAGGTAGCGGGCGACGGTCGCGGTCAGTTCCTCGATGGTGACGGAAGCGCGCCGCAGCAGGAAGCTCGGCGCGATCGGCGCCAGCGAGGACGGCACGAACACATCGCCCTGCACGCGTTCGATCGCCGTCGGCCGCCGGCTGAAGGAGAAGCCGACATAGAGCGCGATATTGGCGACGAGACTGAGCAGGACACCGTGCACGAGCGGCGCCAGGTCGAGACCGAACAGCGCCTGCGGCCGCAACCAGGCGAGGCCGAACGGTCCGTCGGTCAGGATCTGCTGATCGAGGATGCCGGCGTCCGAGATGCTCGGCAACAACAGCGTATAGGCCCACACCAGAATGCCGGCGGTCATGCCGGCGATGGCGCCGCGGGCGGTGCCGCGCCGCCAGACGAGGCCGCCGAAGAAGGCCGGCGTCAACTGCGCGATGGCGGCAAACGACAATAGACCGATCGAAGCAAGCTGCGCTTCTCCGGCCGAGCGATAGTAGATATAGGCGAGCAGCAGAATCGCGAAGATGGCGATGCGCCGCACCGTCAGCAGCTGGGCGCCGGCGTCGCTCGGCTCTCCCGCGCGCGCCGCGCGACGCTTCAGGATCAGCGGCATGACGATGTCGTTCGACACCATGATCGCCAGCGCCACCGATTCGACGATCACCATGGCGGTCGCGGCGGAGAGACCGCCGACGAAGGCGATCAGCGTCAACAGCTCGGAATGCGCTTTCAGCGGCAGCGCCAGCACGAACATATCGCTGTCCACGCCCCCCGCGGGGAACGTCAGCAGGCCGGCCATCGCGATCGGTATCACGAACAGGTTGATGAGCACCAGATAGGCCGGGAACAGCCAGGCGGCGCGGCGGATTTCGACCTCGCTGTGGTTCTCGACGACGGCGACGTGGAACTGCCGCGGCAACAGCAGAATCGCGAACAGCGACAACATCGTCATGGCGCAAAATGCCATCAGCGGCGGCGCGCGCGTCAGCACCGCCGCCGTCTGCGGCTGTTGCAGCGCGCGCGCCAACAGCGTCAGCGGGTCGTGGAACATGACGAAGGTGACGAAGATGCCGACGGCGAGAAAGGCGATGAGCTTGATCGTCGACTCCGTCGCGATCGCCAGCATCAAACCGTCCTGATGCTCGGTGGCGTCGATGTGGCGGGTGCCGAACAGAACCGCGAAGGCCGCCATCAACAGCGCCACGAACAGCGCGATGTCGCCGACCAAAGGCGGCGCCGCCACGCCGCCGATCGAGCCGGTGGCGAGAATGGTGCCGACCGAGGATGATACCGCTTTGAGCTGCAGCGCGATGTAGGGGATCATGCCGACGATGGCGATCAGCGCCACCGTCGCCGCGACGGTCTGGCTCTTGCCGTAGCGCGCCGCGATGAAGTCGGCGATCGAGGTGATGTTCTGGCCCTTGGCCAGCCGCACGATGCGGATGATCAGCGGATAGGCGAAGCCGACCACCAGCACCGGCCCGATATAGATCGCCAGGAAATCGAAGCCGGCGCGCGAGGCCAGCCCGACCGAGCCGAAGAACGTCCATGACGTGCAGTAGATGGCCAGCGACAGCGGATAGATCAGCAGCCGCGCGCGGCTGCCGCGGACCAGCTCGTGCCGGCGGTCGCCATAGCTCGCCACCAGGAACAAAAAGCCGATATAGGCGAGCGCGATAATGACAACGACCCAGCCTTGCAGCATGGCGCTTCCTGCGTCGGCTCGGGGCCCGCGGTCGGCCCGGGCGCTCGGTTTGCTAGAGCATGATCCGGAAAAGTGGACGCCGGTTTTCCGAAAAGATCATGCTCCACCAACGAATCTAGAGCATCAATCGCTTCAATCTGAAGCGATTGTGCTCTAGGTCACCACAGTTTGCAGGGGGTGTCTATCGGGTCGGCGGCGGCAAGAAGATACCGGCCCGCCGGTATTTGCTGCGCGGCGGCCGCGGGCACTGAGCATGATCCGGAAAAGTGGAGGCCGGTTTTCCGAAAAGATCATGCTCTACTGACGATTCGCGCAAGATCATGATTTGACGGCGGTGGCAGCCGCGGGCATTGAATGGCGGGTCGATGCCCGCCATTCCTCCGCTGCGCGCGCTGATCGAGACGGCCGAGACGCTGCTGATCGCGGCTGCCGGCGGGCTCGCGTTCACGCTCCTGGGACTTCCCGCCGGTCTCATCTCCGGATCGGTCGTGGCGGTGACGATAGCCGCCCTGCTCGGGCGCCTGGCCAAGGTGTCCGTTCCGCTTGCTCGCGTCTGCTACGTCGTTGTCGGCATCCTGCTCGGCGCGGTGGTGACGCCGCAGACGCTCAAGGGGCTAGCCACCTGGCCGGTGAGCGTGGCGCTCCTCATGGTGGCCACGCTCTGCATGATGGTGGCCACGACGAGCTATCTGCGCGTGGTGCACCGTTGGGACCGGCTCTCGGCGCTGATGGGCGCAAGCCCCGGCTCGATGATGCAAGTGATTACGCTGTCCACCGAACTTGGCGCCGACCTGCGCGCGGTCGCGATCGTGCAGACGCTGCGCGTGCTGCTGCTCACGACCGGCATACCCGGCGGGCTGGCGCTGTTCGGCCTCGTGGCGCCGGCGGTGCCGATCGTCCGCGGGCCGGCCGGCGGCTCTTCACTGGCGGAGATACTTGTCGTCGTAGCGGTCTCGACCGCCACCGCCTGGGCGATGGCGCGGCTCAGGTTTCCCGGCGGCTTCCTGTTCGGCGCCATGACCGGATCGGGCGTGCTGCATGGCAGCGGGCTCGTTCAGGCCGTCCTGCCGTGGTGGATCGGCAGTGCCGCGGTCATTGTACTCGGCGCGGTCGTCGGCTCGCGTTTCGCCAATACGACGTTCCGGCTGATCATCGGCTATCTCGGCGCCGCCTTCGGCTCATTTGCCGTATCGCTCTCGGTCGCCACGCTGTTCGTGCTGATCGTCACCCGCTTTTTTTCGTTCCCGATCGCCAACGTGGTGGTCGCCTTTGCGCCCGGCGCGCTGGATACGATGATGGTGCTGGCGCTGGCGCTGCACCTCGACCCGGTCTATGTCGGGGCGCATCACCTCGCGCGCTTTCTGGTCGTCACTTTATCCGTGGCGGTTGCGGCACCCCGTATGGCGAAGGACAAATCCCCGCCGCGCGATCGGGCTTGAGCGGCGTCACTCGGCGGCGGCGAGCACGCGCTCCTTGAGCGGCAGCTGCAAGCGTTGCCAGACGTCGACCAGCGCCTCGGCCAGCGTGTCGATGAGGCCGTCGTCGTGATAGGGACTCGGCGTGATGCGCAGCCGCTCCTTGCCTTTCGGCACCGTCGGGTAATTGATCGGCTGGATGTAGATGCCGTGCTCGGACAGCAACAGATCGCTGGCCTGCTTGCAGCGCTCGGGATCGCCGACAAAAACCGGAACGATATGGGTGGGGCTCGTCATCACCGGCAGCCGCGCGGCGGTGAGCACCGCCTTGGTGCGGGCGGCGCGATCCTGATGGCGCTCGCGCTCCCATTGTGAGGTCTTCAGGTGGCGGATGGCGGCGGTCGCCGCGGCGCAGACCGAAGGCGGCAGCGCGGTGGTAAAGATAAAGCCCGCGGCATAGGAGCGCACCGCGTCGATCAGTGCCGTCGAGCCGGCGATGTAGCCGCCGAGGCAGCCGAACGCCTTGGCGAGCGTGCCCTCGATCACGTCGATGCGGCCGGCGGCGCCGTCGCGCTCGCTGATGCCGCCGCCGCGCGAACCGTACATGCCGACCGCGTGCACCTCGTCGACATAGGTCATGGCGCCGTAGCGCGCGGCGAGATCGCAGATGCGGTTCACCGGCGCGACGTCGCCTTCCATGGAATAGAGGCTCTCGAATACGATCAGCTTCGGCCGGCTCGGCTCCGCCGCGGTCAGAAGCTGTTCGAGATGCGCCATGTCGTTGTGGCGGAAAATCTGCCGCTCGCAATGCGCCTGGCGCACGCCTTCGATCATCGAATTGTGGTTCAGGGCATCCGACAGGATCAGGCAGTTCGGCATCAGCCGCGCGATCGTGGCAATGCCGGTCTCGTTGGAGACATAGCCGGAGGTGAAGACCAGCGCCGCTTCCTTGCGGTGCAGGTCGGCAAGCTCGCGCTCGAGCTCGACCAGCGGGTGATTGTTGCCGGCGATGTTGCGGGTGCCGCCGGCGCCGGTGCCCATCCGCGTCGCCGTCTCGACCATGGCGCCGATCACCTTGGGGTGCTGGCCCATGCCAAGGTAGTCGTTCGAGCACCAGATCACGACGTTCTTCGGACCTTGCGGCGAATGCCACACCGCATAGGGAAACCGGCCGGCGATCCGCTCGAGATCGGCAAACACCCGGTAACGCCGCTCGCTCCGCAATTGCGCCAGAGCGTCCGTAAAATATGCACTGTAATCCATGAACTTACCGGCCCCCTCGGTCAGCGATACCCCGCCGGAACCCTTTTTAGAGGGGTTCCAGTTGGGTTGTCGAGGCATTGGTAAGCGAAAAATCGTCGCGGCCTTTTGCGGTGGATCAAATGGTAGCCGCTTCCGCCGCGGCCGGTGGTCGCGGCGGTCCGTAGGTCCTATGGAACGATCCGGAATCCGGTCGGGCTCAGGGCTTGGCGCCGGCGCTCGCCCTGGCCCGCGACAGACTACTGGCAATCGGCAGCAACATCGACGGCGGCGTGAAGCGGGTAGAGATAGCGATGATTCTATTGAGCAGACCGGTGACGACCACGGGGCGGCCGGCCTTGAGCGCGGCATAACCAAGGCGCGCCACCTCGGCGGCCTGCATCACCGGCATGGGGCCGCTGAACAGGGCGGAGCCCTGCATTTGCGCGACTTCGGCGAAACCGGTTGCCGTCGGACCCGGGCACAGCGTCGTGACCGTCACGCCGGTGCGGCGCAGCTCGTAGCCGATCGCCCGACCCAAGCTCAGCACGTAGGCTTTGCTCGCGTAATAGACCGCCATTTCCGGTCCGGGCTGGAACGCCGCCGTCGAGGCAACCAGCATGACCTTGCCGCGCCGCCGCGCCACCATCTGCGGCAGGAGAAGCCGCGTCAGCTCGGTCAGCGCCACGACATTCACGTACAGCATGGCCGCGATCTTTTCCGGCTCCGCGCGATCGAACCGGCCGCTGTCGCCGAGGCCGGCTGCGTTGATCAGCACGTCGAGCGCCATGCCGCGTGCGTCGAGGTCTTGCGCCAGCGCGGCAGCCGCTCCGGCCTTGCCGAGATCGGCGGCAATAATGGTGACCGCCGCACGTTCGGCCTTGAGCGTTTCGGCCAAGGCTTCCATCGCCTCGCGGCGGCGGGCGACCAGCACGAGGTGATGGCCGTCTTTCGCCAGTTCGCGCGCGAGTTCGGCGCCGATGCCGCTCGACGCGCCGGTCACCAGCGCGATGGGACGCGTGGCAGAGACCATGGCACGACTCCTTTCCGGATTGGGCCGACATTGCCGGTCTTAGACCGGCAATGTCACCAGCCTATGAATTACCGGCCGACGAAAGCGGCCGCACGTTTTTCGACGTAATGCGCCACGCCCTCCTTGAAATCCTCGGATTGAAACGACTCGACCATGGCCGCGTCGGCCGCCGCGCAGGCTTCCGCCAGCGACTGGAAATAGGATCGGAACACTTGACGTTTCATCACGCCGATCGACCGCGGCGAGGACGTTGTCACCAGATCGCGCGCGATCCCCTGCACGGTCTGCAGAAAATTCTCCGCCGGCAGTTGACGCACCAGCCCCAACCGATCGGCCTCGGCGGCAGTGACCGTGCGCGCGGAATAGAGAAGGTCGAGCGCATTCATCGGGCTGATCAGCCGCGGCAGCATCCAGGCGCTGCCGTACTCCGCGATCAGGCCGCGCTTGGCGAAGGCGGTTGTCAGCTTCGCACCCTCGGCCATGTAGCGGAAGTCGCAGTACAGGCTGAGACAGAAGGCGATGCCAGCGATCGGGCCGTTGATGGCCGCGAAGATCGGCTTCGGCATATCCAGCATGTAGCTGAATTTCTGCTCGAAGTTGCCGGACTTGCCGAGGTTGCCACTCGCGCTCCCGCTTGGCCTCTGGCCGCTTGATATTTTGCTAAGACGCGACATGTCGGCGCCGGCGCAGAAGCCGCGCCCGGCGCCGGTCAGAACGATGGCGCGAACGGCGTTTTCCACCGTAGCCCTTTCAATGGCGTGGCGCACGTCGGCGTCCATCTCGCTGGTCCAGGCGTTGAGCTTGTCCGGCCGATTGAGCGTGATGGTGGCGACGAAATTGTCGACGCTGTAGAGAATGTCAGTGTAGGTCATGCGTTGCCTCCTGGGACCGCTATTGGTCGCGAATATTGCATATCGGCCAAATGCGGTCCAAGAAAACGCAGCACGGAGAAGGACGTGGCCGCCTATTGCCGCCTGCGTCAGATTTGCCTGGTGGCGGCTGATTTGCCGCGCGCGATCGCCGACATGCAGGCGATCTTCGGGGTGAAGCTCGCCTATCAAGACCCGCACGTGCGCCGATACGGATTGCAAAACGCGCTGTTTCCGCTCGGGCTTGCCTTCGTCGAAATCGTGTCGCCGGTCGAGGCCGATACGGCGGCCGGCCGCTTCCTTGAACGCAGCGGCGGTGTCGGCGGCTACATGGCGATCTTCAATTGCAGCGATCCGGAACGCCGCGGCCGGCATGCCAACGCCTTGGGCGTGCGCACCGCACACACCATAGAGCATCACGGCTTTCACGGCGTGCAACTCCACCCACGGGATTGCCGTGCGGCGATGATCGAGTTTGATCGCACCGACGGCGAAGAAGATTTGCGCGGTCCCTACGGCCCGGCCGGCGGAACGGTTTGGACAAACGCGATCCGAACCGACGTCACCAATCGCTTGGCCGAAATCGTCGTCGAAAGCCCCGATCCCGTCGGCCTCGGCCGGCACTGGTCGCGCATCCTGGAAATGCCGTTCGCCGCCGACGGCGACGGCGGCCGCATCGAGCCGGACATGACCGCGATCCAATTCGCGCGCGGTGACGGCGCGCGGGAAATGTTGCGCACGCTGGTGATCGAGGTCGCCGACCGGCGCGGCATCGAACAGCGCGCGAAGGAGCGCGGCTATCCCGTCGCGAACGCCGGCGTCGATTTCTGCGGCGTGCGCTTTCAGTTGATGACACGCGCGGCGTAATGCGCCTGCGTCGTGGTGCTGCCGGTCAGGATTGAACTGACGACCTCTCCCTTACCAAGGGAGTGCTCTACCACTGAGCTACGGCAGCTGCCTTATCGGCTGGCGCGCGACCCCTTAAAAAGCCGCGCGAGCCGACGCACGGCGAGCGCCACAAAAGCGCGGCGATCCTTGCCATAGGGGGTCTCACCGCGCAAGCGCAGGAGTGTGGCCGTCATTCCGGATTGCCGCGAAGCGACAAGTCCGGAATCCATATTCGCTGACCGTGGTTATGGATTCCGGGCTCACCACTTTGTGGCGCCCCGCAATGACGCACCGGCATCAAAACTCCGACGCCAGCCGGTCCAGTCCCATGACGTGGGCGAGGCTGCGGACCTCGTTCTTCTGCTCGTCGCTGAAGCTTAGGATCAACGGGAAGGCCGCGGACTTGAGGTCCTGCACTTCCGCGCTGTCGGGATCGAGCGAAGCCACCACCGCGGCCGCGCCGCGCTGGTTCGCATCGCGGGCTTTGGCGTAGGCGATGCTGCGCAGCGCCGCTTCGACGGACGGCCACATGCGTTCCTGGTCGGGCGTCAGATGCAGCCGCCCCTTGATGCTGGCGATCTGCGCCTCGTTGAGCACAAAGCCCGGCCGGTTGGCGTGGCGAACGGCGCTCTCCGTCAGCGACTTGAGCTCGCTGCGGCGCTGCATTGCCGGCGGCGACTTTATTTCGGTGTCGGCGCGCGGCTGCGGTGCCGCCTGCGCTGGCGGCGCCGCCGGAGATACCGCAACCTGCGGCTCGGGCTGCGCAACGACCCGCCCAACCATGGGCTCGGGGCTCAGCAATGCGAGCTGCGCGCCGCCGAGTACCATGGCGCGCGTCGGGCTTGTTGCGCTGATCGTGCTCGCCGTAGCGGAGACGGTATCCGCGACCGCGGCGTCGGTTTGAACTTCGGGGAAACGCAACGCGACACTTTGGGCGGGCGAAAGGCCTGGCGAAGGATCGGCACTGCGCAAGCCTATGGCGTGCCAATTCCCCAGCAGGTAGCCCGCGGTGCCGACCAGAAGAATCGTCGCCACCCGGCCGCGCTTCGACGCCCTCCGCATCCGAGGTCCCCTTATCCCCTAACGCTGTGTAGCTAATTCCTTTCAAATGAAGCTTAATTTATGACTAATCGGTGGAATTTTGCTGGCGGAGGCTTGTGTCAACGCGCGTCCGGACGGAAAACCGGTCTCCACCCTCGGATCAAGTCCGAGGGCAGGCCTTTTCCTGGACGCGCAAAAAGGCCCGGCATCACTGCCGGGCCTTGAATTCTGAGTGGAGCGCGATCTTTTCGGAAAACCGGCCTCCACTTTTCCGGATCGCGCTCAAGGCGCTATGCGGTTGCCGAAACAGCAAAAAGGCCCGGCATCGCTGCCGGGCCTTGAATTTTGAGTGGAGCGCGATTTTTTCGGAAAACCGGATTGGAGCTAGGCCGCCTCTTCCTCGACCACCGCGTCCTCTTCGGCCTCCGGCTTCGGACCGCGATGCGGTCCCTTGGCCAGCGCGGCCTCGATCTCCTTGACCGCTTCGGTCTCCGTGAGCCGCTGCACGGCGGCGACTTCACGCGACAGCCGGTCGAGTGCCGCCTCGTAGAGCTGGCGCTCGGAATAGGATTGCTCCGGCTGCGTCTCCGAGCGGAACAGATCGCGGACGACCTCGGCGATGGCGACGATGTCGCCGGAATTGATCTTGGCCTCGTATTCCTGCGCCCGGCGCGACCACATGGTCCGCTTGATGCGCGCGCGGCCCTTGAGCGTCTCCAGCGCCCGCCTCACCATCGGCGTTTCGGCAAGCTTGCGCATGCCGACGGAGGCGATCTTCGAGGTCGGCACCCGCAACGTCATCTTGTCTTTGACGAAGTTGATGACGAAAAGCTCGAGCCGCGCACCCGCGACCTCCTGCTCCTCGATCGAGGTGATCTGGCCCACGCCGTGAGCCGGATACACGATGAACTCGCTGGTCTTGAAGCCTTGTCGCTGGGTCGTCTTCTTCGCGTTCATTCCCAAAGTTGCTCCTTCCGCCTCCGGCTTGCGCCGGTGGACGGGCTTCGCCGCGCTGACCCTTGCCTTGGTCGTTCGCCGCGTGGACTGTGATGGCCTTCGGCTGGCGCCGGAGGCCGGCTTTCTTGTCTTCCGGCTCATGCTGGCCGCGCTCTTCTTCGAACGATGACGACGAGTTTTCTCTGCCACTGCTCTCGCGTGGGTCTCACGCCCCTTTTGACGATTCCTCGGAAACGCCCCGGAAAAATATGCTCCCGGTGTGGGGGAGCGGCATGTCGGGGGTGTTTTTCATTATGTAACGCCTTTATAACACATTTTCGCTCAAAATCAAAGCCTTATGGCGTTGCAAAACGGTCGCACCGCCGGCAACCCTAACAATGGTTAAGAACGGTCGCCTCAATCCCCCGTTCCCGGATTAGGGGAAAAATACTTTTCAAACTTGTCGGGGAGGCCCTCAAATTCCTTGGCGTCGGCGGGCGGTTCTTTCTTGGTCGTGATGTTGGGCCATTGCTTGGCAAATTCCGCGTTGACCGTCAGCCACTTCTCGACGCCGGGCTCGGTGTCGGGCTTGATGGCGTCAACCGGACATTCCGGTTCGCACACGCCGCAGTCGATGCACTCGTCGGGATGGATGACCAGCATGTTTTCGCCCTCGTAGAAGCAATCCACGGGGCATACCTCGACGCAGTCCATGTATTTGCATTTGACGCAATTATCATTGACGATATAGGTCATCGGCTCACTCTAACCTTGGCCCTGTGCGCGAGCGTTGCTCCTACCGCACGGCTCCCGACCGCGCAAGGTTCCACAAGCGGCGGCGGCCGCCGGCGCCCGACATGTCAGGTCAGTTCCTCATATAGGAACCGAGCGGTTCGGGCGGGACCCCTGCGCTCGACAAATCCCCCGACTTTCAGCACGCGGACGCGGTGTTCGAGTGCTACCGTAATCACGTCGCCGGTTCGCACCGTGCGGCTTGGCGAATCAATCCGCGCACCGTTCACCCGGACATAACCGGAAGCGGCGAGCGCCGCCGCGGCGTCGCGCGTTGACACGACGCGAGCGTGCCACAGCCACTTGTCGATGCGTTGGCGGTCGGGCTCGGCCGCCGCCGTTGAATTTTGGTGGGGCATGATCTTTTCCGATTGGATCATGCCCTAGCGACGCTCCTTGGCCTCTTCCTCGAGCTGAGCCTTCAGCGCCGCGAGCTTGGCGAACGGCGAATTCGGGTCGGGGGCTTTCTCGCGCCGCTCCAGCCGCTCGTGCCGCGCCACACGCGGCGGCCGCTGCCCGTCGCGGCGCGGACGCTCGAAGCGCTGATCCGGGCCGCGCCGGCGATGATGACGGGGCTGGCGTTCCGGCTTGGCCGGCTCGGCCGCCGCGGCCGGCCCGGCCGCGGTCGGTTCGGCCGGCGGAACGGCTGCCGCGGCTTCGGTGGCCACCGCCGGCGCGCCGGCGTCCTGCATCTGCTCCCCGGTGCCCTTTGCCCGGTTCTTACCGGCCTCGCGATGCCTGTCGCGCGGGCGACGCCGCCCCTCGGGTCGGACCGGGCGACCCGGCCGCCACACCTCGATCAAAATCGGTTCCGGTGGCGGCGGTGTTGCGGCTGCAGCAATGATGTCGCTGTCCCCATTCGCCGGGAGAAGGCCGGAGGGGCTCGCCGTCTCAACCTCTTCGCTCGAAGGACTCGGCGCTCCGGCGATTTGCCGACCTTCTTGGGTGGTCGCGGTCTCGGCTTCTGGCTCTGGCGCATCGACTGGTGCGAGGGGAGCGTCCGAGACGATGTCAGGCGGAGTGGCCGCATCGGTCTCTGCATCCCCACCCGCCGGGTGAGGTGCGCCTTCCGCAGGTTCCGCCACCACGGCCACCTCTTCACCCGATGCGGCGAGATCAGTGACCTCTGCCGGCAGGCCGGCAGCGGCGATCGGGGGAGCAGGCTCGGCCGGTTTCGGCCGCTGCTCCATGCGATAGCCGAGCGAACGCAGAATCGAGGCGAAATCCTCACCCGAGGCGCCGGTCAGCGACGTCATGGCGTTGACCACCGTGAAGCCGCCGCCGGCGACCGCACCGGGCGGTTTCGCGCCCAGGGCGCCTTCGCGCCAGGCCAGCGCCGGCCGGATCAGGTCCGCAAGGCGCTCGAGAATGTCGACGCGCACGGCGCGTTCGCCGCAAACCCGGTAACCCGCCATCCGATACAGCGCCGCATCGATCTCCCCATTGACCGGGATCGATGTGCGGCCGCTGCCGGCGAGATGCAGGAGATCGTCGAGCCCTTTGCTCTGCGGCCCGTCATGCGCGAGCGCCCAGAGCTGGACTGCGAGCGCACGCGGCGCCGGCTTGAGCAGCACCGGAAGATAGATGTGATAGGCGCCGAAGCGCACGCCGTATTTGCGCAAGCTCGCCCGTTCCGGCTGCTCCAGTCCCTTTACTTCTTCCGCGACCCGCTGCCGGTCGAGCACGCCCAGCGCCTCGACCAATTGAAAAGCGACGCCGCGCGCGATGCCGCTCACGTCGGCAGCCGCCGTCAGTTCGAACAGCGGGCCGAGCAGTTTTTCGATGTGCGATTTCACCCAAGCGTGGAGCCGCGCTTCGACCGCCTCGCGCGGCGCGCCGCTCAGATGTTCGTCGGCGACGACCCGCACCCGCGGCCGTAAAGCCTCCTCGCCGGCGATGAGCTTGCCGACGGCGGCGCCGGTCCAGCGGATGGTGCCGTCGCTGCCGAGCACGAATTGCTCGTCCGGCGCTTCGGCAAGCCGCGCCGCGCGTGTCGCAATCTCGCCGGCGAGCGCCTTCTGCGCGGCGTTCTGCAACGCCTTTGCTTCCGATCCGCCCGAGGAGGCGTCGGCGACGAAGACGAGGCCGTCGAGGCGGCCGATGGGATGGCCTTCGACCAAGACATCGCCGGTCTTGTTGATCTCGGGTTCGAGCAGCGCATTCTCGCGCAGCCGCCGCATCAGCACGCTGGTGCGGCGATCGACGAAGCGTTCGGTCAGCCGCTCGTGCAAGGCGTCGGACAGCCTGTCCTCGACGGCGCGCGTGACGTCCTGCCAGTGCTCGGGATCGGCGAGCCAATCCGGACGGTTGGCCGCAAACGTCCAGGTCCGGATGTGGGCGATGCGGGTCGAGAGCGTGTCGATATCGCCGTCGGTGCGATCGGCCTGCTCGATCTGACGGACGAACCAGTCGGTCGGAATAGCGCCCTCGCGCATGAGAAAGCCGTAGAGCGTCACCACGAGCTCGGCGTGGGTCGCCGGCGCGATCTTGCGGTAATCCGGAACCTGGCAGACCTCCCACAGCCGCTCGACCTCGGCGCGGGTCCGCGCCATGGCGCGCACCTCGTCGTCGCGCGCGGCATGTTCGAGCACCAGGATGTCTTCGGCGACCGGCGCGCGCGTCAGCGTGTTTTCCGTCGGCGTCGCCGCCAGCGTCGCCTGCAACGCGCCGATCGAGGAGAAATCGAGATCGGTGTTGCGCCACTGCACGATCTTCACCGGCTCGAACGTGTGCGACTCCAGCGCCTGCGCCAGCTCGGTGTCGAACGGCGGACAACGCCCGGTGGTGCCGAAGGTACCGTCGCGGGTGGCGCGCCCGGCGCGGCCGGCGATCTGCGCCAGTTCGGCCGGGCTGAGCTTGCGGAACTGATAGCCGTCGAACTTGCGGTCGGAGGCAAACGCAATGTGGTCGACGTCGAGATTGAGACCCATGCCGATGGCGTCGGTCGCCACCATGTAGTCGACTTCGCCGGCCTGATAGAGCGCGACCTGCGCGTTGCGGGTGCGCGGCGACAGCGCGCCGAGCACCACCGCCGCGCCGCCGCGCTGGCGGCGAATGAGCTCGGCGATGGCGTAGACCTCGTCGGCAGAGAAGGCGACGATGGCCGAGCGGCGCGGCAGCCGCGTGATTTTCTTCTCGCCGGCAAAACTCAATTGCGACAACCGCGGCCGGCTCACGATGCTGGCGCCGGGCAACAGCCGTTCCACGATCGGCCGCATGGTGGCGGCGCCGAGCACCAGCGTTTCCTCGCGGCCGCGCCGGTGCAGCATGCGGTCGGTGAAGACGTGGCCGCGCTCGAAATCGGCGGCGAGCTGGATTTCATCGACGGCGAGGAACGCGACATCGAGGTCGCGCGGCATCGCCTCGACGGTGGCGACCCAGAAGCGCGGGTTCGACGGCTTGATCTTCTCCTCGCCGGTGACGAGCGCGACCGCTTCCGCCCCGACCCGCTCCACCGCCCGGTTGTAGACCTCGCGCGCCAAGAGCCGCAGCGGCAGGCCGATCACGCCGGAGGAGTGCGCCAGCATCCGCTCGATGGCGAGATGCGTCTTGCCGGTATTGGTCGGCCCGAGCACGGCGGTGACGCCGGCGCCGCGGGCGCGCAAATCACGATTAGTCGAGGGCGAGAAAGAAATCGGCATCGAAAGCCCGGGCGGCCGCATTAGCGCGGCGGGCTGCATCTGTATCACAACAACGCGCGGGAAAGTCCTGTGCTTAAGGTGTGGAACGAGTCTGGAACGAATCGCGGCCGAATCGGCGACTCCCAGCGTGTGCGGCTTCGTTCTCCGCGACATATGGCGTCGACATTCTCATGTAATACCAGATCGGGTGTCGAAGGCCGTCCTTTGCCGTCGCCGACGCGCCAAAAGGGTTAACGCGTCTCGCAATCAGGTTTTTGCGGCGAGTCAAGAGCTTCCCTCCTGTGGATAACGGGGACTTCGCAGGTGTGCCTCTGTCCTAGCCGGGTTTGCGAGCCGCTATCGCCGCCGGATTTTTCGCCGGCAAGAACAACTGGCTTCACTGCGCTTTCACGTTCGCCGCGGCGCGCGGGGGTTTCGCGACCGAGTCGAACCGAGTCGCTTGCAGCACGCCCGTGCCGATCGGCGTCGGCAGCGAGAAGCGAAACGGCACCAGCATCCGCGTGCCGGAAATCGGCGCCATCCACACCTCGGCATCGCGCAGCGCGGCCAGATATCTGATCGCGAGCCGGTCCGGAGTGTAACCGGAAACCGGGATGAAATACACCGCGCAAACGACGACCGGTCCCTGGTAGCCCTTCTCGGCCTTGACCATTTCCATGCGCTTGAATTCGCTGCGCAGATCGAAACGCAAGCGGCCGTCGAACACCGAAACCTTGCGATCGCAAGCCTGCGGCGACACTGGATCGCCGCTGCCGCTGACCGGGTCGAGGGTGGAGGTCATCGGATCGAGCACGTTGCGGCGATCCGCGTCGGTCACGGGAATGCGGTCGGGATGCGGGCCGACCGGAGGCTCGACCGTAAAGTCTTTCAGATTGCCGCCGGAGAACACCATGCGCACGTCGTCGACGCGCTTGTCGTTTATGATGGTGGCTGCATAGCTCGTCGGCACCGGCTGACCGGCGCTCAGTGTGCCCTGCGAGACTCCGGTACCGTGGCCGCCGGCAAAGACCCGAAGCAGTCCGATCGTCGACCCGCTCGCCGCGGCAGTGAATTGGTCCTCGAAAATCTCGATGACCCAGTTGCCGCGGCCGATCGGAATGCCGGCGAGACTGGCGGTATATTCGGCCTCGAGCCGTCCCTGCGCAGCGGCAACACGAGCCGCGTCGGCCGCCAAGACCGCCACAATGAGGCAAACCGCCGCGCTCCACGCGGCGGGTCCAGCGGGGCCAGCAAGCCGTTTCGGCAGAATGAACACGGGGCGACGGTTCCCTTCGACGACCGCGGATGGGGCTTAACGGCGCGGCCACACGGACGGGAGCCGTTTCCGCCGCGTGTGAGCGATAAATGTCGGAAAATGCGTCGTTTCTGTGGTTTTGCCCCGTTTCGCCCGACCAAACTGCTGGCGACACCAGCCAAGCCCCGCGCTTGACGCTCTGCGGGGGGCTCACTATTAGTCCCGGCAATCCTGTCCCATCACACCGTCCGCCGGCCGGCGCCGGATGCGCGAGAGATTGAGGAATTGCCATGTCCTGGCGCTGCGAGCTCACCGGAAAAACCCGCCAGATCGGGCACCGCGTGAGCCACTCGAACCGCAAGACCAAACGGCGGTTCTTGCCGAACCTGCTCAACGTCACGCTGATGTCGGATGCGCTCGGCCGCTCCGTCCGGCTGCGCATCTCCGCCAATGCGCTCAAGACCGTCGACCATCGCGGCGGCTTCGATGCCTTCCTGCTGAAGGCCAAGGACGCCGAGCTGTCGCCGCGGGCGCTCGAGCTCAAGCGCCAGGTCACCAAGAAGCGCGCGGCGACGGCTTAAGCTCTCGCGCTCGATACCATCGATCAGTGTGAATGCGGCTTGCCGCTACGCCGGCTTGCGCCGCGAGCTGCGCAGACGAAAGCCGAGCACGTTCCGCACCCTGACGGGTTCGGCAGCCTCCTCGTCGGTCATCCCCTCTTCGATCTGCGGCTCCGTCAAATACCAGGGCACGCCGATCACCACCACGCCCGAGCCGCCGTAGTCGAGCACGGCGGAGCGAAGCTGCCGCGCCCGATGGTTGCTCAGCAGGTATTCCCACCAGTGGCGCTTGACGAGTTCGGGGATCAGCACGGCGACCGTGCGGCCGGGATTTTCCTCCTTGACCTCTTTGATCAGTTTCAACAGCGGCACATGAATGCGCCGATACGGAGCGCTGCGAAAAACTAACCGTGGCGGATTTGGAAACTTCGCGGCTTTCGCCGGCCTCTCGACGTGCACGGCCCATTGCTCGCGCAGCTCCCGCTCCTCCTTGTCGACGTCGCGGCCTTCGAGCGACGCCAAATGCACCGCCGTCACGTCGGGTGACAGCTCCATGGCCAGCCGCAACGCCTTGTCGGTCAGGCGATTCCATTCCCGCATCGTGACCAGAACGACCGGCGGCTCGCTGCGGCGAAATTCCAGCGCGTCGTCGTCGTGGAGATGCTCCTCGATGTTCCGGTAATACCGCTTGATCGCCTTGTGCAGCACGATGACACAAGGAATGGCAACGATCGTGATCCAGCCGCCCTCGCCAAATTTGGCGATCACGATGACCGCCAGCGCCGTAGCCGTCGTCGCCGCGCCGACGGCATTGATGACGAGATTGATCAAGACCCGCCGGCGTGTTTCCGTGCGCCGCGGGTTGCCCAACTCACGCCGCCAATGAGCCACCATGCCTGTCTGCGACATGGTGAAGGTCAGAAACGCGCCGATCGCAAACAGCGGAATCAGGCGATCGGTGACCCCATCAAAAAGGGTCAACAGCAGTCCCGCGGTGATCGCCAGATAGATGATGCCGACCGAATACACCAAACGGCGGCCGGCGGTCGCAAACGGCCGCGGCAGGAATTCATCCTGCGCTGCAAGTCGGCACATCCGGGGAAACCCGACGAAGCTGGTATTCGCGGATAGGCAAAGAATGCCGAGCGCGCTGGCGATCGCCACGTAATAAAACGCCCCGCGTCCCGCGACCGCGCCTACGAGCTGCGACAGCACGCTTTGGTAGCCGGGCTGCGTCTGGTCCATGGCCATGATGCCGTAGGACGTCGCCAGATAAGCAATGCCGCCGAGCAGGATGCCTAAAATCACAACGATGATCGCAAGCGTCCAGCGCGCATTGTTCACGCGCGGCTCGCGAAATCCGTCGACACAATTGCTGACCGCCTCCACGCCGGTCATCGCCGTGCAGCCGCTGGCAAACGCACGCAACATGAGCCACAGGCTGAGCGCTTCGACGGCTTTGGGCGGCGATGGCGGCGGCACCACCGGCTGCGGATGTCCGCCGCCGGTCATGACGGCGTAAGTGCCGATGAGCAGCACGATCATGAAGCAACCGACGAACAGATAAGTCGGCAGAGCAAACAATCGGCCGGATTCCATCGTCCCGCGCAGGTTGACCAGCGTCAGCAGGACAAGGATGCCGAGGCAAAGCGGCAGGGTGTACGGATGCAGCGACGGCACTGCCGAGATCAGCGCCGCTACGCCCGCGGAAATGCCGACCGCGACGTTGAGCACATAGTCGACCATGATGCCGGCGGACGCCAACAGGCTGGCGTTCACGCCGAGGTTTTCCTTGGCGACCGTGTAGGCGCCGCCGCTGATCGGATAGGCCTTGACGGTCTGCCAGTAGGAGACGAACAGGACCGCCAGCAAGGCGAGGATGACCAGCATCACCGGCTCGAGCGCCGCGAGCCCGGCCGCGCCGGCGGCGGCCAGGATGCTGAGCGCCGCTTCCGGTCCGTATGCAGACGAGCTCAGCCCATCGAGCCCAATCGCCGGGACCGCTTCGCCGATGCCGATCTCGTGGGCGCTGCCTTCCCAATTGGCGAGTGGGCGCCCCAACAAGAACCGGTTCAGCAACCCAGCCAGCGACCATGGGCGGTGATTTTTGCCGTTCGACTCCATAAGCCGCAATTTCTCCTGCACTCGCGCGCGAACAGCGGCGCCGAACTTAAGTTTCAATTCGCAACCGCAATGCGACCCCCTATGTTCCACGAAAGGAGCTGCGGGGATGGGCGGTTACGCGAGCGAACCACCGCCGGAGCTTACCCGCGCCGGAGGCGACTTGCGCAGAAAGTTCAACGACAGGCTAGCGGATTCGCGATAACATTCGGCATTCGGGGGAAGCCGCGATGAGCAATGCAGAACCGGGCCCGCAGGCCGCGCCGTTAGACGGCTCACCGCGGGCAAGCTTTTGGATCAGAGAACTGCCTTATATCCTCATCTTCATCCTGACGATCCTCGGCGTTGCCTACACGAGCTATACAAAAAAGCCGATCCTGGGATATTGGGAGCTGCTGGCCCCGCTGATCGCCCTGGTCTGTATCGCCGCCGGATGGCGTCGCGCCCAGGACAGAAGCGCGCGCTTGCGCTTGATCTGGACGCAGGCGCTGCACTGGTGCGCGTTCCTCTTGGTCATGACACTGATGTTGTTGACAGAGGTGCAGAGGGTACTCAGCGCCGGGGCCACCGGGCTTGCCATTCTCACGCTGTTGGCACTCGGCACCTTTACCGCCGGCGTGCATGTCATGTCGTGGCAGGTCTGCCTGCTCGGGCTCGTCATGGCGCTCGGCGTTCCCGCGATCGCATGGGTCGAGCAATCGGCGTTAATCGTGATGTTGATCGTTTTGGCGGTGGTCGGAATTGGCGCCGTCGTCTGGTGGCACTGGCGCGAGAATCGCCAAGCCAGCAGCGGCTGACGGTTCCGATAATGCCTTACGCGTGCAGGCGGCGCGGCCGCGCGGAACGCTCTCGCTCCTCGCCGGAGTGCTCCGCGAACAGCTCCGCCAGCTTTTCGGTCATGACGCCGCCGAGTTCCTCGGCGTCGACGATGGTCACCGCGCGCCGGTAATAGCGCGTGACGTCGTGGCCGATGCCGATGGCGATAAGCTCGACCGGCGAGCGGGTTTCGATGTCCTCGATCACCCAGCGCAGGTGGCGCTCGAGGTAATTGCCGGGATTGACCGAGAGCGTGGAATCGTCGACCGGCGCGCCGTCGGAGATCATCATCAGGATCTTTCGCGTCTCGGCGCGCGCGAGCAGGCGCTTGTGCGCCCAATCGAGCGCTTCGCCGTCGATGTTCTCCTTGAGCAGGCCCTCGCGCATCATCAATCCGAGGTTCTTGCGCGCGCGCCGCCACGGCGCATCCGCCGCCTTGTAGATGATGTGGCGCAAATCGTTCAAGCGTCCCGGATTGGCCGGCTTGCCCTGGGCGAGCCAGGCTTCGCGCGACTGCCCGCCCTTCCAGGCCCGCGTGGTAAAGCCCAAAATCTCCACCTTGACGCCGCAGCGCTCGAGCGTGCGCGCCAGGATGTCGGCGCAGGTCGCCGCCACCGTGATCGGGCGGCCGCGCATCGAGCCGGAATTATCCAACAGCAGCGTCACCACCGTGTCGCGGAAGTCGGTGTCCTTCTCGCGTTTGAACGACAACGGATGCAGCGGATCGACAATGACGCGGGCCAACCGCGCCGGATCGAGCAGCCCTTCCTCGAGATCGAACTCCCAGGCTCTGTTCTGCTGCGCCAGGAGAAGCCGCTGCAAGCGGTTGGCGAGCCGCGCGACCACGCCCTGCAGATGCGAAAGCTGCTTGTCGAGATAGCCGCGCAGCCGTTCGAGCTCCTCCGGATCGCAGAGATTCTCGGCGCCGACGATCTCATCGAATTTGGTGGTGAAGGGCCGGTAATCCGGACCGCGCGGCTCGTTGCGATTGTGCCGCGGGCGCCACGGCTCGGCCGCGGTCTCCGAATCGCCCATCTCGGCATCGTCGGCCATGTCGGCGGCCGGCGCGTCGATCGCTTCCGCGGCGCTGTCGGGCAATTCCTCGGCCGAGGCTTCCGCTTCTTCGAGACTCATGCGCTCGGAGTCGGCGGAATCGGAGGCCTCGCCGTCGCGGCCGGATTCGTCGTTGCGGTTCTCTTCCTCGCCGTCTTCGCCCTCCTCCTCGGATTCGCTCGAGCGATCCTCGCCCATGTCCAGGCTGTCGAGCAGGTCATGCACTACGTCGCCGAAGCGCCGCTGATCGTTGAGCACGCGCTCGAGGCGATCGAGATTGCGGCCGGCGCGTTCCTCGATCAGCGGGCGCCACAACTCGACGAGCTTGCGCGCCGTCGCCGGCGGCGTCTGGCCGGTAAGCCGTTCGCGGACGATCATGGCGATGGCATCCTCGATCGGCGCATCGGCACGGTCGGTGATCTCGTTGTATTTGCCGCGATGAAAACGGTCATCGAGCATGGCGGTAAGGTTCTTCGCCACGCCGCCCATGCGGCGAGAGCCGATCGCCTCGACGCGGGCCTGCTCGACCGCCTCAAACACCGCGCGCGCCTGCTGGCCGCCGGGCGCGAGTTTGCGATGCACGGCGGGGTCATGGCAGGCGAGCCGCAGCGCGATCGAGTCGGCGTGGCCGCGCACGATGGCGGCCTCCCCTTCATTGAGCCGGCGCGGCGGCTCCGGCAACCGCGCCTTGCCGCCGGCCAGCCCGGGGCGCTCGGCGGCGAAGGCGACCTCGATGTCACCCTTGCCGGCGATCGCGCGTAGGCAGACGCCGACCGCACGCTTGAACGGTTCGGTCGGCGCGTCCTTGGCGGGATTTTTGGGCTTGATGTTGGAGGTCATCGCTCTGCTCCCTCTCCCCGCGAGCGGGGAGAGGTGATTGTTACGACAGCGCGACGTTGACCGCGGATTCCGGCAATTCCTGCCCGAAGCAGCGCTGATAGAACTCCGCCACCAATGGACGCTCCAGCTCGTCGCATTTGTTGACGAAGGTCAGCCGGAAGGCGAAGCCGATATCGCCGAAGATTTCCGCATTCTCCGCCCAGGTGATGACCGTGCGCGGGCTCATGACAGTGGAGATGTCACCGTTCATGAAAGCGTTGCGCGTGAGGTCGGCGACCCGCACCATCTTCGAGACGATGTCGCGGCCTTCGGCCGTGCGATAGTGCTTGGCCTTGGCGAGCACGATCTCGACCTCGTTGTCGTGCGGCAGGTAGTTCAAGGTGGTGACAATCGACCAGCGGTCCATCTGACCCTGGTTGATCTGCTGGGTGCCGTGATAGAGGCCGGACGTGTCGCCAAGGCCGACCGTGTTGGCGGTGGCGAACAGGCGGAACGAGGGATGCGGCTTGATCACCTTGTTCTGGTCGAGCAGCGTCAGCCGGCCGGATGATTCCAGGACACGCTGGATCACGAACATCACGTCGGGGCGCCCGGCGTCGTACTCGTCGAAACAGAGCGCGATATTGTGCTGTAGCGCCCACGGCAGGATGCCGTCGCGGAACTCGGTAACCTGCATGCCGTCGCGAATGACGATCGCATCCTTGCCGATGAGATCGACGCGGCTAATATGGCTGTCGAGGTTGACGCGCACGCACGGCCAGTTGAGCCGCGCCGCCACCTGCTCGATATGGGTCGACTTGCCGGTGCCGTGATACCCGGTAACGATGACCCGGCGGTTCCTGGCAAAGCCGGCGAGGATGGCGAGCGTGGTCGGCTTGTCGAACCGGTAGTCGGCATCGAGGTCCGGCACGTGCTCGTCCGGCTCGGAATAGGCCGGCACTTGCAGGTCGCTGTCGATGCCGAACAATTGCCGGATCGACACCTTCATGTCCGGCAAGCCGGATTCCGTTTCGGTTGCGAGAGTCATTGCACCTCCATGACCCCAGAATTGTCCGAGGCGCTGAATCGGCCCTCACCGGCGGTCGGATGGCGTCAAATTAGCAGAAGCGCCGGGGACCGCAAAAGCCACTTGAAAGATCAGCAGAAACCGGCCGATTTCAGGTAATTATAGGCCTGGATGATCTCCCGCAGCCGATCCTCGGAGGTACGGTCGCCGCCATTGGCGTCGGGGTGATGCCGCTTCACCAGGACCTTGAACTTGGCCTTGATATCGGCGCGCTTGGCGTCGGCTTCAAGGCCAAGCACGTCGAGGGCGCGGCGCTGGGCATTGAGGATCTTGCGGCCCTCGGTAGCCGGCCGCGCATGCCGAGGCCGGCTCGCCCCCATCTCGCCGAACAGCGCGAACGGGTCGTCGGCCGCCCACCCCGAGGCGCGCGAGCCGCCGGGACCGCGCCGGCCGTCGCGGCGGCGGCCGCCGACGCTGCCGATCGAGCCCATTTTCCAAGTCGGGCGGTGGCCGGTGACGTCGTCCTTCTGATACTTCGCGATGGCGTCGTCGCTCATGCCGGCGAAGAAATTGTAGGCATTATTGTATTCGCGGACGTGTTCGAGGCAGAACCGCCAATATTCGCTGGCGCGCAGCCGCCCCTTCGGCGCGCGGTGGGTCGCCGGCGCGTCGCAGCGCGGCCACTGGCAGGCCGGAAGCTCGGCGCGCAGCCGGCGGTCCTGGTCGGGCTTGACCCGGATGCGATCGAACAGCGGTGAATTGATGCTCATGATTCCAATTATGCGGGCGCGACGATGGCACCTTCAAGACTTGACAGACTGCAAAAGCGCGCGTCGCTGGATTGACCCACCGCGCCGCCTTCGCCTTCGTTTACCCGTGCTCCTATCCGAAAACCGGCTTCCACTTTTCGGGGTCATGCCTCTTTCGTTTGGGCATGACCTTATCCGAAAACCGGCTTCCACTTTTCGGGGTCATGCCCTAAGCCTTGCGTCCATGCGGACCCAGGATCTGATCACGGAAAAGTTGCGTAAGGCTTTCACCCCCGAGAGCCTGCATGTCGAGGACGAATCGCATCGGCACGAAGGCCATGCCGGGCATCGGCCGGGTGGCGAGACCCACTTCCGGCTCTATATCGTGTCGGAAGCCTTTCGCGGGAAGAGCCGGCTCGAACGCCACCGGATGATTAACGCCACGCTCGCCGGCGAGCTTGCCGGCGGCGTCCACGCGCTCGCCATCCACGCCGCGGCGCCGGGGGAGAACCTTGGCTGATTACAGATCGCGCACCTCGTCCTCGGCCGCGTCCTCCACTTGCGCCTTCAGCGGCTCGCCGGCGGCGGCAAGAAGCCCCATCAGATCGAGGTGACGCGTGAACATCGCGAGCTTGCCGTCGGGCGTGCGCGGCCACTTGTCCTGCGGCCGATCCCAATAAAGTTCGACGCCGTTGTCGTCGGGGTCGCGCAAATAGAGCGCCTCGCTGACGCCGTGATCGGCCGCGCCATCGAGCGGAATCTTCGCCTCGATCAGCCGGCGCAGCGCGTCGGCCAAGGCCGTGCGCGTCGGATAGAGAATCGCGAGATGATAGAGGCCGGTCGTGCCTGGGGGCGCCGCCGGCGCGCCGCGGCTCTCCCAGGTGTTCAGCCCGATGTGATGATGATAGCCGCCGGCGGAAATAAACGCCGCCTGCGGTCCCAGCTTCTGCATCAACTGAAATCCGAGCACGCCGCAATAGAACTTAAGCGCTCGATCGAGATCGGCGACCTTCAGATGCACGTGGCCGATGCGCACCCCGGCATCGATCGGTGCCGTGGCCGTCTCACGCTCAGCGGCTTTCGTCTCTATGGCCATTGCGCAGGCTCCAAGCAAATGCCCCGGATTAGATGTAGCTGACTGGAACTAGGCGCAAGACGCGCAGGCCGTCGCTCTGGCTAGCTCGCTTTCGCCGTCACCTTGCGGGCGAGCGGCGTGACGCGCAGCGCGGTGATGCGGTTGCGGGTCTTGCGCAAGACGTGGAAGCGGAAGCCGTGAAAGGTGAAGCTTTGTCCGGGCTCGGGGATCGAGCGCGCCTCGTGGATGACCACGCCGGCGATCGTGGTGGCTTCGTCGTCGGGGATGTTCCAATCCATCGCCCGGTTGAGATCGCGCACCGGCACCGCGCCGTCGACATTGACCGAGCCGTCCGCCAGCGCGCGCACGCCGGGAACCGCGATGTCATGCTCGTCGGTGATGTCGCCAACGATCTCCTCCATGATGTCTTCCAGCGTCACCAGCCCCTCGAGCTCGCCGTATTCGTCGACGACCAGCGCCAACGCCGTCTTGCGGTGCAGGAACGCCTTGAGCTGGTCATAGAGCGGGGTGGTGTCCGGCACGAACCACGGCGGCGTCGCCAGCGACAAGATGTCGATCTTGCTGGCATCGCCGCCCGCGGCGTGCAGGGCGCGCAACAGATCCTTGACGTGCAACACGCCGACGACGTTGTCCGGCGACCCGCGCCACAGCGGCAGCCGGGTCACCGCCGCGGCAAGGACGGCATCGACGATCTCCCGCGGTTTCTCGTCGGCATCGAACATCACCATCTTGGTGCGGTGGACCATGACGTCGGAGACCACCAATTCGCGCAGGTCGAGCAGGCCGCCCATCATGTCGCGGTCGAGCTTTTCCACGACGCCGGCGCGGTGCATGAGATCGACGGCGCCGCGCAACTCCTCGCGCGGCGACAGGATCGACTGGATCTTGCCGACCGGCATGCCGAAGCCGCGGAGAATGAAACGCACCAGCCATTCGACCGCCTTCAGGATCGGCAAGAACCAGCGCACCATCCGGTCGACCGGCCGGGCGACGAGGAGCGCGATGCGGTCGGGCATGTTGAAGGCCGCGGTCTTCGGCAGCACTTCGGCGACCACAAAGATGACCACGGTCATCACCAGCGTGGCGTAGATGACGCCGGCGTGACCGAAGAACGCGAGCAACAGGCCGGTCGCCAAAGTCGAGGCGGCGATAATGGTCAGGTTGTTGGCAAACAAAATCGCGCCCAGCAGCCGCTCGCGCGTCGCCAACAGCCGGTTGACGATAGTGGCGTCGCGGTTGCCCTGCTTCTCCAGCCGCATCATGGCGGCGCGCGACGACGCCGTCAGCGCCGTCTCGCCGGCGGAAAAGAACGCCGAGACCAAAAGGCAGATGACAATCGCCGCGACGGTCAACCAATCAAAGATATTCATCGCTCCGCAAGCTTCTCGTCGAGGAATGCACGCACGTCTTCTTGATCGACGCCGGTCTCGACAAAAGCGGCGCCGATCCCGCGCGTCAGGATGAATGTAGGCATTCCGCGCTTCACTTTCTTGTCCTGCGCCATCAAATCCATCAGCCGATGAACGGGCGGCAATCCGCCCGGAATGTCGCTGGGGCGCGTCGGCAATCCGACCACCGCCAGGTGCCGGATGGCGCGGTCGGCTTCGGCGGCGGGGAGGAGCCCCTGCCGCGCCGAAAAGGCGAAAGCCAGCGCCATCCCGGCCGCGACCGCCTCGCCATGCAAGAGCCGGTCGGAGAAGCCGCAGGCCGCCTCCAGCGCGTGGCCGAAGGTATGGCCGAGATTGAGCAGCGCCCGCTCGCCGGTCTCGCGCTCGTCGCGGGCGACGATCGCCGCCTTGGCGCGGCAGCTCACGGCGATGGCGTGTTCGCGGGCCGGCCCGCCGGCAAAGACGTCGCGCCAGTTCGCTTCAAGCCAGGAGAAAAAGGCGGCGTCGCCGAGCAGCGCATATTTGGCGACTTCGGCGTAGCCGGCGCGGAATTCGCGCGCCGGCAACGTGTCGAGCACGGCGGTGTCGGCCAGCACCAGGATCGGCTGATGGAAGGCGCCGACAAGGTTCTTGCCATGCGCGGAATTGATCGCGGTCTTGCCGCCGACCGAGGAATCGACCTGGGCCAGCAGCGTGGTCGGGACCTGCACGTAATCGAGCCCGCGCCGCACCGCCGACGCCGCGAAGCCGGCGAGATCGCCGATCACGCCGCCGCCGAGCGCGACCACGATATCGCCGCGCTCGATGCGCGCGTCGATGATCGCCTCGCAGACTTGCTCGAAGACGCGAAAGCTCTTCGAGCCCTCCCCGGCCGAAACGATGACGCGGGTGGTCGCCACGCCGGCATCGGCAAGCGCGGCTTCGGTGGCGGTGAGATGGTAACGCGCGACGTTCTCGTCGGTAACGATGGCGGCTTTGGCGCCCGGGCGTAGCACCTCCGTGCGCGCGCCGAGCGAAACCATAAGGCCGCGACCGATGACGATGTCGTAACTGCGGGCGCCGAGCGCAACCTTGACGGTTGTGGGATCGGCGCGAAGCGGTGCCGTCATGGGTCGGCCCTTCCCTCCGGCACGGCGGCAGGCGTCAGGAATGCCGCCAGCGCCTTCATGATGTCGGCGACGATGGCGTCATGCGGCAGGTCGCGCGATTGTATGGTCAGATCGGCTTGCGCATAAATCGGCTCGCGTTCCGCCAGCAAGCGGCGCAGCGTCTCCGTCGGATCGGCGGTCTGCAACAGCGGCCGTTCGTGCTTGCGCTTGGAAATCCGCCGCATCAGCACCTCGACATCGGCGCTGAGCCAAATGGAAATGCCGTTCGCCTGGATGACGCTGCGCGTAGCCGGATTCATGAGTGCGCCGCCGCCGGTGGCGAGGACTTGCGGGCCGCCGTCGAGCAGGCGGGCAATAACGCGCGCCTCGCCGCTGCGGAAATCGGCTTCGCCGTGGCGCGCGAAAATGTCGGCAATGCTCATACCGGCGGCCTTCTCGATCTCGGCGTCGGCGTCGACAAAAGGGATGCTTAGCCGCGCGGCGAGCCGGCGGCCGACGGACGATTTGCCCGCCCCCATCATACCGATGAGGACGATCGAGCGGCGTCCCAGGCGGGCCAGGATTGCGGCCGCCGCAGCCGGAGCGTTGGCGTCGTTTTGTAAGGCAATTTCAGTCATTTGCTGCTCAAGTCCGCAATAGCATCGTCCGCACCTGCTGCCCGCGGCTAAAATACCCGCAGAGCGGGCCGAATGACTTGCCAGGCCGGGCCGAACATGATCGTACTCGGTCCCGTTCGCCGGCACCAATGGGATGAGCGCGCGCACGAGTGCGGTGGTGGACACTAGACGATGCCGAGCCTGCTCCGGTTTCTCGCCGCCATCGCTATATTGTGCGCCGTCGTTTATGGCGGTCTCTATGCGCTGGCGCATTTCGTGCAACCGCAACCGCGCGAGATCAGCGTAACGATCCCGCCCGACAAATTCTTCAAGAACCGCTGAGGCCTCGGCCATGGCTCGTATGATGGCGCGCGGCAGGGTTGGCAGCAGGCGTCCTGGACTGGCTCGCGCGGCGAAGCCTGCCGACGAACGGCTCACAGCGCTGTTTCTCGACATGCTGGCGGCCGAACGCGGGGCGGAAAAAAATACGCTGGCTGCCTATGGCCGCGACCTTGCCGATTTCTCCGCTTACCTCGCCGGCACCGGGCGTTCCGTGGCGACGGCGGCGACCGACGATCTGCGCGCCTATCTCGGCGCGCTGGCGCGGCGGGGGCTGCGGCCGGCGACCGTCGCGCGCCGGCTCTCGGCGATCCGGCAGCTCTATCGGTTTCTCTATGCGGAGCGGCAGCGCAAGGACGATCCCGCTGCCGTGCTCGAAGGTCCCAAGCGGGTCCGCGCGCTCCCGAAAACGCTCACCATCGGCGAAGTCGATCGCCTGCTGACGGTGGCCGGACGCTCCGACCCGGCAGCGCCGCTGTCGGTGCGCCTGCGCGCGGCGCGGCTCGCCTGTCTTATCGAGCTCCTCTATGCGACCGGATTGCGCGTGTCCGAACTCGTGGCGCTGCCGGCAACGGCCGCCCGCCGCGACGCCCGCTTCATCATCGTGCGCGGCAAAGGCAACAAGGAGCGGCTGGTACCGCTCAACGACGCCGCCAAGCGGGCGATGGCCGACTATCTCGCGCTTTTGGCGGAGAGCGCCGCCACGCACCGCGCCGAGCGGAATGCCGGATCGAAATGGCTGTTCCCGTCCTTCGGCGACAGCGGCCATCTCACTCGCCAGCACTTCGCCCGTGAACTTAAGGCGCTCGCCGCCGCCGCCGGATTGCGTGCCGCACAGCTGAGCCCGCACGTGCTGCGCCATGCCTTCGCCAGTCATCTCCTGCACAACGGCGCGGATTTGCGCGTGGTGCAGACCCTGCTCGGTCATGCCGATATTTCGACTACGCAGATTTATACCCATGTGTTGGAAGAGCGCCTGAAAAGCCTGGTGCGCGATTTGCATCCGTTGGCGGAAGGCAATAATTGATTGATATTGATTTACGAACGGCCCGTCGCACGTCATTGCGAGCAGCAAGGCGGCGAGCCAATTCAGAATAGGCATTAGGGAATACCCATTAGGGAATACCCATTAGGGAACGGGATTACTTCGCTTCGCTGGCAATGACATGAAAGTTGGTACCGCGTAATGCGCTCCTATCTCGACTTCGAAAAACCGGTGGCCGAGCTCGAGGCCAAGATCGAAGAAATGCGCGCGCTGCAAGCCGCCGGCGACGCCATTGCCATCGTCGAAGAGATCAACCGGATCGAAGTCAAGGCCGATCAGGCGCTCAAGGAACTCTATGGCGCGCTGACGCCCTGGCAGAAGACGCAAGTCGCGCGGCATCCGCAACGGCCGCATTGCCTCGATTACATTGCCCAGCTCGTCGACGATTTCGTTCCACTGGCCGGCGATCGCAAATACGGCGAGGACGCGGCGATCGTCGGCGGCTTCGGCCGCTTCCGCGGCGAGAGCGTCTGCGTCATCGGCCACGAAAAAGGCACCGACACCGACAGCCGTCTCCAGCATAATTTCGGCATGGCGCGGCCGGAAGGCTACCGCAAGGCGGTGCGGCTAATGGACATGGCCGATCATTTTGACATTCCGGTCATCGCGCTGATCGATACTGCGGGCGCCTATCCCGGCATCGGCGCGGAAGAGCGCGGCCAAGCGGAAGCCATCGCGCGCTCGACCGAAGCCTGTTTGCGGATCGGGGTGCCGAATGTCGCGGCCATTATCGGCGAGGGCGGCTCGGGCGGCGCGATCGCGCTGGCGACCGCCAACCGCGTGATCATGCTCGAGCACGCCATCTACAGCGTGATTTCGCCCGAAGGCGCGGCTTCGATCCTCTGGCGCGATACCGCGAAAGCGCAGGAGGCCGCCGCCAGCATGAAGATCACCGCGCAGGATCTGCTGCGGTTCGGCGTTGTCGACACCATTGTGCCGGAGCCAACCGGCGGTGCGCATCGCGATCCCGCCGCGGCCATCGCCGCGGTCGGCACAGCGATCGCCGCCGCACTCGCCGAACTGCACGGCCTCGGCCGCGCCGGTATCGTCCGGCTGCGGCGCGACAAATTCATGGCGATCGGGCGGATGCTGGGTTGATCTCACGGGCCAGCCGCACCGGCCGCAATTGCCATCCGCCACAATAGCGCCCGGATTGGTCCCCGATCGCGTGATGCTGCGGGGACGAGCGAAAGCCCGTCGCGGTCGATCGGGACGGGATAAGGCGTTGGTTTTTCCATCAAATTTGCATAAAATTAACCATTCGTTAGCACCGCCATGCTCCAGCTGAGGGCGACGCCTTGGCTGGCTTGCGAAAGCCACCCCAGAGGGGTAACGATGGGGTCGTGATGGCACGGGGATGGTCCATCAGTCGGGGAGTATCGTATTGATCCGCGCCAGCCTGGTCCGCGCGCAAATTTGCCGTGCCGTTTTGGCGTCGGCGGTTCTCGCCGGTGCCTTGGCGCTTGCCGGTTGCGATACCGACGGTGTCTATCAGCTGCCCACCAAAGCGATGAAGGCACTATCGCCGGAGATGGTGGCGCTGCTCGAACAAAAGAACATGCCGAAGGACTCGCCGATCCTCGTTCGCGTTTTCAAGGAGGAGTCGGAGCTCGAAGTCTGGAAGCAGAACACCACCGGTCGTTACGAGTTGCTCAAGGTTTATCCGATCTGCCGCTGGTCGGGCGACCTCGGACCGAAGGTCCATGAGGGCGACCGCCAGGCGCCCGAGGGCTTCTATCAGATCACGCCCGGGCTGATGAATCCCAATTCCAATTACTACCTCGCGATCAACATCGGCTTTCCCAACGCCTACGACAAGGCCAACGGCCGCAGCGGCGCCTTCCTGATGATCCATGGCGACTGCTCCTCGCGCGGCTGTTACGCCATGACCGACGAGCAGATCGGAGAGATCTATTCGCTCGCCCGCGAATCCTTCCTCGGCGGCCAGCAGTCGTTCCAGATTCAGGCCTATCCGTTCCGCATGACGCCGGCGAATTTCGCGCACCACCGCACCAATCCGAATATGCCGTTCTGGAAGATGATCAAGGAAGGCAATGACCATTTCGAGGTGACGCATCTGGAGCCCAAGGTCGACGTATGCGATCGCCGCTACGTGTTCGACGCCCAGCCGCCGCCGGCTAAATCCGCCAAGCCGCTTGATTTCACGCCGACCGGCCGCTGCCCGGCCTACGTTGTCGCCCAAGACATCGCCGAACCGGTGCAGGCCAAGCAGCAAAACGACGAAGTCCAGTATGCCCGGTTGTCCAAAATCATGCCGCCCGCACCGATCAGGACCGGCCTCGACGGCGGCATGAACAGGGTCTTCCTCGCCCAAACCAACGGCAACATACCCCCGGCGCGGGTGCCGCCGCCGACTGGATTGCCGGCCCAGCCCCCGCCCGTGACGGCCGACAATGGCGGGTCGACGTTCGCCGGCCGCTTGTTCGGAGGCCTGTTCGGATCGAAGCCCGCCGAGCAGACGAAAGTCGCCTCGACCGAGGCCGGATCGCGCGGCTCGGAGCCGGCCTCGACCGGCGCGGCACACCGAACCCAGAGCGCCGCGCATAGTCAGACGGCCGCCGCGGCCGCCAAGCCGACGACTAGCGCGCCGCTCAATGGCGAGCTGCGCAAGGGCGAGGAGACTGTTGCAGCGAAGCCGAAACCGGCTCCGCAACAGGAAGCCAACGCCGCAGCGCCGCCGGCGAAACCGCTCCTCAACGGCGCGCAGCCCGTCGTGCCGGCCGGCAGTTTCGATAGCCGCTGGAGCGGATTACAGTAATCAGCGGTCAGTAATCAGAGGCGCCTCTGATTACTGACATCTGATATCTGACCCCTGTTACGCGTATCTTCCGTGGCAATGCTTGAATTTTTTGCCTGAGCCGCACGGACAGGGCTCATTGCGGCCGACTTTGCCCCAACTCGTCGGATCTTTCGGATTGCGCGCGGGCGCCTGGGCCTCGCGCGCCGCCGCCAGCGCCGCGCCGCCGCCGGCCGCGCCGCCGATGCCGTGCCGCGCCAGCGTTTCGGCGCCGGCCAGCGCCAGGGCCATCTCGTCCTCGCCGGTCGTCGGATCGATCTTGTGCGCCTCCATGGCCGGCAGCGGCGCCATTTGCTGCTCCGGCGGCGGCGATGCCATGATCTCGACGCGCATGAGCTGCGCCGTTACCGCCTCGCGCAAGCTCTGACTCATCGCCTCGAACAGGCTGAAAGCCTCCGACTTATATTCGTTGAGCGGGTCGCGCTGGCCGTAGCCGCGCAGCCCCACCACCTGGCGCAGATGGTCGAGCATGACCAGATGCTCGCGCCAGAGATGATCGAGCGTCTGCAGCAGGATCGATTTCTCGATGTAACGAATGACGTCGGCGCCCCATTGCGCGACTTTCGCCGCCATGTGCTCGTCGGCGCGGCGCTCGACGCGGGCGAAAATCTCCTCGTCGGCGATGCCTTCTTCCTTCGCCCATTCGTCGACCGGCAGATCGAGGCCGAGCATCCGCTTGAGTTCCTCCTTGAGGCCGGCGGTGTCCCATTGCTCCGGATAGGCGTTCTCCGGCACGTGCTTGGCGACCAGATCGTCGATCGCGTTGTGGCGCATGTCGGCGACCACTTCGGCGACGCCGGCGTCCTGCATCCATTCGACGCGCTGGTCGAAGATGACCTTGCGCTGGTCGTTCATGACGTTGTCGTACTTGAGGATGTTCTTGCGGATATCGAAGTTGCGCGCCTCGACCTTCTGCTGCGCCTTCTCCAGCGCCTTGTTGATCCAGGGATGGATGATCGCCTCGTTTTCCTTCAAGCCCAATTTGGTCAGCATGCCGTCGAGCTTGTCGGTGCCGAAGATGCGCATCAGGTCGTCTTCGAGCGACAGAAAGAATTTCGAGTGGCCGGGATCGCCCTGGCGTCCGGAACGACCGCGTAACTGATTGTCGATGCGGCGGCTCTCGTGGCGCTCGGTGCCGAGCACGAACAGTCCGCCGGCGGCGAGCGCCTTCTCCTTCAAGCGTGCGACCTGGGCGCGGATTTCGGCGCCGCGCGGTGACTTGTCGCGCACGCTCCAATCCTCGATGTCGACCAGTTCCTGGCGGATGCGCATGTCGGCATTGCCGCCGAGCTGAATGTCGGTGCCGCGGCCCGCCATGTTGGTGGCGATGGTGATGGCGCCGGGCACGCCGGCCTGGGCGACGATATAGGCTTCCTGCTCGTGGTAGCGGGCGTTGAGGATGGCGAACACCTTGGCCTTGGAGGCGCCCTCGTCGCCGGAATAGAGCGCGGCGAACGCGTTGGGGTCGGAGAAGTCGTGCGCTTCCCAGCCCTGCTGGCGCAGCATTTCCGCGAGCTGCTCGGATTTCTCGATCGAGGTGGTGCCGACCAGCACCGGCTGGCCGCGTTGCTTGCAATCTTCGATCAGCGCGATGACCGCGCGGTACTTCTCCACCGACGTGCGATAGACCTCGTCATCGTCGTCGAGACGGATCATCGGCATGTTGGTGGGAATTTCCAGGACCTCGAGATTATAGATGTCCTGGAACTCGTCCGCCTCGGTGGTCGCCGTGCCGGTCATGCCGGCGAGCTTCTCGTACATGCGGAAATAGTTCTGGAACGTGATCGAGGCCAGTGTCTGGTTCTCCGGCTGGATCGGCTGCCGCTCCTTGGCCTCGAGCGCCTGGTGCAGGCCCTCCGAATAGCGCCGGCCCGGCATCATGCGGCCGGTGAACTCGTCGATGATGACGACCTCGCCGTTGCGCACGATGTAGTCCTTGTCGCGCTGGAACAGCTTGTGCGCGCGCAAGGCCTGATTCACATGGTGCACGACCGAGACGTTCTCGACGTCATAGAGCGAATCGGACTTGAGCTGGCCGGCGTCGCGCAGCCCCTGCTCCATCTTTTCCATACCGACTTCGGTGAGATTGACGGTGCGCTGTTTCTCGTCGACCTCGTAGTCGGCCTTGTCGAGCTTAGGGATGTAGGCGTCGATGGTGTTGTAGAACTCGGAACGGTCGTCGAGCGGACCGGAAATGATCAGCGGGGTGCGCGCCTCGTCGATCAGGATCGAATCGACCTCGTCGACGATGGCGTAGGTGTGCCCGCGCTGCACCATGTCCTCGAGCCGGTACTTCATGTTGTCGCGCAGGTAGTCGAAGCCGAGCTCGTTGTTGGTGCCGTAGGTGACGTCGCAGTCGTATTCCTTCTTGCGCTGCTCGTCGTCGAGACCGTGGACGATGACGCCGACCGTGAGCCCGAGGAACTTGTAGATCTGCCCCATCCATTCGGAGTCGCGTTTGGCCAGATAATCGTTGACGGTGACGACGTGCACGCCGCGGCCGGCGAGCGCGTTGAGATAGACCGCCAGCGTCGCGACCAAGGTCTTGCCCTCGCCGGTCTTCATCTCTGAGATCTTACCTTCGTGCAGCACCATGCCGCCGATGAGCTGGACATCGAAGTGGCGCTGGCCGAGCGTGCGCTTGCCGGCCTCGCGTACGGTGGCGAACGCCGGCACCAGGATGTCGTCGAGGGTCGCCCCTTCGGCCAATTGCTTTTTGAATGCCTCCGTCCGCGCGCGCAATGCCTCGTCGGAGAGCTGCTCTAGATCGGCTTCGAGGGCATTGATGGCGGCGACCTGAGGCCGATAGGCGCGGATACGCCGGTCGTTGGAGGAACCGAACAGCTTGCGAGCGACAGCGCCGATCATCGCGTCATCCTTCCACTCTGCGGCCGTGCCGCGGAGCTATCTGGTCGAGCACGATCTTTGCCGAAAACCGGTATCCACTTTTCGGGATCATGCTGCTTCGTTCCTCGCTCGGCTCCGCGCGATCGGCGCGTTGGCCAACCGGCGGAAAATGCAGCGCTATTTAAGGCTTCTGCACGGCGACGGGGGGCGCCTGGACTATGGTCGAGACATAGGTGGGGATGGTTTTGTTGTCAATGCGAGGCGTCCCTTCACACGCTCGTTAGGCGGCGTGTCGATTCTGCCATTGCCAAGCGGGGGCGTTTCGGCGAGTGTCCGCGCCGGCAATCCGCGCCAGAGCAAGGCGAATTGCCCCCATGACCCAAAGGATCGCGTTCCATGGCCTGTACTCGCCTGTCCGTCTGCCGCGCGCTCGGCGCGCTGACAATTGCTGCGTTTCTCTGCGTGCCGATCAGCGCTCTGCGGGCGCAGGATAATGATCCGGTGATCGCGCGCGCTAACGGGGTCGATATCCGCCAGAGCGACATCGCCTTCGCCGAAGAGGAGATCGGCGGCAACATCCCGGCCATGCCCCCGGAACAGAAGCGCGACTATCTCATCAACTATCTTGCCGACGTGGTCGTGTTGTCGCAGGCCGCCGAGCAGAAGAAGCTGGGCGACCGCCCCGACGTCAAGCGCCGGCTCGCCTTCGACCACAACCGGCTGCTGATGGAGGCGCTGCTGCAGGATGCCGGCCGCGCCGCGCTGTCGGACGAGGCGGAACACAAGGTCTATGACGAGGCCATCAAGCAGGTGGCCAACGAGGAGGAGGTGCGCGCGCGCCATATCCTCGTGCCCACCGAGGACGAAGCCAAGGCGATCCTCGCGCAACTGAAGAACGGCGCCGATTTCGCCACCCTCGCCAAGGAAAAGTCGAAAGACCCGGGCGCGGCCGAAGGCGGCGACCTCGGCTATTTCACCAAGGAGCAGATGGTGCCGGAATTCGCCGCGGTCGCCTTCAAGCTCGACAAGGGCCAGGTCTCCGATCCGGTGAAGACGCAATTCGGCTGGCACATCATCAAGGTCGAGGATAAGCGCATCAAGCCGACGCCGACGTTCGATCAGGTCAAGGGCCAGATCGAAAATTATGTCGCGCACCGCGCCCAGGCGCAGCTGGTCGACAATTTGCGCAAAACCGCCACCGTCGAGCGGCTGGACAAGCCGGCGGCGCCGCCGGCCGCGGATCCCTCGCTCAATCCCGCCGCGCCGGCGAAGAAGTAGTCAGCCCGACGCCGACATTGTACTTTGTCGTCATGCTTAAGACGACCGCCTGCGGCGGTCGTCGAAATGACGTCGGGAGAATGCCATGAAGCTTGCTATTGCGGCGCCGTGCGCTACGTCGCCGAAGGCAAGCCGATGCTGAGAGCGCAATGCCACTGCCGCGAATGCCAATATATCAGCGGCGGCGCTCCCAACATGTTTCTTCTCATGCCGCCCGACGGCTTCCATTACGCCAAGGGGGCGCCACGGCAATTTGCACGCAGCGATCTTGAAGGCGCCGTCACGCGGGAATTCTGCGCCGAATGCGGCACCCACCTGACGACGCGGCGGCCGGGCCTGCGCGCCGTGATTTTGAAAGTCGGCACGCTCGACGATCCAAGCCTTTTTGGCAGCCCGCAGATGGCGATTTACACCGTCGACAAGCAGGCTTTCCATCACATCCCAGAAGGCTTACCAAGCTTCGAGCGCCTGCCCCCACGATAAGAGCGGCCGATAATGAGCTGGGCTTGCCAGATATAACATCGCCGACAGATTACTGATTGCCTTGGAATTCTGGGCGCCTGCCGCGAAGTGACAAAAAAATGCCCACCACCATCTCCCCCCTCGCGCCTTCGTCCTTTCCCGAAATGCCGCCGATCGCTGGCGTGCGGCTGGCGACGGCCGCGGCCGGTATCCGCTATGCCGGGCGCACCGACGTGCTGCTCGCCTTGTTCGATGCCGGAACCGCCGTGGCCGGAGTGTTGACGCGCTCGAAGTGCCCGTCGGCGCCGGTGGACTGGTGCCGCGCGCGGCTCAAGACCGGCGCTGCGAGCGCGCTTGTGGTCAACTCGGGCAACGCCAACGCGTTCACCGGCAAGTCCGGCCGCGTCGCAACCAAGCTGACCGCCGAGATCGCCGCCAAGGCCGCGCATTGCAAAACCGGCGAGGTGTTCCTTGCCTCCACCGGCGTCATCGGTGAACCGCTCGACGCGACGAAGTTCACCGGCGTCATCGACCGGCTGACCGCCGAGGCAGCGCCCGGCGGCTGGCACGAGGCCGCCCAAGCGATCATGACCACCGATACGTTTGCCAAAGGCGCCGCGGCCGTCGTGCGGATGGGCCCGAGCGCGGTGACCATCTGCGGCATCGCCAAAGGCGCCGGCATGATCGCGCCCGACATGGCGACGATGCTGTCGTTCGTTTTCACCGACGCGCCGATCGCGCCCGCGGTTCTCAAAGCCTTGCTGCGCGCGGGTGTCGGCGACACCTTCAATGCGGTGACCATCGACGGCGATACCTCGACGTCCGACACGCTGTTAGCCTTCGCCACCGGCGCCGCCGCGGCGCGCGGCGTCGCCATGATGACGCGGCTCTCCGATCCGCGGCTCCCCGTCTTTCGCAAAGGCTTCAACGCCGTGCTCGCCAACCTCGCCGAACAGGTGGCGCGCGACGGCGAAGGCGCGCGCAAGCTCGTCGAGATCGTGATCGAGGGCGCGGTATCGAAGAAATCCGCCCGCCGTATCGCGCTGTCGATCGCCAATTCGCCGCTGGTCAAGACCGCAATCGCCGGCGACGACGCCAATTGGGGCCGCGTGGTCATGGCGGTGGGCAAGGCCGGCGAGCCGGCCAACCGCGATCGGCTTTCGATCTGGTTCAACGGCATTCGCGTCGCCCACAAAGGCGAGCGCGACCCGGCCTATGACGAAGGCGCCGTCTCCGCCACGATGAAGAAGCCCGAGATCACGCTGAAGGTGGCACTCGGCCTCGGCAAAGGTCGCGATCGTGTGCTCACCTGCGACCTGACCAAAGAGTACGTAGCGATCAACGGGGATTACCGCTCTTGAGAGCTCCTTAACCATTTCTGCGAGAGCGGGCGACAGACCAGGAGCGTTGAAAGGCTCCTTTACTTGCATTGCGTATTTTAAGGTCAGGCCCGTGAGCGTCAAACTCGTCCTCGTCGCCGCCTGCGCTCTCATCGACCCCGACAGCCGTGTGCTCATCGCACAACGTCCGCCCGGCAAGCCGATGGCCGGGCTTTGGGAGTTTCCCGGCGGCAAGGTCGAGCCCGGCGAGCGGCCGGAATTAAGTTTGATCCGCGAGCTGAAGGAGGAACTGGGAATTGTTGTCAAGGAAGAGTGTCTCGCACCGCTGACCTTTGCGAGTCACCTTTATCCCGACTTTCATCTTTTGATGCCTCTCTGGGTCTGTCGTCGCTGGGAAGGAATCGTGGCGGCGCGCGAGGCGCAGAAGCTCAAATGGGTGCGGCCGCACGATCTGCGCAACTACCCGATGCCGCCGGCCGACGAACCGCTGATCCCGCACCTCATCGCGCTGTTATGATGTGAACGCCAGAGGCAGAAGGCCATGCTGCAATTTTCGACACGCGCGATCCGAACCACGTTCCAGCGCTTTCTTCGCGACGCACGCGGGGCTACCGCGATCGAATATGCGCTGATCGCTTCCGGCGTCTCAATCGCGATCGTCGCGACGATCGTCGGGCTCGGCGCCAACGTCAAAGGCCTTTATACCACCGTCGCCGCAACGCTGAATTGATGCTCCTTAGTGGAGTATGGTCTTTTCGGAAAACCGGCCTCCACTTTTCCGGATCACGCTCTAGCTTCAACGCCCAGCCTTTTCCCCTGTCGAAATTTCGCGTGTACCGAGCGCGTCGGCGAGGCGCGCTTGTGCCGAACCGGGCTTGAGCGGCTGCTGCTGATCCGGATGCGGCGCCCAGCCCGACAGCCAGACGATCTCGAAGGTCGCGCGCAGGCGCCCGTCGCTGTCGGCAAACCGCTGCGCATAGATCTCGGCCATGCGCATCAGCGTCGCGCGCTTGAGCGGGGTGCGGCGGCGGTCGAGCAGCGCGTTGGTCGCGCCCATGCGTCGCAAATCGCGCATCAAGGCGAAAGCACAGTCGTAGCGCACGGTGACGCGGTCGATGTCGGTGACCGGGAGCGCGAAGCCCGCGCGCTGCAACAGCGCGCCGAGATCGCGCAAATCGGCGAACGGCGCGACGCGCGGCGAAACACCGCCTTCGATCTCGCTTTCTGCCGCAGCGAAGGATTGCCGCAGCTCGGTCAGCGTGTCGCCGCCAATGAGCGCGGCGAGAAACAATCCGTCGGGTTTCAGCGCACGGCGGACCTGCACGAGGACGCCCGGCAGGTCGTTGACGAATTGCAACGCCAGCGCCGAGACAACGAGATCGAGCGAACTTTCGCGGAACGGCAACGCCTCCTCATCGGCAGTCACCAGCGGAGGAATGCGCGTGACGCCGGCCGCCGGCATCGCATCAGCGGCCACGATCGTCGCCACCGAGCCGAGGCGGGTAAGCCCGGCCCGCACCGCTTCGCCCGGCGTGCCGAGATCGAGGGCCAGATCGAACCGCCGCAGCACCGCGCCAAGCCGGTCGGCAAGATCGTCGGCGACGCGATCAAGCAAAAACGTCGCCGGACCCAATAAAGCCGCGCGGCGGCGGCGGGCGCGGATGAGCGGGCGATCGAAGATCAACGGGCTCGGCAATGTCGGAGTGCTGGTCATCGTCCGATTGTCTCACATGCCGGAGGAAAACGCTCGCAGCGCAAGCTCATGACAAGTCCATGATGGAGCGGTAGCGTGGCGGCATGGGAGACGTGTTCGGCGAACTGGCGGGCATCGCTGCCCCGCCGCGGCTCAAGCGCGCCACCGGCGCGGTGCGCGCACTGTTGCGCGCCGCGCTCGATCTCGCTTTGCCGCGGCTGTGCGCGGCCTGCCGCGAGCCGGTCGAAGGTGAAGGGCTCTGTCCGGCGTGCTGGTCGAAACTCTCGTTCATCACCCGGCCCTATTGCGAGCGGCTCGGCATTCCCTTCGTCTATGACCCGGGTCCGGGCATCCTGTCCATGGAGGCGATCGCCGACCCGCCGGCCTACCATCGCGCCCGCGCCGCGGTACGCTTCGACGAAATTTCGCGGGCTTTGGTGCATGCCCTTAAATATGGCGATCGGCTCGACCTCGCACCGATGATGGGGCGCTGGATCGGCCAAGCCGGCCGGGAACTTCTGGCCGAGGCTGATGCGCTGGTGCCGGTACCGCTGCATTGGCGCCGGCGGTGGGCGCGGCGGTTCAACCAATCGGCCATGCTGGCCGCCGCCGTCTCGGCCATAAGCGGCGTGCCCATCGCCGCCGGCGCGCTCAAGCGTGTGAAGGTGACCACCCAACAGGTGGGACTGTCGCGATCCGAACGCGCCGCCAACGTGCAGGGCGCATTCCGCGTGCCGCCGGAGGGAAAGCCGGCCGTGGTCGGCCGCCGCCTCGTCCTGATCGACGACGTGCTGACGTCGGGCGCCACCGTCGAAGGCTGCGCCAAGGCGCTCCTTCGCGCCGGCGCTGCCAATGTCGATGTGCTGGTGTTCGCCAGGGTTGCCGATCCCGTGCGAACGTCCATATAAGGGTTTGATAGAATTAACGAACCGTTATGACTTCTGTCGAAATCTACACGACCGAATACTGCCCCTATTGCCACTGGGCAAAGGAACTGCTTTCGCGCAAGGGCATCAGCTTTCGTGAGATCGACGTCACGACGGATCGCACGATGCGGCAACAGATGATCGAGCGGGCGGACGGACGTACCACGGTACCGCAGGTCTTCATCGGCTCGCGGCACATCGGCGGCTGCGACGAACTCTACGCGCTCGAGGACGCCGGCAAGCTCGAGCCGTTGCTCGGGCAGCCAGAAGCACCGCCGGCATGAGCGCGGCATCGCCCTCGACCTTCAAGGTCGGCCTCGTCCAGATGCGTTCGGAGCTTGATCCGCAAGCCAATCTCGCGGCCGCCGTCGACGCCATCGAACAGGCCAAGCGCGCCGGCGCCGACTACGTGCTCACGCCGGAAATGACCAACATCATCGCCAAGCGCGAGCACCTCTTGGCGACGATCATGGACGAGGAACTCGATCCGACGCTCGCGGCGCTCCGCGAGGCCGCGCGCCAGCTTTCGATTTACATTCATATCGGCTCGCTCGCGGTCAAGGCTTCGCCCGACAAAGCGGCGAACCGCTCGTTCCTGATCGGCCGCACCGGCGAGGTGATCGCACGCTACGACAAGATCCATATGTTCGATGTCGATCTGGCGAACGGCGAAAGCTATCGCGAATCCCGCACTTACCGGCCTGGCGATCTTGCCGTGATCGCCGACCTGCCGTGGGGCCGGCTTGGCGTGACGGTCTGCTACGATTTGCGGTTCCCGGCGCTCTATCGCGCCCTCGCCGAAGCCGGCGCCTTGTTTTTCTCCATCCCCTCGGCGTTCACCGTGCAGACCGGCGAGGCGCACTGGCACGTGCTGCTACGCGCCCGCGCCATCGAGAACGGCTGCTTCGTGTTCGCCGCCGCCCAGGGCGGCACGCACAAGAGCGGGCGCGAGACCTACGGCCATTCGCTCGTGGTCGATCCGTGGGGCCAAATCCTCGCCGAGGGCGGCACCGAGCCCGGCGTCATCCTCGCCGACATCGATCCGGCGCAGGTCGCCGCTGCGCGCGCGCGGATTCCCTCGCTACACCATGGCCGGCGCTTCGAACTCGTCGAGCCGATGGCCGAGCCGACCCACCTGCGCGCGGTGCGAGGCCCGCTATGATCCGCTACGCGCTTCATTGCGACCAGGGCCATGCGTTCGAGAGCTGGTTCCAGAGCTCTGCCGCCTACGACAAGCAAGCGAAGCGCGCGCTGGTGACCTGCCCGACCTGCGGCTCCGCCAAAGTAGATAAAGCGATCATGGCGCCACGGCTGGCGCGCGCCGAGACCGCCGAACCGCCGCCGCCGCCCGCGATACTCCCGACGCCGCCGCTGCCGTCTGCGCCCGGCAAGACGCCGGTCGCGATTATGTCGCCGCCGGAACGCGAGCTACGCAACAAACTCAAGGAGCTGCGCGACCACCTCACCAAGAACGCGGATTACGTCGGTCCGCGTTTTCCCGATGAGGCGCGCAAAATCCATTACGGCGAGATCGAGCACCGCTCGATCTACGGCGAAGCTTCGCCGGAGGAAGCCAAAGAATTGCACGAAGAAGGCATCGAATTTCATCCGCTGCCGATCCTGCCGGACGAGTTTAATTAGGACGCGCTCCAGTCAATAAGCCCAGAGCAGCAAGCCAACGCCGCAGACGACCAGCACCATGCCGAAAGCTTCGCGCGCAGTGGTGCGCTGACCGAAGGCGAAGCGGGCGACGAGCTGCGCGAACAAAACCTCAATCAAAGCCAGCGTGCGCACGCTCGCGGCAGTGGCCAGCGCGAATGCCAGGAACCAGAACTGCGAGGCGACCGCGCCCGCCAGGCCGGCGAGCAGCGAGGGTTTCCAGGCGCGCAGGATGGCAAACAACACCGTTGGATGGCGCAGCCCGAGATAGAGCGACAGCAACACCGCCTGCAGGACGATACCGACGGCAAGCGTGAACGTCGCGGCGACGACGTAATTGGGCAACCCAAGACTGAGGATGGCGCCGCGAAAGCCGATCGCCGACAGCGCGAACATGCCGCCGGAGGCAAGCCCTAACAGCGTCAGTCTGATGCCGCCAAGCCGCGACCCTTCGCTCTCGCGCCAGTCGACAAGCGAAGCCTTGGTCGACATGATTACCACGCCGGCGGTGGCGATCAGGATCGCCGCCATCATCGGCCAGGTCACGACATCGCCGAGAAAAATGAGCCCGAACACCGCGACCTGGATCGGTTCGGTCTTGATGTAGGCGATGGTGGCGACGAACGAGCGCGCGCCCATCGCGGCGAGCATCAGCGCGGTGGCGGCGACTTGCGCGAAGGCGCCGTCGAGCACCCAGGGCCAAAAGCTCAACCCCGGGCGCGGCAGCGGCGAACCGGTCGCAATGAGCACGCCGGCAAGAAAAACAACGGCAAACGGAAAACCGAACAAAAACCGGACATGCGTCGCACCGACGGTGCCAAGACCGCCGGTGAGCTCGCGCTGCATGGCGTTGCGCAGGGTCTGGGTAAACGCGGCAATGACGGTGAAGACGGCCCAAAGCCAGCCGGTCAGCATTACGCCGCCTGCTCCGCGACGACCATGTAGTTCACATCCATGTCGCTGGAAAGCTGCCAGCGGTCGGCGAGGAGATTATAGATCACGCCGGTCTCATCGATGATGTGCGAACCGGCCTGGTCGATAGCGATCTCAAGCTCGTTCGGCGTGACGAACTTGTCCCATTGATGGGTGCCGCGCGGCAGCCAGCGCAAAATGTACTCGGCGCCGACGATCGCCAGCGCAAAACTTTTTACCGTGCGATTGAGCGTGGCGACGAACAGAAGCCCACCGGGTTTCACCATCGCCGCGGCCAGCTCGACGAACAGGCTGACGTCGGTCACGTGCTCGACCACTTCCATGGCGAGAACGACGTCGAACGCCTCGCCGGCGTCGGCCAAGACCTCGGCGGTGGTGTTGCGGTAATCGATCACCAGACCCGACTGCGCGGCGTGAAGCTTGGCGACCGCGATGTTGCTCTCCGACGGATCGGCCCCGGTGACCGACGCGCCGAGCCGCGCCAGCGGTTCGCTGAGAACTCCGCCGCCGCAGCCAATATCGAGGATGCGCAGCCCGGCGAGGCTGTCGAGCCGCTTCGGATCGCGATCAAAATGCGCGGCGGTGCGGTCGCGCACATAAGCGAGCCGCACCGGATTAAACTTGTGCAGCGGCGCCATCGGCCCGCGCGGGTCCCACCATTGCGCGGCCAGCCGCGAGAACCGCGCGACCTCGCCCTCGTCGATGGTGCCGCCGGAAGTCGGCTGCCGATCCATGTGCGCTACCAATGTGTTTCCAAACTGGCTTTGCTTTAGCTTACCCCTCCCGCAGGGGGAAGGGCGGCCGGTGGGGGCCTAAAAGCCTGCGATTCCGCCAGCAAGAGTCGCGCCCGGGGCGGCTCTGCCGTCATGCGTTTTCGGTTGGACTCGCCGCCGCCAGCGCTTCCGTCGGCCAGCGTTCATGGGTCAGCGGAACGATCATGCGGATGGAGAAGCCCTCGCGGGTATAGGTGGTGTGCACCTCACCATTCATTTGCCGTTCGATGACCAAGCCGATCAGCCGCGAGCCGAATCCGGTATGCCGCGACCGCCGCGCCGGCGGGCCATTCCGCTCGATCCAGTCAAAGGTCAAAGTCAGGCCGCGCCGCGAGGGCGCGACCGACCAGGTCAATTCAAGCCGGCCTTGCGGCCGCGAGAGGCTGCCATGCTTGATGGCGTTGGCAGCGAGCTCGTGCAGCGCGGCGCTGAGGCTAAAGGTCGGGTCCGGCTCAAGATCGACATTGGGCCCGCTGAAAGACGTCCGGTCGAGATACGGCCCCAGCACCACGCGCAACAGCTCGGCGAGCGAGGTCGATTTCCAGCCGGCTTCGGTGATCAGGCGGTGCGCATTCGCGAGCGCGAGTACGCGCGCCTGGTACTTGCTCATGAGGTCGGCCATGTTTTTCGAATTTCTCGCCGTCTGCGAGAACAGCGCCAGCAGCTGAGAAAACAAATTGCCGGAGCGATGACGCAGCTCGCGGATCATCAATTCGTGGCGTTGCTCCAATTGCCGCCGTTGAATGGCGCTGGCAACGAGATTGGCGACGGCGGCGAGGAACGAGGAGTCCTGCACGCTAAACTGCCGAGGTTTGCTGGTACAGACGCCGAGCACGCCATAGGCGCGCCCGTCCTGGCCGGCGATCGTGGTGCTCATGCCGCTGACGCAGCCGTGATGGCGAAGATAATGCGGCGTGGTAAAGCGGGTTTCGGCGGCAAAATCGGCGGTGATGACGGGAACTGCGGCTGCCAGAATATGCCGGGCGTAATCGTCGCGCTCCTTCGACATCACGATCGAGCCGACGCAGCCCGCCTTCCAGCCGAAGCCGGCGCGCAGCAGAAGCTCGTTGTCGCCGGGCATGAGCTCGAGCACCTTGACGAAATCGACCGGCAACGTCAGCGCGACCGTGCTGACCACGTCGTTGAGCAGCCGCTCGATATCGGTCTCCACCAATGCGCGCTCGCCGAGATGCGCCAGCGCCTGCTGTTGTTTGGCGCGACTGCGCAGCTCCTGCTGCAGATTGATCCGGTCGGTGACGTCGTGGCAGAGGCCGACCATGCGCCTGGGCGTGCCGTCCTCGATCGTCAACGTACCGGCCGCCTCGATCCAACGCTCCTCGCCGTCGGCCCGCGGCGCCACACGGTAGCGCACCCGGTAAGGACATCCGGTGCGCAGCGTTTCATCGATGGCTGCCAAGACCGCCGGCCGATCCTCGTCGTGAATGTCGCGTTCGAGAAACGCGTAGGTGCCGTCGAAGCTGCCGGGCGGCAGGCCGCACATCGACTCGACGTTTCGCGACCACGTCACCGCATTCGTGGTGACGTCCCAAGACCAGATGCCCATCTGGCCGGCTTCAAGCGCGGCGCTGACCGTTGCAAGATCCGGAAAGAATGCTGTTGCGATCTCGTCTTCCGGCCGCCGCTCCGGTTCCGGTGTCGCACTCTTTTTTGCCTCGGGCCTGTCCATGTTCTTACAGTCCGGCCTCCGGCCCGGTCGGGTCAAGGCCGTACGCTTCGGACTCTTTGGGAATAACGGCGCAGCAGCGTTTTAGGTTTCGCCGGGGCGGCGAAAAACCGGAGCAATCGACAGGGCCTTAGAGCAGCGAGGTTCCCCGTGTCAGTAGAGGCCGACCGGTGCGGAAGTACTATTCCCTGCGCGCGGCGGCAATCGATCGGCGACGGCGACGGCCGGTTTTGCCAGCGTCCTCGCCACCATGACGACGCGCGAGCCTCGTTCGCTCGACGCGGAGCGTCCATCGTTGATGGCGGCGTTTCGTTGATCGTTCGGCAGGACGACGACTTTGGTACCGATGCCGACGCGATTATAAAGGTCGATCACGTCGGCGTCGCGCAGGCGGATGCAGCCGCTGGAAACGTGCTTGCCGATCGAGCGCGGGTCGTTGGTCCCGTGAATCCGGTAGGCGGTATTGCCCAGATAAAGCGCGCGCGCGCCAAGCGGATTACCGGGCCCGCCGCCGACCCAGCGCGGCAGATACGGCTGCCGAGCGATCATCTCCGCCGGCGGAATCCAATCGGGCCATTCGGACTTGCGGGAAATCGTCTCCACGCCCGACCAGGTGAAGCCTTCACGCCCCACGCCAATGCCGTAGCGAAGAGCGTTGCCGCCGCCGAGTGTCAGATAAAGGAATGTGTGGGCCGTATCGATGATGACGGTGCCGGCAGCCTCGTTGCCCGGATAGGAAACGACTTGCCGCTGCAAGGGCGCCGGAAGCTCGTCGCCGCCGGCGACACCGCCGGGCTCCTCGGTTTGCGTCAGCGGCTGGCGAAGGACCGCGCTGTCGCGATCGATCGGCATGTATGACAGCGATTGGGCCGACGCGGCGCCGGCGAAAATTGTTGCAAACGCCGCGCAGAGAGCCGCGGTGCAGGCGCGACGCGGCAGTTTGTTTGCTGACATGACACCCTCCGCTGCTGGTTCCCGGCGATCCAAGCGCCGGCGGAGTTGAAAGGTTCCACAAAGAGTCCTAAGGCTACGGCAGTGTTTTTGATCAAATTTCTTGTCAAACTGAGCCTTAAAGCAAAGCAGTTTCAAACCAAGCAACGCCGGAAGACGTTCGCCAAGCGGGGCGAAGAAACCGGGCTGAAGGCGTTATCGCAGCCGACCGGAACGCGGGCGCGGGACTGCAGCGGCGTGACGGGCGGCCGAAACTCGTGCTGCCAGGCCGTCGGCTTTACGGTGGGTAGGCGGTCGCCCTTGAGCGCGCGGTTCACCGAGGCGGCAGGCGTGGAGCTCAATCCCACGCCCGTGGTCGACAACGAGGGGAAGGAAACAAGACTCGCGGCGACCAGCGCGAATGCGACAGCCGCAACGCGAAAAGACCACATGCTACGCATCGGATTGTCTCCGAAATCCCGACAACCCCCCGACAAGCTCCCCCGTCCCGACTGCGCGAGGCACACGCGCCATGAAAAAACATGGCGCGTCGGAAACGGTTCCGCAACGCACGGAGAAATTCACCGTGTTGTGATACCGCTCACACCTGCGTGATGACGGCCGCACGGTGCCGGAACAAACCTTCGGGTCGCGCTTTATCGTGCGGACCGGCCATCCTTTCCCCTTCCCCCGTGCTTGGCCGGCCATCGTGGGCGCAGCTGATGGACCGATCAGCTGCGCCCTAATTTTTTTGCTCTACCCACCGCGTGCTTGGGGTCTTCGAGGCGCAAAGAGAGCGCAAAAACGTAGATGGCCGGGACAAAGCCGGCCATGACGCCACGGAGGAGAATTATCGGAAGATTAGGCCGTCGGCTGCCGCTCGCGCTGACGCGCCTTGCGGCCGAAGAACAGCGCCTGGCTGGCGACCGCCGAGACCACCGCGAGCTGGAACGGCTTGGCGATGAGGAACGCCGGCTCTGGACGCTGCCCGGTGAGGAACCGCTCCGGATAGGCGGTGATGAAAATCACCGGCACTTCGAACGTGCCGAGAAGCTCGTTCACGGCGTCGAGACCCGAGCTGCCGTCGGCCAGCTGGATGTCCGCCAGGATCAGCCCAGGCCGTTTCTGCCGGGCGAGCGCGATCGCCTCGGTATGGGTGCGGGCGACGCCGATAACCCTATGGCCCAGGCTCTCCACCAGCGCCTCGATATCCATGGCGATGAAGGTTTCGTCCTCGATGATCAGGACGTCGGTGGCGATCTCGGCAGCGAGCTCCCGCCCGGATGCTTCAACCAGTCCGCGCAGCGTAGGCGGATCGCAGCCCAGAATTTGCGCGGCGTCCTCCTCCGAAAAGCCCTCAAGCGCCACCAGCAGGAAAGCTTGACGCGGACGCGGCGTGATCTGCGTAAGGTGTTGTTCGGGCGGAAGATTCGATACGGCGGCATCGGCTTTTCCGTTCACCGCGACCGAGTTCCAGATCTTGGTGAACAGGCCGTAAAGCGCAACGCGCTGGTTGGGGCTGGAATCGATGATTTGTGGGCTGGCAATGAGCGATTCCAGGGTGGCAGCGACATAAGCATCGCCGGAGGCTTGGCTGCCGGTCAGCGCGCGAGCGTATCGGCGCAAGAACGGCAGGTGCTGGAGTACCGCTTGTGAGGTCGACAAAAGACCCTCCCCTTCCAGGTTCCCGAGGCTACGGGCTACAACGTCGCTGCGCAACCAAGGTTCCAAAAACTGTTCCCGCGGCTGGAACCAACGCTAGAGACAGGCGTTGGTGGCCAGCGATCGAGGGGAGCGCCATGCGGAATTCCGGCGGACGACGGTAACGGGGCATGACAAAAAATGAAGACCGGTAAGACAGTTAACATCGAGCCGCCAGCTCCGAACGAAGACAAGCCGGAGGCCCGGGACGCCATGGGACGGCCAGTCGCACAACGCAAGAGCGAGGTTCGCCTTGGGCGCGAGGTTCAGGCGCGCATCGGGCAGCAGTTGCGCGCCATGTATGACGAAGTCGTCAGCGAAGGCGTGCCGCAGCATATCTCCGATCTGGTTTGCCGGTTGAGCGACCAAGATGATGGGGCGGCATGAAGCTCGATCCCGCCATACGCGATCAAGTGCTGGCGACGGTGCCGAACCTGCGCGCCTTCGCCATCTCGTTGTGCGGCAATATCGACCGTGCCGACGATCTGGTGCAGGAGACCTTGCTGCGCGCGCTTGCCCATATCGACTCGTTTCAACCCGGCACCAACATGCCGGCCTGGCTCTTCACCATCCTGCGCAATCTGTTCCGCTCCGAATACCGCAAGCGGCGGCGCGAGGTCGAGGACGCCGACGGCCGCTACGCCGAGACCCTCAAATCGCACCCCGAGCAGACCGGGCGCGTCGAGTTTAGCGAGTTCCGCGCCGCGCTTGCCAAGCTGCCGTCGGACCAGCGCGAGGCGCTGATCCTGGTCGGCGCCTCAGGCTTCTCCTACGAGGACGCGGCCGCGATCTGCGGCTGCGCGGTCGGCACCATCAAAAGCCGAGTCAACCGCGCCCGCACGCGGCTCGCCGACCTGTTGGCGATCGACAGCGTCGACGATTTCGGCCCGGACCGGGCCACGCGCGCGGTGCTTGGCGGCGGCGGCCGGACCTAGGCAACTGCCCCAGCTAAAACATCGTGTTGGCGTTGGCGGATTTTTCTGGGATCTCCTGAATGACGTCCCAATGCTCGACGATTTTGCCGTTTTCGAGCTTGAAAACATTGATGATCGCGGAGCCCCGACTGCCGGGCACCCGCACGCTATGAACGTGCTGGATGACATAATCCCCGTCTGCAAAGACGTGCTTCACCTCGCTGTGTGAGTCGGGGAATTTCTCTCGCAGGAAGTTTATGAAGGCCTTGAGCCCCTCCGGCCCGTCGGCGGCGTTGGGATTGTGCTGGATGTAGCGCGGGCCGAGGAATTTGGCAGCTGCCTCGAAGTTCTTCTGGTTGATAGCCGCTTCGTAAAATTCCGCCACGACCTTCTTGTTTTCTTCGGTTTGCGCGGTGTCGGCGGCATAAGTGGTGGCTGGCGCCAGCGCGATCAGCGCGGCGGCGAGGAGCAGGCGAAGCATAGCAAATCTCCCTGTTCTTTGCGAGTTGACTGCTACATGTGCGACGGCAAATAGAGCGCTAGCATCGGGAACGAAATCAAGATCACCAGGCGGATCAGGTCGGTGACGATGAACGGCAGCACGCCCTTGAAGATCGTCGAAAACGTCACGTCCTGCACCACGCTCTTGATCACGAAAACGTTCATGCCGACCGGCGGATGGATGAGGCCGAGCTCGACCGTCATCACGATGATGACGCCGAACCAGATCGGATCGAAGCCGAGCTGGGTGATCACCGGGAAGATGATCGGAATGGTCAGGATGATCATGGCGAGCGCATCCATCAGACAGCCGAGCACCAGATACATCAGCATGATCAGCGCCAGCACGCCGTAGCGGCCGAGCCCGAGCCCGGTGAGCAGAGCGGTGACCTTTTGCGGCGTCTGCGTCACCGTGAGGAAATAACCGAAGAGGAGCGCGCCGATCAGCACGGTGAGCACCGCGGCGGCGGTGCGCACGGCCTGCAGCAGCGAGCGGCGGATGTCCGGCCGCGTCAGCTTGCGGCGCGCCAGCCCGATCAGCAGGGCGCCGATCGCGCCCATGCCGCCGGCTTCCGTCGGCGTAAACAGCCCGCCATAGAGCCCGCCGATGACAAAGACGAAGAGAACGAGCATCGCCCAGATGTCGCGCAATCCGGCGAGCCGCTCCTGCCAGGAATGGCGCGGCGCCGCCGGCAGAAATTTCGGCCGCACGCGGCCGATGATGACGATGGTCAGCATGTCCATCGCCGCGGCCAGCAGTCCCGGAATGATGCCGGCGATGAACAGCTTGCCGATGTCCTGCTCGGTGATGATGCCGTAGACGGCGAGCACCGTCGACGGCGGCAGCATGGCGCCGAGCGTGCCGCCGGCGGCGATCACCCCGGTGGCGAACGATTGCGGATAGTCGTACCGGCGCATTTCCGGGTAGGCCACGGTGGCGAAGGTGGCGGCGGTAGCCACCGACGAGCCCGAGATCGCGGCAAAGCCGGCGCAGGCGGCCACGGTGGCGATGCCCAGCCCGCCCTTGAAATGCCCGACGAACGCATTGGCGGCGCGGAACAACTCGCGGCTCATGCCGGAGTTGGACACGAACGCGCCCATCAGCAAAAACATCGGAATGACGCCGAAGGTGTAATCGGTCACCGTGCGCATCGAGGTGTGGCCGACGATTTTCAGCGCCGCCTCGCCGTTGACGAGGTAGGCGAAGCCGCTCACGCCGACGAGGCCCATCGCCATGCCCACCGGCACGCGCAGCAGCATCAGCGCGAACAGCACGACAAAGCCGAGGATGGCGACCAGGTCGGTGCTCACATGCGCCTCTTAGGATCGCGCCTCATTCGACCGGCTTGATCTGATAGCGCCAACCCAGAAGCTCGGGATGGGCGATCAGCCGATAGGTGCGAACGGCGATCAGCAGCACCGCCGAGACGTCGCCGAGCCAGGCGACCAGGAAAAACGGCCAGACCGGCAGGCCCAGATCGAAAGTGGACACGTTTTCGGCGCGCGTGCTCACAACCTTGTCGAACAAGGTGTATGTTTGCACCGTCACCACCAGCAACAGCACCAGCGTGGCAAACACGTCGATGATGCGCTGCATCCGCGGGCCGACATTGGCATAGAGAAGATCGACGGTGATGTGCGTGCCGCGATACGACGTTGCCGCGATGCCCCAGAAGATCAGGATGCCGAGCAGCAAGCGGCCGAAATCATAGCTGTCGGGAATCTGCACGGCGAAGAAGTAGCGCAGCAGCACCGAGACGAAGATGTCGATAGCGACGACCCCGGCGAAAAACGCGGCGATCAGTTCGATCCCGTCGATGAAGCGGTCCATGGCATTGCGCGGCGGGCGGGCGCCTGGTGCGGTTTCTCCCTGCTGCTGAGTCATGAACCACCGAATCTCTAACCGTCATCCTGAAGTGCGCGGCAAAGCCGCGCCTCGAAGGATGCGGCCAAGGCCGGCTCGTCGCGTTTCGACGGCCACCGATGTATCTGGCTTCAATAGCCGGAATTATACTTGGCGAGCTCCGCCTTGAGCTCTTTCAGCACCGTGTCCGGATCGTTACCCGTCTTTTTCACCGCGTTGGACCACCTCTGCACCACGGGGCCGGCCGCCGCCTTCCATTCCGCGAGCTGCGCGTCGGTGATCGAATAGACCTCCTGACCGGGCTCGGCCTTGAGCTTGGCGATGCCGGCATGCTCGAAATCCGCCCAGGGCGCGGCGACCCGTTCCGCCCATTGCGTGTTGCAATGGTCGTCGATCACCTTCTGCTGCGACGGCGACATCTGCGCATAAGTCGACTTGTTCATCACCCAGACGAAGCTCGTGGTGTAGAGCGGCACGTCCATGTGGTACTTCGTGACCTTGTCGATGCCGAACAGCACAATCGAACCCCATGGGAAGGTGACCGCATCGGCCACGCCCTTCTCGATGACATCGCGCACTTCGGGCGCCGACGCCTGTACATTGTAGCCGCCGAGCTCGGTGACCAGCGAAGCGATCGTCGCGTGCGCCGGCCGGATCTTCATGCCCTTGATGTCGCCCGGCACCATGATCTTCTTCGTGCGCGAGTGGAACGTGCCGGGATCGTGGGCGAAGGCGAAGCAGAGCTTGACGTCCTTCATCTCCGTGCCGGCGTATTTGCGATACCAGGCGTCGAGTGCCGCGGAGCCGCCCTTACCGTTGGCCAACATGAACGGCAAATTGCCGGCGTCGAAGATCGGGAAGCGGCCGGGCTGATAGCCGGGATTGACATAGGTCACGTCGGCGATGCCGTCGCGCGCCATGTCGTAATGGTCAAACGCCTTGCCGAGCTGCTGCGCCGGATAGACTTTGTATTTGATGGTGCCGCCGGAATCGTGCTCGACCGAGGCGCCCCAATCCTCCATCGCCTTCTGCAACGGATGCGACGGCGGCACCCAATGCGACAGCTTGAGCTCGAAGGTCTTGTCCTCGGCCGAGGCCGCGCCGATTCCGAGTGCGAGGCCAAGCATCGCGAGGCCGCAAAGCGTTCCTGGGCGCGTCCGGCGCATGAAGCCCTCCCCGGTGGCGATTAGTTGCAGTCCCAACTGATTCATCTAAGCGGAAAAGCCTCGCTCTGTATAGCAGCGGGCGCGGTGCGCGTTCATGCTCAGGAAACAGGTTGACCTCGTCCAAGGAGGCGGAGCTCGCGGCGCAATTCCGTTACATCTCGCCGCCATAGGGTCCTTGCGGATCGGCCAGCGCCTGCAAGCGCAGCGCCGCGGCGTGCGCAAAGCGCAGCATCACCGTCTTGCGCCGCGCCGGCACCAGCCGGTGCTCGGGCGCCTCGCAAACGATCGAGGCGCCGAAGGCATCCGCCACGATCAGGCCGGCGTCCGCCGGAAATATCTCGCACGGCACATCGACGATCGTGGCGAAGAACAGCCGGTCGC
>Ga0208937_1000168_pt1 | contig 60846 bp, 61 predicted proteins | sample June2015DPH_11_5_FD_184705 | JGI IMG/M metagenome (GOLD analysis project Ga0208937, IMG submission 184705) | Peatland microbial communities from SPRUCE experiment site at the Marcell Experimental Forest, Minnesota, USA - June2015DPH_11_40... | ecosystem: Environmental > Terrestrial > Soil >... | reverse complement strand
TCTCTGGCCTCAGGATGATTTCCAGCCTTTGTGAAAGCTGGATGCGGGAAAACTGCACGTCCAGTTTGGGCGGCGGACGGAGGCCAGCCCCGAGGGGGCGCCTCCTCCGACCCGACAGCGAGGAAGTTCTGGTAATGAGAAGGGAGCGAAGGGGATGAGTCAGCTAACAGGGAGTTGGGGCCAACCAGATGAATTGGGGGGAGCTCTATCTGTCTGTGTCGGCTTGAAGTCGGGAGGCTTCAGGAGTAAGGCTGGCACGAGCCATATGAGCCGAGTGGTTCACGTCCGTATCTGTGAGGGCGTGGGGGTGAGATTCAGCCACGCTACTCGACGCCGCGTAATTTGCAAGAGCTTAAGATACCGCAGCAATCGGGGCGGCCATTCCCGGGAGGGAAAAAAATAGACCCCGGTGGCCTGGGACACCGCCATGAGCCAGGCCGCGGCATCAGACTGGCGGTGCAGCAATTCCTGCCAGCGCGTCTCAGGCAATAAGTAATCCAGCGGCCCGTCTCCCGGTTCGGGGAGGCGCACCAGACCCCAGGCGTAATGCAGAAACTGGTGATGTTCCTGAAAAGTTTTGGACATGTTAGCCATTGCTTTTGATTGGTGAGCGAAATCTTGGTCTGCGATCTCGATGGTGATGCTTTAAGATTCTTTAAGGTTGAAGCTGGTCTAGGCTTGTGAAATAATCTACATGATTAATGCCAGAATTTCTCCGCGGTTGGGTTTCAGAAAACCCTTTGATTATAAGGCTATGGTCTAACCTGCGGCGATTTAAGCCTTTGGTGTGAGCCTTATTGCTCTGGAGCCCAACGGAGGTAAGGGATACCTTGACGCCATACCGGGAGCCTCCCGACTCGCGGCCGGCTAGACTGCCGCACCTGCTGGTAGTGTGCCTCCTTAGCCTGCCGCTGCTAACGGGGGCCTGGGGCTGTAAAGGCGGCCCTGGGTCTGCGGCCCACGCCGTCTGCATCGCCGGTTCCACCTCAGTGCAGCCCTTCGCCGAGAAATTGGCGGAAATCTTTATGCACCAACACCCGGAGATGCGCGTCGCCGTGCAGGGCGGCGGTTCCAGCGCCGGCATCAACGCCGCCACTCAGGGGGCCGCCAACCTGGGGGCCTCCTCCCGGGAGCTGCTCGGCCCGGAAAAGCAGCTCATCGAGGTCCCCATCGCCTATGACGGCATCGCAGTCATCGTTCATCCTGCCAATCCCCTGAACGACCTTAGCATCGCCCAATTGAAAGAGATCTTCATGGGCAAATTGACCAACTGGCGGGACTTTGGCCTGCCGCCCCGAGAAATCGACGCCATCAACCGGGAGGAGGGCTCCGGCACCCGGGAGGCCTTTGAACAACTGGTGATGGGGAAGGCCGAAGTGAGCCCCGCCTCCATGGTGCAGGACTCCAACGGCGCGGTGCGGGAGATCGTGGCGGGCGACCCCAACGCCATCGCCTATATCTCCGCCGGCCTGGTGGACCACCGGGTTAAGGCGTTGACCATCGAGGGCATCGCTCCCACCCCGGAGAATGTCAAGAATCATACCTATAAATTGTGGCGCCGCTTCCTGTTGGTCAGCCGGGAAGCCCCCACCGGCTCTTGCCAACAATTCGTCGATTTCGTCCTGAGCCCCCCGGGCCAGCAAATCCTGGAAAAAGAAGGCTTGGTGGGGGTCCAGTAATGCAACCGGGCAAATTCATCGAACGGGTGCTGTTTCTCCTGGCCCTTTCTTCCATCAGCTCCCTGGCCCTCATCACCATCTTCATCTTTCTGGAAGGCGGGCCCCTCATCTACTTTGTCGGCCTGAAGAATTTCCTGGCCTCCAGCCACTGGGCCCCCACCAAGGGCCACTTTGGCATCCTGGCCATGATCGTCTCCTCCCTGCTGGTGACTCTGGGGGCCATGGTCATCGGGATGCCCCTGGGTCTGAGCTGCGCCATCGTCCTGGCGGAATTCTCCCCCACCCGCCTGAAGCTCGTCCTGAAGCCCACCCTGGAGCTCCTGGCCGGCATCCCCTCGGTGGTCTATGGCTTCCTGGGCGTGGTCTGGCTGGTCCCGCTGATCCGGGACTACCTGGGCGGGCCCGGGCTATCGCTCCTGGCCGCGGTCATCATCCTCGGCATCATGATCCTGCCCACCATCATCAGCATCTCCATTGACGCCCTCAGCGCGGTGCCGGCCCTCTACCGGGAGGGCTCCATCGCCTTGGGGGCCACCCAATGGCAAACGGTGCGCCGGGTAGTGCTGCCCGCGGCCGCTTCGGGCATCATGACCGCCATCATCCTGGGCATGGGCCGGGCGGTGGGCGAAACCATGGCGGTGATCATGGTGGCGGGCAATGCCCTGAAGATGCCCGACTCCATCCTGGACCCGGTGCGCACCCTCACCAGTAACATCGCCCTGGAGCTGGGCTACGCCGCCGGCCGCCACCGGGAGGCTCTGTTCGCCACCGGCATTGTTTTATTTGTAATCATCATGATCCTCAACCTCTGCGCCACCCTGGTCAGCCGCCGGAGGTAAACCGCCCATGCGTCTGCCGCCCCGCACTGTCCAAACTTTGATGAAGACCCTGCTGTGGGCCTTGACCGGCTTTACCTTGCTCATCCTGGTCTTCATCATCTTGGACATCTTCATCAAGGGCCTGCCCCAGGTGACTTTCGGGTTCCTGGTCCACGAACCCCAGGACATGGGCCGGCATGGCGGCATCTTTTCCACCATTGTGGCTACCGCCTACATCACGTTCCTGGCCATCGTGCTGGCTGCCCCTTTTGGGGTGGGGACCGCCATCTACCTGACCGAATACACCCGGGAAGGCTGGACCACCCGCATCATCCGCTTCGGGGCCGAATGTCTGGCCGGGGTGCCCTCCATCATTTTGGGCCTGTTCGGCTTTGTCCTGTTTGTCATGAAGTTGGGCTTCGGCTGGTCGGTGCTCTCCGGCGCCCTGACCCTGGGGATCATGGTGCTACCCATCATCATCCGCACCTCGGAGGAGGCGATTAAAGCGGTGCCCCAGGAGTATCGTCAGGTCTGCTTCTCTCTTGGGATGAGCCAGTGGCAGGCCGTCACCCACATCGTCCTGCCCGCGGCACTGCCGGGAATCACCACCGGCATCATGCTCAGCGTCGGCCGCTCCCTGGGGGAGACCGCGGTGCTGCTGTTCACCGCCGGTGCCGCCCTGCGCACCCCGGTGACGCTGTTCGACTCCGGCCGCACCATGGCGGTGCACTTCTACATCCTGGCCCGGGAAGGGCTCTCCATGCCCAATGCCTATGGCACCGCCGCAGTCCTGGTGATTTCGATTTTAGCCATCAACCTGGCGGCCTATACCATGATGCATCGGCTGATGAAGAAATATTCGTGAGTAGGGGCGACCCTTGGGTTCGTCCCAAACAGTCAGCTAGAGGGCGGTCTGTGGCCGCCATAGGAGGCGGGCACGGACCCGCCCACCCTTGAAATTTTATGACTGACCAACCCCAAGCCAAAATCCGGGTCGAACACCTCTCCCTCTACTACGGCGATTTTCGGGCCATTGCCGACCTGTCGCTAACGATCTACTCCCGGGAGATTTTCGGCCTCATGGGGCCGTCCAAGAGCGGCAAAAGCACCTTTCTCAGGGTCCTGAACCGCATGTGCGATCTTATCCCCGGCGCCCGGGTGGAGGGCGGCGCCTGGTTGGACGACGAAGACCTCCTGGCCCCGGATTACGACCTGGTGCGCCTGCGCCGCCGGGTGGGGTTGGTGCTGAGCAAGCCGGTGCCCCTGCCCCGCTCCATCCTGGAAAACCTTACCCTGGCCCCCCGTCTGGCCGGCAAAAAGGACCCGGGGGAGCTCGCCGCCTTGGCGGAGGCCAGCCTCAAGACGGCCCAGTTATGGGAAGAAGTCAAGGACCGTCTTCAGGATTCGGCCCTGAAGCTCTCCGGCGGCCAGCAGCAGCGTTTATGCCTGGCCCGCACCTTGGCCATGGAGCCCGAAGTCATTCTGCTGGACGAACCCACCAGTGGCCTGGACCCCATTTCCACCAGGAAAATCGAAGAAACCTTGTCTCAATTGAAAAAGCATTATACTATCATCCTGGTGAGCAACAACACCAAGCAGATCGCCCGGGCCACCAACCGCGTCGGCTTTCTCCTGATGGGGAGCCTGGTGGAGGTGGGCGACACTCAGCGGGTCTTTACCGCCCCTAAAGATAATCGCACTGATGACTATATCTGCGGCCGCTTCGGGTAGCGCCCTACTCTGTCCCCTCGAAGGGCTCATCACCATCCGGCATCTCAACCTCTATTACGGCGACACTCATGCCCTAAAGAACATCAATGGCGCTTTTCAGCGCCGCACCATCACCGCCCTGATTGGCCCTTCTGGGTGCGGCAAATCCACCTTACTGCGCACCCTGAACCGCATGAATGACCTCATCGAAGGGGTGCGTATCGAAGGCGAGGTGATCATCGACGGGCAGGATATCTTCGCCCCGGAGGTGGACCTCACCCAACTGCGCAAGAAGGTAGGCATGGTCTTCCAGCGGCCCAACCCCTTCCCGCTGTCCATTTACGACAACGTGGTCTACGGGCCCCGGCTGCATGGCCGGCCTAAGAAATCCGCACTGGACGCCATCCTGGAGCGCTCCCTGGAGGCCGTGCAGATGTGGGTGGAAGTAAAGGACAAGCTCAAGGCCTCGGCCCTGAGCCTCACCGAGGAGCAGCAGCAGCGCCTCTGCATTGCGCGGCTCCTGGCGGTGGAACCGGAGATTCTCTTGATGGACGAGCCTTGCTCGGCCCTGGACCCCCTGGCCACCCTGCGCATCGAAGAGCTGATGCAAGAGCTCAAAAAGCACTACACCATCATCATCGTTACCCACAACATGCACCAGGCGTCCCGGGCCTCGGACGACTCGGGCTTAATGCTCCTGGGCGAACTCATCGAATTCGGCTCCACGGACCAGCTCTTCACCCGCCCCCGGGATATCCGGACGGAGGATTATATTACCGGGAGGTATGGGTAAACTTAAACCGAGATTATGCCGCATCCATAGCTATTTCTGCCCAACGAGGTTTTGGAGCCTCTTTGCCCGAGTAAAATCTCCCAAACGGTCCTCTTCTCGAAGCCAAATTTTCTCATCGAGGGCAGGATAGCGCAAATTTGGGCGGAAAGTCAATTTTCCCCAGAGTTCTGGCATACCAATCCCTCGGCGACCAGATGCTATCTGGCTGATAAGCCTAAGGACCCCAGGCTAGCACTGCCCGCTAGTGGTGAGCCCTGGGAAAGGCGGACGCCATGCGGACACACCAGCCCCGGGTGGAAGCCGGACTTGAAATTTCACATTCGGCGAAGTTTGAGCTATCATGTCTTCCAAGGCCAATCTCGCTAAAAGGAGGAGACTTAATGAAATTACACCGGGTTATTTTCATAAAGTGGGAATCGGTTGCCTCCCCGAATGTTTTCCTGGACCAATCCAACCGCCTGTGGGAAGAACTTCTCGACGACGAAGTTCTTTATCAGTGTGAGCTCTGTAATTATACCCGTGCCAAGTGGGGGTGGCGTGAACCGGACCAGGAAACGGTTCACTTTGTCTGTTCCAGCTGCGTCAAGTCGATGTAACCAATTGATTCTCCCTTTCTGCCGTATCGGTTTTCGGTAATCCAAGCGATTACTTTCTCAAAAGCGACTTCCCGCTTAGGGTCATCGGCTGACCTGCCCCCCAAAAACTGATCCACGAGTTATGTTAGAGTAGTGGATCGAAGGGAGGCAGGGAGATGAGCAGCAGGGGTTACACACCGGATCGTGATAAAGGTATTCTGGGTGGTAGTATTCATTTTGGCCATAATAGTCCCTCCTTATGCCAGGCAGAGGAACCGCTGGCGCTAGAACCCCTGATCCGATATCTAATCCTTAATACCGGCCTGAGTTCTGCGAACCTCCAAATGTGGTTTTTTTTGGTTTTTTTGTCAGGGGCGCCCTCGGCGGTCATACAAAAAACACCTGGCCACGGGCGAGGGCGCCGGTGCCACATTTGGATTAATCAGGGAAATTACCTCGATTTTCCCATTTTTCGTAAGGGTCGCGATTTACCGTCGATTAATGAGAGTAAGCGGCTTTCCGGCCTCGCCCCGGCTCCGCCCCGCCCCCGGAAATCTGAGCGGCCGGCCCTGGGAGGGCTTGACTTTCCTCCTGGGAAAATAGAATGTTAAACCAACCCGAAGCATCATGTTTTAAACCCTGCTCCGGGGAGCAGACCAGGCCAGATGGCCCGGAAGGAAGAGACGCCGATTTTTAAAAAACTCATAGGTTACCCAGGCTTACCCGGCGAGTTCCCCTGTTCAAACCAAGGAGATTGGCCATGCCGGTGCAGGATTTTATGAGCAAGGATCTGATCACCGTAGATGAAGACGCTTCCATCATAAAGGCCTCCAAGCTCATGAAGCAAAACCGGGTGCGACATCTGCCGGTTTTGCGGAAAGGCCGCCTGCTGGGCATCGTCTCGGACCTGGAGCTGAAAGAGGCCACGCCTTCCAAGGCCACCACCCTGGATATCCACGAGATGTACTATCTCCTGGATCAGATCAAGGTGAAGAGCCTGATGCCCAAACAGCTCTTCACCATCACTCCCGGGGAAACGGTGGAAAAAGCGGCCGCGGTCATGTTGAACCGGAATATCTCAGCCTTGCCGGTGGTGGACCACCAGGGAGCCCTGCAGGGGATCATCACCAAAGGCGACATCTTCCGGGCCTTTGTCTCCATTTCGGGCATCAACCAGGCCCCCCTGGCCATGGGCTTTGAGCTGGAAGACCGGCACGGCTCGATTAAGGAGGTCACTGATCTGATTCAGGCCCACGGCGGCCGCATCGCCAGCATCTTGTCGAGCTATGGGGGGGCCCCCGAGAGCTTTCTGCGGGTCTACATCCGGGCCCGGGAGGTGCAGGATGAAGAAGCCCTCCGGAAGGACCTGGAAGGCAAAAATAGGATTCTCTACTTTGTCCATGAAAAGCTGGATTGAGATGGGCAGGGAGAAGCCCCCGCGGGGCTGGCCGCCCGTTGGCCAGCTTTAAGATGGCAAAGGGACATCACCTCAGGTAAGGGTAAAATACCGATCTTCAACGAGGAGGGAACTATGGCCGCCGAATCGGATGCCCTGTCCTATCGCCGCCGTTACCGCGGCCTGATGGGCATCAAGAGCAAGATGCCCATCAGGGATACCTCGGTTCTGAGCCGTATCTACACCCCCGGGGTGGGGGCCATCTGCCGGGAGATTGACAAGAACCCCCTGGCCTCCTTCGAGTACACCTGCCGCGGCAATTCCATCGCCTTGATCACCGACGGCAGCCAGGTTTACGAATTCGGCAATATCGGAGCCCTGGCCGCCTTGCCCAAGTTGGAGGCCAAATCGGTGTTCTTCAAGACCTTTGCCAACGTGGATGCGGTGCCCATTGCCCTGTTGACCCAGGATGCGGATGAAATCGTGGAAATCGTCCGGACCCTCACCCCGTCCTTCGGTGGCTTCTGCCTGGAGAGCATCGCCGCACCCAAGTGCTTCACCATCGAGAACCGCATCCGCAAGGCGGTGCGGGTGGCGGTGCTGCACCATGAAAACCATGCGGCAGGCATCATTGTGCTGGCGGCGGTGATTAACGCCCTGAAGGTGGTGGGCAAGAAACTCCAGGAGGTTCGCATCGTCATCAGCGGCGCCGGGGCGGCGGGTATTGGGGCGGCCAAAGGATTGATCGTCGCCGGCAATAATAACATCGTCCTGTGCGATCGCCACGGGGCCCTGAACGTCTACCGGCTGGTGGGAATGAACTGGGCCAAAGCGGAAATCGCCCGCCTGGTGTCCACCCAGGATGTCAAGGGCGGCCTGGCCCAGGTCATCAAGGGCGCCGATGTCTTCATCGGCCTATCGGCCGGCGGCCTGGTCACCCGGGAGATGATTGCCAGCATGGCCCCGGACCCCATCGTCTTTGCCCTGGCCCTGCCCCAGCCGGAGATTGCGGAGGTGGAGGCCAAGGCGGGCGGCGCCGCGGTGACAGCCACCGGCCTGGCCACCAGCGAGTCCCAGATCCGCTCGTCTCTGGTGACCCCGGGATTTTTCCGGGGGTGCCTGGACGTGGGGGCCAATCGAGTCACCATCGATATGTATCTGGCCGCGGCCCGGGCCTTGGCGGGCATGATCCCGGAGGAGAAATTATCTCCCAACAATATCATTCCCCGGCAGATGGACTGGCGTATTTCTCCGGTGATCGCCAAGGCGGTGGCCCAGACGGCCCAGGAGAACGGGACCGCCTCCATGGGGCCGGAAAAGGTGAGTCCCGAGCGGGTCTATGAGCGCACCGAGCGCTATATCTACGAAGGGGAGCTGGCCTGGCTGCCCGCCGAAGGCCAGGATTACGGAAAATTGGGCACCAACGAGGATGCCTTGGAGCTGCACCGCCGTTATCAAGGGTGCGTGGAGATCTATACCATGGTGCCCATCAAGGACGAAGTCATTTACAACCGCCTGTATGCCCCGGCGGCGGTGGCGGAGGTTTGCCAGAAGATCCTGCATGAACCCATGGCCGCCTATGACTTCACTTGCAAGAACAACCTGGTGGCCATCGTCACCGACGGCAGCGCCGTGTTGGGTCTGGGAAATATCGGCCCCTGGGCCGCCCTGCCGGTGATGGAAGGCAAGGCGGTGATCTTTAAGACCTTCGGCGGCGTGGAGGCTTTTCCCATCTGCATCAGCACCCAGGAGAGCGAACAGATCATCCGGCTGGTGGAAAATATCTCACCGGCCTTTGGCGGCATTAACCTGGAGGACATCTCCTCCCCCCGTTGTTTCGAAATCGAGCAAAGGTTGCGGGAAAGATTGGATATTCCAGTCTATCACGATGATCAGCACGGCACCGCGGTGGTGGTCCTGGCCGGGCTGCTCAACGCCTTGAAGCTGGTGGATCGGAAACTTTCCGAGGTCAGGATAGTCTTTAACGGGGCCGGCGCCTCGGCCATATCCGTGGCCAAATTGCTGATCCTGGCCGGCGCCAAAAACATCATTGCCTGCGATACTACCGGCGTAATTTATCAAGGACGTCCCAAGGGGATGAATTTCATCAAGAATGAGTTGGCGGAAATCACCAACCCTGAAAAACAAAAAGGCACTCTGGCCAACGTCTTGAAGGGTGCAGAAGTCTTCATCGGGCTCTCCGGGCCGAACGTTCTCAATCAGGAAATGGTAAAATCCATGGCTTCTGATCCCATTGTTTTTGCCATGGCCAATCCTGATCCAGAAATTTATCCAGAGGAAGCCAGGATGGCCGGGGCAGCGGTAGTAGCTACCGGCAGGTCGGACTTTCCCAACCAGGTGAACAATTGCATGGCCTTTCCCGGCATCTTTCGCGGCGCCCTGGATATCCGGGCCAGTTCCATCAATGATGCCATGAATATTGCGGCGGCACACGCTATCGCAGGCCTGGTAGGCGATCAATTGAGTCCCGGCTATATCCTGCCGGCAGCCATGGATTTCCGGGTGCCGCCGGCGGTGGCGGAAGCTGTGGCCCGGGCCGCCATGGAAACCGGTACGGCTCGCATCGACCTGGCGCCGGAAAGGGTGGCCCGCCATACCCGGGAGTTCATTTATGACGAGAGGCTCTCCTTAATCTGATTTGCTGCCGGCGAGAGATCTCTGCAAAAGCCAGCTCAGAAGGGCGCGCCTGACGCGCCTTTTTTGGTGCTCGGAGCCGCACCCTGCCGGTAATCGGGGTCTTGTCAGGTCGCCGGGCGCGAACTGCCACAGCGGTCGCTTAATTGACCAGCAGGTTGGGGGGCAGTTGGTTGAATTGGCTGCGGTACCGCAGTTGACTGCTGGCGAACAGGATGGAAAAGATATTGTGGTCATCGCTCCCCGGGCCTTGCGAAAGTTCGGGAGCATTATATTGAAGAGAAAATGCCTGATCCGCTCCATAATTTCTTCCGGGAGCGCCAGAACTGCGAGGGAATGACCTTCCGGTTGATAAGATCATCAAGATATGAATGGTAAAATTTCCTTAAAATAGGTAAAATCCGGGCCAAAATCGCGTTGCTGTGAAAGAATAAACGGTTTTCAGGACGTAGATCATGGGCATGGGCATCCCGCTGGCTAGGATCAACATCAGGCGACTCCTTACGGGGTTGGGCCTGCTGGTGGTTCTATTGCTGGCGGCGGCCTTTGTGTTGGGTCTGCTGTCCTTGAAGCGCGCCAGCGAGATTGTTTCTGAAGATTTTCAGCAACAACAACTGATCCTGGCCAAAACCACCGCCCGCCAGATCGAAGATGGCCTGGAGTTTTTGCGGCGGGAGCTCAAGATCCTCGACTATTCCCCGGCCATTCAATACCTGGAGAAAGTGGCCTGGGCCAACCGCATGCAGGTCAGTTTCAACGACCTCTCCAAATTGGGGGTAACCGCCATTGAGCGGGTCGATATTGCGGGCGCCAATGGTGGCCACACCTATATCCTGGACGCCGGCGGCCCCCGGGTTATAGATTATAAAGTTAATCAATCCTCCGCTGAGGTGCCCTGGGCTAAAGACCCGGCCAATCGCGGCCGCATTCGCCAGGGACCTGTGGAACTGGAATCGCGTGGGGGCCATAAGGCGCCCTTCTTCGACCTGGCCATGCCGGTATATGAGCAGAGCGTGGATGAATCGCACCCCAAGGCGACCGGCATTTGGAGTGGGGTGCTGTTGTTCAAAATAGATGTCAGCCAGTTTATCGGCCACTACTGCGCCGGGATTCGCTCCGGGCGCACCGGCTACATCTGGGTGCTCGATAGCGATGGGGTATTTCTCTATCATCCCGAACGGGAGTTTATCGGGGAAGACGCCTTTACCGCCCGCGGCCGGCGCAATCCGCTGATCAGTTTCACCAAGATCAACGAAATTCAGAAATCGAAAATGTTGGCCGGAGAGGAAGGGACTTCCCAATACACTTCAGGCTGGAACCGGGGTGTCATCGGGCAAATAGAAAAATTCGTGGCTTACAGCCATGTCAAGGTGAACCCGGATGGTTCCAGAATCTGGCCGGTGGTGGTGGTGGCGCCCACCGCGGAAGTCTACGGCACCATCCATTCCCTCTACATCCGGCAATTCCTCATCCAGGGGATTCTGATTTTCGCCCTGATTCTGGCGGCCTGTGCGGTAATCTACTATGAACTGCGCTGGTCGGTGGAACTGCAGCGGGAGGTGGACCGTACCACCGCGGATTTGCGCCGCAGCCGGGAGCAATACCAGTCGGTGGTGGAAAACGCCCGGGACTTCATTTTTTTGCTTGATGAAAACGGGAACTTTATCAGCGCCAATACCGCGACGGCCAGGGCTTTGGGCATTCCCGCGGTGGGGATTTCCGGCAAAAACCTGGAGAGGTTTTTTGCCCCGGAAGATGCTAAGGCCATGCTGATGCGGGTGCGGGACGTGGTGGACAGCCGAAAAAGCCTTGAAGTCAAATTCCAGGCGCATATTGGCGGTCGAGTTTACTCGCTTTCCACACACTTTGTGCCCGTCTTCGGAGAGGATGCCGGGACGGTGGAATGGATCTTGGTGATGTCGCGGGATATCACCGAGAGCCAAAGGATGGAGGAACAACTGTTCCAGACCGAAAAGCTGGCTTCCCTGGGCACTCTTTCCGCGGGGGTGGCCCATGAGATTAATAATCCTTTGGCCGTCATCCTGGGGTTTACCGAAATTTTACTGGACCGCTTCCCTGAGGGCACCCAGGAACATGAGATTCTCAAGACGGTCGAACGTCAGGGCCTCAATTGCAAGCGCATCGTGGAGAACCTGATGGGGTTCGCCCGACAGCCGAGCCAGCTGGAAGCCTTTAGCGACCTCAATCATGACCTGCAAACCGTGCTTCTCCTGGTGCAGAACACGTTCTTGACCAAAAAGATCGACCTGGAACTTAATCTGGCTTCCGATCTGCCACAGGTGCGGGGAGGCGCGGGCGAACTACAGCAGGTCTTTCTCAATCTCATCACCAATGCCGTGGCGGCCATGCCGGAGGGCGGCACGCTTGCGGTAGCCAGCCGTCGAAATGCCCGCGAAAATTTGGTGGAAGCCATCATTGCCGATACCGGCATGGGCATTCCCAAGGAGAACGCGGACCGTATCTTCGACCCCTTCTTCACTACTAAAAAAGTGGGGGAGGGCACGGGACTCGGCCTCTTTGTCAGCTATGCCATTGTGGAGAAGTTAGGCGGCCATATCAGATTCGAAACCAAGACCGCCGAGGAAGATTCCACCGCCAGTGGCACCACTTTCTTTGTCGCCTTACAACCTGAATTCCCAAAGACTACCTAAGATAAGACCCTAAGTCTTCCTCGAATCATGATCAGTTTGCCAAGGTTTTGCCACCAGGTTGTCCATTTCTCAGGCTTGAAAGAGTTAGGGTGTCTCGCGATCCGACAAATCATAGAGAAACTGCAAAAAAAACCATCTTGAACATCAGCACCGGGTCCCAGGGGTCTCGCCCCCAATCGGCCTAGAAGTCTTTGCAGTGCTCCGCGACAAAGCGAAAATCCACCACTGGAGCCAGGTCTTTCAGGAAGTGGGGTCTTGGGGACAGAATTTGCTCATAGAGAAAATTCCGAAAAAGGAACCGTTGGCTTTGCCCTTTTTGGTCATGGTCGCCCCCAATATTTATTGCGTGTTTATGCCATAGTGACACGATATATTGGCTTCAGCAAATAATAAATTAGCCGTTTTGAACTGCTATTTTAAAAGGATATTTTTCACAAGAGGGAGCCATTGGGGGACCGTGGTAACGACCTTAACTGGAGGGAAAGATTAACAGCCCTGCAAGCTACAAGCAACACCTAGCTCCCAAGGCCAGGTGATCTGGCCCCGACGCGGCGTTGCTGGCGGCGGGATAAAATGGTTTGGAAATAACTGGCAAGAGGACCGGCTCAGTAACCACAAGATGGTGGTGGTCCCGGGGGCGGTTTCGGGCGGATCTGGTTCCCCTGGTACCCAACCTTTTGAGATAAATAAGGAAACCCACCATGGTCCCTGCTAGCGGTTACAACAATAGGGGCAATAAAATCCTGGCCTGGCCATTGCGTCCGCAGCCAAAATTCAGATTGAAATATTGTAGCTTTAAATACCTCTTCAATTTTTCCGGTTGCATCTGGAAAAATTACTTGACAAAAGATATTTGCCATTATAATGATGCAAATATCTCATAGATTTACAGGGGGTTAACCTTCTGGAAAATTTAAGTAAAATATTTGAGTAAGATTAAGGAGGGGGGGGTGAAGACAATGGCAACCAGGTGGGGGTGGTTGCTGTCCTTGTGGGTGCTGCTGTGGGGATTAGGGGTGAGCAGCGCCGCCGGGGCGGACCTAACCGAAAGGATGAAGAATCAGGAAATCACCCAGGTGTTGCACTTGCAGGTGGGGCAATCCAAGGTGCTGCGTTCGACCTACCCCATTACCCGCATCTCCGTGGCCGACCCGGAGATCGCCGACATCATCCTGATCTCCGAGAAGGAAATTTACGTCAACGGCCTGTCCCGGGGGGTCACCAACCTGAGCATCTGGGGCAAAAACCGTTTCACTTCGGCCACCGTGACGGTGGAGGCGGACCTCACCCTCTTAAAAGAGAAGCTGCACCAGATTCTGCCCGGCCAGAAAATCGCGGTGCAGGCCGCGGGTGACTCCGTGGTGCTCTCCGGGGAGGTGAGCGGGCCGCTGGCCCAGGACACCGCGCTCTCCCTGGCGGCCTCCTTTAGCGGGGGCAAGAAGGAGAAGGTGGTGAACCTGCTCCACGTCGGGGGGGTGCAGCAGGTGATGGTGGAGGTGCGCCTGGGGGAGATTGATCGGACCGTTCTGGATCAAATGGGGATCAACTGGACCGCCCTCGCTGCCCAGGGTAATATTTTCACGCAGCAGGTCAACGCCCTGAATGCCCTCGCGACTTTGACCCGGGGTTTCACCGCTGGCGCCGGCCTAAACCCATTAGGCACTGGAGTGCCAAAACCCGGCGGCGTGGCAACTAGCTATACACAAACCTTCAGTTCCGATCTCCAAGGCATTGCGGGTTTTAAGGCCGGCGGGCTCATTTGGACCATGTTCTTTAACATTCTCAAGCAGAATAACCTGGGGCGGCTGCTGGCGGAGCCCAACCTGGTGACCACCAGCGGGCAGGAGGCCTCCTTCCTGGCCGGCGGCTTGTATCCCGTGCCGTCGCCCCAGCCCAGCGCGGTGGGCGCCGCCACCGTCACCGTTACCTACCAGCCGTACGGGGTGGGCTTGAAATTCACTCCCACGGTGCTGGACGGCGGCAAGATCGCCATGAAATTGGAACCTGAGGTTTCGGAGCTGGATCCCAGCGTGACCGTGCAAGTCGCCGGCTTCAGCATTGAGGGGTTTTTGGTGCGGCGCATGTCATCCCATCTGGAGGTCCAGGACGGCCAGACCATTGCCATGGCCGGGCTGCTCTCAGACGAGGACCGCAACATCGTCAACAAGTTTCCCTGGTTGGGGGACGTCCCCGTTTTGGGGAACCTGTTCCGTTCCAGCAGTTGGCAGAAGCAGGAGACCGAACTGGTGGTGCTGGTGACCCCGCACCTGGTGAAGCCCATGACCCCGGGCACCGCCCGGCTGGCCGATGACAAGTGGGTAGACCCCAACGACTATGAGAAATATCTCCTGGGATGGCAGCAGGGGCGGCCGCCGCAGGGACAGCCGGCCCAGGTCCAGCAGCCGGCCCAACCGATGCCGGCGGGCTTTGGGGCTATAAAACCGTAATCGCGGGAGCACTTTTTCCCCCATCACATCTCAGGCAGAGGCTGAAAATGAAAAACGAGAGGCGAAGATTGAAAGCCGGAACCGGCCTCATCGGGCTGGCCCTGGTGCTGGTGTGGCTGACGGGTTGTACCAGCCCCGACGTCCTCCAAAAGGACTACGGCAATTCGGTGCAAAACAATATAGCCCAGACCGTGATCAATCCCCAGGCCGGCCTCCTTGACACCCCGACGACGGGGCTAAACCCCACGGCCGGAGTTAATGAACTGGATCAATATAACAAGAGCTTTGCGGAGAAGCCGGTCCCGGTACCTAAGATAACCACCTCTTCCTATTAGCCGCGCCGCCGCCGCCGGGAGTAACAAGGGGATAGCAATCATGTGGGCAGCAGGGCTCGACCAATTATGGCCGGGGGACAGGGGGCCCCGGCGGCGGCAGCTACCGCCCCAGGGTCCTTCCAGGGCAGCCGCCAGTAGACCCGCCTCTGGCCGCCAGCGCTGGCTGGCATGGTTGCTGGGCATGGCGGCGCTGACGGGGGCGCTGCTGGGGGTGGGCTGCAATGCCTCATGGTTGGCCAATAATAGGACGGCCCGGGGAGTAGCCTTGCCAGCCGCGATGGATTCCACCCGGTTGTTGTATAATGCCCATTATTACCAGTTAATGGGGAGGCCGGAGATCGCCTTAAAGGAATTGCAGCAGGCCCACGAGGTGGATCCCGCTAATCTCAAGGTGGTGGATGCCCTGGCCCAGATGTACCAGGAGCAGGGACAATTCCAACGGGCTCAGGAATTGTACCAGGAGACCCTGAAACGCTATGGCGAAAACCGGGCCTTGCACAACAATTGGTGCTTCTCCTATTATCTTCAGGGAGACTTGGGCAGGGCCGAATTCTGCCTCCAGGAGGCCCTGGCCCGTGATCCCGGCAATATGGCCGCCCGGAACAATTTAGGACTGTTATGGTGCCGCCAGGGCAAGCTGGCGGAAGCCAAACGGCTTTGGGAGGAAGCGGAAGTCCCCGCCCTCGCCCAAACCCGGATGAACCAGGCCCTGGCTTTCCTGGGAATGAGCGCCCCTGCCTATTATGCCAAGCTAGCGGAGCCAGGGCCAGGTGCGCCACTGGCTGATTCTTCAGCCAAATCACCGGCAGCGGCAGTGCCTCCCACCGTGAAGGCGGCGCCCGCGGCGCGGCCTTTGGCCGCGGCCCCCAAGGCCGAGGTGAAGGTAGCCGCCAAAGCGACGGAGCCAGGACTGGCTCTGCCGCAGCAACCAGCGGCCTCGCGGCAGCCGAAATCGGCGGCCCCGGCCATTATTGCTTCCCAAGATGGATCTTTATTGGTGGCGGAAGGGCAGACCAGCGCCAGGGCTACGCCAGCGGCAGGGTTGGCAGAATCAGCCACGGCGCCGGCCCCGCAGAAACCGGCGGCCCCGGTGCTAGTTACCACCCAAGCCGGATCCCTGGCGGCGGAACCGCCCATCACTGCCAAGGCGGCGACCCCGGCGGCGCCTGCGGCCACCCGGCCAACGGCAGGGTTGACGGAAGCAGCCAAGGTGGCGCCCCCGCCTGCCCCGCCAGTGGCAGCTTCCTCCGGCAAATTCGTGGCAGCCCAGGGAAAAACCCTGGTGACGGCGCCGGTCCCGCAGAAACCGGCGGCCCCGGTGCTAGTTACCACCCAAGCCGGATCCCTGGCGGCGGAACCGCCCATCACTGCCAAGGCGGCGGCCCCGGCGGCGCCTGCGGCCACCCGGCCAACGGCAGGGTTGACGGAAGCAGCCAAAGTGGCGCCCCCGCCTGCCCCGCCAGTGGCAGCTTCCTCCGGCAAATCCGTGGCAGCCCAGGGAAAAACCCTGGTGACGGCGCCGGCCAGGCCGTTGGCCGCCGCGACGAAGGCTAAGGTGAAAAATGCTGCCAAAGCGGCCGCGCCCCGGACGATCCTGACCGCCGCAGAGCGGGTGAAGGCCGGCATCGAGATCCTGAACGGCAACGGCACTCAAGACCTGGCCAGCTTAACCCGGACCATGCTGTTCCAGGAAGTCTTCAACGTTGCCCGGATCGGCAACTACATCGATTTCGGAGCGGAATCGACGGTGATCTATTACCGTCCCGGGATGGAGCGGGTGGCCGGGGTCCTGCACTCCGAGATTTTCCCCGAGGCCCAATTGATGGAGTCCTCCAAGCTCAGAAAAGGAGTGGCCATCGAGATCTTGCTAGGGCGCGATCTCCTGGCACAGCCCCAAACCATGGCGCGCTTAAGGGGGGAAGAGGCGGGCGCCTCCCCGCAGAAGCCACAACCCCGGCCGACCGCTTCCCAAAGGCCGGCCACCTCGCTGATCCTGGCGGCCGCGGCCGCCTCCGGGACCGCCCGCTCACCCCTTCAGGGGCCGCCGCCCACCCCGGCGAAAACCCTGGTCCAACCCGGGGTTCCCCTGGCGACGCCGACCGCCGAAGAGCTGATAGCCAGCGTCATTGAGATCCGGAACGGCACCTGGGCCCGGATGCTGGCTCACCAGACCCGGGATCGGTTGTCCCAACAAGGGTTCCATGTCGGCATGATTGGCAACCATATCGATTTCGGGGCGGAAACTACGGTGATCTATTACCGCCCCGGGACGGAGAAGGTGGCCCGGGCCCTCAACTCCCAGATCTTCCCCGGGGCCCAATTAGTGGAGTCCTCCAGGCTCAGAAAAGGAATAGCCATCAAGATCTTGCTAGGCCGCGATCTCCTGGCACAGCCCCAAACCATGGTGCGCTTAATCGAGAAAGGACATGAAGACCATTAAGCCCCTGGCATGCATCGCCGGGCTTCTGGCCATGCTGATGCTTCTAACCGGTTGCACCCAGAAAGAACAGGCGACAGGTCCCTCCCCTCTGGAGAGCCTTGCCGCGAGCAGCTTTTCCAACGACACCATCTGGAATAAAATGAAGGAGCGCTTCCGGGGGGATAAGGAAGCCCTGCCGCCGGACCGGATAGAGGCCTTGGGGGACGCCGCCGTACAGGTCGGGGATTACGAATCCTCCCTCCTCGACTTTCTGTCAATTCTCAGGAAAAACCCCGAACGCTATGACCTGCACTACAAGGTCGCGGTCCTTTTCCTCCTCAACGGCCAGTGGACGGCAGCCAAGCAGGAACTGGCCCTGGTTCTGGTGCACCAGCCGGAGATGCTCCAGGCCCACGAAGCCATGGGGCTGGTGCACCTGCAGGAAAAGAATTACCCCCTGGCCATCGAGGAATTCCGGACGGTCCTGGCCCAGGATTCCCAGCGGGTCAATTCCCTGCACCTCCTGGGGGTGGCCTACCTGGAGAGTGGTCAGCCCGGCAAGGCGGTGGTCCAATTAAAGCGGGTCCTGGCGGTAGACCCCCGCCACGTTTCCAGCATCCCGGCCCTGGGGCAGGCCTACATCGATTTGAAGGATTATCGGCAGGCCATTGCCTGCCTGCAACAAGGGCTGGCCCTGGATCCGAAAAACGAAAAGCTCAATTATCAAATGGGGATGGCCCTGGCCGCGGAAAAGCGCTATAATGAGGCCATGGATGCCTTCCTGAAGGCCGGGGATGAGGCCCAGGCCTACAACAACATCGGGGTCCACTATTTCGTGGCCGGTCAATATGAAGAAGCGGCCAAGTGCTTCCAACGGGCCATTGAACTACGGCCCTCTTTTTACGAGGAAGCCAAGACCAACTTGCAGCGGGCCTTGGAAAAGCTGCAGCAACTCCGGCAGGGCGACGGCTGAGCCCAGTCCGCCATCCCGAATACCCCCCCAACCCCCAGGTTCCGGTTCAGAGAAGTGAGCCCGCCGTTTTGACGGGCACTCGCCACCAGGGTTACTGCAGAATCCGATCCATGATTTTCAAGGGCTTAAGGATGGCGATTTGCTTTTGCCAGATCCGGATGAGGCCCTCCTCCTAAGGGCCGGACCCTCATACCTGGGGGCCACCCCCAGAACCTCGGAGTTTATCGCCTTTAAGGCCAGGGAAGAGGCCAAAACAGGAGAGGCGGAAACCCGGTGCTCCCGCCTCTTCCCCGGCCGCCTCCGGGGCGCTCGGGTCGCTCTATAGCGTTGCCCCAGCCTCCCAGGAGACAAATTCAGGATAGGCCAAAATTTCCTAAAAACCAACCGAACATTTGTATGTGCTATTGACGGTGCTATTGACCTGGTAAAAATCTATTTGCATTTTACGGGGGAGTGGAGTAACCTGCCGCAAGCCTGAGGGTCTCCCTGACTCACGCTGAGCTGCTGACGAATCCGGCCGTTCCCTCGCATCTAGATACTTCGTACTCACCCGGGAGACCCTCAGGTCTTTTGGCGCTCCCTGGGCGGCCTCCCGGCGTAGACCCGGCAAACCAGCCGATCCATTGCCGCCAGGATTTAATCGGGCCCTGGGAAAGGAGGTTCGCCAGGTTTGGTAGGCAAGTGGTACGCCTATCCCCGTCAACCTTCCCCAGCCGGGTAATCCCGAACGGAAACGATAACCCCACTGAAGCTGGCCGCATTTGCGGGGACGCGGTGGCCATGGCGGGGAAAGCCGAGGCCTTGCTGCGCGAGGCCCTGGCCAAAGCCGGAGTGGAGACCCCGGCGGAGGTCAACCTGGAATTGGCCAAATATCTTAACAAGCGGGGCCTCAAGAACCTCAATTTCCAGGCGCAGTTGGAATTCAAAGATCCTTACGGCATCCAGGAGATGTTGACCCCGGAGAAATCCCTGGGGAAATAAGCGCAGTGAGAGGCGGTCTAGCCGGCTCCGCGGCTCACATCACCGGGGCCCCCTGCGCCCATCAATTTAACAGAAGCGCTATTGACAATAGACTCCACCGTTATCAGGTTTGTAGAGAGCTCATGAGGATTAAACCCCGATTATGGTTCCTGAGCCTGAGCCTGAGCCTGCTCCTGAGCCTGAATCCGGGCCTCCAGGCAGCGTCCGGTCAGGAGGATCTCCTGCCTCAGGGCAAAGAAATCTTTGAAAATAGATGCGCCGAATGTCATCGGCTGAACGGCCAGGGGCTGCCAGGCACTTATCCGGCCTTGAATGGCGATCCTTTTGTCAACGGCGATCCGAGAGGGGTGATCGCCACGGTGCTGAACGGCCGCAAGGGCCAGTTGGGACAGATGCCTACCTGGAGGGGCAGACTGAACGATACGGAAATCGCCGCGGCGGTGACTTACATCCGCAACTCCTGGTCCAACAGGGCCCCGGGGGTTACCCCGGCCATGGTGGCCGAGATCAGGGGCAAGGACAAGTGAGGACCGTCGGCGATCACCCTGGCAGCGCCTGGACTCCGCCTCTGGGGAGAGCCTGCCTCTGGCTGCTGGGGTTGGCTGTCTTGGCGGCGGCCGGCTGCGGCGTCCGGGAGCTGGCCCGGGGAGAGATTCAGGCCCCCAAGGTCACCTTCCAGGGCCTCGCCGTCTATCAACCCACCTCGGACGGCTGGCCCCTGGCGGCCAACCTGCTCCTGGAAAATCCCAACCCCCAGCCCCTGAACCTGCTGGGCTACAATTATCAGTTATGGATCGAAGGCCGCAGCGTAGCCACGGGGTCTTCCCAGGAGGCAGTGAACCTCCCTGCCGGGGGGCAGACGGTGGCCCATTTCCCCATCCTGGTGAAGATAGACGCCTTGCTGGGCTTTTTGCCCATGTTGCTGCAAAATCCGCAGCAGAAAGTGCGCTACCAAATCTCCGGCAGTTTTCGCCTGGCCTCCGTCATGGGAGGCATAATCCCCGTACCTTTCCGGTTCCAAGGGGAGGTGGCGCCCCGGGAAGGCATGGAATTTCTCCGGCCCTACTTGCACTAGATCTTCAGCCGGTAGGAACATTTCCTACAACAGAATCGGAAATTTTCCTGCCGGGAATGGTAAAGATATTCCTTGAAAGCACCATTTCCCTTGCGGTATAAATAATTTGTGGAAATAAGGCCCCCTTTTTGGGAGAGCCTTTAACTCGTTTGGCGAGGTCCGGTAACCGCCGGACCGAGGAGGAGCTATGAGGCGTTTGGGATTGGGTTTTAGCTATCTGGCCATGGTTGTGGTGCTCTTAGGGCTCATCGCTCCCCCCGGGATGGCCGCGGAAAAGACCATAACCTTGGGCTTCACCGCCTCTCAGACCGGGAATCTCAACGTGGAGGCCATCCGCCAGATCAACGGCTTGAACCTCTGGATCGAGCAGGTGAACAAGGCGGGGGGCATCAAGCTGGCTGACGGCTCCGTAGTCAAAGTGGCCGCCAAATTCTATGACGACGAAAGCAACAAGGATCGGGTGCAAGAGCTTTATACCCGCCTCATCAACGATGATAAGGCCGACTTCCTCATCAGTCCCTACAGCAGCGGCCTGACGGATGCCGCCGCGGTCATCGCCCAACAGTATAAACGGATCATGGTCACCGCGGGGGCGTCTTCGGACTCCACCCATTTCAAAGGCTATACCCTGGTCTACATGACTTACACCCCTGCCTCCCGCTACCTGGCGGGGGCCGTCGACTTGTTGGCCAAGCTGGCCCCGGACGCCAAGAAGATCGCCATCATTCATGAAAATGACAAATTCTCCACCGATTCGGTGAACGGCCTGCGGAAATACGCCGAAGGCAAAGGCTATCAAATAGTGATGTTTGAAGGCTATGACGCCGCCACCACCGATTTCGCCCCCTTCATCAACAAGATCCCAGCCGGGGTGGACGCAGTGATGGGCGGCGGCCACTTCGCCGATACCACCACCTTCGCCCGGCAGCTCTATGAAAAGAAGGTCAAGACCAAGATGATCGCCCTACTGGTGGCCCCGCCGGAGCCCAAATTCGCCGAACTGGGCGGGGCCTGCATCGCGGTGGTGGGATCATCCCAGTGGGAACCGGTGGCCAAATACAGCCCGGAGGCGGCTAAGGCGGAAGGTGTGGAGTGGTTCGGCCTCACGGTGCCGGAATTTGTCGAGGCGTATAGGGCCAAGTACCATGAAGATCCCTCCTATCACAGCGCCGGGGGCTACGCCGCCGGACTGATCTTGCAAGAGGCCATATTAAAGGCCGGCTCCACAGACACGGACAAGGTCCAGGCGGCCATCGATCAGGAAGACATGTACACTTTTTACGGCCGCATTAAGTTTGACACCACCCCCAAGGCCCACGGCCTGCAAAGCGGCCACCAGATGATCATCATCCAGTGGCAGAAGGATGCCCAGGGCAAGCCGGTGAAAGTGGCGGTGTGGCCGCCGGCCGCCGCCAATAAGGAAGCCATCCTCTGTCCGGCGCATTAAGCCTGGACTTGAAGGTCTGCTGAGAGGAGGGCACGGTAGGCCGTGCCCTCTCTCTCGGGGAAGGGCGCCAAGGGGAGCGGCCCGCCGGGAAAGACGGCCCAGCTATTTCTGGGGAACCTTTCTGCATTAGGCAAACTTCCTACAAGAGAATCGGAAATCGTCCGCCAGCAGCCGCCCGGCGGTCCGGATATCCTTTATCTAAAGAGGGGGCGGTTACCGGGAAAAGGCGAGCGGGCCCCTGACCTGCAACTGGGTGGCCCTTCCCAGGATTAAGATTTTGTAGCTCCAGGAGCCTCCAAGTGACCCAAATGCTGTCTTCGATAATCGACGGCTTGCTCATCGGCTTCGTGTACGGCGTGGCCGCCATGGGCCTGACCCTGATCTGGGGGGTGATGCGGGTCATCAACCTGAGCCACGGGGCCACCATGGCCCTGGGGATGTTCACCACCTACCTGTTGTTCTCCGATCTGGCGATAAATCCTTACCTGGCCCTGGTGGCGGTGGTGGTCCTGTCCCTGCTTTTCGGCTTTTTGATCTACGGGGCGGCCCTGCACCGGGTGATCCAGGCGGGTTATTTGTCCACCCTGCTGGCCACCTTCGCGGTGAATATGATCATCATCGGGGTGGGCACCGCGGTCTTCACCACCTCGCCTCGAAATATCGACTTTTCCGCGGGCTCCTTCACCATTGGCGGGATTATTTTGCCCGGCACCCGGCTGTTGGCGGCCCTGGCCGCAGTGGTGATCACCAGCGCCCTCTATCTGTTTCTCTATTTCACCCGGCCGGGGAAGTCCATCCGGGCCGTGTCCGGCAACCAGGCGGCGGCGGAGCTGATGGGGATCTCCTCGTCCCAGGTCCTGGCCCTGAGCTTCGGCCTGGGGACCATGCTGGCCGCGGTGGCCGGGGGGCTTACCTCCACCTTCTTTCCCTTCACCATTTTGAGCGGCGCCAGCTATCAACTGAAGGGCTTCGTCATTTGCGTCCTGGGGGGTCTGGGCAACCCCCTGGGGGCCCTGCTGGGGGGGCTGTTTCTGGGAGGTCTGGAAGGAGTGGTCCCCATCTTTATGCCGGTGAGCTGGGTACCGGTGGTGGAGTTTGTTCTGTTTGTTCTGGTCCTGGTGGTCCGCCCCACCGGGCTGCTGGGGTCCAAATAGATGAACCTTTTCCGGCAATCCGGGTTCTGGCCCAGTTTCCTCCTGGTATTCCTGGGCGGCCTGGCGGTCCTGGCCTTGCGGCAGGACACCTTACGGGAAACGGCCTTCACGGTCCTGATGTTCATCGCCCTGGCCTCCAGCCTGAACATCCTCATGGGCTACACCGGCTACGTCAATTTCGGCCATATCGTCTTTTTCGGCCTGGGCGGCTATTTCGGCTTCTATCTGTTAAGCGAGCTGGGATGGCCCCTTTACCTGGCAGCCCTGAGCGGCGGGGTCCTGGCCATGGTCATCGCCTTCATCATCGGCACCGCGGTTCTGCGACTGCGGGGGGCCTACTTTGCCCTGGCCACCATCGGGATCAATGAAGCGGCCCGGGCCTTTGTCACCAATTTTGAGCCCTTCGGCGCCTCCACCGGCCTGTCCATCAACTTCTCGGCCTACGAACGCTACGGTGGCGCCAGCCAGGCCCTGTGGCTCACCTTCATCCTCCTGTGGCTGGTCGCCCTGGCGGTGCTGGTGGTGAGTTACCTGGTGAAACGTTCCCGCTTCGGCCTGGGCCTCATCGCCATCCGGGAAGATGAGGACACCGCCATGGTCATGGGGGTCAAGGCTCCCCGGGACAAGACCAAGGCCTTTTTGATCTCCGCCTTTTTCCCCGGCCTCATCGGCACCCTCTATTTCTTTAAGAATGGCAACGTGGAGCCCGAAGACGCCTTCAGGTTTCAAATGTCCCTGGAGGTCCTGGTGATGGTGATGCTGGGAGGTATGGGCACGCTGCTGGGGCCGGTGCTGGGGGCCTTCGCCTATGAGCGGCTGCGGGGTTACCTCCTCACCAGCGTTATCTTTAAGAACCTGCATCTGGCCACCTCGGGCTTGATTCTCCTGCTCATCGTCCTCTTTGTCCCCGGGGGCGGGGTGGGCTGGCTTAGGAAGCGCTTTCCGGGGTTGCGGAGGTGGCTGGAATGATCCTCCAGGTTCAGGAAGTCTCCAAGAAATTTGGCGGCCTGCAGGCCCTGCTGGACGTGAGCTTTGAGCTGTCCGAGGGGCAGATCCTGGGGCTCATCGGTCCCAACGGCGCGGGCAAGACCACCCTGTTCAACGTGATCAACGGGGTCTATCCCCCCAGCAGCGGCCAGGTGATCTTCCGGGGGGAAAAGATTACCGGCCTGCCCTCCTACGAGGTGGCCCGGCGGGGTCTGGCCCGGGCCCACCAGGTGGTCCGCCCCCTGAACGATCTCACCGTCCTGGAAAATGTCATGGTGGGGGCCTGTTTCGGCCGGGAACGCCACTCCCTGGGCCGGGCCGCCTCCCTGGCGGAACAGGCCCTGGCCCAGGTGGGCCTGGCGGACCGGGCCCAGCGGTTGGCGGGCGGCCTCAACGTGGCGCAAAAGAAACGCCTGGAGCTGGCCCGGGCCCTGGCGGCCCGGCCTTATCTGCTGCTGCTGGACGAGGTCCTGGCCGGCCTCAACCCCTCGGAGATCGCCAACATGATGCAGACCATCCGGGAGATTCGGGGCCAGGGCTACTCCATCCTGATGATCGAGCACGTCATGCAGGCGGTGATGAGTATTTCGGACCAGATCATCGTCCTGGACTATGGGCAGCTCATCGCCGCGGGCAGCCCCCAGGAAGTGGCCGGCAGCCCCCAGGTCATCGAGGCTTACCTGGGGGATCCGGAAATGACGGCGCGGCTTCTGGCCGAGTGAGGCGGTTTTCGGTTGCAGTTGGCGTTTTTCAGTTAAAGGCACAGGCTAAACTAACTACATGAATCTCTTAGAAGTCAAGGATATCACTTCGGGCTACGACGGGGTCCAGATCCTCTGGGGGGTGAACCTGCATCTGGAGCAGGGGAAGCTCACCACCCTGGTGGGCTCCAACGGGGTGGGCAAAACTACCCTGTTGAAAACCGTGATGGGGCTCCTGCGCCCCTGGCAGGGCGCCGTCACCTTTGGCGGCCGGGATGTCAGCCAGTGGTCGGCCCACGCCCGGGCCAAGGCCGGCATGGTCCTGGTCCCGGAAGGGCGCCAGCTCTTCACGGAAATGACGATTATGGAGAACCTGGAGATGGGCGCTTTTTCCCGGCGGGCCCGGCCGTCCTTTCAGCAAAATCTGGAGAAGGTCTTCGAGCTTTTCCCCCGCCTCAAAGAGCGGGCCCGGCAGAAGGCCGGCACCCTGAGTGGCGGCGAGCAGCAGATGGTGGCGGTGGCCCGGGGTCTGATGGCCGAGCCGGAAGTCCTGATGCTGGATGAGGTCTCTTTGGGCCTCTCCCCCTTGCTGGCCCTCACCCTGTTCGAATCCCTCACCCGCTTGAAGAAGACCGGGCTCACCATGCTCCTGGTGGAGCAAAACGTCACCATGGCCCTGGCGGTGAGCGACTTCGCCTATGTCCTGGCGGAGGGCCGGGTGCACCTGGAAGGGGAGGCCCGGGCCCTCATGAAGAACGATGAGATCAGGCGCACCTACCTGGGGATTTAGTTTCGAGTTTGGAGTTTCGAGTTTTTTAAGCAGGGCGGTTCGTGAACCGCCCTTTTTGGTCACTAAACGCCAGGCCCCGAGGGGAGTGTGGCCCCGGGTTTCTTACGACCCACCGGTGAAGTACCCGGGCTCTAAGGGTGACCCCTCAGCCCTTGCAGTTTTACCGGGCGGAGATGGCGGGAGGAGGCCATAATCCTGGCGGGCCAACCGGAACCGGCGATTCACTCACCCCTGCAAGTTCTGGCGCTGCCGAATCTCGCTGATGAGCCACCTTTCACCTGGTCGGAACTTATCGGGACCTGGAGAATTTAGCCGGTCTTATTAGATCCTCTGGCAAAAGTCATATTCAATAGCGAAATCAACGTTATTGACTTGTTCCCTCCCCCTTGAGGGGCGACACCGGGAGGGGGTGGTGAAAGTAGTTACGCATTATCCAATAGTTACCAACGGCTGACGCCCCCCTCCCCCTAACCCCCTCCCCCCGTGGGGAGGGGGAAAAGACGACTTAACCGGTTTAACCTGACTTTTGCAAGACCATCATTATATACTCATGCCAGGAGAAAAAAACCTGTGTCCAACATCAGGTTGGGTCTCAGCGCCTGCCTCGGGGGAGAAAAGGTGCGCTACGACGGCGGGCACCGCTTAGAGCCCTTGATCTCCGGCACCCTGGGGCAATACCTGGAGTTCACCGCGGTGTGCCCGGAAGTGGAGTGCGGCCTGGGGGTGCCCCGGGAGCCCATGCGCCTGGTGGGCCGGACCGACTCTCCTCCCCGTCTCCTCACGGTGCACAGCGGCCGGGACCTGACCCGGCGTCTGCTGGTCTGGGCCCGTCGGCGAGTTGGGGAGTTGGCCCGGGAGGACCTCTCCGGCTTCATCTTTAAGAGCTCCTCCCCCAGTTGCGGCCCGGCCCGGGTTAAGGTCCACAACGAGCGGGGGGCGCCGCCGGCCACCGGCCCGGGGCTCTTCGCCCGGGTCTTTATGGCCCATTTACCCCTGGTGCCGGTGGTGGATGAGAAGCAGTTGCACGATCCGGAACTTCGGGAGAACTTCATGGAACGTCTCTTTTTCCAGCGGCGCTGGCGGGAGTTTTTGGGGCAACGGCCGGATAAGGGACAACTGGCGGCCTTCCATGACCGGCACCGCCTCCAGATTCTGGCCCACAGCCCCGGGCATGGCCGCCGGCTGGAGCAGTTGCTGGCTTCGGAGACCTTACCCCTGCCGGAGGCGCTCAGCGCCTACCAGACCCTGGCCCTGGCGGCGCTTAAGCTCCGTGCCACCTCCCGGAAAAACTTAAGGATCCTGGATCACCTGCTGGGCCGGCTCAAGCAAACGCTGAGCCGCCAGGAGCGGGAGGAATTGCGGCGGGCCGTGGACTCCTACCGCCGGGGAGAGACGCCCCTGATCATGCCGGTTACCCTGATCAATCACTATGCCGATAAATATCGGCAGGGCTCCCTGCAAGAGAGCTACCTGCACCCGCACCCCCTGGAACTGAAGCTGCGATACCACGCCTGAGACTTTTTTGTTTTTTTGTTAGGGGGCCGTAGGCGAGCGTCTCACTGACGCACCCCAAAGGCGGCTGAGACGCGGCCTACGACCCATAACGAGATCGGAGTAAACTAGTTCCCCGCCCCCGCCGCTTTGGCCCCCAGCAACTGCCCCAGGCTGGCCAGGTGGCCCTTTTCTTCCTCGGCGATGGCCAGCAGGATGGTCTGGGCCAGTGGGTTGGCAGACCGCCGGGCCAGGCGCAGATAGAGGTCCAGGGCCTGGGTCTCCAGCATCATGGCCAGGTCCAGGATGTGGGGCGCCGTGTTCAGGAAGGCTGCGTTGGCCGCCAGGAACTCCTCAAAAGGGAAGCCGCCTTCCAGGGTGGCGGTGGTGGCCGCTTTCTCGTCCAGCTCCCGGCCAGCGGGTGTAAGGCGCCGATAGACCTCCAGCAGCCTTTGCCGGTGGCTCTCCTCCACCCGGGAAAGTCTGCCGAACAATTCCTGAAGTTCCCGATCCAGGGTGCGGTCCTTAAGGGTTTCATAAAACAGTTGCAGGGCCCTTTCCATGCCGGAGGCCAGGAGGGTGATCTCCGCCGGGCCTTCATCTCCCCGCACCAGGTCCAGATTCAATTCCTGGGGGCCGGTGGCGGTTTGTCCCCGGTAGGCCTTGATCCCAGCGAGCAGGTTATAAACCTCCTTGAACCCGAGGCCAGCCAATAGTTGGGCCGCCACCCGGCTGCGGCCGCCTATGGCGCAGTGGACGATGGTGGGCTTATCCGGGTCCAGGGTTTGATAGGCCCCGGGCAGCTCCGGCAAGGGCAGCAGTCGGGCCCCGGGAATATGGGCCTCCTGGTATTCCCCGGGTTGGCGCACGTCGAGGATGAGATAATCCCCTTCCCGGTGCCGGGCCATGTAGTCTTTGGCCTCCTCGGCGTTAAGTGATTTCACCGGCTGGAACAGCTTAGCCATGTCTCCTCGCCTCCCGCCTGCTCAGGTTCATGTAGGGTGGGCACTGCCCACCATTAAAGGCGGCGATTACTGCGGCCCGCCCCACCGATGCTCACAGGGCCGAGCAGGAGTTTGGCAAAATAACGGCGTTCCCAAGCTCAGCTTGGTAACGAGAAAAAAAGCTCCTACTTGGACCAGCAGGCCTCGATGGTGGGCAGTGCCCACCCTATGTAAGATAGGGCCTGGCCTCCATGGGGTCAAGGGGGAGTGGGCGGAAGAGGAGGTAAAGGGGAGGACCGGGCGGTGCTGGTCAGCACCCTGGGCGATACCCCCGGGGCCATCCTGCGGGAGGCCGGGGTGATCCCGGTGGAGATGTCCGGTTTCATCGAAGTGGGGCTGAGCCGCATCTACGCCGGTAAGTCACTGACTTCCCTGAAAGGGCGCCGAGGCGGACTGAGCCGGGCTTGCTGCGGCAAGCGCCAGGGCGAAGGCTGCCTATAGAGCCTCATGCCTATTTAACAAAAAATTAACTTTTCAATGTTTTAGATTTATGCTAACTATGCCAACATTGTCTGGGTCCATGGAAACTTTGGGGGGAATCCCTAAAACTTCTTTTGGACAGAGGCAGCCAAGGGTGCCCATTTAAATTTCAGTTAACCCTGGCTAGGGTGTTGCATGGAGCGGCGACTATTCCCCCGGGTCTATATATCCTTGCAATTTGAATATCAGGCACAATTGCAGGGTTCGGAAGATTCATTTTCAAGCCGGGCCGTTATGAGAGACATGAGCTTGGGCGGCCTGTATATGTTCGAGACCGCACCTGTACTACAACTTGACGATATTGCAGACTTCATTTTCAAATTCCAGCCTGACCAGGCGAATCCCCTCATTCCCCACAAAATCAAGGCCAAAGCGAAAGTCAAGCGCATAGAGCAGCCGACTAAAGAATCTCCCCTTTTTGGGGTAGCGCTGGAATTCCTTTCGGGGCCGGTTTTCGTCTACGCGGATTAACTCCCCAGGCCACCATTTCGGTTAAAGCCTCCCGGGCCGCTCACTGCCGGGGGACTGTCCTGCCAGCCATTCCGCGGCTAAATGGCCTTTTCCACGGGACGGGCTACCTGCCTTGAAGATTGGCGAAATCTTGGGTGGCCCGGATCTCCCGACCCACGGCAGTAACCCCCACGCCCAGGTGGGTGTAGTCGGCGTCCAGGATGTTTTCCCGGTGGCCAGAGCTGGACATCCAGGAATTCATAATGTACCGGGCCAGGGCCTCGCGGTTGGCGGCAGACAGGTTGGAGCCTTCCCAGATGTTTTCTCCCAGGCTGCGGATGGAGCCGGAGAAATAGGGGCTGAGCCTGTCCCTGACAGTCAGGCCTTCGGGATTGGTATGGCTGAAGAAGCCGCGCCGCAGCATGTCATCGCTATAGGCTTGGGCGATGGCTGAGAGCGTCCCATCTTTGGCCAGGGGGGGGAGGCCGGATCTCTGGCGGATTTCATTGGTGAAGCGAAAGATCCATTCTTCCACGTCTTGAAGGTGCGCCGGCGCCGGGGCCGGGGCCCGGGGACCCCAGGATGACGGGGGCGGATACTGCTGCACGGGATATGGTTGACCCTGGTATGGCAGCAGCGGAAATTGATCACAGCCCAGGGGCGCCATCAGGGCGGTGAGCCAGGCGGCCCAGGCTATGGCCAGCATGACCAATGTTAATGATTTTCGTACCCTTACCACCTCAGTTAACCTCAGGGTAGAGGGCAGGTTCAGGGGCCGGCGTCCCCACCCGCACCCTTTGCCTGCCCTGCCTCTCTCATCTTCGCTTTCAGTCACCCGGTTGGGCTTGCTTATGGCTTACCAGGTCCATGAGTGCCCCCGTGATGCCAACCGCCGCCCTGGCCGGGATGATACTTGTTATAGAACTCCTCGCCATAATGATGGCCTACCTGGTGTTCGCCCCAATGCGGGTAGCGGTGCTGGAAATTTTTCCAGTAAGCCGGATGGGCGTGATACCACCCTTCCCATTTCGGACCATACCAGTGGCCGGGTCTGACGATATAGGTTTCGGGATAGGCGTAATACGGGGCCCATCCATATTGTGGGCCAAAAAAGTAATACAGGATGCCATTCAAGAACCAATCACCGTGGAAATAGACCCACGGGGTATGGGCGCCAACATAAGGCGCCGCCACGGCATACGCGGGCGGAGGCGGATAGACCTGCGCCTGGGAAAGTTCAGGCATCGCCCCCATCGTGCCGGCGCCCAGGGAAATTGCCAGGATTAACAGGATAATTAACTTTTTCATAAACGGCTCCTTTGGTTTTTGGGATCAGTCTCTGGCGTAGCCTTCCAATTTTCGGCCGGTCTCCTTCTCCGGCTATCATAACCGCTCGACCTGGTCAAAATCAGGCACACCGCCTCTTTTTATACAATTAGATAGATTTCGGCGTAAATTGCTAGGCGCCTTGCGGACCCGGGGCTATTCGCGAACAAAGCGCAGCATGGAGATAGCCACCAACGCCAGGGTCAGGGAATACCAGTAGAAGAATGGCGCCCTTTTACGAAAGAAGCGCTGCCTGAATCTTCGCTTCTCTGATCATGGATTGGGAGCGGCAGCCTCGGGCTCTTCCTCGAAGCGGATCCGCGCCCCCAGGCCGACGGTCACCAGCATCTCGTTGGCGTGCCGGCCCCCCCAATGCCAGCCTCCGGGGATATGGAGGATCTCCAGGAAAATCTGAAATATGACACTATCCGTGGAACTTGCGGAAACCATTCCAGCCCGGTTTGCCCAACCCCGGCCTCTCCTTCGGCGGAAGCCCGGCCAGCTTACCCTCCGCCAAGGGACATTCCTGCCGGTCCGGGCCTTGCCTTCTGCTCGATGATGTCTTAATATTTTATTTATTAGCCTGGCCGCCATTGAGCTTTAACTTTGAACCTTGAACTAAAATCCCCGGGCGAATCGGCCCTCACCGGAATTTTTTGCATTTTTGGTATTTGTTGTAAAGGAGATCACCCATGTCCAGGATTTTACGCCTCAATATGGCCCGGCAGAGTTACCGCTGGCAAGAGGTTACCCCGGCCTACGCCGGTTTGGGGGGGCGGGCCCTCACTTCCCGCCTCATCCGGGAGGAAGTGGACCCCACCTGTCACCCCCTGAGCGCCGCCAACAAGCTGGTGCTGGCCCCGGGGCTGCTCACCGGCACCTTTGCGGCCAACTCCGGGCGCCTCTCGGTGGGCGGCAAATCTCCCCTCACCGGCACCATCAAGGAGAGCAACGTCGGGGGGATCGTTTCCCAAAAGCTGGCTCGCCTGGACATCAAGGCGGTAGTGCTGGAGGGCAAACCCCGGGAGGGTGACGGCTGCTCCCTGGTGAAGATTTCCCAGGAGGGGGTGGAATTCTTCCCCGCTTCCGAGTACGAGGGTCTGGGAAACTACCGGACCATGGCCCTACTGTGGAAGCGCTTCGGCCGGGGCGTGGGGGTGATGAGCATCGGCCCGGCCGGGGAGAAATGCCTGACCGCGGCCAGCATCCAGGTCAGCGATCCCGCCGGCCGTCCCGGCCGGGCGGCAGGCCGGGGCGGCCTGGGGGCCTTGATGGGCTCCAAGAAGCTCAAGGCCCTGGTGGTGGACGATAAGGGCGCCCCGGCCAGCGTCCCCCTGGCCGATCCGGAGGGATTCAAGGCCGCCGCCCGCGCCTGGGCCCACCACCTGGTCGGCCATCCGGTGAGCGGCCAGGCCCTGCCCGCGTACGGCACCGCAGTCCTGATCAACATCGTCAACGAGGCCGGGGCCCTACCCACCAAGAACTTCCGGGGCGGGCGCTTCCAATACGCCGAAGACATCAGCGGCGAGCGCATGGCCGAACTCATCAAGCAGCGGGGCGGCAAGACCAAGGAAGGCTGCCATCCCGGCTGCCTCATCCAGTGCTCCCAGTCCTACTACGACGCCAAGGGCAAATATCTCACCTCCGGCTTCGAATACGAGACCATTTGGGCCCTGGGGGCCAATACCCTGATCCGCCACCTGGATGAAATCGCCCAAATGGACCGCCTCTGCGATGACCTCGGCCTGGACACCATCGAAATGGGGGTTACCCTGGGAGTGCTGATGGAAGGGGGGGTCATCCCCTGGGGCAATGGCCCCGCGGCCATCAAGATACTGAAAAAGGTGGGCAAAAACGACCCCTGGGGTTTGATCATCGGCAACGGCGCGGTCTTCACCGGCCGGGCCCTGGGGCTGGACCGGGTCCCGGCGGTGAAGGGCCAGGCCTTGCCCGCCTATGACCCCCGGGCCGAAAAGGGGGTGGGCCTCACCTACGCCACCAGCCCCATGGGAGGCGACCACACCGCAGGCTACGCGGTGGCCGTTAATATCCTGAAGTGCGGCGGCGGCGGCGACCCCCTGAAAAAGGAGGGCAACATCGAACTCTCCCGGAACCTGCAGATCGCCACCGCGGCCATCGACGCCACCGGCCTCTGTCTGTTCGTGGCCTTCCCGGTGCTGGACAACCCCGAGGCCCTGCAGTGTATCGTGGACCTGATCAATGCCCGCTACGGCCTGAGCCTCACCACCACCGACGTGACGGCCCTGGGCCGGCAGATCCTCCACGACGAGCGCAGCTTCAACCGGGAGGCGGGCTTCACCCGGGCCCAGGACCGCCTGCCGGGCTTTTTTAAAGAGAATCTGAAACCACACAACGTCACCTGGGACTTCACCGACGAGGAAATCGACCAGGTGCTGGCAGATTTGTAGAAAGATGGTTGGGGGAGGGCCAGGGACCCTTACAAAAAATCCAAAAAATCCCTGCCCTCCCCCAAACCCCCTCCCAATCCAGGTAAAGAGCCTTGGAAGCCTGGGCTAAGGCCCCGGCTTCCAAGGCAAAACGTTCAGATAAGCATGCCCCTGCAAATCTTCCTCAACGCCACTCTGCGACCATATGTTTCCGGCTACGACCCGTATAACGGATTTTCATTGGAAGTCCCGGCGGGTGCCACGGTGGCCCAGGTGATCGCCCGCCTGGGCCTGCCCGCCCCGGAAGTCACCCTGATCATGGTGAACGGCCGCCTACAGGAGGCGGATTTTGTCTTGCAGGGGAATGAACGACTGGGTCTGTTTCCGCCCATCGGCGGCGGCTGAGAATATCGCGAAAAAAATTGTCTAGGCCAGGGGCGACCCCGTCACAGGCTGGAAGCCTGTGCCACTGTCGCCCCTTCTTATGCGGGTTGGGGGAGGGGTTTAGGGAGGTGGCAAGGCCAGTGGCACAGGCGTCTCGCCTGTGGAAGCCCTGGCCCCCTCCCCAAGACCATCAGCCCAGCGGCAAGATCTCCAGGCGGCCGGTGTCGCCGTCGAAGTGGGCCAGGCGGCCCCGGTAGTTGGGTTCTTTTCCCAGCAGCAGGCGGATGGCCTCCATGGCCTGGAGGCTGGCGATCAGGGTGACAGTGGGGGCCAGCACCCCGGGGGCGGTCTCCGGCTCCGGGGCTTCCACGAGCGGATAAAGGTTAAACTCCCCGCGGTCCTGGGGCATGAGGGTGGTCACCTGGCCAAAGACGCCGCTCACCGCGCCGTGCACCACCGGCACCCCGGCCTGTTTGGCCGCGGCCATCAGGTCCCGTCGGGCCCCAAGGGTATCCAGGGCGTCCAGCAGCACCCGCACCGCGGGCAGGACCTCCCGCAGGCGCTCCTGATCCAGAAATTCCGGGATGGCCTCAATGAGGAGGCCCTCGTTGACCTCCCGGAGATGGCGGGCGGTGACTACGGCCTTGTTCTGCCCCAGGGTGAGGGCAGTGGCCAGCAACTGGCGGTTGAGGTTGGAGGGAGTGAAGGCGTCACCGTCCGCCAGGTAGAGGCGGCCCACCCCGGCCCTGGCCAGCAGCATCGCCTGGCAGCCCCCCAGGCCCCCCAGCCCCGCCACCAGGGCGCTGCCCCGCCATAAGGTGAGCTGTTCCGCAGGGGTCAGGCTGGGGAAATTGCGCTCCAAGGCTTCGGGGAAGATGCCCGCCTCCAGGGCCAGTTCCTGGGCCCGGCCCAGGCTGAGACTCCGTGCCGCCGCCCAGGCCCGCAGGCTCGCCATCGGCGCCAGCAGGAATTCCCGGCCGCCTCGCATCGCCCGCCTGGCTATCGCCTGAAGGGATATTTTAGATGGCATCCCGGTTTGGTCAGGCCTTGGTTGATAGCTGACTGCTGAAAGCTGACAGCTATGTGGTTAATAAGACCGGATAATGTCGGCCGCCTCCCGCCAATCCCGCAGGGCCAGGGTGCAAAGGCTGACGGCGTCGGCGCCGATCTCGAAGTAGCGTTGCACGTCCTGGCCGCGGCGCACCCCGCAGCCCATGATCAGAAAACAGCCCACCTTAGGGCGCAGCCCCCGGTTGTATTCATAGGCCGCGGCCCAGGCCGGGCCGCCGGAGACCCCGCCGCCGCCCACGGCCATGAGCGGGGAGAGTGGATAGCGATCCGGGGGGAAAATGATCTCATAGGGGATGGTGTTGATGGCGTGGATGGCGGCGACCCCAATTTTTTCCAGCTCCTGAGAAAACTCGTAGGGGTGGCAGATGCTGATCTTGACGATCAAAAAAAGTTCGGGGTATCGCAGCCGCACCTGCTGACAGCAGATTAAACCCTGCTGGAGGTTTTGGGCGATCTCCTCCTGGGAGTTGGGGCAGGAGAAGTTGAGTTCCAGCGCCCCAAAGTGCGGACCCAGGCTCTCCCGATATATCTCCAGGGCCTCCAGGGTCTCCCGGATGGCGGTCTCCGTCCCTTTGATGAATTCGGGGTAAAGGTTGGGGACGACGTTGATTCCGGCCTCGCAGGAGCGCCGGATATCCTGGGAGCAGGCCGCCACTCCCCGGTTGGTGAGGCCGTAGGCGTTGAGCATGCCCATCTCCGGCAGCCGCCGGAGGTATTTCCAGGTGAGGGGATTGGCGGGGATGAAATTGCCCCGCCTGGGGAAACGGGTGGCCGACTTGGTGAAGACCGTGGCGCCGGTTTCCTTTACCACCCGGAGGAGGCGGCGGTAGCCCGGCAGCAGGGTATAGGGAAAGATACCCCGCCCCGCCTGGCCCAGGGCGGTGGAGATGACCACGCGCGAGATTTTTCGCCTGGTTAAGGACATCATGGGTGAACGCCTGGAGAAGGCTGAGGAGCTGGTGGCACGGGCGTCTCGCCCGTTCCTGGCAAGCCCGCCCCTTTCTCCCCTTAGGCACTATAGTCGATTCAGCCGCGGCTGGCAAGGAGTGAGAGTCAGGGGTTTTTTGTAGGGGCGGGCCCAGGTGCCCGCCCGTCGCCTCAGCCCGAGCGGCCCAGGGGTGAGAGTTGCTCGCTCCGTCATGGAGATTAGCGAGTGTAGTGTTTCAGGAAAACCTTGAAAAAAAGAACGCTTTTATCCCCTTCCCCTTGAGGGGGCGACACCGGGTGGGGGGTGATTATTTTTATTGTTATCTTAATATGTTACCACCCTCCCCCCAACCCCCTCCCCTCTCAGGGAGGGGGTGTTTTTAGGGCCAAGATATATTAAACATATTCCCGAATCACGATACTAGCTCGCAGTAATGCCATTCGATCCCCAGGAACGGTCTAATCGTCGGAGGCCAGGAAGTTTTTCATTGACAATCCGGCGATGATTTGGCGAAAATTTAGGGTAAGAGGAACCGGATAAATATGTCTCAAGGCAATGCGCCCCAAGTAACCAGGTCAACAAGATTAAAGAATCTTGGTAAAAATCTAACCCTGATATTTATCAGTTTAATTTTGGCGCTGAGTATCTGTGAAGTTTCCTTGCGGTTCTACAATCCCTTGGGATTTAGAATTAAAGGCGACAATATAATATTGCCGGTTAATAAAACCGAGATACTACATCACTATAACTGCACCAAAATCGACGCCCTGGTAGTGCATCATAATAATTCTTTGGGTTTTAAGGGTCCGGAGCCTCCCAAGGATTTCGCCAACTGGCTGACCGTGGTGACGGTGGGCGGCAGCACCACCGAATGTCTGGAAATCGCCCCGGACAAAACCTGGCCGCACGTGCTGGGGGTCAAGTTGCAGCACGACTTTAACAAGTTGTGGCTCGACAATGCCGGATTTTGCGGCCAATCCACCTACGGCCATTACATTTTGATGCACGACTTTATCGGCAAATTGAAGCCGAAGGTGGCGGTTTTTCTGATCGGCATCAATGAAGTGGGGGTCAGCAGTCCCCGGGAATTCGACACCCGCATGGGCACCAAGATCAGTTTCCGCTCTCTGGACAAGTTTCTCGCGGCCGTGGCTTACCGCAGCGAAGTGGCCTCGGTGGCCTTGAACCTGTGTCGCTATGCTTTCCCTAAATCGGTGCAGGCCATCGGGGAGCGAGACATGGGGGAACTGGACCTGACGACCCTGCCGCAACTTAAGTTGTCACAGGCCGAAAGTGCGGCGCTTCTTAAGACCCATGCGGAAAAGTACGTGCCGGCCTATGAGGTGCGGCTGCGGCGGCTCCTGAAGATCACCCAGGATAACCACATAGTCCCGGTGCTCCTCACCCAGCCGGTGGTCTATGGCAAGGCCACCGACGACCTGACCGGCCTTGACCTGGGGAAGATCGTGGTGGCCAACGGCATGAACGGCGAGGTGGGTTGGCAGGTCCTGGAGCTTTACAACGCCGTGACCCGCCGGGTGGGGGCCGAAGAGCACCTGCTGGTGATCGATGAGGCCCGGGAGATGCCCAAGAGTTCCCGGTATTACTACGACCTGATGCATTTTTCCAACGCCGGGGCTGAAGTGTTTGCCGATATCGCGGCCCGGCGCCTGAGCCCCTATCTGGCGGAGAAATTCGGCAAGTTCGCCAGGACCGCCGGGAGAGCCCAGACGGCCGCCGGCCCTTCCCCGGACAGCCCGGCTAGATTTTGATAAGCTCAACAAAAACCGGCTGCTCCCTTTCCTGGTCAAACGCATTAAAGACCTGGGCTACCAAGTAACCCTGGAAGCCGCATGAGGAACTTTTCGGAGCAGGAGCTTGGGAACGAGAAAAAACCACCTTTGGCCGTCGAGGGCGCCGGTGCTAGACATAGACCACCGGCGCCCCGCCGTCTTTGCGGGCGGCGATTTCGCCGATGACGAAGCCATGCTCGTTGAGGCCCTGGAGCCGCAACAAGACATCCGCCAGCTGGTCTTTGTCCACCACCAGGACCAGGCCGATGCCGTTGTTGAAGGTGCGCAGCATCTCCTCCTCCGAGATGTTCCCCAGCTTGCGGAGGAGGTGGAAGATGGGGGGCACCGGCCAGGATTGGCGACGGATCACGGCCCGGCAGGATTTGGGCAGGATGCGGGGCAGATTATCGGTGAGGCCGCCGCCGGTGATGTGGCAAATACCGGCCAGGGGGAAATCCCGCCGCAGGTTGAGGACCGTCTCCACGTAGATGCGGGTGGGCTTGAGGAGTTCCTCCCCCAGGGGGCCGCCCAACTCCGGAATCTCATCGCTCACCCCGTAGCCGTGGCGTTCCAGGAGGACCCGGCGCAGCAGGGAATAGCCGTTGCTGTGCAGGCCGCTGGCGCCCAGGCCGATGATCTGGTGGCCCACCGCGATCTCGGAGCCGTCGATGATCTGGTCCCGCTCCACCACGCCCACCACAAAGCCGGCCAGGTCGTAGTCTCCGGACTGGTAAAGGCCCGGCATTTCCGCGGTCTCCCCGCCGATCAGGGAGCAGCGGGCCTGGCGGCAGCCCACCGTGATGCCTTCGATGATCTGGGTGGCGGTGTCGGGGTCGAGGCTCCCCATGGCCAGATAGTCCAGGAAGAACAAGGGGGTGGCGCCATGGACGATAATGTCGTTGGCGCACATGGCCACCAGATCGATGCCGATGGTGTCATGGCGGTCCATCAGGATGGCGATCTTGATCTTGGTGCCCACCCCGTCGGCGGCGGACACCAGCACCGGGTCCCGGTAGTGGGCCGCTCCCAGGTGAAAGAGGCCGCCGAAGGCGCCGATTTCCCCCAAGACGCCGGTGCGGTAAGTGGATTTGGCCAGGGGGCGGATCCTCTGGATAAAGGCGTCCGCCTTGTCGATATCGACCCCGGCCTCCTTGTAAGTGCTGATCTCGGCCATCTCCTTTGTTTCCCCCTGCAAAGGATTGCCAGTCTTAATAGAAATTCCGAAACCTCTGAAAAGGTCCCTAACTGGTTTAGCGTTTTAGAGAAACCTTGAAAAAAGAAATTGCTTTTATCCCCTCCCTCTTGAGGGGGCGACACCGGGTGGGGGTGATTATTTTTTTTGTTATCTTAAAATGTTATCACCCTTCCCCCTACCCCCTCCCCTCGCAGGGAGGGGGAGTTTTTAGGGTCCATATATATTAACCATATTCCAGAAACACGACACTAGATTCTTCGCTTTATATGAAAATAGCCCGGTGGGGCGGGCCGCAGTAATCGCCAACTAGAGGCGGCCAGGGACGGCCGCCCCACCAGCACCTGTTAATTTTCATTATTCGTTGTGACCTTCAGGTCATGATAGTTCGCTCAGGATGACTCACCTGGCTTATTGCTGAGGTCTCATTCCGTCAAAATCGAGGTCTTATCCTAGGCCTTTTCCCCCTCGTCCATCCCCGGGCAGGTGCAACAATCGAGGCGGGCCTCACCGCTCCCCAACGCGGCCCTCTGGCCGCAGGAGCCGCACTGCTGCCCCAGGCGGTAATCCCCGCCTTCGATGCAAATGGCCTTGCCGTTTACCAGGGCTTCGGCCACGGCCCGATGGGCCCGGGCCAGCATCCGGGTCACCGTCGGCCGGGAGACCTGCATCTTCTGAGCCACTTCCTCCTGGGTCATCTCCAGGAAATCGGCCAGGCGCATGGCTTCCAGTTCGTCCACGGTAATCACCATCTGTTCCAGGGACCTCAAGGGAATCCCCCGGGGCTTGAAGAAGGTCACCCCCGGTTCGGTCTCCACCCAGCGGCACTTTTTGGGCCTGCCCATGTGGGTTCTGCTCCCGAGTAATACTATATTTTTAGAGCAATCCGGGCCACTGTCAAGGACAAAGCGAAAAATGGCCGCCCGAATCGCGGGGCGTATTGACGAAGCCCGGAAAGGGGCTTATGCTAAAATGACTGATCGGCCGAAAAGGAGCCCGGCTTGAGCCACAACTACCAGAAACAGGTGGAGGAATGCGCCCGGTTGGTGGCTTCCCGGCTTGAGGAAACCCCAACCTGGGGCTTCATCCTGGGGACCGGCCAAAACCTCCTGCCGAAGGAGATTGAGGGCGGGGGATCTTTGCCCTACGAAGAACTGCCCCACTTCCCCCGGGCCACCAGCCCCAGCCACCGGGGCAACCTTTGCTGGGGGCGGCTGGCAGGGAAACCGGTCCTCGTATCCCATGGCCGGGTCCATGCCTACGAAGGCTATTCCCTGGCCCAGGCCACCTTCTCGGTGCGGCTGATGGCGGCCCTGGGCCTCAAAACCCTGGTTCTCACCAATGCCGCGGGAGGGCTCAATCCGCTCTTCAAGGCCGGGGAATTGATGCTCATCTGCGATCACCTCAACTTTATCTGGGATAATCCACTCGTCGGAGAAAATATTGATGCCTGGGGGCCGCGTTTTCCTGATATGAGCCAGGTATATGATCCGGCCCTCCGGGACCTGGCGGAAGAGGTGGCCCGGCGTCGCGGCCTGATCTTACGCAAAGGGGTCTATGTGGCGCTCAAAGGACCCAGCCTGGAAACCCCGGCGGAAACCCGGGTCTTGAGAATCCTCGGCGCCGACGCGGTGGGCATGTCCACCGTGCCGGAGGCCATCGTGGCGGTGCACGGCGGGCTCCGGGTCCTGGGGGTTTCGGTCCTCGGCAACCTCAATCTCCCGGACGCCATGGCCCCCATCGCCATCGAGGAAATCGTGGCCACCGTGGCCAGGGCCGAGCCCCACCTGGTGGAATTGCTGCTGGGAGTGCTTAAGGAGGCGGATTAACACCAGGCGAGAGGAGGGTCTGGTCAGGAGGCGGCCTAAACCTCCGGATTGGCGTCCTCGCCGTGAACGCGGAGGCTTCCCCAGGATCGGTTCAGAAGGCGCCGCTCCGTAGCCCCGGGTTCGGTTCCCGGCCAAATAAATAATAATGGTCAATGAGTTAGAAAGTTAGATCGGTGGTCGTGGATGCCTATCGTTTCCTCGGCCGCGGTTTTTTGGGCTGCTTGGCGCCCTTGGGCGCCCCGGGGACTGCCGCCGCCTTGGCGGCCGCGGGCTGGACTTCCGGGGCCGGGGTTTCCAGGGGGCCGATGACGTAAACCCGCTCCTGCCGCGGGAGATTATCCAGGGAGCGGCCGCACTTGGGACAGACCTGGAGAGAGAGGGGATTGTTGCTTTGACACCCCGGACATTTTAACCATAGGCCCATGGCCGGCATCTCCTCAGTTTTTCCTTACCATTAGCAAAACCGGCGGCATTCTTCAAGAATTTTTGTCGGACCGGCTAATTCTCCGGCAAAGGAGATATTCTATGAAAAAAGTCATCATTGACACCGACCAGGCCCCGGCCCCCAGCGGGGCTTACACCCAGGCCCTCTCCGTGGGCCCCTTTGTCTTTATCTCCGGGCAGATCCCCCTGGATGCCCAAGGGAACCTGGTGAAGGGGGACATCGTGGTGCAAACCTGCCAGGTGATCGCCAACCTCAAGGCCATCCTGGCCGCGGCGAGTCTGACCCTGGGAGATGTGGTGAAAACCACGGTCTATCTGACGGACCTGGCCGATTTCCAGGAAATGAACCGGGCTTATGGCGAGTTTTTCCCGGGGCACCCGCCGGCCCGCAGCACCCTCCAGGTGGCCGGCCTGCCCCGGGGCGCCGCCATTGAGATTGAGGCCATCGCGGCAAAAAAGGCTTGGCCCGCTTGAGGTGGGAGGGACCGCGGCCCACCAGGGACCGCGGCGCCTGGAAGGGACGGAACCGGACAGCTTTCAGAAGAACTCGACCGGAATAGGTCTACAAACTATTCCCAAACCTCTCTGAGCAGAAAAGGTCATCCGGCGCGGAGCGAAGAACCGGGTTATTTCAAAGACCTGTACCATTCACGGCGCTCAGCGCGACCGAAAAAGACGGTTTGGCAATGGCTTTTAGCTCAGTCCGCCCGGGCGTCGGTTAACCCGTGGTGAGTAACAGCACCGCCAAAAAGACCACCAATCCCCAATTTCTCATGGCGCACCTCTAAGCCGTTGGCCATTGGGGTTTTCCCCACTGGTCTCCAAGTTTCCTCAAAGCCTGGGTTAATCGAATTTCGATTTCACCGCCTCCCAGGTCTTTTTCAATTCCTCCATGGCCTTTTCCGAATGCTCCTTGAGCTTTTCGGCGGCCTCGCCACTGGCAGCCTTGAGTCCCTGGAGCTTCTGCTGGGCGGACTCCAACTTGGGCCGCAGGGCCTCCATCTGTTTGTTCATTCCCTGCCGGGCCTCGGTGGTGGTCTTGGCGGCCTTATCCTTCATCTCTTCCAGTTTCGCCCGCCATTCCTTCAGTTGGGCCTCCATCTTATCCTGGTATTCCTTCAGGTTCATGGTTTATCTCTCCGATTCCTCCGCTTATTTGGTAGAGTTATGAGTAATCATCCTTCCGGCTTTGTCAACCTGGAAATGGGCATGGTCAAAATCACTCCGGTCCCCTGGCCGGGGCCTACCCCTTTGATAGACTGGTTGAAGGGATGCTGCAGCCGGAGGTGGTTTTAGAGACCGTGGAGATTGTGAAGGGTGCCATTGAGAAAGGAATGCTGGCAAATTTGATGATAAATAATCGTGCAGGTGGGAATGCGCCGATGATTGTCCGGGAGATTGGCCAGACGTTAATTAAGGAAGAAGGCCCCCAGGTTCCATACCAAATGAATTTATGGGATACCTGATTAACTTTCCTCGAAGCCAACGAGATTGCCCGCATTATCGGGGCAATCATCGTAAAGGCAAAAAGTAAACGCGATCGCCAAAAGTTTTGCCTTTTTACTTTTACCTTGTCCCTTCGCCCTCCTCCTCGGAGACCTCCGGCCGCTCCGCGAAGCGGCGGGGCAGGCGGATGGTCACGGTGGTGCCCCGGCCCAGCTTGCTGTCCAGGGAAATGGTGCCCCGGTGCTCATCCACGATCTGGCGCACGAAGACCATGCCCAAACCGGTGCCCCCCAGCTTGGTGGTGAAGAAGGGGACAAAGACCTTTTCCACCACCTCGCTGGGCATGCCCCGCCCGGTGTCCTGGATCACCAAAACCGCAAAATTCTTTTCCATGGAAGTGCGCACCATGATGGTGCCGCCGGGGGGGGTGGCTTCCATGGCATTGCGCAGCAGGTGGGCCAGGGCCACCTTCAGCAGGTGTTTGTTCAGGCGGCCCACCAGGGGTTCGCGGCAGAATTCCCGCACCAGGGTGAGGTTCTTGGCCCGGAGCTCCGGTCGCAGCAGGTCCAGGGTGGCCTGGAGAATGAGGTTCAGGTCCTCCTGGGCGAAAAAGGAGGTCTTGCGCCGGGCCAGGGTCTCGAAGCGCTCCACCATGTGCTCGATGCGCTTGGCCTCTTCGGAGATGGCGCGGGCCCAGACCCGGCTGGGGTCCGCTTCGTCGGTCTTTTTCAGCAGGCGCTGGCTGAAGCCGCCGATGACTTGCAAGGGGTTGCGGATGCCGTGGGCCATCCCTAAGGCCATCTCCGACATGGTACGTTCCATCACCAGGGCCTCCATCTCCCGGTTCAGGGCCAGGATCTCGTGGCTGGTCTCTTCCAGATGGTGGTGGTCCGCCTGCATGCGGCGGTACAGCCGCTGGATGCGGTGGAAGAAAAAGATGATGGTGGCCGCGGTCACGTAGATGATGGTCTCGAAGCCGCTAAAGATGCGGTGGGCGATCTCCAGGTTGGGATAATCCCAATAGGTGATGAGATCTTGGAGGCCGTGGGAAATGATATGGATAAAGCCGAAGATGGCAAAGACCAGGGCCAGTCGGTTGAGAAACAGCCACAGGGCGTTTTCCGGATCCCGGGCCACCAGGACCCGGGACTCCCTCAGGGCCATCAAGGTGAACAGGATGACCAGGAGCGAGGCGGCGTATCCCAGGACCCAGAGCGGAGCCAGATAGAGGTACAGGTTGGTCATGGCCCCTCTGCCCCAGGTCTTTCGGGCCGCGGCTCCCGGGCCAGGAACTTGAGGCCGCGGTAGAAGAGGTAAAAGGCCGGCGGCAGCAAGAGGCAATAGTCGATTTGGGTGAGGTAGAACAGCCAGGTGTGGGCGTCGGACATCAGGAGCTGCCGGGAGAAATCATGCCCGACAATTACCTGGTTGCTCAGGGTCCATTCGCTCCAATTGCCGACGAAGGCGTTCAGATTCCACAGGGCCAGAATCCCCCAGGACCAGATGAGCAAGCGGAAGCCGGCAAAGCGCTGCAGGGCGGTATAATAGATTTCCCGGATGAAGAAGAGCATCGACGCGGCGAACAGCAGATGGGCGATTTGGCGGACGTAGGAGCCTTCGGTGGGCCATCGGAGGATCGAGGCCAGGGCCGGGGGCGGCGAGATCAGCAAAAGGGCGGAAAAGGCGGAAACCGCGAAGAGCACAGTCGGAAGGCGCCTCATGGATAATACCATTTTCGGTTGGGGGCTTTCAGTTATCGGATAAAATAAGGTTATTTATCAATTAGTTAACGTAGGGGCGACAGTGGCACAGGCTTCCAGCCTGTGATCGGGTCGCCCAGTGGGAGGCGGCCACAGGCCGCCCTATAAATTTCCAAACGCCAGTGAGTCTCGGAAGGATATTTGCCCTCTTGCTGCTATGGTGGCATCATTGGGGAAATTGTCAATGAGATTTTGATCCCAGGCTCCTATCTCTGGTAGCCCAAGGTGCGCAGGGCCCGGGGATCCTTGCGCCAGTTCTTCCAGACCTTGACCCAGAGGTCCAGGAAGACGCGGGCCCCCAGCAGGGCCTCGATCTCCAGCCGGGCCTCGACGCCGATGGTTTTGAGCAGGCGCCCCTGTTTGCCGATGATGATGGCCTTCTGGGAGTCCCGCTCCACGTAGATTACCGCCCGAATCCGCACCAGCTCCGGGCGCCGGCTCTCGTCGAACTCCTCCACCGCCACCGCCACCGCGTGGGGCAACTCTTCCCAGGTGTGGTGCAGAACCCGCTCCCGAATAAACTCCGCGGCCAGGAAGCGCTCGCTGGCCTCGGTCTCCTGGTCCGGGGGGTAAAGGGGAGGGCCGGCCGGCAGTAGCCTGGCGATTTCGGCCTGCAGCTCCGCCAGGCCGTCTCCCAACAGGGCGCTGATGGGAATGATGGTGGCGGCGGGGAAGGCCTGGTGAAAAATCTGGATGAGGGGTAGCAGTTTGGTCTTGGACACCGCGTCGATCTTGTTGATGGCCACCAGCAGGGGCCGCTTCAGCTGCCGCAAATGGGGGAGCAGCACAGGGTCCTGTAAGTCAGGGGCCCGAGGCTCCGCCAGCCAGACCACCACGTCGGCTTCAGCCAGGGCAGTGAGGGCCGCCTGCGCCAGGCTGGCGTTGAGGGGCCCCTTGGGCTCCAGGATTCCCGGGGTGTCCAGGAAGAGCATCTGGGCCGCGGGCGCATTGACGATGCCCAACAACCGGAAACGGGTGGTCTGGGGCTTGGGTGAGGTAATGGCGATTTTCCACCCCACCAGGCGGTTCAACAGGGTGGATTTGCCCACATTGGGATAGCCGATCAGGGCGATAAAGCCGCATCTGAAGGTGTTTTCGGTTTTCGGTTTTCGGTGCTCATGGGTCAAGGGGTTATTATTTTCCAAGTGAGCTAATCCTGGTTCGCCGGGAAATCAGGGCTAAAAGCCCCGCCTATTGCTCCCAGCGGCGGCGCCGGGCGAAAATCAGGGGCAGGCCGGTGAGAATGACGCAGCCCCAGGCAAAGAGGTCGCCGAACTCGGTGTAGAGGCTGCCGCCGGGCATCAGGGGCAGCTCCAGGGCGTGGGCCGCGGGGACGTAAAGTTCCGACTGCCAGAGGATGCGGCCCTGGGCGTCAATGAAGGCGGAGATCCCGGTGTTGGCGGCCCGGGCCAGGCAGACGTGGTTCTCCACGCACCTGAGCACCGCCATGGACAGGTGTTGGTAAGCCGCCGCGGTCTTGCCGAACCAGGCGTCGTTGGTGATGTTCACCAGCAGACGGGCGCCGTTGGCCACCTGGGCCCGGCTTAAATTGGGGAAAATGGACTCATAGCAGACCAGGGGTCCCAAGGCCTCTCCATCCGGCAGGCTCACGGTGGCGCCCACCGGTCCCTCGGCAAAGTCCCCCACCATGGGCACCATCTTGCCGATAAAGGGCATAAAGCGCCGCAGGGGCACGTATTCGCCGTAGGGCACCAGATGGGCCTTATCGTAATAGCCCAGCACCTCCCCTTGGGGAGACAGGAGGTAGGCCCGGTTGAAATAGCGCTCCCCCTCGGCAGTAAGCTCCCAGGCGGGCGCCCCGAAGAGGAGGGAGCCGCCGCTCTCCTTGGCGATGTCCCGGACCTGGGCGGAGAGATCCGGGGTGCGCAGGAAGAAGAAGGGCGCCGCGGTTTCGGGCCAGACGATGAGCTGGGCGCCTTTAACCTGGCGGGTAAGCTCGGTGTAGCGCTCCAGGGTGGCAGTCACCATCTCCTTCTTCCACTTTTCGCCCTGCTCGATGCAGCCCTGGACCACGGCCACTTTGATTTTCGGGCTCTGGGCCTCCAGTTTTTGGAGTGCCACCAGGCGGAAATGACCATAGCCCAGCCAGCAGGCCAGCACCAGGGCGAGCACCGGCAGATGGCGAAAGCGCCGGGTGCGCCAGGTCCGGGGCGGCCACAGGGAACGCCCCAGGCCGACGTTAATCAGGACCACCAGAAAGGAGAGGCCGTAAACCCCGGTGAGGTCGGCCACCTGCAGCAGCAAGGGATGGGGAAAGAGGCCGTTCCCCAAGAGCTCCCAGGGGAAACCGCTGATGATGTAGGTTTGGCCAATCTCCAGGGTGACCCAGAGGACCGGCCCCCACCACAGCAGGCTCAGACCCTGGGCTGCGCCCCAGTTGAGCCCCAGGGCCCACAGGGCCCGGTAGAGACTGAGGTAGCCGGCCAGCAACAGCAATACCCCCAGCGACACAGGCAGGGACAGATGGCCGAAGACGTGGGTGACGTAAACGATCCAGTAAAGCAGGGTCAGATAGTAGGCCAGGCCCGCGACCAGCCCCAGGCCGAAGGCGGCCTTGAGCGATTTTCCCTGGAGGGCCCAGTATAGGGGAATGAGGGCGACGAACAGCAGGTAGGTCTGGTTCCATTTGGGAAAGGCCGCGGCCAGCAGGAGGCCCGAGAGGATGGCGGCCAGGATATGATCGAGGGCGATCCGGGTCATCTTGGGTGGATTATAGCCGGTTTCTAGGGAGAGGTTTAGCCATTTTTCCTTGGGCTGAGGCGCCTGATACCCCTGGCCCCTGAATCATTCCTCCCCCGCTTCTGCAGCCAGGGTCGTCCGGGCCCGCACCTGCTTGGCCCGGCGCTCGTCGGCGGAGACCACCGTCAGTTCCAGGTTATCGATCTGCACCCGGTCGTTGACCTGGGGGACCCGGCCCAGCCCATGGATCAGGAGCCCTCCCACCGATTCGAACTTGCCTTCCGGGCGGGGCAGGCGGAAGTGCTCCAGGAGCACCTCCACATCCAGGCGGGCATCCACCAGGACGGCGCCGTCCTCCTGGGGCACCAGGCGGGGCTCCATGCGGTCGTATTCGTCGTAGATCTCCCCGACGATCTCCTCCAGGATGTCTTCCAGGGTAATGAGGCCGGCGGTGCCGCCGTATTCGTCGATGACGATGGCGATGGCGGTCTTGCCCTCCACCAGGTCCCGCAACAGGTCGCTGATCTTCTTGCTTTCCGGGACGAAATAAGGCGGGCGCAGGACCTTGGCCAGGTCCCAGGTCTCCTCCGGGGTCTGCCAGAAGACCAGGAGGTCCTTGCCCAGCAGGATGCCCTTGATGTGGTCGATGTCCCCCTCAAACACCGGCAACCGGGAATGACCGCTGGACAGGAGCAGGCGGATGATCTGGTTCAGAGGGGTGTTTCGCTCCACCCCCACCATTTGCAGGCGGGGCACCATGATCTCCCGGACCAGGGTATCTTTGAACTCAAAGATGGACTCAATGAGTTCGCCTTCCTGGCGGGTGATGAGGCCTCGCTCTTCGCCTTCCACGATGATATGTTGGATTTCGCGTTCCACGTCCTCCGGCTGCTGCATGGCGGTCCTGCGGCTGAGCCGCTGCCGGAGGCGCGCCAGGAAGCCGGAGGAAGGAGCGTCGGCCTCGTCCATGCTAACCTCGCATCTGGTCCCGCTCCTGGCGCAAGATGCGTTCCACTGACCTCACTTTCCGGGGGAACTCCAGGCCCCGGTCCAGGAGATTCATCTCGTGGCGGGTGATGCCGAATAATTCGGTGGCGTAGGCTATTGCCTGCTGGTAGTCGAAATCCTTGCAGGAAAAGATATCCAGGCTGAGGTAGCCCCGGTCGGGGAAGGTGTGGATGCTGATGTGGCTTTCCGCGATGAGCACAAAGCCCGACAGGCCCCAATCCTCCGGGACCTTGCCGTGGTACTTGAAAACGTAAGGGGGCATGATCTTGGTCATGTGGATCACATCGGGGCAATGATCCAGGAATTGATAGATGGCGTCCAGGTTCGTCAGCCGCTCATAACTGCACCCATAGCCGTCCAGGGTAAGATGCAGTCCGAAGCCAGGCACCGGATTATTCAATAGTCCGCCCTCCTCGCACCAAGGTTAAGACGCCACCGGGGAATGCCCGGCAGGCATACAACCTGCGCCGCCTGGGGCGGCGCGTCCCCAGGAGCGGAACTCCCGGGGAGAGTAAGGTTTGGGCCCCGGCAACGGTCCGGAGAGCACGAGGAAGGGGGCCTAACGCCCCAGATTTTTTTGCCCCGTAACCTTATAACCCCTCCTAACCTGCGAAGGGGTCATGCGCATACGCCCATCCCTTAATCAAGATTAATTCAGTTTTTATAACCTGGAGGGTAACCAGGGTCAAGAGTTTTTTGCGGGCTTATGCACTTGACAAAAGCCATCTTAGAAAAATATGAAGGTGGGGAGAAAAGCAGGGGGGCCATAAACTAGTTTCGACGGTTGCGGTACTGTTTATTTATGGAGTATTTCCGTGAGTTTTCCTATGATCCATGCCGTAGCCATCATCACTAATCCAAGCAGCAGATAAGAGAGTCTCGCATATTCCCAGTGGCTCTGTCCAGGGTCGTAACCTCCGCTTCCAAGAAGTTGCGGTGGTTCATCTATAACTAACCCTACCCCATACAGCGCACTGCTCCCACCAGCAATCCACAGCACCAGAAGCACAAACACCAATCCGACGTACAGAATTGCACGAAAAGGCGAATCGCCCTTGGATCGTTGGTTTTTGTATGCAAAAGGGCCTAGGAAAACGCAGATGCCGAGGGCAGTACCGATAATTCCAGCCCAATTAATTTTCATCGAACGCTTACATGCCGCCTTTTGGCGGCTTTTGCTCAGGCTTTGGCTTCGGTTTTGATTTTGACCTCGGCATATCCTCAGTAGGCTTCACCTTGAGGATTGCCGCTAGCACATCATCTTCCGAGATTTCCTTTTTGGGTTTTTCCATTAAAACCTCAAAAATAATTAACTTACAAAGATTTTGAGGAAATCAGCGATGTGATTAAAACATTCACTTTCGATGGGCACAGGATTTCCTGGTTCGCTCCACATTATTCCAGCAGAGGCCCACGGGTTATCTTGGCAAGACGCAGCAACTAGAGCAGATAACCTCATTTTGGCTTGTTGGTTTGTTGTCCATGTTTTTACGGAACGCGTACAATCGCAAAAATTATCTAAACAGGTTTGCATATCAGGTCTGTTTTCAAGCGCTGCTTCCAAAAGAAGTTTTTCTAATGTGCCATTTTCTCCTTTTCGTGGAATAAGGAAAACCGCAACTCGAAAGAGATCGCCTTCCACCGAAAAAGGTTTCTCCGGCGCTGGAAAATTAGCATTCCTTAGAGCTTGTTGTATAGTAGTGAATTGTTGTGTTGGCTTATCGTTTGCGTCTATTATAATGAGAATTCCACGAAAGGATTCCTTTCCGAGTGTAATTGCTCGGATGCCTTGTAAATATCTAGGAATTGAGTTTCCAAGACCCTCCCTGCTCGGACAACCAACACTACAAGTAGTAATGCCGATGTGTTCTAAGAGTGACCCTATAAAACGCACATCACTCATTCCCTCGCATACAATAAGAAAGGGACGAGGGACATCTCTAACATCTTTGGGAATCAGATATTCATCGGACATCGAAACCCTGCTCTATGGCTGCTTCAATAAATTTGCCCTCAATTGGTGTAATTTTAGGTAAACCGTTTTCCTTCTCAAGTCGCAAAATAAGGAAATCATCTTCATTGGCCTTAATTGTCTCTAACGATCCGCGCAAGCATTCAAGGCTATGTGTAGAAATGAACAGTTGCGTGTCATGATGCTTGGCTAAATCGATCAAGGTTTCCCAAATCTGTGGATATTGCTCAAAGTATATTCCATTTTCAATTTCATCAATAAGAACTGCCCCCCTCTTATATTGGACTACTGCGAGTATCATCGTAAACAACCTGCTTATTCCGGCAGAAACCAGTGATAGTGCAATCTTTTGAGGAAGAGATGGTATGTCTGCATATAACATCGATAGACCGGGTAATGGAGTTTCTGATGTGACATCCGAAATAAGCGAAAAATGTTTCCGAATGGCTTGTTTAACTTCATCACTACGTTTTTCTATACTCATTTGGGATAACCACATGGCGTTCTCGCCAGGGCCACCGTAGTAAGTAATGGAGATCAATCCAGACGCGATTCCCAGATGCTTTCCTGGCTGCAAAAACATTTGACCGTTTGGAAGCACAGTAGCTATGAGGGTATCTTTTTTCCCTTCAAAATCAATTCTGTCGAATGCCAATGGTATTATGGTAGTTGGCGGAACGGCAGGAACCGCTTGTGGAGGCTGAAAACCCATTGGCTGCGGTTGCATTGTAGCAATTTTCGATGGATCAAAATGGACGCGCACTTTGGCAGTTCTATGCTTAGAATCATCAATTGAAATTACTATCTCCCCCTGGCTTTCAAGAAGATGAAAAAAACCTAGAAATTGAGCCTCAAACTGTTCTTGAGTGGAATTGGGGAGATTGACCGTGGGAATGGTCCGTATTTGATTGAGCCATGGCAATGTTCCGGGTAGCCCATCGAGCCCTAGTTTAATTGATTCAAGAAGGGCCGTCTTGCCGACAGCATTTTTGCCCACAATGATGTTTACACGCCTAAATCCCTCTATGGAGGTAGATTTAAAGCAGCGAAAATTTTCAATCCGTAGCTTTTTAATCATCAGATATCCCTCTGCTTCATAAGATAAGGCGGCGTAAGATTCCTGCTTGATAGCTAAAGACATAGCTTGACATCTCCTTCCCTTTTAGATAAAATTTTTTTGGGAAGGCTGGTCAAGCTATCAGAGGAATTGAACGGTTAGCTAGCTTTGGCGGGCGCGCTTGCATTCTATCCTCAAACGAATCCGATTCTACTCTATTCCTGCGCTTTTAGCAATAGGCGTTTTCCCTCCGTCATTTTCAGGGCTTTGATGGTCCGCTCCACGTCAGAAAGTTTGCGGACATTATAGCGCCAATCAAACTCCCTCAGGTATTGCGCCATATACTTTTTGCTCCAATGGTGATACACGCCATAGTTGCCGCGTTTCAGGATTGAGAAATATCCTTCCACGGTGTTTGTGCTAATCTTTTCCCCGTTCTCCATGCGGACATATTCTTCAGCGGTATGGTTGACCTGAGAATGCTTGCGCTTTCCCGCCACGCTTTTTCCTACGCCAGAAGTGTCAGTCATTAAATGGGCGTCTTCCGCAACCATCTCCTGAACGATGGGCTTCAAGTTTTTGGCTGTGACCCGCTCCACATGGAAAGACCGTACAGACCCACCGCGCTGCAAGACAGAGACGACCGCCGCTTTATTCGATAAAGGATCGAGTCGATCCTTCGGCCGTTCTCCGGGCTTATCGGCTTGCGGGCCGATGCGGAGTTTACCACCAACATAGGTTTCATCCATTTCCACGGTCCCGCCGAAAAGGGCTTTGACCGGCTCTTGCGTTAGCGCCCAGCGAATGCGATGTGCCATAAACCAAGCAGAGCGGTAACTGCCGATTTCAAGGTTCCGCATTAACTGGTGCGAGCTAATCCCCTTTTTCGAAGAAAGTATCAGATGGATTGCCAATAGCCACTTATGAAGTGGTATATGGGAATCTTCAAAAATCGAACCTACGGTAATGGTAAACTGCTTTTTGCAGCTACGGCACCACCAGACCCCCTTACGCACAGGTTTCCTTGAACCCGGCTTAGGATTGACTTTGGAAGCCTCGTTGATGCTACCGCAATGGGGGCATACCGGACCATTGGGCCAACGGATTTTTTCCAGGTGCGCCCGTGCTGCTTCCTCATCCTGATAATGCGGTGCGAGAAGTCCTGTGTTTTCCATGATTATCAGTATAAATCAGCTTATCGCTTTTGTCAAGTGCATAAGCCCGGTTTTTTGTGACCTGGTCCTGACTGCTCTCCGGGGAAATGCCGGATTTGTGCCACGAGCCTATTGACGCCAGGTGCCGGGGTGATAAATTTAAGCGGTTATTTGCCGCCCTTTCCTGGCCGGAGGCGAAGTCGGTCCTTGGGGGAGAGGTGGTATTTCCCGGGGGAGATGGCGGCTTCGCAAACAGGAGGACGATTCCGGTGGCCCTGGTCGCCCCGTTCCGGGGGCTGCATTATAACCTCGCCAAGGTGCCGAACCTGACCGACGTGGTGACGCCGCCCTATGATGTGATCAAGCCCGTCGAGCGGCAGGCCTTGGCGGCCCGCAGCCCGTATAACATGGTGCACCTGATCCTGCCCCAGGCCCTGGCCGGGGGCGATCGGTTGCACAACCGTTACACCCGGGCGGCCGCCCTGTTCCAACAGTGGCTGCGTCAGGAGGTGCTGCTGCGGGATCCCCAGCCGGCCTTCTACTATTGGGAGACCGATTTCGAGGCTCAGGGGCGGAAGCGGACCCGGACCGGCCTGGCGGCCCTGGTGCGCCTGGAGCCCTTAAGCGGCGGGGCCATTAAGCCCCACGAGCAGACCTTCTCCGCCGCCAAGGCCGACCGCCTGGAATTGTTCAAACAGGCCAGGGCCCATTTTTCCCCCATCTTTTCCCTCTATCCCGATCCGGAAAATCTGGTCCTGGGCCAACTACGCCAGGCCCTGCCCCCTGCCCCGCTGGAGTCCTTTGAAGATACCCTGGGATATTATCAGCGCCTCTACCGGGTAACGGAGCCCGCTGCCCTCCAGGCGGCCCACCAGGCCCTGGCCGGCCTAACCCTGTTCATCGCCGACGGCCATCACCGCTACGAAACCTCCCTCAATTACCAAAAACTTCTGAAACAGCAGTATCCCCAGGCGCCGCCCCAGGCGGACTTCAACTATACCCTCATGTACCTCTCCAACATCTACGACCCGAACCTGGTCATCCTCATGGCCCACCGCCTCCTGGGGGGTCCCCGGGTGAAGCACCTGGACGAGGCCAAGATCCTGGGGCGCCTGAAGGAATACTTCGAAATCTTCTCGTTGCCCGCCGCCGACGAGTTCGGCCAGGCCTACGATGACTTCCTGCAACAGACCCTGGCGGAGGTCCCGGCCGCGGAGACCGCCTTCATCATGCTGGGCTTCGGCCGCAAGGCCTGGCTTCTAAAGCTGCGCCTCGGGGTGCGGCAAAAACAGCTGGCCCGCCAGATGCATCCCGCCCTGGCCCAACTGGACGTGGCGGTGCTCAATTACCTGATCTTTGAGAAGGTGTTGGCCCTGGACGCCCAGGCCCTGGACGACCAGGAGACCTTTAAATACTCCAGCAGGATCGATGAGGTGGTGGCCGCGGTGACTCATAGGGACGCCCGCATGGCCTTTATCCTCAATCCCACCCGTATCGAGCAGGTGCAGGAGGTAGCCTCCGCCGGCCTCACCATGCCCCGGAAATCCACCTATTTCTATCCCAAGGTGATGACCGGGCTGATTATGAACCTCATCAACCCGGAAGAGGAGATTTTTTTTTAAGGGATCCCCCGACCGCGCCAGACGCCGGCCGCGGCTTTCCTCAAAAATCCCGCCACTCTCTTGCCAGTCGGTGCATTTTTGATAAATTATCAGCAGCAGCCTTAAGGAGGCCCCGTGATGCCCGAGGATACCGTTTGCCAGGCGCGCATCCTGGTAGTGGATCAGGAGCAATGGGTTCGGGAATTCCTCTCTGCGGTCATCAAACTCTGCGGCTATGTGGGCTTCAAGATGGTAAACTCCGAGCCCGAGGCACTGGAGGCCTTGGAGCAGTGCCCCTACGATCTCATCATCACCGATCCCAAGCAGCTGCACTACCAGAAGTTCCTGGACCAGGTCAGCCGCCGCCATCCCGGCACCCGCTTCATCATCATGGTGCAGCAGCGGGCCCAGACCCAGCACCTGGTCTATTATGAGCAGGTGGACATAGTCTTCAAGCCCCTGAGCCTGGATGAAACCGTGCGCAAGATCAGGCACGCCCTCCGCCAGAAACAACTGCATCAGGCCGAGGAAGATTTCCGGCGCCTGAAGCAGGAAGCCCTGAGGTTCTTTCTCGGTTAAGGGGCTGGTTCAAAGGTTCAAGGTTCAAAGGTTCAAGGTTCGAGGCAAATCAAGTGGCACAGGCGTCTCGCCTGTGATTGCTTTTGGCTTTCACCGAAAACCGATGTAAGGGCCCGCCGTAAAAGACTCCGGGGTCACCATCACGGAGCGCTGAAAGAAAAACATCCCCCCGCCTCCGGCCTTGCATTAATCTTCCGCCTATAGTAGCTTGAGACGACCCCCATTCCCCAACCCGTAAGTTTGGGGATGTTGGCTAATACCAAGTTGCCGACAATAAGGATATTTTTGTAGGGCGGACCCAGGTGTCCCCCCCGAGGGCGCACCCAATCACAGGCTGGAAGCCTGTGCCACTGTGCGCCCCTGCGGAGCGCTTGCTCATCGACCACTAGCCAAAAAAGCAAAAAGCAAAATAGCCACAAAAGCAAGAACGGCAAAAATTCCTGATAACTGGAGAGAAGGAAGGTATGAAACCCATTGCCCGGGCCCTGATCAGCGTCACCGATAAAAGCGGCATCGTCGAGTTCGGCCAATTCCTGGCCGGTCACCAGGTGGAGATTCTGTCCACCGGGGGCACCGCCAAGATATTGCGGGAAGGAGGGGTCCCGGTGACCGAGGTCTCGGACTTCACCGGTTTCCCGGAGATGCTGGATGGCCGGGTCAAGACCCTGCACCCCAAGGTGCACGCCGGCATCCTGGCCCGCCGGGACCTGGCCAGCCACCTGGAGCAGATGCAGCAGCAAAACCTCGGCTTCATCGACCTGGTAGTGGTGAATCTCTACCAATTCGAACAGGCCATCGCCAAACCCGGCTGCACCCTGGAGGACGCCATCGAAAACATCGACATTGGCGGCCCCACCCTGCTCAGGGCCGCGGCCAAGAATTACCAGGCGGTCACGGTGGTGGTGGACCCGGCGGACTACGCCCTGGTGATCCACGAAATGAAGCTCAACCAAGGAGCCACCAATCCGGGCACCCGCTTCGCCCTGGCCCGCAAAGTCTTCCAGCTCACCCACGAATACGACGGCGCCATCTATCACTACCTGAAAGACCAGGCGCCGGCCTGCTGACATGAGCCCCGCGGTCACCCTGAGCCGGGGCCGCCGCCTGGACCTGGGCCGCCCCGATTACTACCAGGACCTGCTCGGTAGCATCGTGGAGGAAATCCTCCACGAATTGGCGGAGCTGGAAAAGATCAACCTGGAATCCCTGGCGCCGGAGGATTTTGACCAGGTGGTGGGTATTACCCAGATCCGCCTGCTCAACGAACTCTATTACTGCCTGGGGCAACTGCGGGCCCAGGGCGCGGCCATCGAGGTGAAACAGGCCACCCAGGACCTGCGGGATTACTGGAACCGTTACATCGACAATAGCCAGCGCCCCGCGGCCCTGAAATTCCACGGGGACCCCAAGGAAAATCAGGTGCAGTGAATGAAAAAGGTAAGGTGGGCGCCATGTAGGGTGGGCGCCGCCCACCATAAGTTTGCCGTCCTCCAGCCCTCCCTTCCAGCCCGTAGGGCGGGAAAGCGAAGCGCATCCCGCCATTAACCCGCTTTCCCCTTTTCCCCCAGCCTTTATCCCCCCAACAGCTCCGCCTGCCGGTAATGGAGGCCGATGTCCCGGCGCAGGGCCAGGCGGTTGCCCGCCTGGTTTTCCCGGGGGATGACCCGGATCTTGCCGAGGTCGAAGGCATTGAGCAATTTCTGCCGCAAGGTTTCCACCACCTGGCCCCGCTGCTGCCCTTCCTTGACGGTGGCGTTGGCCACCAGGTAAGCCACCCGGGAGCCGTCGGATTTGAACACCCCCTCGTCCCAATCCATGGCGGAAGGGATCACGGTGATCTTCTTTTTGTCGAAATAATCGAAATCCAACTCCAGGGCCTCCCCTTTGGTCAGGGACCAGGGGTAGCCCTTCTGCTGTTTGGGGCCGCCGGGGCCGGTGACCAGGGCCAGGCAGAGGGATATCTGGTCGCTTCTGACCTCCGGGGCCACCTGGTTAAGCCTGCCCTCCACCATGGCTTGCAGCAAGGGCCCCAGATTGCGCAGCCGTTTGACGATGGGCTGGAACTCCGGCTCCCCGGGGCGGATATTAATTTCGCACACCCGAATGGCGGTGGGTTTAAAGTCCGGTCCGAAGGAGACGAAACACCCGGGGTAGAGGACGCACTGCTGCAGGAGGCTCCGCTCTCGCATCTTGACGATAAGGGGACGGGCGATGGTCTCTTCCGCCAGGAGCAGCAGTTCCGGAGACTCCAGGGGGTGGGGCGAGATGGAGCCCATGCCGCCGGTGATGGGGTTGTCGAGGCCCGGCGGGCCGGCGAAACGCTCGGGATAGTCCATGGCCGTGGGCAGGAACCGGTGATGGCCGTTTTTATCCACCAGGATGGTGAAGCTGATCTCCACCCCGGACATGCGGGACTCGATGAGCAGCGGCCAGGGGGCTTTTTTGCCGAACCCCTTCAGGTAGGCCTCCCGGTAATCGTTGAGCAGCAGCTCATAGACCTCCCGGATTTCCCAGGTATTGCCGATGATGCGGGCCCCCTTGCCGCCGGCGGTGTAGGGATACTTCAGGACCGCGCCGCCGAAGTCGTGCAGGTATTCCAGGCAGGTTCCCAAAACGGACCGGTAATCCCGGGCGTCGGCCTCCACCCAGGCCGGGGCCACCGGGATGCCCGCCTCCCGGCACAGGTGTTTGCAGGCGATCTTGTCCGCCTCCACAAAGGCGGCCTGCCGGCTCAGGCCGATGATCCGGCCGCCATGGCCGGCTTCGGCCACCAGGTCCACCAGGCCGTCGAAGACCAGGGACTCGGGCATGACCAGGGCGGCGTCCAGGGCCCCTTCCCGGAAGGCCCGGATCAGCGCCTCGGCATAGGCCGGGGCGGAATGGCTGGCCACCGGCAGGAAATCCACCGGCCAGCCAACTCTCCGGGCCCAGGCCGGCATGGCCGGGGTGCCCCGCACCACCAGCCCCCGGTAGTCGCCGGGATAGAGCTCGCTGGTGGCCCGGCTGGTCTCCAGGGCGGCCAGTAAGGTGCGGCCGTCAGTGCCCACAAAGCCGATTTTCCATGGATTCATGCCGATTTCCTTTCCCGGGGAGGACCTATAAAAAAAATTTCGAACCCCACTATAGCATCAAGGCTTTCGCAAATCCATGGAAGTTTACGGCGCCGGGGTGAGGCCGGGAGGGTTAAGGCAAAAGGCAAAAGTTTTACCTTTTTACTTTTGCCTTAAATTTATACGCCTCGGGGACAAAAACCGGTGGCGGATCCGGATTTGAGACGATGGTAGGAGCCTCGTGGATCTGCGCTAATCCGAATCCTTAGGAAAAACGTTTTTTTAAAAATATTCATGCTATGATACTCAATGAGCCGAGTGGGTTCGGGAAGAGGGTTATTTCCTGCCTGAACTTAGGGAGAATGGTCCCAAAATTTTTGGGATTGGCTCGGGTAGTGCGCATCATCCCGGTTAAGAGACCCAGAGGAGGATAACGATGGCGGAAAAAGTCATCAACCTAAATGAATTCAAAAAGCCGAATCCACGGAATCTTGCAATTATCATCTTGCTCTGCATCGTCCTTTTCGTTGGTTGGGGCACCTTTGTCATCGTCCCGGCTGGCCACCGGGGGGTGGTCCTCTGGTGGGGGAGTGTAGAGAAGAGAATCATGGGGGAGGGGCTCAATTTCATTGTGCCCATTGCCGAAAGAGTCATCAAGGTGGATGTCAAGGTGCAACCCCATCCTTTCAGAGAGATCGATGCCTCTTCAAAGGAATACCAGAATGTGAAAATGACGGGCATGATGAACTTCCATATCGATCCGGCTTATGTCAATGACCTTTACCAGAAAGTGGGGCTCGATTTTGCCGACAAGGTGATCGACCCGGCCTTCAACGACTTCGTCAAGGAGGTGGTGCCGACCTATCCCATCGGGGAAATCCTTCCCAAAAGAGAGGAGATTCGGAAGCGGGCGATGAACAAATTGGGAGATAATCTGTCGAGGTATCACATCATCGTCGATGACATCTACTTTGCCGATATCCGATTCTCCCCTGAATATGAAGGGGCCATCGAGGCCAAGCAAGTAGCCCAGCAACAAGTCGAAACGCAGAAACAGGTCTTGGCCCAACGCGAGATTGAAGCTCAGCAAAAGGTTGCCACGGCCAAAGGCGAGGCTGAATCCATTCTGGTGGTGGCCCAGGGACAGGCCAAGGCCAATGATGCCCTATCACGGTCGATCACCCCGATCCTGGTGCAGTACAAGGGTATCGAGAAATGGAACGGGATTTTACCTCAAGTCTCTGGAGGAGCCGTCCCCTTCATTGAACTGGGCAAGATGGGGGGCTTGTCGGGCGGCTCGGAGGGGGGCAAACAATAAGGGTTCAGGTTGGGGAGTTCGCCGAAATAGGCAGTAAGCTTATGATTAATGGACATCCTTATTAACGAAATTCGAGGTGTCTATGGATCACACGCTACTTAAAAAAGGCCGGCGGGTTTTGATCCCCGCCGGCTTTTTTAACTAACTAGTGGAATGTTTCATAATTAGCTGGACATAATATCAGGACTGGAACGCTGAATTTGGCATGGTTAAGTCTCCCTTGGAAAAAGGGTGATTTAGAATAATTTCAAGATGTTATATTAAATCCCCCTACTCCCTTTTCCAAAAGGGGGTTAAAAGTCAGTCATTTTCAATGGATAATCAATTGCGGAACAGACCACCAGTTCCGGGTGGTATCGTCAATAGACTTCTTCGTGCTTTAAAGTCATTTTAATCATGCCGGGGAAATTTGGCAGTTTAACCATGAACCATGAACCTTGAACTTTGAACTTTGAACCTTGAACTCCCAAGAGTGGAGCCGGAGAAATTGTCAGAAAGGATGGCAGGGGGACGCCCGCCCCCTTTATGAGCTTCCGAAGGTAAATCCTTTTTCGTGGCATAGCCTCAGGCAGGCATCCACCACCTTGCCATCATAGAGCACGCCTCGATTCTTGGAAATTTCTTCCAGGGCGGCGCTCAATTCCAGGGCTGGCCGGTAAGGCCGCTGGGAGCCCATGGCTTCCACCACCTCGGCCACCTCCAGGATCCTGGCCTCCAATATAATCATGGGTTTCTTAAGCCCCAGGGGATACCCCGAACCGTTAACCCTTTCTTGGTGCTGGAAGACTATTTCGGAGAGGGGCCTGGGAAATTGGACGGTATTCAAGATCTCAAAAAATGCCTGACAATGAACCTTAATCAGGCTCATTTCGCTGGCGGTCAGTGCTCCCGGTTTGGTCAGACTGTCGGCGGGAACCCCCATCTTGCCGATATCTTGGACGAAGGCGGCCAGGCGCAGGACCTCAATTCGTTCTTCCGGGAGTCCCATTTCCCTGGCGATAGCGCAGGCCAGGTCGCCGACGCGATTCTGGCGCCCCGCGGTATATGGATCTCTCTGTTCCTGGATGGAGGCCAGGGCCCCCTCCGTGTTCTCGATGAGGTTTTTGAGCCTGGCCAGGCTATGTTGAAGTTGCCGCAGAATCTCCTTTTCTTTCTGAATCCGCCAAATCTTAGCTCTCAATTCCCCCAGGGGGAAGGGCTTGGCAATGAAGTCGCTGGCCCCGGCATTAATGATGTCATGGCAGGAATATTCCAGGGCATAACCGGTCATGATAATGAAGGGCACCTGGGGATAAGTCTGGTGAGCCTCTTGCATCAACTCCACCCCATCCATGCCATTCATTTTAATGTCGCTGACCACCAGATCGAACTGCTCCTCAGCCAGGATTTCCAGGGCTTCGGGTCCATTGGCGGCGCCCTTGCTGGCACAGCGGATTAGCTCCAGATAGTTCAGGAGAACCCTGCGGCACTGGTCATCGTCATCGACAACCAGGACGGACGGCAGGATATCCAGGTAGGTGGCGGCCACATCCGGGCGGCTGGGGGTATAAAGCAACTCCATTCCAGGGTTCGGGGACGATAACCCTTCGACCAAGTCTCGCATCCGTGTCTCCTTCGGTTGGCGGGCGGTGAGCTGCCGCCCGCGGCTCGTCGCGTAGTGTTTCAGGAAAACCTTCAAAAAAGAAATCGCTTTTATTCCCTCCCCCTTGAGGGGGCAACAGTGGGGGTGATTATTTTTTTGCTATCCTAAAACGTTATCACCTTTCCCCAACCCCCTCCCCTCTCAGGGAGGGGGAGTTTTTAGGGCCAAGATATATTAAACAAATTCTCGAAACACGATACTAGCGCAGCCAAGGCTTTGCCAGGTATTTATCCAAGGATCATGCCAAGGTGGTCCAGGAAAATATATCCTGAAATTACCGATGGTTAGCTTATAGGGGGCGCGAGCTGAAACCGCGGCAAAGTATGGGTATGAGCGAGATGCTCTTGGGAAATGAAAAAATTTCTTGGAGGATAAGAATAGCCGGGCACGTCCGCGGCGGCCGGCCTATAATGTTCCCGAATTTGGTACTTATGGTTTGGTAACCAGGCCTCAGTATTTCCTTACTACTCCCATAATCACCGATGAATTGCAATTTGAGGCCATTTCGGGGGATGGCTATTATGCCGTCTCTGAAATCCAGGCTTTTGGCAGCCAGGTGCCCGTTCCACCCTCCCTTCTCCTTCTGGGTAGCGGCCTCCTAAGCTTGGTGGGCTGGAGGAAGTTTAGGAAGAACTAAGCAGCCATTCCTTCTTAGCACAAAGAAAGGCAGGGTCAGCCACGGCCCTGCCTTTTTCGCGGCCCATTGCCCCTGCAATATAACTTGCCACTGTACGTAATAAAAAGATGATTGACGGGAGGTAGTTTCCCAGGTCATCATCTACCTTTTTTTCTAAGGAAAAGGAGGTAGCGATGACCATTGAGCGAGTTCCTCGAGAGAAATCTTTAGACCACCAGCCGTTCACCCCACCTGAGAGTTATGTAGACATAATGGTTAAAAGGGCCTTTCCTTTTGCCTTTTAACTTTTGACTTTTGCCTACAATTAAAGTCAGGACTCACCCTAAGGGCATATCAATTTAAGGTCGTTCCCCGGTCGATGGCCTCAAAGGTGATCCTGGCCAGGTCCTCCAGTTCCGCGGGGGAGATGCTCAGGGGCGGCATCAGGACGATGACGTCCCCCAGTGGCCTCAGGATGGCCCCCAGGCGGCGTGCCGCCAGGATTACCCGATGGCCGGCTCGTTGGGCCGGCGGCC
>Ga0208937_1000165_pt1 | contig 61214 bp, 60 predicted proteins | sample June2015DPH_11_5_FD_184705 | JGI IMG/M metagenome (GOLD analysis project Ga0208937, IMG submission 184705) | Peatland microbial communities from SPRUCE experiment site at the Marcell Experimental Forest, Minnesota, USA - June2015DPH_11_40... | ecosystem: Environmental > Terrestrial > Soil >... | reverse complement strand
GCCAGACTTTACGAAAGCGACCTAACCCGTTTTCTGCTGGGTGACTCGTTTCATCCGGGCGGCTTGCAAATGACGGGGCTGCTCGGGCGCATGCTTGGGCTGAGTGCGGCCAGCCGGGTTCTGGATGCGGCGTGTGGCAAGGGGACTACGGCGGTCTTCCTAGCGAAAGAGTTCGGGTGCGAAGTATTCGGCATCGACTACGGAGATCAGAGTGTCGCGGCTGCACGGTCACTGGCACAATCCGAGCATGTAGACGCTCGCGTGCAATTTGAGCGTGGCGATGCCGAAACTCTCCCGTTTCCGGACGGGTCGTTCGATGCCGTGATCTGTGAATGCGCCTTCTGTACCTTTCCCAACAAGGCGGCAACAGCCGGAGAGTTCTTCCGCGTGCTGCGTCGGGGAGGGCACTTAGGCATCAGCGATCTCACCCGAGAAACAGTACTCCCGGCGGAATTAGACGGGTTACTCGCATGGATTGCATGCATCGGCGATGCTCAGACCGTGGAAGGTTACACCCACTTCCTTCAAGGTGCTGGCTTCTCTGTGGGCAGCATCAATCAGCAGAATTACGCTCTTGAGGAGATGGTGAATCAAGTCCGCGTCAAACTGCTGGGCACGGAGATCATGACCGGGCTGAACAAACTCCAACTGCCCGGTGTTGATCTAGGGGCGGCCAAGCGGATGGCGGGCAGCGCAATGGCGGCGGTCAAACGGGGACAACTCGGATATGCGCTCATCTGTGCTACCAAGCCGGACTCGCGCTGATCTTCAGGCAGTCCGGCTAGTGCTTGCCCGCACTGGAGAACAACCATCGCTTGGGAAACCGGAAACCAGCGGGTCAGACGGTCCTATCATTACTCTTTTTCGTGCTCAGCCCGAGCACGCGATATGTCAGTCATATCCCACAGGTACCGCTAAGAATTACCAAAACTCCGGAGATTCCAAGCACCCAGCCAAGGTAAGGATGACCATTGACGAGGATTCCCGCAATCCCAAGACCGATCCCCAGCCCCACGCGCAAGGCGCGATCCATTCGCCCTACATTCAGAAACGTCGCCATGTCGGCTCCGGTGTCCGGCGTTTCATCCAGAATCGCCGCAGTGTCCAGTTAGCTGGGCCCAAAATGGGGCAGATAAATTTCCCAAGGAAGCAGCAAATCACAGCAATTTCGAGTTTACACCTATCTAACAAAACAGAGTGTATAAAGATTATCAATCACGTCGCGCTCAGCGAGACTTGTCCATAAATGATGCCCCACGCTTGTTGGCTCAAACCTCTTCCTGTGACCCGGAGGTTCGTGGCAGTAGCAGCAGCGTGATTGAATCCTTCGATCCGGAACTCGGGAAACTTCGATTCGGTCAGGGGTAGTAGTTTCTCGTTCAGATCTGCAGAACGGGGCGGAGGAAAGGCTGCAGATTTGGTTGAAAACGTCTACTCTTGTGGAGCAATCACGATGATTCGCATGCCCAAGCATTCGGTCCATAGCCGAATGCTCGGCCCAAACTGTGCAATTGTTTGAGGTCGAAATTAAATGGTGGCCTGGCTGGACTTGAACCACAGACCTCGCCCTTATCAGAGTAGCGTGGTTAGGTTTTACAACAACTTACAAGACCGCGGGGACTGCCAAACTACGCGGAAGTCGCATAAGACATCCCATTTTGTGGGTTGGGTTGTGGGTTGGGAAGAGTTCACGAACTCCGAAGCAATCTCCCACATTCATCCATTCATCTCCCAGAACCAAGTCCTTGGATAGTTTCTGGATTGTCCGACATCACGGGGAATTCAGTGGGAATAGAGTTGGGTCATCAGTAATGCAACGATTAGCTTGGTGCTTTCGCCCTCGGGCGCAAATACGCATAAGCGGCTTGACCGAGGAAATCCTGAGGTTCCAAGGGTTGATTGGACCGGCGCCAGGCCCGCGGTTCGCCCTTAGGAATTGCCGTTGCTTCCGCTCTTCCTTGAGGCGCACCCGTCGCGCATGGTGAGGTTGCTGTTCAGCTTTACAATCAGGCGGAACTCCGAGAATCTCGGTCGGCACGAATTGGGATTCGATTTCGCGCGCGAATGCGCCGAATTCGACTCGGATCAAGCGTCGGAGTTCTTCTGCGGTCCGTTCGCCTTGCTCTGCAAATTCCTGTGGCGCATAGAGCACGAATTGCCTGCCATCGTTGATTCTGCCGGCGACTCTGCTTCTCTCCCTGCTTGTGGCACGGAGTGCACTCATGTGGGTCTGCCGGCGCGCGGTCAGAGTCCCATGCTTGTTGAGGGCAACCGGACAGGAGCGATGAGGGACCGGGGGTTCAGCAGACAGTGACGGGCAGAAGCTTTATGATCGGGAAAAGGGACAGAACAATGACAGAGCAACAATTCGACCTTGAGAAGCTGCGGCCTGCAGAACATGTGTGCGAACCCGATCCCCGCAGCACGATGTTCGCGATGTTTGACCGGACAAGCGGGAGTACGCGCCCGATGGAGCTGGCCGACCACCATGAACTGATATCAGCCTATGTGCTGCATGCGGGCGTGCCGCAGGAGATCGTGCTGCAGTTCGAGACGGCAAGAAACGTATATCTGTATGCGTGGTTTGTTTACCGCTTTTACCCGGTGGCGGAGCACCAGTGCCTGGCGTGCCTGGAGCTGGCTTTGCGGGAGCGGCTCAAGGAGGAAATCAGGACGGGCAAGATCAAGGGCAAGAGACCCGCGCTGCGTCTTCTGCTGAAATACGCTGTCGACAACGGGCTGGTGAGGAACGAAGGCTTCTCGGCGTGGCAGAATCGCGGCGAGATCAGGAGCCGGGCCCGCGTGGAGATGGAAAAGCTCCACGAGGTGTCGGAGAAAAACCTCGCCGTGGTCACGTGGGACGAATCGGACATACAGATCACAGCGGAGGATCTGGACTGGGATTACGTGAAAATGCTCCCTGACCAGCTGCCCCAGCTGAGAAACGACTATGCACACGGCAGCACGGACCTTCACAACTGGTCCCTGCGGTCGTTTCAGATTGTCAGCGAGATCATCAATCAGCTCTGGCAGCCGCCCGCGTGAAGCGGCTGTTGCTGCTGCTATACGGCGCCCTTCCTTGCGTGAGGGATCGTCACCCCTGCCTCCGCAGGGGCAGGCTCAGGGCCGAGACGAAAGGCTCGGGGCTCGAGCGCCTAGAGCCCGACCGGCGCCCCGCCGGACACGCCCAATTGGCTGGATGCGGAGATTAGACCCCCTATTCACCGCATAGATTGCGTCGATTGAGCTTGCCAATGCGGAGATTAAGCCCTATAATCTACGCATGATATGCGGAGAATGAGTATGTACATCCACGAACAGGCCGAATGGCCGAAACTTCACTGGAACAGCGAGGCCCTCACCGGTCTGCTGGCCGAAGTGCGCCATCGGCAGGGGCGGCTACTGGGGCAAATGCAGGCGCTCGGGTTTGGGCTGAGGGAAGAAGCCGTGCTGCGAACGCTGACCGAAGATGTCGTCAAATCGAGCGCTATAGAAGGACAGGAGCTTGATCCGGCGACCGTCCGTTCCTCGATCGCGCGCCGCCTGGGAATGGATGTCGGCGGCCTGACGCCTGCCGACCGTGACGTGGAAGGCGTCGTCGAGATGATGCTCGACGCGACGCGGAACTATGACAAGCCACTGACGGAAGAGCGCCTGTTCGGCTGGCACGCAAGCCTGTTCCCTACGGGGCGCAGCGGTATGCGCCGCATAACCGTTGGCGGGTGGCGCAACGACAGCGACGGCCCGATGCAGGTCGTGTCCGGCGCGGTCGGCAAAGAGCGGGTTCATTTCGAGGCGCCAAAAGCGCCGCGTCTTGTGCAGGAAATGAGCGGGTTTCTGGACTGGTTCAACAACGGGCCGGAAGTCGATCCGGTCCTCAAGGCCGGGATCGCGCATCTGTGGTTCGTGACAATTCATCCGTTCGACGACGGCAACGGACGCATCGCGCGCGCGATTGCCGATTTGTGCCTCGCCCGCTCGGAAAAAAGTTCGCAGCGTTTTTACAGCATGTCGGCGCAGATCCGGCAGGAACGCAAGGCCTATTACGACTTGCTGGAACATACGCAAAAAGGCGAGACGGAAATAACGGAATGGCTGACATGGTTTCTGGAATGCCTGGGCCACGCGATTGACGGCGCGGAAACGCTGCTGGCAAGCGTGTTGACGAAGGCCCGGTTCTGGGAGGGCGTTGGCGCGTCACCGCTGAACGATCGGCAAAGACTGATCCTCAACAAACTTCTCGATGGCTTCGAGGGCAAGCTAACGTCATCGAAATGGGCGAAGCTGACGAAATCATCGCAGGACACGGCGCAGCGCGATATCACGGACCTCGTTCAACGGGGAATTCTGGCACGCAGCCCGGAAGGTGGCCGAAGCACGAGTTATACGCTGACTCGCCGTTAAGATGCTGATTGCACCAGCTGCGCCTGACAGTGGCAACGAGCGGCCGAGTACGGGGCTGAAACAAGCTTACGAACGGAATAGCTGAGGATTGATCGCATGGACGTAAAACGGAGTGACGATGTCACAGAAGAGGAGAGCTGATGCCTTCTTACCATTTCGAAAGAGCCCTGTTTGTGGTGGGTGAACCGAATTCCGGGAAAAGCAACCAGCTGCGGAGCATGTTTCGTGATGTCCGTCTGGGAACGGGCGGAGATATACCGACGCAAAGAAGACTTCTCGAACTCTACCGCCTGTCCAATGAGCGATGCCTGTACCTGCGCCTGACCTCGCCTCACGAAGCGGGAGAATCTATTGGCAGAAAGCGGCACGGGCGAAAGAATTTCCTGACAAAAACAGGTGAGATAATCGAGGAAAACACTCCCAGGATGGGAAAGCGATGGAATTTTGCCGGAGCGCTTCAGGCCAATGCCAGAAACAACATGCCGGATGTCGTAAAGACATGCCGGGCGTTCGTCAGGTATTTCGAACCGGAACGGACGCGGGTTGTGTTCCTGAGTCCGGACAGGCACGGCAGATCGCTGCAGGAGACGGAGCATATGGTGCTGGTTGATCGGTTGCGGGAGATTTCTTCTGTGGAGGTCTCCTGGATCGATGCGCGGAACCGAACGGTGAACGGCCTCCTGCTGGCAGATTTTTTCGATTTCATTTGAGGGAGAGGGGTGAACATCGACAAGACAGGAGGATGAATCATGGAATTTGACGAATGGTGCGAGAGTGCAGAACAGGTTGTGAACGGACATGACCTTAAAGTGCTTTCCGGTTCCGACGACCATCTAGTTGATGCGCAAGATAGAGTTGCTGCAATCGTCCCTGGGCACTACGCCTCCGAAGAACATGTTACGCACGTTCTCGAACGACTCGGAAAGCCAGCTGCCGCAGAGTTTGTGCGTCAAAAACTGCCCGAGAGCAAGGCTATTCGCTCTGGTGATCTCGGTGAAATTCTTGCAACTGAGTACATCGCCGAAAACACGCCCTATGAAGTGCCTATAAAGAGACTGCGGTGGAAAGACCATCGCAACATGGCAATGAGGGGTGATGACATTATCGGCATCGAACAGAATCCAGAAAATCGACGCCTGAAATTCCTTAAGAGCGAAGCCAAGAGCCGGGCCGCTCTTGCCGCCGGCGTTTTGGTAGATGCGCGCACTGCCTTGGAGAAAGACGGCGGCCTTCCGTCGCCGCACGCCCTTGCATTCGTATCTGAAAGGCTAATGGAAACGGGCAATCAAGGGCTGGCGGACGCGATCGACGATGCTCAGCTCAAGGACGGCATAGCAACCGCCGATGTGGAACACTTGTTGTTCACATTCTCAGGGAACGACCCGACCGCACTTTTGCAGGCGAGTCTGCAAGGGTATGGAGGCACGATACACCAACATGGCGTGGGACTCCGCATCGCGGGGCACACGCAATTCGTGCAGGATGTATTCGAGAAAGTGATGGCGGATGGCGACAACGATTGAACAAATCCAGGCCGATATCCAAGCTGCTTCAGTGCCGGGGTTCCGGGGGCGCCTTCTCGCACGCGGTCAGGCACGATCGATGATCTGGCGCGACGGCGCCTTGCCCGCGAACGCTCCTGAATTTTCTGCGCTTCTCAGCTACGACCTGCAATCTTACGGATACTCGCTTCTAGGCCTCGGGCTTCGCCTGCTCGACCTTGGCGGCGACGCAATTTTGGCCCGAAGCGCGTTTGAGCAGGCCGCGACGGCCCTAGAATCCGTCATTTCCAACGGTGATCGCAATGACAGCGCGCGCGATTTTCATTATGTGATGGCGGCGGCCGCGTATCACGTTGGCCGATTCTCGGCACGCGCATATTCGCTGCTAATAAGGGTGCAGGGCGACAATAACTTCTCCCCAATCGAGGTGGCATTGTGTCACCTGATGCTCAGAAACCTCGACCAGCTTGAGCGACTAACTGTCTCGGAACGACTGGGGGATGCACGGGGCGATGCCGGCCTTGCCGCTTACTTTCAGACCCAATGGGAGCATCTGGCAAATGATCAACCCGCGATGGACGGCGACGGCAATTCGTTCGTACTGGAGGGACTCGACCTCGCGGTGACTGATAATTTCTACTCCGCCATCTCCATTTTTCTCCTGGCACTTGAGCATGGCGACCAAGCTCTCGTCACTCAATCCATCGAAACCATGAACGTCGGCCTTCGTGCCTGCGGTGACCTCAACTTGATTCCCCAGTGGTGGAATCATAGGGTCGCGATCCGGTTGCTCGGTGATCTTTGGTCATCCAGCTTTCACCAAAATCTGCACCTGATACCGGCGGCGGCCGAAGCGGCCTCATGGCAGGAACTTCGTAGCCGGTTTCTGGCACTTCTGTTGCGCCGCAAGAGAGCCGAAATCGATTTGTGGCCTTCGCAAATTGCAGCCGCCGCGCGGGCAGTCAATCAATCTGACGATCTGGTCGTCTCCCTCCCCACCGGGGCCGGAAAGACTCGTATTGCTGAACTTTGCATATTGAGATGCCTTGCAGCAGGCAGGCGAATCGTGTTCGTGACGCCGTTGCGCTCCCTATCCGCGCAGACGGAGGTGGGGATGCAAAGGACATTTGGGCCGCTCGGAAAGACAGTTTCAGCTCTGTATGGCAGTATCGGCGTCAGTGGGTTCGAAGAAGACGCCATCAGGGAGCGCGACATCGTCGTCGCAACTCCGGAAAAACTGGACTTCGCTCTTCGCAACGACCCGTCGCTCCTCGACGACGTTGGCTTGGTAGTCCTCGACGAAGGCCACATGATCGGGCTCGGCGAGCGCGAGGTACGTTACGAAGTCCAGATTCAGCGCTTGTTGAAAAGGCCTGACGCTAACCAGCGTCGGATTGTCTGTTTGTCCGCGATACTGCCTGAAGGTGGCCAGCTGGATGATTTTTCTAATTGGTTACGACGAGACCAACCGGGCGGCCTGATCAGTGATTCCTGGAGGCCCACCAGACTGCGCTACGGCGAGGTCGTCTGGAACGGAAATGTTGCGCGTTTGAATCTCCGCGTTGGGGATGAGCGGCCGTTCGTTCCACGGTTTCTTACCGCGCAGATTCCACCGATAGGAAGACGGCAGACTCCCTTTCCTAGGGACATGGGAGAGCTCTGTTTAGCGACCGCATGGCGGCTGGTAAGCGACGGCCAGACCGTTCTGGTGTTCTGCCCTGTTCGCGCTCACGTCGAACCTTTTGCTAACCGGATCATTGACCTGCATGCTCGTGGAGCGTTGCCATCACTGTTTGCCGGGGATGCGAATGAGCTGCAGACGGCACTGGTTCTTGGCCGCGAATGGCTGGGCGAAAACCATCCTATTCTTCAATGCCTCAAGCTCGGAGTCGCAATTCACCACGGCGCGCTTCCAACGGCTTTCAGAAAAGAGATAGAAAGACTTCTCCGCAGGGGCGCGCTGAAGGTGACGATCTCATCCCCGACATTGGCTCAGGGCCTAAATCTGACCGCGACGGCGGTGATCTTCCACTCATTATTCCGGAACCGACAGAGAATCGAGAGTTCCGAGTTCAAGAATGTAGTAGGGCGGGCGGGAAGGGCCTTCGTGGATGTCGAAGGTCTCGTTTTGTATCCGATCTTTGACCGTCACGCGGAACGCCTTCGTGACTGGGAAGGGCTTATCGCGGAAGTAGGTTCGCGTGAGATGGAGAGCGGACTTGTTCAACTCGTATTAGTCCTCATTCAGCGAATGTATCGTCAACTAGGACGACCACCGCTCGACCGGCTGGTTGACTACGTTCTCAACAATGCCAACATTTGGACTTTTCCGGAACTTCCAGGCGAAACTCCGGTCAGGCGCGAGATTGAACTCAACAGATGGAACGGGCATCTGGCGTCCCTCGACACCGCCATTCTCAGTCTTCTTGGCGAACAGGAAATCCCGGATGATCATATAGCTACCAGACTCGATGAGATTCTTGGTTCGTCTCTCTGGGAGCGGCGGCTAAATCGCACCGACGAAGCGACGCGGGCCGCCATCAAGAATGGCCTCCTCAACCGGGCGCAACACGTCTTCGCAAACTCAACCGCGCGCCAGCGGCGTGGTTATTTTCTTGCCGGCGTTGGCCTCGACACCGGCCATGCGCTTGACGGTATAGCGGCAGTGACGAATGAGCTCTTGGTGCAGGCTAATGGTGCAATGCTCAATGGTGACAACGACGCGGCGATTGCGGCGATCACGGCTTTTGCGGAAGGGGTGTTCGAGATTTCACCGTTTGCGCCGGATGAACTCCCACACAACTGGCGCGACATTCTGAATCTGTGGCTTCGCGGATTGCCCATCGCCCCCGCCGCTGTCGGGCAGGAAGACGAGGCGCTCCGATTCGTTGAGGGCGCTCTTGTCTACCGTCTGCCATGGGCGATGGAAGCTGTACGCGTCAGGGGAATTGCAAATGGTGATGCGATAGGCGACGGGCTTACCCTTGAGGATGTGGAACTCGGCCTCGCTGTCGCGGCCGTAGAGACCGGTACCCTGAATCGATCAGCAGCCCTATTGATGCAGGCGGGTTTTACCTCACGGTTAGCGGCTATCAAGGCCGTACAGGATACCGACGCACGATTGACTTCCGGCACCGAACTGAGACAGTGGCTAAATTCTGACGCGGTGATCGCGCTGACACAGCAAGCCGACTGGCCGACTCCTGAGACAGCGCAAATGTGGTCAGCGTTTTGGAACAACTTTACACCACGGGCCACGTCTGTATGGACCGAGCGCATCTATTAAGTGCCTGCGGCTTGGAGTGCCGAAGCTGCTCCCCCGCCGAGCGGCCAAGCTGTTCGTATCCATAGTGATCCTGAAAGTGGAGACGCGCTTGTGCTCTCGGCGAACGCGACACGGTTCGGTCGTCTTGAAAGTGACCATGATCTGAATCCCGACCGCGCGGGTCTCGTTATTGCATCCGTTCTCGCTGATCGAAGTGGTGTGGAGATCAAGTACACAGGTCCCGACGATCTATGGCTGGTTTAGCGAGTCGAGCTTGGGACCACAAAGAAGATGTATCGGACAGATTCTGACCGTCGCACGTCCATCGGGAGTCGCTCTCCACGATGGAACAACCGCAACTTTTTTGGCCACAGACTCATTATGCTAATTGAGGCGACGATAGATAGAAAAAGTCGTGGCATTCCCGAGCTATGAGATAGAAGAAGTTTGAAGTTGGCTACCATCGCGGGGAAGATACGAGGGTCATGAGCTGCACCACCCGCAAGTTATCCGAAATGACCGACGAAGCCGCTTTTGAGAGGCTCGCAACGGCCATCCTTCGTGAAGCGCAGCCGGAATATGCCTCTTTGCTTCATCCTGGCGTCAATTCAGAGGATAAGACGGTCAAATCGCCGGTGGACGGCCCAACTGTTTCAACAGCAGCTTGGAACGAAGACGGTCCGCCTGCCAACCCGCATGCAGGGCCATGAAGACTTTTCGCTCGGGCCCATGCGAATCAAATTCCGTGATCTCTGGCGGCAACCCCTTCCCGAGGGACAGGCTAAACTGAATGCCCGGTATGAGAAAGGAATAGGAGCGCCCCTCCGGGGCTCGTTCGCCGCGTGCCGGGGGAAACGCCGTCCTCGTGAAATTCAGTTCTTCATAAACCGAGATCAATGTAACTACATTTTTCGGGAATGGGCTTAAACTAAGAAGAAATTGCCGAAGCGTCTCTTCATAGGGGCCCAGTTCGAGCCGTTCGTACTTCTGGCCGTGCACCGGAGCCCAATCATGAACCGCAGCTCTCCAAAAAACGCTCAAAGCGAAGTATTCGAGCTTATCAACATCAATGGCTGGAATTAAGGCTCCTGCATACGTCTTTAGCGTCGGAATGGACCGGATCGGCGCAACCTTTCGCAGTTTTTCCTGAAGAGGAAAACCGGTGTCCTTCGCCATGTGAGACAGGACCCACCGCTCCCCGTTTTCGCTGAATTTTTGCTCGCACTCCCGGCACAGCACGTAATCCTTCATTTGCCGCGACGTGTCTAGTGTTATGTTCGGAGAGACGAATCGGGGATGTGGATTCCGCTCAGTAGGGCTAAGCAGAGCCTTGAAAACGGCGGCGGGGAGAAAATGGCTCTCCTGGAGATCTTTCTGCAACAGGCAGAGTTTGCACTTTCCTTTCTTCACTAGGGACCGTCCGTCCCCACTTGGGGATCCACCGGCCTGCTTTTGTTACGGTAAGCGTAAACGACGGTAGCCACCGAATCGCCTGACAACGTTCGATCCTTCAACTCTAGCGGCACTTTGATCGCTTGCCACATCGTTCTCATTCCTCAGACCGATTCGATCAAGAGTTTCAGTTTTGGCTAAAACCCCGTCGTGAGGCATACCATCGCTACAGCAAGCGGCGGGGTTCGAAGTAGCTGCAGAACGTCATTCTCCTTTAAGTGGAATTCATTAGATGGAATCAAACCTGTCGGCCTGCGCTTTGCTAAGGACGTCTCTCGGTGGATCCAACCATCCAAAATGTGAATAAATCTCCAAAGCTGCCTCGAGTGCGACCTCTCGTTTTTGCGCTTGGAGTTCTGTCGGGGACAATTGCCTTCCGACACTAAAGCTCTCATCTCGGCACCAGCGGTCTTGCCCTAGAAAGTGAGAGCCTCCGAAGATGTCCTTCGGCCAAACTAATTCACGACCGGCCAGCCCGAACAACTCAAGCGTAACCGCAGCCTCGGGCAACAAGACCCCACGTTGCGCCATTCGTGCAGCGAATTCGTAGGCCGCGGTCGCCGTATCCAGGATTTCAAATACATGGACTCGATCACCTAATTGCGGGATGTCATCGAATGCGCGGTTATGAGCGAATTGAGCGCTTCGAAAGAGAACCCAGTGCTCGACACGATTGATTCTGTCCGGCTCTGACTTTTCGATCTCACCCGCGACCCATTCGTTACCAGTTTCCAGTCCATCGATCGAGAACCCCGGATAGGGATACCACCTCTCGACGCTCACGTAAGAAGACAGCATGAATTGACGACATTGCTCGACATCCCGGAACCGGGCAAGCTTGAATTCTGTCGGACGGATGGCAATGCGCCAGCGCGGTTTCGACCACACTTTCTTCAAGATATCGTTATCCTGCAATCTCCTCCGCTGCTCCCAGAATTCCTGTGGTTCAGGCTCAACAACTCGAGGTGCTGTGGTAGGACCTTCTGACAAACTGGAGGACTTCAACTTGTGGAGGAGGTGGGCGCAAACCCCCTGGACACCGTAATCCGCAAATCGCAGGAATCCTAAAGTGTTTGGCAGCCCAGGGATCTCCGTTTCGTCGAAACGAACGGGAAGGATGTATTCGGTTCTTTGTGAAAGCGCACGCGCTTGGGCATTCTTTCGCTCGTGCGTTGGCCACACTTTGGCGGCGTAGGCAGCCGAGGCGAGCATCAAACAATAACGCGCCTTTTTCTGGTAGATGTCAGATAAATGCTCGTAGAGGTCTTTCCCCCACAAATCTGCCTGTTCGTACCGGTCGTAGAAGACTCTAACTTCGTTCTTCTTGAGGCAATCGGCAATTGCCTCTGCCTCTTTCCGTTGTTCACCGGCGAAGGAAATCGCCACGTCATATTCAAACATTTTGGTTAGATTAACACAGTTGGCCCGGGCGCTCAGGAAGCGACGACCATAGGATCTCAATGCATTCCGATGGTCTTGCAGTGGCGTTGCCCACTTATTTGGCACTCCCCAAAGCGGATGCTAGGCTCGGCGGTGCCATGGCTTCGGTGGACCGACTCTGGGCTGTTCCAGTGGTGGGTATTCTGAGCGCGTCGTTCTAGAGACGCTTCCCAAGGCTGGCAAAGTGGAATTACCAACGGATTCGCGGTGGTATTTCGCTGAATGGCAGCTGGCCGCCCTCGTCCTTCTCCTTATGCAAGCTCCCTCGCACCTCTCCTGCCGTGTAGGAGGCATCTACCTTATCCTTGCCTCTACCTGGACCTAACGGCCGACCTTCAACTGGACCAAGCCTTGACAGCTGATCCCAAAACCTCTCGGGTGTCAGCGAGAGATATCGTTCCGCCCAAATCCACTTTACATGACCCATGTACGCGGACAGGGCCGGCAACAAGCTCCGCGGATTCTTCCCCTCTTTTAACATCACGGCGAGGCGGTGTACGGCAAAACTGTGACGCAAATCGCGAAATCCGGGCTCTCTGCCATCGCTCGTGCGCGGACGGATTCCCGCATGCCGCCTAAGTCTTTGGAAACCTCCACGCAAGGTGCTCTCCACCATTGGTTTATTTTGCTTATCTACGAAAAAAATCGCCGTGGTTACTCCCGACGCAGTTCGCAATTTGGAATAGGCAAGAAGATGTTTTCTTAAATTCCGACCAAAAGGAATTGTTCGTGCTCGGCCTCCGCCGGCGTCGCCAAGTGTCACAAGCCTGTTACGTAAGTCCAGACGATCCACTCGCAGGGAAATGACTTCGCGCATGCACGCTCCCGTGCCATAAATAAACAAGATCAGCGTCCGCAGGGCCACCGGATCAATTCTGACCCAGTGTCCAAACTGGAATGTCCTGGTAGCTTGGAGCAATCGCGACAGCTCTTCACGCGAATAGATGTAAGGCTTAAATGGTTGTGGCCACGCCAGCCGGGGTCGCGGCATCGGGGCCCGTTTCAGCTCGCCCCGTAACATCCAAAACTCGAAAAATGCCCTGAGCACGTTGTACTGTCGCCACCACGTGGCCGGTGATAGTCCTTTGCCGTCCAGGAAAGAAAGCGTCTGTTCGGCGGAGATCAGATCGAGAGAACAATCGCCCACCTGTTTCGAGAATGTCCTTAGATGCTGGCTGTCATTGCGGAATTTGATTCCCCTCAGATTCTTCCATTTCACGTACTCCTCAATCGCCCGGGGAAATCTCATAGTCCCACGGTCAGGTCGACTTTCACTACTTCCATCAGCGATTCCCTTGTGAACTTCGCGTACGTACGAACTGATTCACAGGAGCGATGCCCCAGAAAGTCAGCGATGTCTTGCAGGTGCGTGCCTTTTGCCAGCAGGTGGGTGGCGCAGGAATGACGTAGACTTTGGGGTCCGTAATGCTTCGACTGAATTCCCAACGCGATCATTCGCCTAGCAACGAAGCGCGCGATTGTGTGGGCGCGCATCGGACGAAATGGCTTGCGCCAGGTCACGAACATTTCGGGGCACTCGCACTTCGGCCGGACATGGTCGATATAACGACGAATCGCTTCCCCAACCTCCGGTTGTATTGGAAACTGTTGCAGGCCGCCCCGCTTCGCGCGGCGCACCGTAAAGCAGTTCCGCTCCCAGTCAATATCCGATAGGCGAATCCGAGTGGCTTCACTGCTTCGTAACCCGTAAACGGCGTATAGCAGTAAGAGCGCCCTCGCTCGAATGGTAATCACACTCCTTCCTTTTGTGGAGCGAAGAAGTTTCAGAACATCGCTCCACTTCGGTCCTTAAGGTTCAAAGATGTCCCTACGAAGCACGGGCCCTCTGATTCCGCCAACAATGCTAGTTGAGCACCAACCGCGGTGAGCCGCGTGATAAAAAAAGGATCGAAGAAAACCACACTCACCCGATAGCGTGATGAGGTTCCAGTTGCGAGCACTCTCGGCAAGGTAATCGTCTATATCTCGAAGGCAGACCTTGCCGAATTTCCGGTGTTTCCGCCCCAGCCATCGCAAGAAATTGGCAGCTCGCAGGCCACGTTCGTAGACTGTGGTTTCCGCCAACCCGAGTTCGCCGCTCATTCGAGCCTTGTAATCCGCCAGTTCCTGGGAGAATGGCTGAGCACGTCGAGCCGGTGGTAAGAGCCGCCCAAGAAACCTGAGTCATTTACGGACAATCCAGCGAAAATACAGGATCGAGGTGTGCCCAGGAGTATGTTTGCTGTACCGATGCCGATCGTCAATCCAGCGCCTAGCAGTTCGTTCTAACTCTTCTTCGGATACATCCCGGAGCTTGCGCATGGGCAGGATCGCGACGAACCGAAGCAAATGGCCCGCTGCGGTTCGCAGGTTGACCAGCCCGACCCCGCGCTCGTGCATATGTGCGATAAACCGCTGTCGCTCTGCCGCTAGCGGGGCCGCTCTGTGTCGTGCGAGAGCGCGGGGCTCCTTCATGCACAGTTCAAACATCAGTCTGAAGCATAGCGACGATTCAAGATAACCCCTTAATCGAACGATGAACGCAATGAAGACGGACAGTCTGGCTGCCCTCGCTCAGCCGCGTACTCTTCTTGCGAACTGACGGAACTACCCCACATAAGAAACATCGGGTTCTTAAGAGGTATACGCAACAGGTTGAAGTCTTGTACCACTGCTGACAACCGGTCGGCGAGACCTCTAACTCGGTAGCGCCATTCCTTCGCCCTCAGATACCACGCGGCCTTCGCTTGCACACGGTCCCGCCAGGGAAACGCCCCCTGTCACGCCCGTTGCCATTCGCTCCAGCCGTGAATACTAGCTCGCTTCGCTCTCTGTCCTTTCCGCGAGTCCGTTGCGATTTGGTTCCCCTGCCCGTGTGAGGGAACCAACTCTCAACTCACCGAAAGGACAAAGAAAATGAATTCAGAAAACGTAAAGAAAATTACAAATCAAGCTATCGAGCAACTCATTACCGCGCTCAACCAGGGCCGAAGTGAGACGCTGACACAGTATCTTGCCGCGATTGGTCGATTCCATCGCTACAGTCTGCGGAACGTGATGCTCATCGCATCACAGAAGCCAGCAGCAACGCACGTCGCTGGCTTTCATGCATGGCACAAACTCGGGCGATTCGTGAAGAAGGGCGAGAAAGGAATCCTGATTCTTGCTCCCATCGTCCGGCGAAAAAACGATGCTCAGGAACAAGAGGAATCTGTTGAATCATCAACCACTATCGGATTCCGCCCGGCCTACGTCTTCGACATCAGCCAAACAGATGGCCAAGAACTTCCCACAATCGGCCGGGTCAACGGCGATCCTCGCGAATACCGTGAACTGCTGGGAAAGTTTGTCGCCGAGCAAGGCATCGCTCTTGAATATTCGGAGGACATTGCTCCGGCGCGGGGCACTTCCGCAGGAGGCAAGATCACTTTGTTGCCCGAACAGGCTCCCGCTGAGGAATTCGCAACGCTGACGCACGAGCTAGCGCACGAAATGATGCACCGCGACGAGCGTCGTAGCAGCACCTCGAAGCGGAGCCGCGAGACTGAGGCGGAGGCTGTCGCATTCGCGGTTTGCCATGCCATCGGCCTGGATACGGGATCCGCTTCGCAAGACTACATTCAGCTCTACGAAGGCGACGCGAAGCTGTTGACGGCAAGTTTGGAATACATCCAGAAAACCGCATCCCACATTCTCAATGCAATCGGCGCGGAGCAAGCCTCCGTGCCGATTGCCTGAAGCACGGGTTCAAAGACAGTCACGCTTACCAGTCAGAAGTTTGATAAAGTACAAAGTTCTAATCCTGTTCGGAGAAAATATCGTAAATAGCGGTTCATTCGATACGCGGTCTACGAATATTGCCAGTTCATGGGGAGATAGGGTTCCTTGCCCGACCAGCCAGAAGCATTCTCGCGTGTTCTGATCGATCAGGCTCTCAGAGAGAGCGACTGGGATCTCCTTGACACCCACAGAGTGCGCTTTGAGTCGAGTGGACGCGATGGCCGGGCAGACTATATCTTGCTGGGCAAGAATGGTCCTCTGTGTGTGCTTGAAGCAAAGCGGCCCGATCTCGATCCCTATGACGCGAAGGACCAGGCACGCGGCTACGCAGAAAACGTTCGAGCACCATTCATAATTCTCTCAAACGGCCGGGAGCATTGGTTTTGGAACTACGCGCGCGCCGACCAGCGTGATGCCTACCGAATCGAACGCTTGCCTTCGCCACCAGACCTCGAACGTCTCCGACTCAAGAATCTTCAGCCGCCTCGGCCCCTAATGACGGAAATCGTCAATCCGAACTACCTCAAACTGTTCAAGCCAGACATAACTCTCTGGGGCTATCAGATCAAGGCAATGGACGAAGTCTCTCAACAGTTTGACCGAGATGCCCGCCGCAAGTTTCTCCTCGAAATGGCGACGGGTACAGGCAAAACGCTTCTTTGCGCTGCCCTGATCCGCCGCTTTCTTGCCACTCGCAATGCGGAGCGCGTGCTCTTCATCGTGGATCGCATTGAACTCGCCAAGCAAACTATGGAGGACTTCAATGTGGTTCTTCGCGAATATAGTCCAGTGATATTCAAGACTGCTCGCCGGCACCCGTCGGAGTTATTGGGTTCTAGTGTCGTGGTTGCGACGATCCAATCCTTGATGGTGGACCGCCGCTATCGCACCGAGTTCACGCCCTTCCATTTCGACCTTGTCATCAATGATGAAGCTCATCGTTCCATTTACGGCGATGCCCGCGAAGTCGTTCAGTTCTTTCAAGCTACGCGAGTGGGTCTTACGGCCACGCCGAAGGCATATCTAAAAAACGTCGATATCGAGGCACTAAGACAAGAGAACCCGAAGGCGCTTGAAGCTCGCGAGCTTCGAGACTCGTATCATTACTTTGGCTGCGAACCGGGATTCCCGACCTTCCGCTATGACATCGTGGATGCGGTCAAGGACCCTGAAGGTCCGTTCCTTTGTCTCCCGAAGATTTTTGACATCCGTTCAGACATCGCGACCCAAGCCCTCGCGGACAATGGATGGGCTGTCGTCATCAATGAGCAGGAAGAGAACTACAAAATCCAGGATCTTGAACGGAAAGTTTTTACACCGGAGCGAAACAGGGTCATGTGTGACGCATTCGTGAAACATGCCCAGCGTGATCCAGCGGGACAAATCGGCAAGTCCATTATTTTCGCAGTAAACCAAAATCACGCCACGAATTTGACCAAGATACTCAACGACATGCAGCCGAATCTGGCCGTCACGATCACATCCCGAATCGCGGATGCTTCAGCGATAGCCAAGGACTTTCGTGACGGCAAGCGTATTGAGCGGGTAGCCGTATCCGTCGATATGCTATCAACTGGCTACAATTGCCGCGATTTGCTGAACGTGGTTCTCATGCGCCCAGTCTTTTCGCCCACAGAGTACATTCAAATCAAAGGCCGTGGGACGAGGCGCTACACATTTCGCGTTGCGAACACCGAGTACGACAAAAAGTATTTTTGTCTGTTAGATTTTTGTGCGGTGGCTGAGTATTTCGAGGAAACGTACGATTACAGTGTGCCTCTCCCCGTGCCCCGGCCCACCGGAAAAACAAGACCAACTGAGCTGAAAAATCAAAATACATCGGTTGACAACACGCAGAAGCAGCCTTCCCCAGACGTGCCAACAAGTGAGGGCCAAGCCGACACAAAGACCAACACCGCTGCTCCAGGCATTCCAGTATGGGAGGGTCGCGACCTAATTGTCTCAGAGGAAGTTCGAATTGTCGGTCCGGACGGAGAAAAGGTTGACGTCATGACCTTTCGAGGTTCCTTTGAACGGGACCTCCGCGAGTTCAATCAGAAAGATTCAGAATTTCACGAAGCTGTTGAGGATGAAGACGACGACAAAATCGAGACTATTTTGGGTGAGCGTTTCTTCCACAAGCCGGAGATGTTCTATTCTTCCGATAAGCTAGTTCTCTCTTACGGCGTTTCCGCCCCCGCTTCCACTTTCGTGTATGGAGCACTGGGCAAGCGGCCTATCCCTTCAAAAGAGCAAGTAGTAACAGATACTGTCGATTCAATTGCAGCGCGCTTCAATCTGCGCTACAACGAGCAGAAATGGCTCAATGCGACTGCACAGTTGGTTGCAGATGATCCAGAAGCCCGTCAACGCTTTGTGCATGGAGATATGACCGTTTTTTCTTCTAGTCAGTTCAACCAACTTGGCGGCCTCCCCGCACTAACGAAGTTCCATGACCGTGACCACGTTTTTGAAGCGCTGCGACAGTCAGCGCTTGTGCGCAACAGCACCATCTAGCTGCGGAGAGATCTTCATGGAAAGCAACAAGCAAAACGGAACCAACTTCCAGTCCTCGGGCCTTCGTCAGAAGGTGGACCAACTCATGGATATTCTCTATTCGGGTGGCGTCAACAACCCGATGGATTCCATTGAGCAGCTTTCCTATCTGATATTCCTGCGATTGCTAACCGAAAAAGATGAAATGCTTGCGAGTCTAGATAAAAAGCATTACAGGCGAATCTTTTCGGGAGACTGGGCACGATATGCATGGGGGAATTTTGTCACGTTGACCGGCGACGAACTTTTCAACGCGGCTCGGGCTGCAATTGAAAAGCTCCACGATCTGCCCGGACTTTCGGCCACCGGGAAACTCCTGTTCGAGCGCGCCACACTCAAAATCCATGACCGTCCGACACTTCGCGCTGTCGTCCAGGCCATACATGATTTGAATCTCGATCCCCAGCAAGGTCACGATCTCAAAGGAGACATGTACGAGTATTTGCTGAGCAAACTCGCCACATCGGGCACGAACGGGCAGTTTCGCACGCCCCGGCACATCATCGAGATGATTGTAGCTCTTGTAAACCCGATGCCAAGCCAGCGTATTTGTGACCCAGCTTGTGGTACGGCAGGCTTCTTGATTGCTTCCTATAACCACATACTTTGCAACAGCACTTCGAAACCCGCTCGCGCACGTGGAATTTGCGACGGCGACTTGCTGAAACCTGCCCAATGGAAATTTCTTGAAGAACAGGCTTTCACCGGTTATGACAACGACGCCAATATGGTGAAGATTGCAATCCTGAACCTTTACCTTCACCGTCTTGAGAAGGCCAACATTGAATTTCATAACCCCCTGACCACCGGGAAGGGCAGCCCATACCCAGGCATGACTTTTGACGTGATCCTTGCAAATCCCCCATTTGCTGGAAAAATCCAAAAGGAAAGCATTCTCGCAGACATCAACCTTGAAACTAGGGACACGGAGCTTTTGTTCTTGAAATGGTTCATCGATCACTTAAATTCTGGCGGACATGCAGGTGTCATTGTTCCGAACGGCGTCCTCTTTGGCACCAACAAGGCAGACCGTAAAGTGCGTGAGTTACTGCTTACGACATGTGACTTACAGGCCGTCATCAATCTACCTTCCGGTGTGTTCAAGCCATACTCTGGTGTCGGTACAGCAGCGCTGATCTTCGAGAAAGGGATAGCAAAGAACGCTGGAACTAAGAGCGTATGGTTTTATGATCTCACCGCCGACGGCTTCAGTCTCGACGACAAGCGCACACCAAATGACTTTAGCGACATCCCCGATGTACTGGTCAAATGGCCCGGTCGCCACGAAGGCTCCAACAGCTACCGCGTGCCGATTGACAAGATTCGGGACAACGACTGGAGTCTCGCCGCGGGCCGATACAAGCCGATGACTACCGAAGCGGTCAACTACGATGCCCCTGCAAAGATTCTCGGTGATGTGCTCAAACTGGAAAACGAGATTGTCCGCCGCGGGAATGCCTTACTAGAACAGGTCGCGGGAAAGAAATGACAAGCTGGACGACAAGGAAGCTTGGTGAGATCGCTCGAATCCGCAGGGGCGCATCGCCGCGCCCGAAAGGAGACCCTCGATATTTTGGTGGAGACATTCCATGGCTCAAGATTGGGGATGTTCCCCCGGGCAGTCGCTTTGTATCGCAGACTGAGGAAGGTGTCACTCGTGCTGGACGAGACCTCAGCGTTTATGTGGAACCCGGAACACTGCTTCTCAGCAATAGTGCATCAGTTGGTCGCCCAGTTATCACGGAAGTCGGTGCTTGCATCCATGACGGATGGCTCGCGATTGACGGCTATGAGTCGGAACTGCGGCAGGATTTTCTCTATTGGTGTTTAATCTGGTCGCACTCCCAATTTCAGCAACTTGCCCCAACTGGAACTCAAAAGAACCTGAACATAGGGTTGGTTACCGGCTTTGAGGTTGCAGTTCCCTCATTGGAGGACCAAAAACGGATAGTGGAGCTCCTTGACGCAGCGGACGAGTTGCGAAAACTGCGCGCCAACGCGGACCGCCGCACTGAAGCTTTCTTGCCTGCTCTTTTTGACCAAATGTTTGGCGACCCGCTCAAGGAAACTTCTCACTCGCCCAGCGTTCCGCTCGGCGAAATCGTCGACTTCGGAAGCGGAGCAACTCCACCGAAAGAAAATCCGGAGTTCTGGAACGGAATGACGCCTTGGGTTTCGCCGAAGGACATGAAGACCAAAGAAATCACCGACGCAGAGGATCATGTCAGCACGGCAGCGTTCGAGAAGACAAACCTTCAACTCATCCCGAAGGATACCGTGCTCATCGTCGTGCGCGGGATGATTTTAGCGCACACTGTCCCGATTCGCATTTGTCGCGTGCCTGTTGCCATTAACCAAGATATGAAAGCGCTCCTGCCGACCAAGCAGGCCATTGAGCCGGAGTACTTGCGTTGGTCGCTTCAAGCACAGCACGCGCACTTGCTCAATCAAGTTTCAACCGCAGGACACGGGACGAAAAAATTGGACAGCGACAAACTGAGGTCGGTCACAATTCCATTGCCGCCACTCCACCTGCAAAAGCGATTCGCAACGCTAGTGAACGAAATAGGCGGGTTGGAAGCCGAGCAAGCCAGCAGCGGTCACCGCTTGGAAAATTTTTTCCACTCGCTCCTCGACCGCGCGTTTCGAGGTGAGTTGTGATTGGATCAATGATTGACCATTGGAAATATACTTGGCCCGAGGTGTGGACAAATCTGGCTAAGGCCCGCAGATCTCCGTCGGATTTGTTCATCGATTTGTATCGCATCGCTACCGATTCCCTGCAGAACCCACCAGAGTACAAGCAATTCGAGTTGACGATGAACGACCCTCTGCAAGCGCGACAAGCTTTCGAACAGCTTCGTGCGCAAGATTTCGGCGACGAACTGTCGGTTGTTGGATTCTTAGAATCCGCCTTCGTCACGATTCAGGATTTTGAAATACCAAGATTCGCGAAACTCTATAAGTATCTCGTCCGAAGCTTCATTAAGAAATACAACCTGAGATACAGGATTGACGATCCTTTCCGGGTGCGCCTAATCCTCCCTGGTGTATTCGCAAGTTTCTATGAAGACTTGACGCGCGTAAACGGCACCGATCCGCATCTCAAGAATCTGATGAATAATTTCGAGCTGACATTTGGCAGTTACACCCGGACTAAACAAACTCATGAGCTCAATGCATGCCTTACGAACGCTTTCATCTACGCTGAAGGCTTGGCAGGAAAGACCTGGGGAGAAAACGACACTCTGGGCAATCTATGTGACTGCCTTCAGTGCTGGCCCCACACCACCATTCGTGAATCTCTGAAAAAGCTTTACGGGTTCCGCAACAATTACCCAGGCCTGGGCCATGCCGGCAATCCAGAAAGCAAACTGAGGGAACTGGAACCGAGAGACGCAATCGTTGTTTGCCTGCTTCTCTTGTCTTTTGCCGGCTACCTTACGAACGAGGTTCGAATTGAAGATAGTTTTACGCACTAGTTCCTTCAGAGTGCACATCGAAGCGCATTATGTGGTTGCGAAAGGTCTTGTCCAATGATGTCATTCCGGGGAAACCGTCTGAAAGAAATCACTCTCCCGACAGCGACTGTCTGGCTAATTAGCGACGTTGCAGAGGCGAAGGGAAGGCAGCAGCTCTATACGAAGCAAGCGCCTCAGCTCTTGAAAGCCCTCCGGGAGATGGCCCTCATTCAGAGCGTCGAGTCCTCGAACCGAATTGAGGGTGTGACCGTTGCACCCGAAAGATTGGTGCCTCTCGTTGTTGGGAACGCGAAGCCCCGGGACCGCTCTGAGGAAGAAATTCGCGGCTATCGGCGGGCGCTCAGCTTGATTCACGCCGATCCTCTGAAGCTAGAAGTCACTCCTGAGTTTCTAAAACAGCTACACCAAACAACACATGAAGGTGCGGCAGACGAGGGCCAGTGGAAGCAGAAGGAGAACGAGATCATCGAATTCCGAGAGAACGCGCCACCGACGATTCGTTTTCGACCGGTTTCCGTTGCGGACACACCCGCCGCCATTGAAGAGCTGTGTGTCTCATACAGAGCCTCTTTGAACCAGCAAGAAGTTCAGCCTCTTGTGAGCGTCGCGGCGTTGGTCTTTGACTTTCTCTGCATTCATCCGTTTCGCGACGGCAACGGACGAATATCTCGCTTGCTCACGCTTCTCGGCCTCTACCAACACGGATACGAGGTGGGGCGCTTCATCAGTTTGGAGCGATTGGTCGAAGAATCCCGGGAAGATTACTACGAAGCGCTACGCAAAAGCTCCGAGGGCTGGCACGAAGAAAAACACGACCTCATCCCTTGGCTCAATTATTCTCTTGGAGTACTCCGTCGCGCTTATCGCGAGTTCGAACAGCGTGCTGGAGCGGTAAAATCTCCCCGTGGAGCAAAGACGGCCCTGGTCGAAACTGCGATTGATGCTTTCCCAAGGGAATTCACCCTAGCAGACTTGGAACGCGCGTGTCCCGGTGTGAGTCGCGATATGGTTCGTCGCGTTCTGCGTCAACTTCAAAAGAAGGGGCGTGTGGCTTGTTTGGGCCGTGGCCCCGCAGCACTATGGCGGAGAAAGGGTAATACCCTCAAGAAGGGGCAATAAAGAGGGTAACAACTCAGGACTTCGTTCTGTCCGAGGCTAACTACCGCTAATTGCAGGGGTTAGAGCAGAGGGCATCATCAGAGAATTTCGCCACACTTAAGCTCCGTCCGGCTTCACCCCGTCTAATTCCCCTCTCTCCCAAAGACGCCTGAAACACCCATCTGTCCCCTGCTCTGATCGCCCGGCCAAACACCAGCGGATCAGCCTCTGTAGATTTATCAGAGCAAGATCCCTCTCACTAGGTCTGCACCAGAACCGTCGTTTCTCCTTCTTGCCCTTCCTGCGAGAAGACTGCGCCTAGACCGCCCGCTTCTCCTGTCAAGGGCGTCCGCTTCGCTCCCGTGAACGCGAAACCCACACGCCCTTGACAGCGCGGACGGCTAGGCGCCGGGGACCTCTCAGGAAGGGCATTTGTTTCGTATGCGCGGCTCAGGCCGCGCCTCTGCGGAACAAAGCCCAAATTCCTCAAAAGGAGAAATACAGTCATGCAGAAAACCAAGCAACCACTTTTTGACCTCGGCCAACTCGTCGCGACACCGGGCGCGCTGGCCGCTATCGAAAAGACAGGACAGAACGCGATGGAATTCCTGTCGCGCCACCTCACGGGCGATTGGGGAGAACTTCCCAAGGAAGATAAGGATGAGAACCAACTCAGCCTGGAGAAAGGCTTCCGCCTCCTCAGCAGCTACACGACCCTCGCGGGTACGCGCCTATGGGTGATTACCGAGGCTGATCGTCAGCACACCACCCTGCTTTTGCCGGAAGAGTACTGAGAACGGAATCCAGAGGAAAGGAGAAAAACGCGATGACAACCGTACTCGAACCAAAAGCAACAGTGCCTACCATTACGCCAGCCCTGCGCACGATGCAGGACATTCCGCTTGCTCACATTCAGGAGTCCAAAACCAATCCGCGCCGCCAATTTGACGAGGGCAAGCTTGCAGAACTCGCAGCCAACATCCGGCTGCACGGCGTGCTTCAGCCCGTCCTCGTCCGTCCCCTACGGCAGCTTCGCGAGTGGATTGAACGCGAAGTTCATCTGGACCTTACCAATGCTCCGTTTGATACGGACGACGACAACCTGCTGCCCGCCGCAGGAAACTGTATGCGCTGTCTAAAACGCACGGGCACGAATCCGCTTCTCTTTCCCGAGGCCATCGGTCAGAAGAAGTCCATTTGTACCGACCGTACCTGCTATCGCTCCAAAGTCGAAGCCCTCGTGCAGCTTCGCGTGAAACCCTTGGAAGAGTCGGGCGAGAAACCGCTGCGTGTGTCGCAGGTTCCCGCGTGGCAAGCAAATGGTCCCAAGCCAGATGTGCTCTACAGCGGCCAATACCGAACGGCGAAGAAAGCAGAGTGCCCACAGACGAAACCCGCCGTGGTCATTGACGGAACGAGCGCGGGAACCATCCTCCATGTGTGCCGCGACGAGAAATGCCCGGTTCACGCCCAGGCGACGCGGTACCAGCCAACACCGGAAGAACGCGCCGCACGAGCGAAGGAGCTCCTTGCGGAGCGCGTCGAGAAACAGACCCGGCTGCGCATCCTCGACGCCGTTCGCAAGAAACTGCCCGCTACGCTGTCTCGCGCCGACCTCGAAATGGTCGCGCTCGATTACTTCCAGCGTCTCGGCCATGACAACCACCGCCGCATCTGCCGCGTGTATCAGTGGGAAGAGAAGAAAACGAAAACAGCGTGGGGCGCACAGGCCGTAGATTACGAGGGTGTCGCCCGAAAGGCCGTCCGCGAGATGAGCAACTCGCACCTGCAGCATTTTCTCGTGGTCTGCTCGCTGGCCTCGGACCTCTATTATCCGGGCTACGATCCTCGACAGCCCTTGGGCAAGGATTCCAACCTTGCTCAGGCCGCTGCCCACTATAAGGTGGACACCGCCAAACTCGGAAGTGAGGTGAAAGCCGAACTCTCGAAGAAGAACGACAAACGGCAGGCCAGCCGAATGAAGGTCACAAAAACGAAAAAAACGACGTAATAATGCAACGGCGGGCTGTACTCATGGTGCAGCCCGCACCGCTTCACGCGGAGGCCTCGGCTTGGCGCGTCCGTCCCGTCGTCATTTTCTGAGCCATGGCCATCAGAAGTTTCCTGTCGGCCTCGGACGCCTTGCTCAAACATCTCGTCAACTGGTGAAGGTATGACGCCTGTCTCCCTTTGCTGCCCCACACGATGTCGTCCGAGGTTTTCCGCTTCAGAAGATTAGGCAGCTTGGGTGGTTCTTCGCCGTCATAAAACAACTGATACAAGGGAACTTCGAGAGCACGCGCCAGTTTTTCGAGGGTTTCAATTGCCGGCACCGTGTGGCCGTTCTCGACGCGCGAAATATAACACCGTAGCAAACCGGTCCTCTTCTCGATGTCTCCCTGAGAGAGTTTCTTCTCCTCCCGCAATTCCCGCAAACGGTCGCTGATAATCATGCCGCAATAGCCCTCCTTGGAACGGTCTTACGATTCTCTTCCTACTAGCGTATGGTACACGCCAATTCTCGGGCCGACAATTCCAGCCTGAACTCTCTCTCGTGCGCTAAGCACGGCCCCCTGCGTAAGGAAGTCGAGAATACGAAGTGACCACCTGGTTGGAATCTAGACGGTCAATAACAGGGTGTTTTGCTGTTTTGAAGGCCCTTAGCTCTTGAGTAGCAGTTCGCGACGTTCAGTGTACGGCGCAGGTCCTGCACCGGTCAGAAGATACTGCAGTTGGCCTTTGGCCGTGTTAGCATTCCGCGCATAAGTAGATGGGGTTACTAGGATTTTCCGAGAGTCCTGTAAGGAGACCGTCTTACCGTGCCTTATGACACCGATGAACGTCTGAAGAGTTATTTGGACACGAACCAGATGCATCGCGAGCAGATGTGCCTTGCGGTTGTCGCAATTGACCAGCGTTTCTCAGACGTGCGGCACCGCCATCCGCGGGGCGGCCCGGACGGTGCACGCGATATCGAGGCCATGTTCAATGGCGTACAGCGAGTCTTCGGCGCCGTGGGATTCGTCAACCAGGCCGCGGATTCGGAAGAGCACAAGAAAAGGGCGATGAAAAAGTTCTCTGAAGACTTGAGGGAAGCGTTGAAGCAGGAACCGCGGCCCGAGGTGTTCGTCTTCTTGACCAATGTCAATCTGACCATCGGCGAAAAGGAAGGCCTTGTGCAGGAGGCGAAAGAGAAGGGACTCGCACACGCGGAAGTGTTCGATCGGGAGCGCATCAGGATCGCGCTCGACAGTGCGGATGGGTTCAGTATTCGTTTTCAGTACCTCGACATCCCTCTGTCAGAGGCCGAGCAGGCAACATTTTTCGCCCGTTGGGGCGATGACATCCAAGGTGTAATCGCCGATGGCTTCGGAGAGGTTCGAAGAGTTCTGAACCGCATTCTTTTTCTACAAGAAGCAGAACTTCCCCTGGCGGGTCTCACCGTTGTCTTCCAACTGGATAAGGAATATGACGGCGATCAAATTGGGCATTTTCGCGCCTTTGCCTTTGTTCATCTCAAAGCGCCTAGCCAGGGACTAATCAGTTTTGTATTCGGATCCACGGACAATAGTGCGCGCCTCAACGCAACGAACGTCGAGGGGCTTCGCATTGGGAAATCTGGAATCACCCATAGCATGTGCGGAGGGCAATGGGAGATGAGAGTTTCAGAGAACGAACCGCAAGTGGGGGAGCCGGACACTGGCGGAGGGGGAGAAACGGAATATGCCTATCAACGAACGGCCACATTCACCTCTGTTGGCCGAAATTCCGTGAAAAGCATCGGAATCCAATTCTCTCAAGATACTTTCATACGATTGATACCACTATCGAGGTTATTGGATTTGGATGAGTCCATGTTCCTTTTCTACCTGAATCGAAGTCTCGCCGAGAAGGTCAGTAGTGTTCAGATTTATGCCAACGAGTATAAGTTGAAGGAGATTCGCCGGGATGGATTCCGGATCGAAAATGAGTTTCGAGGGAAAAGAGGAGTATCTCTCGTTTTCACTAGTGAAGAATTGGCCGATGCTTGGGTGACGCTCGGGCCACTCAATGAGTCATTTTTCCACATTCGATTCTCGGACCAAACGCCGAAACGTTCTCTCTCCGCAGAGGAAGTGACCGGACCTAGCCAATAATACTCGGCCTGCCTCAAACGCTGCCCTGTCCTTTATATAAGAACACTCTCAAGTTTTGAATATCGTGGTACCAGTGCCGGATTACTCGCAGCTGCCCATCTAGAATGTAATAGTTTGCGGGGCCACGTTCTTGAACTAGTGGTTCCGGCATGAGCGTCGACCACGGAGCGCGAATTTCGGAAGAACACGGGAACGAGCCAGCCTCGATCTCTTGCCGATAACTCGGCAGGAAGTCGACAAATCGCTGATCCTTTGGTATCGGATACAAGCGAAAGTCGGTGTGGGCGCTAAAGCAACGATCGAGTCGGACCTCCTTGGCGTACCAATGGTTATCTTGATACGCCGTCTGTCGGTACCGAGATGCAATCCATTCGGCTATCAGCGTTGAAAAGGGCCGTTGGGACTCCACCGCCCGCTGCGCGAGTTCGGCAAAGATACGGTCCGCTTTGTCCTTTTCGTGGGTGGCCACAAAATGCCGGTGAAACTGTTCAAGGGGAAGCCGGGTTTCTAGGCTTGGACTCATTCCGGCTCAATCGTCCCAGTCGCAGAGAGCGCCGCGTCAACTTTCCGGTGCATTCTGTCGGCGATTACGATGCTCTCCCGATCTTCGTGACTGCGCCGAGGTGCGGCCATCGCGCTGCTCCCTTCGGAACGAGCTTAGGACTAAGGAGTTCGCTACGCAAGCGTACTACGCACTCATTCGGAACATGCTGGTTGGGCCGGATGGATGCGATAACCGTCGCCAGAGAACTTGGCATGGGAAATACTTCTCTCTCTCGGCCCAAAATCACCTGCTCATCCGCATACATGCCGGGAGGTCTTCTCGCTCCGAGCTTGGGTTTCCCTCCGGCTCTTCTTCCATTGGGACGAGGGCAAAGACTATTGTGCCAGCAAGGAAGTAGCAGTCGATTTGGCGACCATTCTAGGGCGCCTCGTGGTTCTCGCCAACATAGAAGTATCTGCCGGGAATTGTTGCCACCACTTGCAGTGAACCGCCGTCAGTCTGGTTCGTCAGAAAAACCTTACGCCGCGGTTGCAGATCCATTTTTTGGGAACCACTGTCGTTGACAACCGTTTCAAGCTGAGCCCTGTCAGGACCCATCACGAACCTCTCGGAATTAGCCGCGATGTTTTTGTTTATCGCAGCGACCTTTTCCTTATCTATTTTCCGGTACCGAATTGTCTCCCCGGTGTCGCTGATCCGGAGACAACACAGTCGGCTGAGTGGGAAATATTTGACCGCTCCAGGAATGCCGACGCCGATGTCTTTCCCGCCGTATGGTGGAACGATCACCAACGGGTCGTCACACAAAATAAAACCTGTGTCAGCAGGAGCCAGTAAAATATCCCAGGACATTCCCATAAATACCTTGCTTAAGAAATCGGCGTTACGAAACAGGTGCTCCAAAAATGGACGCTCACTCACCACGACTTCAAGGTGATTTCCCTTTATCGCTTCGACCATGGATTCTGCGGACACGTTAAGTGTTTCGCCGGTTGCTTCTGAATATTGGTTGATTAGTTCCTCCATTCGCTCGACGCTCACAGCAGAAAGCCGCATGAATTCCTCGGCCACTTTCCGGTAGACGTCAGAAATGTGTTTGCTAGTCGATGGAAGTCTCGATGCCTGGAGTGCAACGAAGTAAGCAACGTTTGCCATGGTGGTCAAATTTGGCGGCATTTTTCCGGTTATGAGTTCACGCAGAGCAGCTGCACACATTCCGTCAGCGATCGCGAGCGCCTGGGACTCAAGCCGCTGATCCTTGGGGGCTTGAGAAGGAACGATCGCGTACAGGTCTTTTTGAGAGCAGACCACTTTGGGGGCAAGTTCCTGAGATGCAGTGCGCTGGCGGTCGTAAACCCAGAATAGGCCATTCGCGTTGGTGAAATTCTTTTGATAGAAGACGGGAACGTAATGGTGTTTGCGCGCGTCGCCCACAAATGCTACCTGTACTGGCAAAGTGTAGTAATTTTTGCTTCTCCGGTACTTTCCCGTGAAGCTATCACTATGAGTAAAGTCATTGAAACACTTCCGGGAAAAAGCGGAAATATGATTAGAACTGCCTATTGAGCCGAATCTCGTGGGTTCGATCTCTGGCGTACCTACCAAGACATCCTTCAGAAAAGAAGAAGTATCAAGGTTCGTTTATCCGGCATGCTCCATATGACCTCCTGGTGCGGCACTAGGTCTCGGATTTTCGAAGTCGGCCGAAACAAGCACTTCTCGCATTCTGAATCCCTAGTTGGAACCAAAGAGTTCCCTGACACCAAGTGGACTTTTAGAACGCAAAAAAGCGGAAACTCCTCAGGCTTCCGCTTTTCTTAAGAGGCCGCGATGTTACACCCCCGCAGGAGCTAGCGCGGGCGCACCTTTTGCCTTCGCTTCCTTCTTGATGTCCTCGAATTGGTTAATACGAATGTCTCCATCGGGAAAGACGGCTCGGATTTCCAGCTCTCCGCCCATTGCGCGGATAATTCCACGCAGCGTGCTCAAGTACATGTCCGTCCGTTTTTCCATTTTTGCGATGGCTGGTTGCCCCACATGAAATAGAGACGCAAGCTGTTCTTGAGTCAGCCTTCGCGCCTCGCGCAATTCATCCAGAGTCATATGAGCTATGATTGCCTGCGTCTTGGTTCTAGCTTCCTCAAGTTGGCGCGGGGACATTTTGTGTTTGATCTCTGCAAATTTTTTGGCCATTAGATCTTCCCCTCTTTCTTTAGCTGAATAATGTGCTCGTCGTAAAGACTGTCAGCAACTGGAACAAACTCATCGTACCAATGATCGTTACCGGTCTTGTCTCCACCAATCAGCAAAATCGCCGTACGCCTAGGGTCAAACGCGAACAATACCCGATAGGGTCTGCCGGCATGTTGAATAATCAACTCCTTCATATTCGCATGCCGGGAGGTCACAATCGGGCCAACACGAGGTCTGCGGAGGCCCGGCCCTTTTTCTGCTAGTACGTCGACCACAGCTTTGACATCCAATTGCTCCTCGGCGCTAAGCCCGTCCCACCAGCCAAAAAAGCCGTCAGTGTACTCAACCTCCCATGCCATGGATGGAATATGCCATGGATGGCATTATTTGTCAAGCATGGCTATACAATCGATTTAAGGCCATTGCCAACAATGGGTTATAGAATCTCGCTATGAGCTCGACATGTCTTATCCAGCTCATGCACGGTCTGGTGGGAATCTAGGCGGTCAACACTTCCGGCCACTCCTGGGTCGTCAAAACACGCTGGGACCGTGGGTTCGATTCCCATCGCCCCATACTCTTGTTGATGCAGTTGGTTTTACTGGTTTCATGAATAACGTCCGAAAAGTGAACGCCAGGCCCCAAGTACAAGCTTTTGCTCGTGGCATAATCCGCGCTAAGGGGAGCCTCCAATATGTTAGACGCCGAAAGCGAACAGATCCGCGAAGTATACGCCCATTTCGGACTCGCGATGTACCAAGCCCAGAACTTGGAACGGGCGCTGGCAATTCTGCTTGCAGTTTTCGGTGACTCAAAACCAATGACTGCCTGGGACTATGACGCGCGTCTAGCAGAGAATTTTAAGTCTACCTTTGGGCCGCTTGTTGGAAAATTCGCGACGCTGTCTGACCCCGCTTGCACTGCACTGCTCAAACCTCTGGAGAAAGCGGTCGACGACAGGAATGAACTTGCGCACCACTATTTTTGGGACAGGGCGACACAGTTCTTTTCAAGCGACGGGCGGGCCCACATGATCGAAGAATTGCTGATCTTGGGGAATAGGTTCGAGTTTCTGGACGGGAGATCAATGGAACTGGCACGCCGAATTGCACAACAGCGCGGTCTGACGAAAGAGGCGTTGGAGACTGAAACCGAATCTGAGATAAAACGACTTTTGTCTGGCACCAGCGAACCGTATAAGCCAGAGCGGGTGCCGAATCCGGTCGAGATCGTGTCAGCTTGTGAATGGCGGGCGGAAAGCACCGTTAAGTGCGCCCTTGTTCTAGTCTCAAACGACGCGAAGTACCTCTTACTTGGAGAGAGAGGCTTGTGTTATGGACCTCAAAATATCCCGGTCGAGGAACTGGTTGTAAAGAAAAACTTCGCAAGGGCCTTGCCGGCGGTAGTAAACCCGAGGCCGAAGAAGTGTGTGCCGTGGGATTACGCAATCACGCTAGCAAACGGCTACACTCTGTGGTCGCGGCCCGACACGGTTAAGGGGAAGCCCATCTGTCGTTTCGGACTGCGAAAAGGTTAGGCGGCAACTGGAGTGGCCTGCATTTCAGGGAGCCAGGTCGGCGTCTTTACTGCAGGCGAAGAATTGTTGGTATAAAGCCCGGGGGCCGTCGTTCGTACGGCATGGTAATCACCCTCGGCTGATTGTCAGCAAACCCGGACGCCTCGAAACGCCCGCTAGGGTTGTCGATCTCCTCCTTGACCCTGTTCCATTCTGCCTTGAAGATTCTTTGCCCAATGGCGGTAACTTTTTCCTGCGCAGCAAACAGATGTCCCGTGCCGTCCAGCCCCTTATCCAGTGCAGCCATCATTATTCGGATTGTCTCCACCAGTTCTTTATGGTCGGCTTCCGTTGGATTTATCAAGAGCTGTATCTCATGCTCAAGCAGCGTGAGGCGTTTTCGCTCTTCGTCTTTCCACTCGTCTGGCGGGTGCAGCGGTCTCCTCCAGTCCCGGTTGTAACAGTGAACTACGCCGCTTGTCAGTTCTGCCACCTTGTCTCTTAGGTTGTTTATCCAGGCTTGGCGCATTGGCGCGACGATCTGCTTGCTGGCGATTCGGCGGGACAGTTCAAGCTGTTTCGCACTCAGTCCGGCTTGCTTCTGACCGAGACGAAGAGTGATGAGTGGCCCGACAAACACGGCAAGCAGCGCAACGATGAGGGACAGTATGGGGATTGTCTCGCTGAAAGGTGGGGGGTGGTGCATACACAGTTCTCTCCTGACGCGAACATTACTGCCTGAAGCGCTTGACCGTGTGGGGTCCTGCGGTTGCTTCCATTCGCCTGGCGTGATCGTCGCACAGGTAGCTCTGTATGATCTTCGACGGCTGGCCCTTGGTCCCACGTGTTCTCTGCGCCAGTACCGCAACGGCTGGCCGATTGCATCGTCTGTTGCTCTCGATCACTTGGCACTTCTCGTCCGGCGAAATTGGCAGGCTTTCATCTTGGTTCCGAAGCACCTCTTCGATAGCCTTCTCCAGAATCGCAGTGTCGAACTGGTAGAAGTGGTTCTCAATCCTTACAGAGATCGGTTTCTCGCCCGCGTTTTTCCACTTGTCGTAAAGCCAGCACACAAACAAGGGAATGCCAACGTTTTGTCCTATGAACAGCCCGATTTCGATGAGTCCGTGACCGACTCCCTTCCGTAGCGGCATCGCCTTCAAGACAATGGTCACTTCGCCTGGCGTCTGCTTCTCCAGACCCTCCGCCAACATTCCGGCTTCGAACAGGCTGAAAGTCAGTTCGTTAAGATCAGGAGTCCGTCCCTCGAGGCCGATGATGATTTCTGGCATTTGCTGCATACTCTTTGTCCATCCCGATTTTCTCAGGCGGCTTTGCCGGAAGCAACTAACGATCTCACCAATCTCCCCTGGCTCTTGCCTAATTTCAGTTAGGTCAGACCTGAAGACAATGAAGATGATTGTGGTGGCCGGACATCGAACAACCGTACTATCTGTTCGACGGATTTCGACTGCCTAGTGCGGCACCAGGCGCTCGTTTTGGCTCTGCGTCATACCACAATCTCTGCCCCGTAAAGACTCGCACCTCGCCCACACCGCTGCACGCTACAAAAGCGACACCGCGGGACTTTCTGCAACGGTCCGAGAGGAACTCTTGAAACCGGTAAAGAAACCATTCCTCAAGACAACAAAAACGAAGTCGAACTAAAAGAGAAACCACCAATCCATGCGGGGCCGCGTCAGTCGCGCGGCCCCGCGTTTTTTCGTGGACGAGTCACACGCTTTACCCGGCGTAGGATAGGCCGCAGTTCGCCCTCGCTGTAAAGCCCGCTTGTGCAGCTCCGCTCGGTAAGCCCCAACCGTGCTCGCTTCCGCGCCCCTCCGGGCTTCGCTGAAATACGCTCCGGGGCTTGACAGCCGCGACCCACGGCCAGGGTCCGCCTCCAGTAAAGCATGTTGTTTTTTATGCCCTAAAAGGGCCTGAAAGCAATACACAACTGGAGCGAACACAATGCCAAGAGTCTACGAAATCATCACTGAGAGAATTATCAAGCAGCTTGAGTCCGGCGTGGCTCCCTGGCGCAAGCCCTGGACCTGTCAGACTCCCGCTAACCTAATCACGCAGAAGGAGTATCGCGGCCTTAATGTCTTTACTCTCGCCTCGCAGGGGTTCCCTTCACGATTCTGGCTTACGTTCAATCAGGCAGCGAAGCTGGGCGGGAAAATTCGCAAGGGCGAAAAGTCTTCCCCCGTCATCTTCTGGAACGTCGGCGACGAGCAAGAGACGACCACGCCAGACGGCAGGAAAGAGACTTCCCGTCCTTTTCTGCTCCGTTATTACAGTGTGTTCAATTTCTCGCAGACGGAAGGGATAGACATTCCCGCATCCCTTCTGGAGGAGACCCGTACCAACGACCCGATCGAGACGTGCGAACAGATTGTGACGAGCATGCCGAATCCACCAGCGTTCCAGCAATCCGACAAAGCGTGGTACACCCCAAGCAATGACGTGGTCGGTATGCCAGCACGCGGCCTATTCCATTCATCGGAAGAATTTTACGCCACCGAATTTCACGAATTGGGTCATAGCACAGGACACCCAAAGCGCTTGCACCGGGACAACTTCGATAATCCGGCTCATTTTGGTTCTGAATCCTACTCGAAGGAGGAACTGATCGCGGAGATGACCGCCGCTATGCTGTGCGGCATCGCAGGAATCGAGCAGAAGACTCTTGAAAACTCGGCCGCCTATCTCAAGACGTGGATTGCACGGCTCAAATCCGATTCTCGGTTGCTTGTTTCCGCCGCGTCCCAGGCACAGAAGGCCGCCGACCTTATCCAAGGCAAAACCGCCGCACCTCACGAAGCTGAGCCGGACGCCGCCTAGGCAAGGCGTCATGTCGGAGCGCATTCCTTGCGGGTCCTCTCGGCAAATCGCCTAGTCTTTTGGTATTCTCGCGGCGGGAGGGTAAACCTGTGACGACTCCTGAAGCTAAACTCGAATACCGAATTGAGCGCGACGGCGACAAGTTTGTCGCTATCGACTCGGATCAAGAGACCGTAGGCGTCTACGACACCGAGGAACAAGCCCAAGCGGACATTGCCCGTGAGAAGCGAGAGGACGCAATTTGGGAACGAACCAAGGAATTGATGCGAAACACTGTCGTTACGATTATGACCGAATTTTCCGTGGACCTAGAGACGGCACTGTTCTGGGTCAATTCCGCATCGGGAATGACTGCGCTAGCCATGGACGAGGAGCCTAAGCATTGAAAAGAAGGTTTACAGGACGAGGTCTGTCTCACTTCTATGACTTGCCATGTCCCCCTCGGGGTAATTCCGACAGTGGGGACAATCCACCCCCGACAATCCTCATCGCCACTCCAGTGACTCGGCCGATTATTTCCGCCTCATTAAGATGGGAGAACCTGCGAATCCGCTGCGGTGAGGTGATGTGGGGCACCAGAATGAGTTGTCCATCTTTCAATTCGCACCAACCGCAGGCATAACCATCCCTGAGTTCGATGAAATAGATCGGCCGCTCCAACTCTTGCCGCCATATGCCTGTCTTGATCTTTGTCTCTGTAGGGTCGATCTGCAGGAACGACCCAGGCAGGATTACCGGGTAGAGAGAGTAGTCGCGCAAGCCCAGGTAGCCGTAGAGCGACCTCCGCAGGTCGAGTTGCCGAATCAGCGTTATCGGCACCTCTCCCCATACTTGCACCAGTCTCGTTAGAAGTTGCGTCCCCTCGGCATGGAATTCCTGACGCACTCGTACCGGAAAAGGAATTGTGCCCTCGTCCGTATCCGCCGAGTCGCCCACAAGGTGGGTTGCCGGCCATTTGAACATCGCCTGGTCCTTGGCTGCGTCCGAGAGGTTGACCCCGAAGATTGCCAAGAGCTCCTCGCAGCGACGATGGTAAATGACACTTAGCGAGTAAAATTTATGAATTCCGGGAACATACTTGCCATTTTCGATCATCCGCAACCAGGAGTGGGAGATTAGGTAATCCGGATTGCCCTTCACTTGGGCCAGTTTCTGGCCTCGCCGTTCCACTTCGCGCTGCGACAAACGCAGACTCTCTCGGAGCTTTTTGAGACGTTCTCCAGGGCGCGAACTAGGACTCCGTGACCCCATCTCGCGGCAATAGTAACGAGGACATCGTTAACTGTCCAGCCAAATGATGCCTGCAACATGCCCGGTGTCCACTTTGTTATTTACTTGGAGCCCGGCAACAAATACGGTCAGCAATCACTTTTTTCACACATTGGTCCCGATTTTCCCTATGCACGTCTGGTTTTTTGCTGAGAGGCCGGTCCTGTCCCCATGCGACACCAGACGCACCCCGAATTTGGGAAAACGAAACTATCAAAAACACCCTATACGACCGTGCTCGGAAAAACGGCGCTCCATCCCGGCCTCAAACCGGCAGAGAAACTTCGTGAGATTCTGCGCAGGAGAAACATGAGTCTATTGCAAGTCTCCAAGGAATCTCGGAGATTGTTCCCAGGACAATCGCTCTATCACATTCCTCACAACCTCTACTTTGATTTGCGCGATGAGGGATTCACGCCCAACATTTATCAGCTCATCGCACTCAGTTGCGTCTCCGGCTACAGCCTCATCCAGTGGCTGTCTGTGTTCGGCCTCCATTTGGACGACATTCCGCGCTTACAGATGCGCCTGTCATTCCCGCAGACAATGCTCTTCGACTCAGCCCTCTACGATAGCCACGCGCTTGTTCAATGGTTCGAGGGGAAAGGCGATCCGCCTTTGCGAATAACTCCGCTCATTCAGATCCTCACCCAAAACGTCACGGAACGAGTCGCCGCACTTCAGCGAATCAACAGGGTGTCCTTCATCTACGCGAAGGTCGGGACCGAGGATGACTTCTGCTTCCCCGAACTGCTTCCGGGCAGCATTGTCCGAGCCGACCCTCGTGCTACCGAAGTGAGGCTAGCGGCAGCGGGCGGCAAGGTCTCCCATGATCTCTTCCTCGTAGAACACGCTCGGGGTCTGAATTGCTGCCGCCTGCAACAAGTTGCGCCACGCAGGGTCGCGCTCGTGTCTACAAAACTAACCGCGCCGCGAATGGAACTTCAGATCGGAACCGAACTCAAAATCCTGGGGGCAATAGATATGGAAATCCGGAGCCTCAAAAAAAGGAGCCTTGCCTCGGGTTTCCGAACGCTCCCAACTCCGAAAAGCCGGGAACTCCTCCAACCCGATGCTCCCGGCACTGACTTCCGTCACTTGCTCCGCAAAGGCAGGCAGTGCGCCGGCTTGTCCTTCCGGCAGGCATCGGCCATGAGTCGCAGGATAGCGCAGGAACTCGGCGATCAACGTTATTTCACAGCTATCGGCTCCCTCTCCGATTACGAATCCGCCGAAGCACCCCCACGTCACATCCATAAGGTCGTGACCCTTTGCACGCTCTACTCCATCGGGTTTTGGCACTTCCTGGAAGCATCGGGGCTCGCCATGGACAAACTCGGGCAGAAAGCGATCCCAGAAGCCTTAACAGAAACCGCACATCGGGCTGCTAGTTCACGCCGTAAACATCGAGAGGCACAAGGAACGAAAGGAGGTTCCTTCATCAATCTTCTCGTGGACCGCTTCGAAGAGATCCCGTTGTTTCTCCGTAACGCACTTCCGGAACTCTGCGGCATGTCGCGCCTTGCACTGCGCGATGTGTTCTGGGCCGGAGAAATGGGGCAGGACTTTCATGCCCCACTGCGAGGTGCAGCATTCTTAGTTGTCAACCAACGCATGAAAACAGCCGTCGTTTCGGAAACGGAACCGGAGTGGAAGCAGCCCGTATATCTCCTTGCCCGACGCGACGGATCGTATTTTTGCGCGCGGTTCGCTCTGGCGGACAACATAACCGTACTCCACCCGCTCTCTGCAAGGCCCTCAAGTCCTAAACTTCATGAGAGTCGAGGCGACGCAGAGATAGTCGGCCAAGTTGTGACCGTCTTGAGACGGATTGCAGCCAGAAGTTGACCCTATAGCGAACAGCGCGGCTTTTATCCGATAACCCATTGTTCCCTTGTTTTCATCGCTTTTCGTCCTCCCATGTCGGAATCTCGAACACTTTGGCTTTATTCTGGCCCTCGACCTGGCAACGCGCTTAGGTTATTCCATCGGGCTGAATCGCAGCCGGCCGTTCGGAATTCATACGGAACATGCTTCCTTCGGAATTGCTGTGGCTGTACCAGAGAATCCGGCCTCTTCTTGCCTGGCATTTGGCCAGTTTTTTGTGCCTTACGGCGGCGAGCGTGCTCGCACTGGTCAATCCGCTGGTACTCATGTGGGTAATCGACCGCGTCCTGCCAAATCGCAACATTGCCTTGCTGATCTGTACAGTTACTGCGATTTTCTTAAGTTCAGAGCTGCGGCCCATCCTGTCGAGCCTTGGCGGGTATTTGACACTTTTGGCTTCGCAAAGAACCGTGGTTTCTATTCGGAAGGAAATCCTTGAGAGATTAGATTCCCTTTCCGCCGAATACCACGAGAACACTCCCGTGGGAGCGAGACTCTATGCACTTCGGGAGCCGATCGAGGAGGTTGCGTATTTCGGATCAGACCTGGCTCCTGCCATCTTGCGCACGGCGCTTGTGACCGCATTCACTCTCTCCGCAATGCTGATCTTGAACCCTCGATTGACTGCGCTGGTTCTTCCCGCAATTCCGGCGTTTGTTCTCGCTCGTCACCATTTTCGCGGCCTGCTCGCGGAACGGTCCGACAAAGTGCACGCCACGAGAGCGGAACTGAGCGCTTTCCTTGAAGAGCACATGTCCTCGGTTCTACAGATACAACAACTTCAACAGGAAAAGAGGCAGGAAAGGCGAGCGTTTCATTTCTTTGCAGATGTGGCCCGCTCCCAAGTAAAGCTGGCCGCCGGCGGCATCCAATTCACGAGTTGGACAAATCTTCCGATAGCGGCCGCAGCAGCGGTCATCATAGGTTTCGGTGCTTGGTCAGCTCTGCGCGGCGCCATGACTGTCGGCGGCCTCGTCGCATTCTACAGCTATGTTTTCCAACTCTTTGACCCGCTCAGTGGCGCCCTCGAAACGTACGCACGAGCGCAGCGAACCTTTTCCAGCATCCGCCGTCTCCAAGCAATTCTGGCCTTGCGCCCAACTGTGAGGGATCAAAACTGCGGCCCCGCGATGCCGCACTCTACGGTGTGTCATATTCGTTTTACCGGTGTGTGTTTCGGATACAAGCGGAAGAGAGACTTTCTGACGATTCCCATTCTCTCCATCGAGAGTGGAGCGCATGTCGCCATCGTTGGTGAAAATGGCGCAGGCAAAAGCACGTTTGCGAAACTCGCTGCGCGGCTCTACGACCCGGACCGTGGGTCCATAACCATCGGGGAATCCCAAGTCAGAAATATACCGCTGAAGCAGTTTCGGTCACTGGTCTGCTACGTACCCGCCATTCCGGTTCTTTTCGACGAAACTCTAGCAGACAATCTTCGACTGGGGAATCCACTCGTCGGAACTCGGCAACTGGAAGCAATCATCGATCTTCTTGACCTCCGCTCTTTTGTCGCATCGCTCCCACACGGATTGTCGGAGCCTCTGGGCCCTGCCGGGTGTCAACTGTCCGGTGGCCAGCGGCAAAGACTAGCCCTGGCTCGTGCCTTGTTGCGAAGGCCCCGCATATTGATTCTTGACGAAGCGACTTCCGCGCTGGACCCTCCAGCGGAGCTTTTACTCCTCCACAGGATTCCCGAATTTCTGCCGGGAGTCACAATCATCTTCATCTCGCATCGCCTCGGAAATGTTGCATGGATGGACCGCGTACTTGTTTTCCACCACGGCAGAATTGTCGAAGACGGGCACCACCATGAACTGGAACTCTCTGGGAGCTTCTATGCGAAGTTGCATCGTGCTTCGGAGGCGAGCCGCTTTGACAACCTGCCCTAAAAAAGATTCCTCCACAGGCAAATACAAGCTCTTCACTAAAATTCGCCAAAACATGACCCGAATCTGAACGGGTGCAGCCTGCGGACTCTCGCGTTTCGCGGCCCTAACTGCCCTATTCAGAGTAAATTGCGAATTCCATTTCCTGATTCACGAACAAATGAACGCGGTTGTGGATGTCAGCCTACTTTCATGGCAGTGTCCACTGCATATTCTCATCCGTTCTTGGAATCAGCAGGGAAGGGGAAAACCGGTGCTGAAGATAGCCGAAGGAGTGCGGAGCACTCACGACCGCGACGGTGCAGTCATTCTCGACATCCATCACGGCCAAATGTTCACCCTCAATCTCGTGGGCTCCAAAATCCTTGAAATGCTGGAGCGTGGTTGCCCGGAAACCCAGATGGTCGAGGAAATCAGCCGCAAATTCCGCATTCGTCCCGACATTGTCGAACGCGACGTTCGTGAATTCCTGGAGTGCCTTGAAAAGCACCGGCTTGTCGAGTCTCGCGCACCAAACAGCGGCGCATAAACCCGCACGAGAGGGTAATTTGAACACACAACAACAAGACGACCGGGACACGTACCGCCTCATCATCACTCGCCGCGGTGGGTCTGAACTCTTGTGTCTGCCGGATGGTCCGTACCACTCATTGCCTTCCGTTGATATCCCACGGTGGCAAAGAATCGCGGAGCCAATCAGAAACGCAGTGAAAACGCATCTAAACCTCGATGCCTATTCTCTTTTTACGTGCCCCTGCGAGACACCAACAAGCGAGACGCCTCGCACCCTTTTGCAGGCAATGGAATGCGTCCGTCCGGACGGCCCCGTCTCCCCAACAGCCTTGTGGGTCCCCATCTCCTCGCTGATGATTGATTCCTTTCGGGATGCGCAGGATTTCCGTAGGATTTGCAACGCCCTCCGGACCCTCTCCCACGACACTGAAACTGGCAATGAAGGTCCATTTGCCAAACCAGGATGGCTGCGCGAGCTCTGCAATTGGATTGCGCAGCAGATTGAACCCCTGAAGTTCAGACTCACGGGCAATTTCCGGCAACTGAATGCGAGCTCTTCGTTCAGTTTGATCCGTTTCGAAACGACGGACGCTGCTTTCTGGTTCAAGGCTGTAGGCGCGCCAAACCTTCACGAATACGCAATTTCGCAGGCCTTGGCACGGTCGTTGCCCAATTATGTTCCAAGCATCCTCGCAACAAAACCCGAATGGCATGGGTGGCTCATGGCCGATGGCGGTGGCGTAACTCTCAACGATGTCCAAGATCCCGTCGCCTGGCAAACTGCCCTAACCACGTTCGCTAATCTGCAAATCGAATCCATTGGACTAGAAGACGAGCTCTTGGAGGCCGGGTGCCGGGACTTGCGCTTGGCGGCATTACTCGAATTGGTTGACCCCTTCCTTGATAGCATGGCCGAGCTAATGAGGCAGCAATTGAAGGTGCCGCCGCCAATTCTCTCCCAACAGCAACTATCGGACATGAGTGCAGTATTGAAGGACGCTCTTCAGCGCCTGGGGGCGCTGAGAATCCCCGGTACGTTGGGCCACAGCGATTTCAATCCCGGCAATATCATTGTCGGCCCCGAGCGCTGCACTTTCCTTGACTGGGCCGAAGCCTACGTCGGCCATCCATTCCTGACCTTTGAATATTTTCTTGCGCATCTGCGGAAAGACTATCCGCAACTTGCGACCCTCGAGAGTGGGTTGAGAGGCTCCTACTCTCGCATTTGGAGCTCCGTCGCATCACCTGAGCAGATTGCGCAAGCCTATTCGTTCTCACCCCTTATCGCGGTCTTTGCTTACGCGGCGTCAGGCAATGTCTGGCGAGATCCCGAACGCCTGAAGGTCCCCGGCTTCCAAGGCTATCTGCGAAGCCTGACCCGGCGGATGAAACAGGAAGCGGATTCCATGCAGGGCCGGAGGGTTGAATGTCTCAACTGATGACATCCGTCCCCCGCTCAACTTTTGAACCGGTGACGGAGATTTTCCACGGCGTCTCCGTCACGGACCCGTATCGCTGGCTCGAAGACCAGGATTCTCCGCGCACGCGCACTTGGATCGAGGAGCAAACGCGCTATGCCCGGTCCTATCTGGACAACATCCCGGGACGCGAGCGCATTCGGGAGCGCATTCGAGAATTCCTCGCCGTCGAGACCTATGACTCCGTGCAAATCGCCGGTGGCCGCTATTTCTTCAGGAAGCGCCTGCCGGACCAAGAGCAGCCTTGCATCTACATGCGCGAAGGCGCAGACGGCGAGGATCGTCTTCTGATTGATCCCTCGGAAAGGGGAACTGGCAAGTACACGGCAGTGAAACCACTTCGGGTTTCCTCCTACGGTCGGTTGCTCCTGTACGAGGTGAAAGAAGGGGGAGAGAGAATGGGGACTTTTGAGCTGCTGGAAATCGAAACTCGGAAGCGCCTCCCCGATCTCCTCCCCCGTGGGTACTTGCGCGGATTCGCCTTCGCCCCGGACGGCCAGAGTTTCTACTACGTCCACGAAGCCATGGAAGCGAAGCGGCCCTTCTACCGCGCCGCCTACCACCACGTTTTGGGAACGCCCGCCGGCGAAGACCGGGAGGTTTTCTTCTCCGGCGAGGGCGAGAAGATCCGGCTAAGCCTTACGTCTGACAAGAAGCGCCTCGCCTTCTTCGTCAGCCGGTTCCTCGAAAAGACACTCACAGACATGTACCTGCAACCATTCGACGCCGCAATGTCACCAGAACTCATATTCAGCAAGATTGACTATCTGCTTGGGCTGCGCTTCTTGGGCGACAGAATTCTGGCAATCACTGATCGCGAGGCGCCGAACAGGAAGATCGTCGAAATCCGTCTTCGGCAGAATGGGGAACACGATTGGATCGATGTCGTTCCCGAGAGCGACACGCCTATAAGCAATTGGCTTGTTGCTAGAGACACCATCTACGTCTCCTACGTGGAAGAAATGATTCATCGCATCTTCGTCTTCGACCTCTCCGGGAAAAAGCTGGGCGAGATGCCTACTCGAAGCGACGAAACGCTTCGCATCATCGGTTGTTCGCCGAATGATGATGAGGTACTCATTGAAACAGAATCCTTCACCGAACCTATCGGCATCTTCCGTTACTCCGCGAAGACAAACGAGCGCACGCTGTGGGCCAAGAGAAGCATCCCGTTCGATTCCGAAGACTTCGACTATTGCCAAATCTGGTTCATGTCCAAGGACGGAACAAGAATCCCCATGTACCTCGCGGGGCGCCGCGATGTTCTCAGGAAAACCGGCAATCCCACAATCATGACTTCCTATGGCGGCTACGGGGTTTCGATGACGCCCCAGTTCAGCATCTTCGTCGCTTTTCTCATGGAACGAGGCTGCCTGTTCGCCTTACCCAACATCCGAGGCGGCTCGGAGTTCGGCGTTGAGTGGCACAATGCGGCGAAGCGTCGCAACCGCCAAACGGCCTTCGACGACTTCCTGTGCGCTGCTGAATGGCTCCTCAAAACGGGGCGAACCGCTCCTGGAAAACTGGGCATCTTTGGAGGTTCCAATTCCGGCCTGCTCGTGGGAGCAGCCCTCACGCAACGGCCGGATTTGTTCGGCGCTGTCGTCTGCATGGTTCCGATACTCGACATGCTCCGCTATCACCTTTTCGACAACGCGCACATCTGGAAAGAGGAATTTGGCACCGTCGAAGATCCAGAGGACTTCGCCGTTCTCGCGAAATACTCTCCCTACCATCAGGTTCGGGATGGTGTGGCCTATCCCGCCACGATGCTCGTCTCCGGTGACGCCGACCGGAACTGTAATCCGCTCCATGTCCGCAAGATGACCGCCCGGCTGCAGGCAGCCAACGTGTCCGGGCATCCGGTCTTTCTCGATTACAACAAATTTCGCGGGCACTCTCCCGTGCTTCCACTGAGCGAACGAATTGAAGCACTGACGGACCGCATGGCATTCCTGTGCGACCAGTTCCAACTCCCTGTGTGAAAAAGAGAGGTCTTGGTTATGTCGTTTCTTGTCTTGAAGGCATATTGGAAACTGATTCTTTTCGATTTCTACCTGGCCCGCGGCAACTTCGCAGCGCTTTACAACAAGGTGCGCAAACACCCCGTCGGCAATCGCCCTGCGGCTCCCAACGAAATCCAGCGAATCTGCTCCGTCGTTGACATGGCCTGTATCTGGTACTGGAAGGAGGTGCTTTGCCTGCAGCGGTCCGCGGCAACTGCATGCCTCCTGAAGCAACACGGCGTGTCCGCGCAAATGGTCATCGGCGCGCAACAGATGCCCTTCAAGGCCCACGCTTGGGTCGAGGTGGATGGCCGCGTAGTCAACGACAGACCGTACACGCCTGAAATGTACGCTGTGCTCGATCGGTGCTGAAAATCTCCACCACGAAAGGTGATCGGCCGTGAGCGTTCAGTTTGGAAGATGGAATTTCGATGGCAAGCCAGTGGACCGGGACTATCTCGAAAAGGTCAGCCCGCTTCTTGCTCCCTACGGCCCAGACGGTGCTGGCTCCTATTCCATGGAGAACATCAGCATCCTGTACCGTGCATTTCATACTACGAAAGAATCACACCGTGAAGCGCAACCTCATGTCACGCACGCAGGTGCCATACTCACCTGGGACGGTCGCTTGGATAACCGCGCCGAACTTATCTGCCAGTTAGGCGAGTTAGTGACCAACGACCCCACCGACGTCGAGATCGTTTCCGCAGCTTATGAATATTGGTGGGAGGACTGCTTCGCCATGCTGATTGGCGATTGGGCCCTTTCCATCTGGAATCCGCACACGCGCTCCCTGATCCTGGCCAAAGATCCCATCGGGACACACCATCTCTACTTTTCGTTCGACGAGAAGCAGGTTACGTGGAGCACCATACTTGATCCCCTCGTCCTTCTTGCAGGCAAATCCTTCGCGCTGTGCGAAGAATACATCGCCGGCTGGTTCTCGTTCTTCCCCGCTACTCATCTGACGCCCTACGTAGGGATTCATTCCGTCCCACCCTCATCCTGTGTGCGCATACGATCCGGAAAACACACCGTCAGCAAGCATTGGGATTTCGATCCGAGCAAGAGAATCCGTTATCGCACTGACGGCGAATACGAAGAGCATTTCCGCGCCGTCTTCGGTGAAGCTGTGCGTCGTAGGCTCCGTTCCGACAGCCCTATCCTCGCAGAACTGAGCGGGGGCATGGACTCATCCTCGATTGTTTGTATGGCGGACACCATCATCGCCCGCAGCGCAGCCGAATTTCCGCGCCTCGACACCCTCTCCTACTACAACGACTCTGAACCTAACTGGAACGAGCGTCCCTACTTCACCAAAGTAGAAGAAAAGCGCGGTCGCACAGGCACCCACATCGATATGGGCTCACAAGAGCCGTTCAAGTTCGAATTCGACAGCGATCACTTCGCGGCAACTCCCGGCTCCGGCAGCGGCCGTCCGTCCGAAGCCAGCCGTCAATTCGCAGCCTGCATAGCCTCCCAGGGAAACCGCGTAGTACTTTCCGGCATCGGTGGTGACGAGGTCTTGGGTGGCGTTCCGACTCCTATGCCAGAACTTGAGGATCTTCTCGCCAGGGGCCATATCAGAACGCTCGCTCACCGACTCAAAGTCTGGGCGCTCAACAGAAGAAAGCCTTGGTTTTATCTGTTCTTTGAAGCGGCCAGAGGGTTTCTCCCGCCAGCTCTCGTCGGTGTCTCCAAGTACAGACGACCAGCTCCTTGGCTCACTCGATCTTTCGTCAAGCGGAATTGCGCCGCTCTTCAGGGCTACGAAAACAGGCTCAATGTCTTCGGCCCCCTTCCGACCTTTCAGGAAAACTTGAGCACATTAGATATGTTGCGAAGACAATTGGAATGCGATGTCTTGTCACCAGACGTGCCGCGCGAGAAGCGCTATCCGTATCTTGACCGCGACCTACTCGAATTCCTTTACTCAATCCCGCGTGAACAACTGGTACGCCCCGGCCAGCGCCGCTCCCTTATGCGCCGAGCCCTCGTCGGCATTGTGCCCGAGGAACTCCTGAATAGGAAACGGAAAGCCTATGTCGCTCGTGCCCTGATCGTGGCCATCTCGGCGGAGTGGACTCATCTCGCTGAGCTAACACAGCACATGGTCAGCAGTTCCCTCCAGATCGTCGACGCAGATAAGTTTTCCGAAGCTTTGCAAAAGGCCCGACACGGCCAAGAAGTTCCCACCGTGACTGTGATGCGCACGTTAGGTATCGAGTCCTGGCTGCAGGGTCTGAGAAATTGCAAGATTTCAAGCGTGGCTGCTTCTCGAAACGGGCGTCACGCAGCAATCCCCCACACCAAATGGAAGCCTTCGACCAAATTGAGTAGGTGAAGAACATGTCTCCAATCTCAGAATCTAGTCAGAAATTCGGCTGGGATTGCCACAAAGGAATTCAACCCTATTGGGTTGAATGTTTCACAATCTAGAGTAATGGAGGACAGTATCATGCTATACGAAAAGCCCGAAGTCGCAGTTGCAACAAGCTCATTCAAGGCAATCCAAAGCCACGGGATGAAGGTCACTACCCCGTCCGACAACCAGCCGGACTCCCTGGTCATCGCAACCGCAAATGCCTATGAGGCCGACGAATAGCCACAAACGGGGCGCCCAACAACCTGGACGCCCCAATATCTAGGCAGAATGAGGAGCTCGACAACGGAATATGCCCCACCCCGCCAGAACAGTACAAGAGGAAACTGAGGATTCTTGCTCGTAACCCGGTCTATCCAGGCGAACTTCCTGAAATGAGTATCCGCACTGATGGCTGGCGTTTCTTGATTCAAAGTGTGAATCCCGAGGACCTGAATGACTAGTAGCAAAATGTTGCGCACACCAAATTTGTACAATCACGAGGACACAATGCACTACAGAACACCTGAGCTCGTACGACTAAACGATCTATCGCAAGCAATCCAATGCGGGACTCACAAGGTGGCTCCGCCCGCGGAGTCGGTCTCCTCACTCATCCAACCAACTACAAATGCGTATGAAGCCGACGAATAATACAACTTGAGCGACCCGCGGACGCACGTTAACTGAACATCGAACGCTCGAGAGCCTGACTTTACACCTATGAATTAAGGGGCACCGAAGGGCGCTCGGTGTTGCGCACGCAATTGTCTCCACGCGGCGTATTGCTTCTTTTTGGCAGGGTCAGCCTCCTTGTTGTCGAGGAGCCAGAAACAAAACCAGTCCACATTGCCCTGCTGGGATGCGAGTCTCTCAAGTGGTCTTTGAAGGATGTGTTGACCGTTGGGGAAATAAATCAGATCCACAGCTTTCCCTTGCATCCAAAGTGACGCATAAATCTCCCTTTCCGCGAGTAGGCTGAATGGGCCGATTGCTTCGATGCGTAGTGGCGTTTGGATTTGATCGAGGTGAAATCCTGGTGAACGTTGCATCCACTCCCTGAGCCCTTCGCCGAATGGACCTTTGCCGTAGATCTGCTCCGATTCACGGGCCGACGACGATTCGGCGAACAGCAAATACTGCATATAGCTGACGTCTACGCCATCTGCCAGCGTCGCTGCGGCAAAACGCTCCGGATCGTTGATCAAAGCGGTCTCCACGTAATAACAGGTTCGACTGAACCCAATGATCCCGACGCGCTTGGGGTCAATTAGCCCCTCGGACGCCAGGCGATAAATCGCTGACTCGAAACCAAGAACTCGAATTGATGCCTCGTCGGTCGTGAGCAAATGATCGTACCTGTCCTCAATTTGGAGGACGACTATCCCATGTGCGGCCAATGCTCGGGCCGCGAAAGCAGTTGTGTATGCGCCATCGGTCATGAATTCGTGTTCCAGAAATCCATGTGTCTGAATTACAAGTGGATATCGCCGCCCCGCAACATAATTGGGAGGCGTAACTAGGCCGCCCGTCCATTCATACCCCGTGCTGTCCTTCCAGCGAAGGACCGACGCTTGTCCCAAATCCACTTGTGCTAATCCCGGATTAGGGTCCCAAATCATCTTGCTCTGTTTTGTTTGCCGATCCGTAGCCCACAACTTTGGAGGAGTATTAAGGTCCTGTCGAATGTCCAACGACAAATCTTCGGACGGACCTAAATTCCGCAAACCTTCGTGTGGGCTATCCTGTTGCTTTTCTTTGCGGTCATCGCTAACAGGCCTCCAGATTTCGTCCTGAAAACGAAACCACTCCTCAACGTCTCCAAATCGAAGGAAGACCTCATCATCGGCTCTTCCAAAACCCGCTGCCAGGAGCGGCAATGCCCTTCCTTTCGAGTACGCGACGCATTTGCTTATCCTGCTCGTCAGGTCGAGGACCGCGGCGGCGCACGGCCGATGACGAGCCTCCCTTTCGCCCTCGGTTATGCCCTTTTCGTTCAAGGATAGGTATGTGTCCGTTAGAAGGAGCTTGCCTCCTCCAGAGAACCAAATCGCCATATTACGGTCCGTATAACCTAGCGCCCAGGCATTAGGGGCGTTTATCGGCAACTCCGTTGTGTTCTCTTCTAAATCAACGATCGCAAACTGGATAGGTCTGCCGGGGCCCCTCAGTTGACTGGAGGCCTCATCTGTGGGACGGATCTTGCCCGAAGCGAATATCGGTTCATATGTTTCCCATGACCGGGGAATGTTTCTGCACGGGGTTAGCACAACCACTCTTCGGCCATCCGGGGAAATTGATAATGGGTTGAGGTCAGGAACGGAAGGCGGAGGATAATTCCACAGCGGCACAGGCCGCATCGTTTTAGGGTCAATTATTGGATTGTTTCGCCCGCTTTGAATCGCCCATAGTTCGCTCTGCTCGATGTAATGCTGCCCTTTAACCAATAACGGCAGGATCTCATCCAGGGGAACATCGGTAATGTCAGTCGCAGCCCGACTGATCACCGGGCCAGCAGGGACGAACTCGCGAGATCTCGTTGCCCGGTAAACTATTGTCCCGCCGCGCAATTCGAACTGGCTGACATCGTAATTCGCGCCCGTCAGTCCCGTCACGGCTCTCGAATGCACATTTACTCTAAATAGCCTGCGGTTGCCACTCGAGGCCTGCCCTAAGAACAACAATCCTTTCGAATCACTGGTCCATCGCTCGTCGGTAATGAGGGGCTCATATGAATCCGTCGCTTTTGCTTCGGGACTCCCTTTCAGCCGTGCCCCAATTCTAGATGCGATATCGGTAGTGACCGCCGTTCCCGCGAGAACCTGTCTTATCTCATCATGACGGAGGATCCAGAGAGTGGACTCGACTTCGTCGGTCTCAACGATGCCACGCGTGGTGACAAACGCAATGTATCGTTTGTCTGGGGACCAGGTAATTCTGGGGTCATTTCTTGAGAACCGAGACATCTCTATAGAGTCTCGAACTCCGAACAAACGCCTCTCTGTCTTGTGTGCTGACACCATCGGTGACTGGCCATCGAGAGGTCGAACACCGCTCAAGGCAACAACGACGGCGGCTGCGAGGATAACCGATACCAGACTCCAGCTCGATCTGAAACCCATGGAAAACTTTCCTTAACCTTGGCCAGGGCGCCAATTATGGGCGCCCTGGTCACCACGCAGGCTTTGCGGGACGCGGCCGCTGGCGTTCGGCGGAAGCACGAATCAAAATGTTAGTTTGAGCGAGAATTGCAATGAACGCGGTCCTCCAGTCTGATACAGAGGATTCAACCCTCCGAGGCTTGCGTTCAGCGTTGCGATTGCTTGGCCGAAGGTGGACGATCCAAAATTAGGATCGATCAACCCAAAGCTTGGATGGTTGAAGATGTTAAAGGCCTCGGCTCGAAATTGCAGCTTCAGCCTTTCATGAATCGGAAAGTCGCGTCGGACCGCCGTGTTCATCTGCCAAGTACCAAAACCTCGTACAAAGTTTCGGGGCGCATCCCCGACCGATCCTGCTGGCGGGTTCGAGAACGCGTTGGGATTGACAGATCTTCCCCCCGCGAACTGTGGACCGGATAAATAAAGAGGAACGCCAGGAACGACGTTCAGTCCCGCGTTGAACGTTTGCCCTGTTGCAGGGTCTACAATCGGCGAACCGTTTAGAGTCACCGGAAATCCTGTTCGCGCGTTGAAGCGGTCATCTAGGCCCCAATGGTTCAAGAGGGCTCTGACAAATCCTCTCCGAAAGGCGTTCGGCAGGTCGTATGAAAAGGCCGCGGAAAAGGAGTGCCGGACATCGAAGTCGCTGTTGCCCCGTTTGTACGGATATGCATAGTTATACGATCCGTAGTCGATGGCGTGGCTCCACGTGTAAGAAGCTAGGGCCGTCAGCCCGTGTGATATCGCTCGCTTGTACTGGGCCTGAAGCGCATCGTAATCAGACGTGAGCCCGTTCTGAAGAAATACGACGTTTTCAAAATTAGGATTGAACGGAGTCACGTCAACTTGATTGTTTTCCAAAAGTCGCCCAGCATGCGACCCGACATAGGTAAGCGATGACGACTGGAAAGGTCCAAGTGCTTGCTCGACTGCGGCATTCCATTGAATCGTATACGGGAGCTGGAGGTGCGGAGGGTACGCATACACCGTATTGTAGGGTGCAACCGGAGCCGCTACGGCCGATGGCACGCTTGATGGAGGAATTGGAAAGACTGCTTGGCTCCCTAATAAGAACGCCTCGTTCGTAAGGCCAACCCCTCCGAAGCCTTCTGATCCCAACTGTTGAGCGGTATCAAAGAACAGGCCACCACCTGCGCGCACGACTGTCTCATAACCTGGAGCTTGACGCGCGACATACGTTACGCCCAGACGTGGGGCGAAGTTGAACCATGTTGTCTTCCAGAGCGGGGTTCCTTCGGGAGCGAGAGTCATAGTGGCCAAATTATCTGCACCCGCCACCGTGTAGGGTTTCACACCCTGCGTCACACCCGGTGGAGGATTCACTTCCCAGCGCAACCCCATTGAGAGCTTCAAGCGCGCATTTACCCTCCATTCGTCCTGCACAAAGGCAGAAAAGTTCGTGTAGAGCGGATACGCAGCCGGTCCGTTGAAAGCAATGGTGAACGACGGCGTATTCGCCGCCGCGCCACTCGCAGAGAAAAAGAAATAGTCCAGTTGCGGAAGTCCAAATCCTTGGACAGGAGTCAACCTGCGATAGTCGATACCAAACTTGAGTTGGTGCTGGCCGAGTAGCGCACTTACAGAGTCTGTAACATTCCATTGCCGCTGTATTGCTGACGAGACACCTTGGATGACTGCTGGTGACGTCGTTCCAGTAAACAACTTCACCTGAACGGAATAGCCCGCTGGAGAGCTGCTGACCTGTTGAACTTGACCAAAGTCTACCGGAACTGCGCCTCCGAAATTGTCTATCCCATCAGCTACATGGGCCGACGTGGAACTGTAGCCTACACGCAAGTCATTATTGATTCGAGGCGACAGTACGCTTGCGGCCCCGAATGTATAAAGTCGCGATGTAGATTCAAAGGTCTGCTTGACCGAAGGAGTGCCGCCGACGCCTGACAAGTCCGTTAACCTATTGCTCGTGAACGACGGTGTGTCAGAAAATCGGAAAAACAGCTTTAGTTTCTCTCCGAAGTAGTGGTCCAATCGCACACCGTACGCATCTAACGATGAGGGGTTGGACCAAGTACCTATGAACTCGGCCAAGCCGTTACCTGGATCTGGCTGCGTACAGTCAGGAGTCGGACCTAGAGCGGTCGGCAGCGGGAATGCATTCCACGCTTGCCTGAGCGGTGCCGCCGCACAGGCCCGCATGTAGGCGTCTGCCACCTCGGTTCGCGTAGACGCCTGAGGCTGAAGCAAACGCAGACCTTCATAGGAAAAAAAGAAGAAGCTCCTGTCTCTTCCATCGTATAGTGGGGGAACCACAATTGGCCCGCCAAAGGTTCCGCCGAAATCGTTCTGCCGGAGTGGTGGCTCGGCCTGCCTGAAAAAGTCATTGAACCAGTTGTTCGCATCAAAGTAACTATTACGCAAATACTCGGATGCCGTGCCATGCCACTGATTTGTTCCTGAGCGTGTAACGAAAGCAAATTGTCCCCCGGGGCTCCTGCCGTATTCAGCCGAATACGTTGAGCTTTGGATCCGAAACTCTTCTAACGAATCTATGGAGACCAAAGCCTGAGTCGTACCCAAGGCGGTGGCGACTCCAAGGGAGCCGCTGTTTCCCGCCCCAAAGCTGCCTGGAACAATCCCAGTGTTTGCGCTGACTCCATCCACACTGTAGTAATTCGATTCCGTGCGCTGCCCATTTACGCTGAATTCGCCGCTGAGGCCGATCCCTGTAGGCTGTTGTTGTTGTGGACTACTTGTCACTACTCCGGGCGTCAGCAGAATCAGATCCTGAACGCTGCGACCGTTCAGCGGCATGTTCTCGACATATGTACGGTCTACTACCGTACTAACCGCTGCGTTTTCGGTGTTGACGAGTGGGGCCCCGCCCGTAACCGTAACAATCTCTGAAGCGGCACCGACGGGCAGCGTGAAATTGACGGCCAACGCATCCTGGACGTGGATGACGATGTCCGGCTTGATGATCGTCTTGAATCCGCTGTTTGAAACCTGAATACGGTATGTTCCGGGAGGAATATTCGGCACTACGTAATACCCTTCGCCATTCGTCTTTCCAGGATATTGCACCGCTGTCGCGTCATTTACGATCAAGACGTCGGCGCCCGCAATCACAGCACCCGAAGGATCGAGAACGATGCCGCTTACGGTGCCGTTCGCCGACTGCCCTGGGGCGGTGTTTATGAATAGAACCAACGTTATGAAACACAGAACAATCAGTCTCACTCGCACGCGGCATCTCCTCTGGGGGAAGTGCTTGCACTCACTCTCCTCGTTTTCGCAGGAGCAACCGCAGATGTACCAACATCGCTTCTTCTGAATGCAACAAAGGACTCACGATTCGTTGGTGGGCCTTCTTACTATGGATGGTTTGCGTCCACCTTCAGGTATGCAAACAGGAAGGGCTTACCGCTTGGCTTTTGGCTGCCGCCGTTCGGTTCCACGGTCACGAAAACCGCTTCAATCTGATCGAGCTTCTGCGGGTCATCGAATTTCAAGACCCATCGCTTTTTGGAAACGTTGTCTTCATAAAATACACCTAGGTTCAAAGCCTGTGCCTTGTCGGCCCCGCGCTGACCCCAAGCCTGAAACGTGCCTGCGTTCTTGAAACCCGGGTGGCGGTCGAGGTCGTAGGCATAGAAAATCAGCGATTTCGATTTTGTGTAGAAAACGCGTCCATAAGCCTTCTGCGTTGCTGCGTTTTTCGCAACATCAAAAACCTCGGCAACATAGAGGTCACGTGCCCCCATCAATTCCCGAATATCTCGATCATGCGCAAGCAATTCCTGCTGCTGGTCGATTGTCGAATCGCGCTCTCTCAACAACTGCGTGAGTTCCCCGACCTTAGCTTCCAGTGCCTTGGACCCCGCATCGTCCCGAGACCTCAGGGCTTGCAGAGTATCTAGCTCCTTCTGCGTCTTTTGAAGCGATGCTTGCGCCGCATCCAGCTTCTGCGTTGCCGCTGCCTCATTTGCAGCGAGCCGTTTTTTCTCCTCGTCGCTTGTCTTCGAGGCACTTTCGAGTGCCGCCTGCGCATCCTTTAATTTGGTTATTTCTGCCGACTGTTCTTCCACTTGGTGACGCAGGCTGACGATCATTTTGTCCCGCTCCACCATCTGCGCAATCAGCACCTCGCGATCACGCCCCGCATCGCTTATCTGTTGCTGGAGCGCAGCAGTCGGCTTTTCGATGGCTGCTTCACGGACTGGTGCATTCTCAACCCCGTGCCGTATTCCTGCCCGATAGGCATAGATTCCCAGCGTTGCGGCAAACAGAATCGCCGCCGCGAATGGAAGCCACACTGTATTCCAATGCTCGCTAAGAGCCGGCTTCCCGTTTGGCTCAGATAGTTGCCCTACTCTTAAAATCTCCGGGTGGGAAGGCTCAGCCCTCGTATTGCCATTCTCTCGTGCGAGGCGCTTCCCGAAGGCGGCCTGTGCCGCCTCAACGGACCATGTTTCTGCTTTGGGTGGGAGTTCTCCCGATGCTTCCGCGACAAAGAGAGGCGAGCTGATCTCAGCCGCTGCCTGAAACTCCTTCAGGGCTTCCCGGCATTCGGGACAGCCGGCTAAATGCTTCTGCAGCTTGGTCTTTTCTTCCTCGGTCAGGTCGCCCGAGGTGGAAACGGCACACAATTCGAGAAATTCATCATGCGGTCCCATGGCTGACCACACTTCTTTGTCTGGACTTCCTCCCCTATGTACCATACTGTTTAGCGATTCTGCAATTTACTTTCGCGCACCTGCTTACGCAGCTTTTCCAGCCCTCGGTAGTAGTGATGCCGAACATTTCCCACGGACTCCCCTAGCTTTTTCCCAATTTCCGCGAGCGTATACCCTTCGTAAAAATGCAATCTCAGAGTTTCATGCTGCTCTACAGTCAGCTCCCCCATCACCTTTTTCAGACCTTCTCTTCCGAATAGCGCTTCTATTGAGGAATCGTAGCCGGGGGTCGCCGCCCCTGCAAAGCCCGGAACACAGCAATCTAGTTCTGCATTCTTATAGTGGCCCCTCACAGTCAGGTACCTCCGGCGAGAAATGGCCCTTCGGTAGGTCATCTGAACGACCCAGGACCGCGCAGAGCTTTTTGAAGTGTCGTATACACCGGCCTCGCGATAGATGAACAGAAACAAATCTTGCATCAGGTCATCTGCTTCCGCCTCATCTCTCAGAATCCTAAGAGAAACAATTCGAACCAGTTGCGAATAGCGTTGGAAAAGGAGTGTCAACGCATGCTGGTCACCATGGGCGATAGATGCAAGCAGGTCTTCGTCGGTAATCTCGCGATGATCCTGACATTCGTTAGCGATAGAACTGCAGTCACCTTCATGACTTGCCAGTGGAATGGCTGCAAACCGGGCTGTCACGGGAGAGCTCACAATGGTCCTGCTCCCAGAAAACCGGCATTCTGCGGCTGTTTACAAATGAGGAATGCATTCCGTTGGAATCCATTCGTCAATGTAGGAACCTTTCCTCTGTTATGGTCACCCGTGGGAAACATGTTCAGCCCTTGGCGGGACCTGAAAAGGCCTTTGGAGAGGCTTTTCGAACGTGCAGGAAGAGGCGCAGGGTTTCACAGGAAAAGGTGAGCCAAGAAGCGGCCTGTGACCGCACGACAGTCAGCCTCATAGAACGAGGCTTGGTAAGCGCCAAACTGGAAACCATCGTGAAGATGTGCAAGGCAATCACAACTCATCCATCGGACGTCATCCGCCGGATGGAAAAATCGCCATTCTATACGTGATGTACCCCCTATAGAGCCCTTTGTCAATAGATAAGACATCTAGCGGAGCGTTTCGCTGTGTCCCCGCACCAGTTATCGTTCATTGAAAAAGCTCGATGAGCGCGGCCCAACAATTCGGCAATAGACTACGCACACTGCGAAAGTTGCAGAAGCTGAAGATCGGACAACTTGCCGAGAAGGCTGATACAGGAGTCAAACACCTCGGCAGAATAGAGCGCGGCGAGAAACAGCCCTCATTTGAACTCATCATTGCCTTGGCTCAGGCGTTGAGTATTTCCCCTTCCACGCTTTTTGAATTTGACTCCCCGCGCGCGGATCTCAGGGCCATAAGGAAGCAGTTGGATCAGTTCTTTGCAGAACAAGACGTAAAAGACGTCGCAAAACTCGCCAGAGTGCTCGCCGCGCTTCTGCATCCGTAGGGACCGCACTCCTCACCCACTCACAATCTTTGGCCGTGTCCCTTAAGAAGCTTCCACGCGAGGTCACCTATTCGTTTAGTTACCTCTTGATCTCTGGGGCTTCACCCATTCAGCGCGGTTTATTAGCGCTCAAATGGGACGCATGTTTACTCCCGGGGAACGCTCGAACCTTCGTACTATTCTCTTGGCACAGGTTTCCACCCCAGACTCGAAGTGTATGCCGAACGTCTATTTCTGCGATTCGCAAAACCAGAGCTGTGGGATGCTGCGGGCCGTATTGTCATGGGAAGACTGCAATCGCGTGGTCAATTATGGATCGGCGATCCACCTTGGGGACGAGTTTCCTAGCGGATCGATCAATGGGAGTTGCCGACCTACGGTCGCCATCCTGTTCGTTCGCCCCGAAGAAGCCAGCGAGAAATGGGGCGCAGGTTTCTACCGCATAGACACCGATGTGATTGAGATCGACGAAGCTCTCAAAATGGCTACGGCGTCACCTCTCATCGCGCACCGCCCGGACGAAACACTCGCCCGACACTGAAGCAGATGTATTGCGCAGAAATATGGTCGATAATTTCTACGCCCTAAGCACAACCAAAACACTTGCCTTCACACGACGGCGGAATTGCGCCTTGACTCTCTGAAACACCGGCGCGTAGCATCCCCTCAAGGGTAAAGGTACCAAAGCGCAACCTTTCGGACCCGCACGCTCCGGGATGCGTTCAAAACAACCACCCGGGTTAGAGGCAAGAAGCTTGTGAGATTAAACAAACGACCGCCGAGAGGACTTGGCCCATCCCGCCTTCAGGCAAGTTGGCTCAAAGGAAGCGCTTTTCTCATTTTTCTCGCTGCGATCGTCCTTTTTGCCACCGTTCTTGTCGCCCGCTTCAGCCACGCTCGACTGACATCCTATTTTCTCATCAGCGTGTTGGGCGGCCTCTGCTTTGCTATCGCGCTCCATGCCCGATACCTGATCCTCTTGCGCCGGGACAATCAGAAAACGGCCAACACTCTCGATATTACTGGGCGCGAGTTCAAGTCCATTTTCCAGAATGCCCTCGACGGCATTTTGATTCTCGACAACCAAGGAATCTGCATCGAAGCCAACCCGGCAGCTTCTGCGATTCTTGGTGTGGAGCAGGAACAACTCCTTGGACATTCACTTGGCGAGTTCTACTCGAACCCCCAAAGCTTCGCTGACAATTGGGCTAGCTTTTTGGAAAAGAAATATCAGCGTGGGAGTGCCGATTTCGTTCGAAGCGATGGCTTGCCCTTGTTTGTCGATTACACAGCCGCCGCGGATTATAGTCCTGGTCGTCATGTGGTCATCCTCTGCGACGTTACGCAAAAGGTGAATGCCGAACGCTGCCTCAAAGAAAGTGAAGATCGCTTCCAGCTCATGGCCAACAACATTCAGGAAGTCTTCTGGATGATGAATGCCAACACGAAGGAAATTGTTTACGTCAGTGAGGCATACGAAGCCATCACAGGTCACACCCTCGCGGAGATCCGCGAGAATCCCTCTTCTTACAAAGAGTTGGTTCATCCTCAGGACCGTGCGCGATTCCTTACAAAATTAGAAGAGGCGGGCATCACCAGAACATTCGACGAAGAGTTCCGCATTGTACGGCCAGACGGAGTGTCCCGCTGGATCTGGTGTAAGGGCTCCTCGGCCCCGGCCTTCGACGCGGGTGGCACCCCTCTGTGGCTTGTCGGCATCGCGCAGGATATCACCACGCGCAAACACGCCGAACAAGAGATCGCGAAGCATTTAGCCGAGGCCGAAGCCGCAAGAGCGGAGGCCGACGCGCTCCGCAAGGCTACGCTGACCTTGACCCAGAACCTTCGGATGGATGAACTGCTGGACACCCTGCTCCAAACGCTTCTTACAATCGTTCCCTACGATTCAGCTTGCGTGCTGCTGACAGACACGGAGCAATCGTTTCTTGTCGCGAGGCAGATGCCCCGCGAAACAAACCGAAAGAATGTCGTCATCTTAGAAGTGAGTCACTATCACTTTCTGCAGAAGGTTCTGATGACGCGCAATAGCGTCCTCCTTGAGAACACGCGGAACGAATCTGAATGGCGCGACAGCCCTGCCTTTGGAGGTGCGCGGTCCTGGATTTGCATTCCACTGGTCGTGTCGGAAAACTTGGTCGGATTGCTTTCTGTCAGCAGCAAGGAGTCAGGGCGATTCACCCGTGAGCATTTGAGACTCGCCAAGTCCTTAGCACTCTCCGCTGCCGTCGCCATTCAAAACGCGCGACTCTATGAACGCGCCGAGATTTACGCCTCCGAACTTGAGCTCCAAGTGAAGCTCCTGAAAGAAACCCAAGCCGCTCTAGAACAAACTCAGGGCCGCTCGCGCGGGACCGAACACTAGGATTTCCACTATTCGCCAGAACCTCCCCGATCCAGTCCTAATTACCCACAACGCCGTTTCGGAATAATTTCCGAGTTGCTGACAAGGACTGGGCAGTTATTAGTGACCACCGGCCATTGCGCGTGGATAGATCAGGCTGACGCGCCTCAACCGTTCTGTCGAATCCTCTCTCCAGAACTCTATTACTTCTAACTCGCGTTTCTTGCGAGAGGCAGTGTACTGGCTGACATCAAGCATATAGGCTTCAAAGAGCTTGCCCGGACGGCCTGAAATGGTTACCCGCGAGCGCACTTTGTGGACAAGGCGCAAATCCGTCAACTCTTCGACTCGATTAGACAGATTGGGTTCGGCATCCTTATCAATCAAAAAGCAGTTGGCATTGGCCGAGTTCAGACAAAACTCACGAATCCTCGCGAACTCAGACTCGATAGGCTGCTCCTCTTCTTTGGAGGTGTCTCGGCTCAACTCTTCTCTCTTATATTGGTCGTATTCTCCCGCTGCCGCGTTTACGTCCTCTACGCCAATCTTAGGGCCTCTCGCTCCCGAGGAGCGATTTCGCGCAATTCCGATGGAACGCCGAAAGATCCCGAGAAAATCCCGAGCAACGCCCCCTGATGCTAGAACCAGACGATCCAGCGCGCCGTCTGTAAGAATGTCATCTACCTTTAAATTCGCCGCATCAAAGAAGCTTTTGAGAATTCGGGATAAGAAGTCTTTTGCCTGCTGGTATTTCTCGAGTGTCAGATCAAGATCAATCTCATCACCATCGTCGCCGATCTTCATGCCTATGGGGGGGTCTCCATTGACATACCAAGAAGACCGGTGTCGGATCGTGCCAATTTTGATCCAAAGGCCTGCGCTCTTCCCTAGGCGGTGAAAATAATCCATTACCCGTGGCTGGTCTGATCTTCGGATATGGTAGAGATCGTCGAGGACGAGGTACGAATCGCCACTTGATAGGGACGATAGATCGCGGAAGATCTTCTGGTACTCGATAATCCTCCGATGAAGTAGATCGAGCTTGCTGCGAGTAAACCGTTCACTTACCTCAGCTTCACTCGATTTCTTAGCGCTGCCGCTGGCCTTCCCCCCGAGTTCCCCGGCCCCCACGGGAACCTTCGCCGATATCCCGGCGGATCGCTCATCACTTTCAGAATGAACATTGCGCGTCTCCGTCGCGATCCTGTCCTCCTCAAGTAGAACTCGCTTTAGATCGGTGATTTCGTTCTCTAAGCGCTGCGAAAGTGCTTTCGTACGCACCTTGTCAAACGGTGGCCGCTTGGGTGTAGTCCCAAAAAGCTTTTGCCAGAAAGAAGTCTTATTGGCCGGATTGACTGCAGCCGTATCGAGCCATTGCGAAAACCGTTCAAACGTCTGAATTAGAATGCTGATCAAGACATCTGGATAGCTGTGACCCTTGAACGACTCGAGATCGACAAACGCAATTGGCCTACGGTCCACTGTCAGATCAGCAACGGCCTTACGAAGCAGGCTCGACTTGCCGGAACCTCGTCGGCCAAACACAATGTGCGGTCGCTTCGCGAGCGCTCGTGACAGCGTGCCCTGTGCTGGTTCGATAAAACGCTTAACGCCTTCCTCTGTGGATCGAGTAGCTTCTTCGATTGAGACTTGGAGAGCCTCTACATTTTGTGAATTCAGTAGCTCATGCATCTTCTCTCTCCACAACCCTGAGTGGAAGCCTGCTGACGTTCCGGTCCATCTGAGCGTAGTCAACCTCGATACGTGCGGCCCGCGGAACCGTACACCCAAGAACCGGCGCTTAAGGCTTATTACTCTTAGGGAACTACAGCTTCGAGTATAAGCCAATGCCTATAACTTCGAGTCAATTTTATCATGAGTTAAAGGAAAACCAGGTGCCGCCTGCGAAAAGCAACCAGATGAAAGGTGGATACCGACAGCATGTTCACGGTTCCGCCCGGATCACGGTGCACTCGGAAAGAATGCGATGAACACGGCACTGCAGATGTGACACTTGATCGCGGACTTTGGCGCTGTCCCGTTCAAGGAAGTGTGACTTAGGGCTGGCCTCACTCTTGTTGATTATCCCGCGCTCTCCAACTGACTCAACAACGCGCTGCCTTGTGGACCGCTCTCCGTCGAGAAGGCTCGAAGCGGCTGCCGATCTCGTTTGACTGCCACTCATTCCCTGTCCACCACGACCTCGTGTCGAGCCAGTCCCGTTTGCCGCAGCAACTCCGGTCTTCCCGGAAGCCAACTGGACGATTCGATCCACCTTCCATTTCCACCACGCATTTTCTTGGGCACAGCTTCGGGATAATTCCTGCGCCCTGCGTCTTCGCGTCTTCTGCTTTCCCGGTTCCTCACCAAACTCTCCTCAAACTGCAAAGAAGAGTTTGGGTCCCTCCCAGAATGCAGCCGCTCGCCTTGGGAGCAGTATCCACTCGCTCTTGAGTGCCCCAAGAAAATGGGGCAGAAATGGAGATTTCTTCCTATGTATCTCAATCACGTCCAATTAATTGGCTTCCTCGGGAAAGACCCGGAGAAGCGCCAAGTGCGCGGCAACGGAGACACCTTCACGGTTCTCTCGGTCGCCACGCAACAGTCGTGGAAAGACGTGAACGACGAGTGGCAGTCGAAAACCGAGTGGCACCGCGTCGTCGCGTTCAACCGTCTCGGAACAGCGATCGCCGACACTCTCCACAAGGGCGACCACGTTCTTGTCGATGGAATGCTCGTCAGTTCGAAGTACGAGCGCGGGAACGGCAAGAGCAAGAAGGCCAAGGCCGCGAAGGTCACGTTCTGGAGCGTGCGCGCGAATTCCGTGCGCAGGCTAAGCCGTGCCGAGGCGGAGCCGCCATCGGCTCCGGCGGCATCTGACGCTAGCGATGGCGCTGATGCCGGGAATGCGCCGTACTAACCGGCGCTTCGCTCAAGGGCTCCCGACTCGGTCGGGAGCCCTTTTTCGTGTTGTACGCATTTGCGGTCAGTGAGCAGAAAAATACCCAGCGCCTCAAAACGGCTCGCAGTATACGTCCCTCGCGCGGAGGTTCATTGGCGGCCCCGTGCCATCGCCGCGCGAACACCAGCACCGTCGAAACCAACCGAGAACTTGTCCCGCTCCCGGTCACGCCGAGCTGCGCCCTCGACCGGAGGAATCGTGTCATGGGCAAACACCCGCATTGCACGTGCACCATCTGCTACATAGAAAAATCCATTGGGCTCGAACTTGCGCTCCCCGAAGTCCACCAGATGTATCGTCAAATCGCTGCCGAAAAACCTCTCCTCGCCGGCTTTCCAACCGTTTTCCATTTAGTGGCGAGCATACACGGGTGCAGGAGCACGAAAGACGGAGCGGCTTTCTCCGACCTGATACTCGCGCAACTTCTCTCCGGCCCTACTGTCGCCATCCATTGGGAGTACCTCGAAAAGGTTTTGCTCCTTGTTTTCATACCAACAGCTCATGCCGCCGTGCGACATGTTTCCTACCACTATCAATTCCTGGAGCGCGAAGATATTTCGCAAGTCGCCCTTACCACTCTCATTCAGTGCCTCCGGTCAAGGAATTGGCAGGCGCAGCGCTCACACTTCGGCTTTGTCGTGGCGAGGAAACTCAGGAGAAGCCTTTTTCGATGGGCGCGCCGGGAATTCCAGTCCACCTCCCAGTTTGTTGCCCAGCGCATCGGCGACGGTTTCTCTTTCACGCAAACAGCGGAAGAATCCTTCGAGCGGCATGCCATCTTGCGGCATTTCCTCAACTTATGTCAGGAAAGAGCCTACCTCACCCCCGATGAGATAAACCTGCTGATTGACCTGAAGGTGGAGGAATCCATTGATGCCGGAGTCTCTGGCCCCAAGGGCCGAACATCCAATCTCTTCCGGCAAAGAGTGAAGCGCCTGATGACCAAGCTCCGGCGCTTAGCCCGAACATCAACCAGCAACCCACACCATAAGGG
>Ga0208937_1000164_pt1 | contig 61292 bp, 42 predicted proteins | sample June2015DPH_11_5_FD_184705 | JGI IMG/M metagenome (GOLD analysis project Ga0208937, IMG submission 184705) | Peatland microbial communities from SPRUCE experiment site at the Marcell Experimental Forest, Minnesota, USA - June2015DPH_11_40... | ecosystem: Environmental > Terrestrial > Soil >... | reverse complement strand
AATCGCATTATAAAAGGGCGCCCTTTTAGAGTAGGTTGTGATCGTTCACATCACCACCTACAGAAAGGAGCACCCTCATGGATAGTGAAAAGTATATTGGGCTCGACGTTCATCAATCAACCATCGTGGTCGCGGTGATGGATTCCACCGGTAAGTTAGTCATGGAATCCATCCTGGAGACGAAAGCGGCGACGATTCTTCAGTTCTTTGCGGGACTGCGCGGAACTTTGTCGGTGACCTTCGAAGAAGGGACCTGGGCCGCCTGGCTGTATGATCTGCTCAAACCTCACGTTGACAAGCTGGTGGTGTGCAATCCGCGAAAGAACGCGCTGCTCAAAGACGGCAACAAGAGTGACCGCATCGATGCCCGCAAGCTGGCAGAGCTGTTACGCGGCAATCAACTCAAGCCGGTCTACCATGGCGAGACGGGCGTGCGGATGTTGCGGGAGCTGGCCCGGAGTTATCTGACGATCGTCAAAGACCTGTCGCGGGTCATGAATCGCCTGAAAGCGATGTATCGCAGCTGGGCGATTCCCTGTGCGGGAAGAGACGTCTATTACACCCGGCATCGAGCCCAGTGGTTGGACAAGATCCGGGAAGCCGGCGTCCGGCGTCGAGCGGAGCGACTCTATGAGCAGCTGGATATGTTGCAACACTTGCGTCAGCAGGCTCGGCGGGAACTGTTAGCGGAAAGTCGAAGGCATGCGATCACTGCGAAGCTGCGGCAAGTTCCGTATCTGGGGCCGATTCGAACGGCGCTGGCGGTGGCACTGATCCAGACCCCACATCGTTTCCGCACCAAGCGACAGCTGTGGGCCTATAGCGGACTGGCCTTGGAGACCCGCATCAGTGCGGAATACCGCTATGTAGAAGGCCAAGTGCGACGCTCGAAGAAAGTGCTTTCCATTCGGGGCCTGAACAAGGACCACAATCATGACCTGAAAGGTTTGTTCAAAGGTGCGGCCACCATGGCCAGTGTGCGTCCCGGACCGTTCCAGGACTTCTACCAGGCATCGCTGGCCAAAGGCATAAAGCCGACCATGGCGCGTCTTACGCTGGCGCGCAAGATCGCAGCGATTACGCTGACTCTTTGGAAGAAGGGAGAAAACTTCGACGCGGAAAAACTAAAACCGCAAGCCGCTTGAGCGTCTCGGGTGAAGAGCCCCCTTCCATCTCCGGTAGATCTTTCTGGTGGTGGTCAGTCGGTTCTTGAGACGCTCGGGTTCGAGGGTGAGTATGACTAACGCCTGTAGACGACACGGTGCCTGTGGCACCCAGTCTCTGTGAAATCCCTATGCCCCCTCGGACAACCCGAAAAAGCACTAGGCCACGAGCCTCAGATAGATCCATGGTTGACACCGCACAACCGCAGGGCTTGCTCAGTTTCAGAAACCGATCGGCGTCGTCGCCACTAAAGAAGATGCAGCTGCTGAGATGGAACAACGCAAACCAAATCCCAGGGGTACGACACCAGACGAGCGTCTTCTATGGTGACAGGGGTTGGATGTCGCGGAAATCTCCCCGCCTTCCGGTCGAGGGGGAAGTATTTTCCTTGACATCCCCTTATATAGATCCTTGACATCCCCTTATATAGATCAGGCGTTAGCACTCAAAACCCCTGTCAATGAGCGATATTGATTCCATGACAAAGTCGGCTCCCGTACCCGAGTAAACTTTGGCGGTGCAAACCAACCAAAAAGGCTCGGGAGACAAGGAGCCGAACAATGATCATTATAGGATGCGATTACCACCCGAGCTTCCAACAAATTGCTTTTGTGGATACCGAAACTGGGGAACTGCAAGAGCGGCGACTGCAGCACCGTGAGGAAGCGGAGAAGTTTTACCGTGAGCTCGCGGCACAGGGGATGAAGGTGCGGGTGGGGATGGAAGCGAGCGGGCATGCGCGCTGGTTTGAACGACTGCTCTCCGAGCTGCAGTTTGAGCTGTGGATCGGAGACGCCGCCGAGATCCGTGCGAAACGGGTACGCAAGCAGAAGACGGATCGCCAGGATGCGCAGCTCATTCTGCGATTGATGCTGGAAGGTCGCTTTCCCCAGATCTGGGTACCGAGCTGGGAGAATCGCGATCTGCGGCAACTGCTGTGGCATCGTCACCGGATGGTGCAGGCGCGCACGCGGATCATGAACCAACTACAAGCCGTGGCGCTGAACGAGGGCCTACGCTGCAAGAAGAGGTTGTGGCGGGAAGCCGGACGGGAGCAACTGGAGGCGTTCCGGTTAGCCCCGTGGGCGAGCCTGCGCCGGCGCGACCTGCTGGAGTTGCTGGACCGACTGAACCCGACGATCGCGAAGCTGACGCAGGCGATTGAGCAGGAAGTGGAGAAATGTTCCGAGGCTCGGCGCTTGAGGACGCATCCCGGGGTTGGGTCACTGACGGCGCTGGCCTTCGTGCTGATCATCGGGAGAGCGGATCGGTTTCAGTGTGGCAAGCAGATCGCGAGTTATCTGGGACTGGTGCCATTGGAGAAGTCGAGCGGGAACCAGCGACGCCTGGGCCATATCACGAAGCAAGGCAACTCGCTGCTGCGTTTCCTGTTAGTGGAAGCGGCGCAAGTCACGGCGCGCAGCATCCCGGAATGGCGGAGTAAGTATGTCCACCTGACGATGCGGCGAGGACGGAAAATCGCCAAGGTCGCCATGGCGCGGAGACTGGCGGTTCGCATGTACTGGATGATGCGCAAGGGATGGGATTACGAGCGGTTGACAAAGTTCGGTTCGCATGCGGGAAAGCCCGGATCAGGCGATGGTGTGAAGTAAAACATCGAGCAATTGAGTGGGTATCCCGCTCCTCTTCACGGGGGAGTTCGAATTAATAATCATGATCGAAAGTGTGACCGAAGAGATGCATGGGTCGGATCGATTTCTGACCTGAAACTGATTACGAGCGGGCCTTGGTTGGTATGGCAGAACCTTCAACTAGAGCGAAATGGCGCGCTCCTCGGAGTGCACGGGTTAGTACGCTCAAAAAGTGCTTGACAAGGATCCACATTGTCAGAGAGGCGATTTTATGACAGCAATCAGCAGGTAATCCCGCCCATTGCGCTCTGCTCGCTACTTTCCGCTGGATGGACTCCAAACACTTGGTAGCCGCCGACCTTTAGGGTTCATCATGCCCCCGGATGCTACCATCCGGCGCTTGTCGCGGAAGCATCCTCAACATGTCGCTGCCTTACCTTAGTAATCTGGTCCGGCACAGCCCGGCGTCCCTATGATGCGAGAATGGCGCGGAAAAGCAAGCGGTGAAGATGACGCGACTAAGTTGTCATCGTTTCCGGTCGAATCAGGTGCGGCTCGCGCTGAGTGTGCTGGCCTACAACCTGGGCAACTTGTGGCGGCGGCTGGCGTTGCCCAAACGAATCGAGCACTGGTCCGCATCACGCACGACTGGCAACGTGAACGGATAATGGGGAAATAGTGGCAGCCGCGAGTCGAAAAAGTAGTGTTGCACAAAAGAGCGTTGGGCCGTCGCAGCGATGGGCGACTACTCCCAATATATTGGCTCTTATAGCATCGGGACTGGCGATTGCCGTTTACCTCGGTGCGCTCAAATTTCCCTTCGTCTACGACGATCTGCCACAAATACTGCGCAACCCCCGGGTGCAGGAGTGGTTCTACCTGCCTCAGTACTTTACGCATGGCGTGTGGGCCCAAGTTGGGGGGCGGTCGGACAATTACTACCGCCCGCTCTTCCTGGCGTGGATGCTGCTGAACTTCAAAGTGTTCGGCACCGATCCCACGGGGTGGCACTTCACTGGATTGGTGCTGCATGCCCTGGTTACGTGGCTTGTGTACAGTGTAGCAGTGCGAGAGCTGCAGGACAAACTGGCGGCGGGATTCGCGGCGATTATCTTCGCGCTGCATCCGATCCACGTTGAGTCTGTGACCTGGGTTGCGGGAGCGAATGAGCCGCTGTGTGCGGCGTTCTTCCTCACTACTGTGCTTTGCTACTTCCGTTGGAGAGAGGGAGATGGCAAGGAGTGGCTCGTCGCGTCGCTGGCATGCTTCGTGTTGTCGATATTGGCGAAAGAGACGGCGATCGTCGCGCCGGGGATGATCTTCCTGTGCGAATGGATGGGAAGAGCGAAAGAAGAATGGTCTCCCCGCATGCGCGCGAGTTTGTTGACCATCGTGCCCTACGCGGGGCTAGTGGCGGTCTATTTTGGGGCACGCGAATTCGCCCTAAGAGACACCGTGCCGACGATAGTCGCTTCGAAAGCGTCTCTGCTGCTCACGCTGCCTGAGGTGATGTGGTTCTATATCAAACAATTGGTCTATCCCAGGCAGATGGCCTTGATCTATCCGTTCACCCCTATCAGCAGGCCGGGCGCGTGGAACTTCGTGCTGCCACTGCTCGCCCTGATTGCTGGGGGTGTGGGACTGTGGATTTGGATGCGACGCGACCAGCGGGCAAAGGCAGCTTGCGCTTGGATGTTGATTCCTCTGCTGCCGCCGCTGGCGGCCATCGCCCGTTTCCGTCACGACGACTTAGTGCACGATCGCTATTTGTATTTGCCCTCGTTTGGCTTCAGCATGCTGGTCGCAATCGCGCTGCGGAGAATTCTCGTCGGCGATCGCAAACTGTTTGGCATTCCAGCGGCACAGGCGGCTGTACTCACGTTGTTGGGCGTTGTGTTAGGTTTTGCAACGGTGAGGCAGATGGTCTACTGGTCGAGCGAACTTGCGGTTTACAACCGGGCGGTTGCAATCTCGCCGAACAATGTGCTTGCCCTGAACCTGCTGGGCTGCCACTTGTCGGATGTGGGAGAAGATGATCGCGCCGTGATCTACCTGGAACGCGCACTTTACGTTGATCCCGAGAATTACCGCGCGTTGGTGGCGCTCGGGTCTGCCGAGAACAATCTAAGGCACTATGACCGTGCGATCAATATCTTACTGCATGCCCTGAAGCTTGAACCCGATGACGGCGCCGTCTTATTCTTCCTCGGCGTGGCGCAGCTAGGCGCAAATCGTTTGAGCGACGCGGAAGCCTCTCTCCGTCGGTCAATTCAACTGGTTCCAGGTCAATCGCGGCAACATTACGTACTCGGATTGGTCTTGATGAAGGAAGGATGGCTGCTCGAAGCGCGTGAGGAGTTCCTCACCGAACTGAAGGTCAACCCCGCCCCCGACGCGCGAGCCCGGATCCACGAGATCGACCTGCGACTGGCCAAGGGCGCGCCTGCCAGCTGATAGAATGATGCCTCATTCTCTTCGACACCGGATGCGCCCGGAAGAATGCCACTGCCTGAGATGGGCCGAGAAAGCGCTGGTCGCCAGCGTCCAGCGGGATGAATGAAAGGGGGCATTCTGGCGCACGAGTCATCAAGACTTCAGCGCCTGGGTGATCCATAAAGTCGAATGAATCTTAAGAGGCTATTGCAGTCGGGTCGGAGGAGGCACGCTTACGCGCTGGCCTCCGTCCGCCGCTCAAACTGCACGTGCAGGTTTCCTGCATGCAGCTTTCGCGAAGACTCAGCGACGCCGGGATGACAAAGAAGGAATTAAGTCGAGCAACCGAACAAGCCCGTGGTCGCCATAAAGCTCACAACCTACCGCAAAGTGGGCGCCTTTTTATATTGCGTGTGATCGCGATTTTTCACGAACGACCGGTTAGCTGTCGCGGTAGGGACGACCATCGCTGATCGCCCCCCGCACAGATCCGTACAAGCGCGTTTACGCATACGGCTCTTACCAAGGATGAATGGCGGCAAAGGCTCCTTGCCGCACACCGTCCAATCCCTGGGACATGCGTTTCCCGCTCTGTGTCGGGGGCATGTGGGATTGAACGATGTTCTCCTCAGTCTGCGCCCTTCCCTCCCCGACCTCTGCGGAAGGTTGCCCTTCCTTGTTCGGCTGGTTCACTGGTACTACGGCACAGTCCGACTTCTCCTGTACGTGCACGTCCGCCGTTCGGTTTATGGCCTTCGCGGACCGGTCTTGATCGGGTGACCAAGACGTGCAGGAGATCTCCCGGTTCCCGTGCATGTTGTTTCTCAGCGTGCGCGGGTTCTTAGACTACGCAGGACCGACAATCCACTCGCGATTAGCATGGTTGTCGTGTTGCCTTCCTCCACTCGGAACGGAGTCGGCATCCTGTTCCATCGGCTTTTCGAAGCTCAATAGCCCGGCCCACCGATACCCCTGTCTACGCTTCAAGCGACACCTCGCGATCTCGCCTGCAAGACTCGAGGCCAGGATGGATTCGCTGCTTTCCTTTCCTGTAGGGCTCTTTCATCCCCTACAACATGCCGGTGTATCCCGGCGCTCTCCGAGTAGCCGACCATTCGAGAGGTGGACCGGGGAGGGTTGACCTTCAAAATCGGAGACTCAATGTTGCTCGAGCTGTAAGGAAGTAGCGGTTCTAGAGATTCGGATCGAAGGGATTACCACGGCGGCGGCCCAGGCGAGCCAAGGCAGTTGAGACTGAAATTGGATCTTCAACGATCAATTCGCCCGCCGGTAGAGGATCCAATGGGCGGATTCCGCCACTCGGAGATATTCGGTGCCGAGTAGCTCCGGATAAGCATCCAGGATTGCTGCCAGGGTGTTTCTCTCCGTCGCCCGGAATTTCGGCACCAGAATGAGAGCTACGTCCCCAAGCAGGATTTTTTTCGGCGGCATCGCCGTCCGGCGAACGTCCGTGGAACTGAGGTTCACAGCACCTCCGCGCGAGGGAGCGCGCTGCAGCGCGAACGAAAATGGATTACTCATGCCCATGCCCCGCACGGACTCATCGGGGCGGCTGTTCGCCTGAACCAAAGCGATTCCTTCCTCGGTGTATCGTACAAAGTTCTGGCCGTTGTCGTTGGGCGAAGGCCACGCGCAATCGATGAACTCGACCGACGCCAGTGCGGCCTCGTGAAACCGGTAGCCGGGGGTCCGGTTCAGCGCCTTGTCTTCGATCGCCATCGCAACACCCGCGGCGTCCGTGCACATCGGAATTCCAGCAATAAGTAAACCCATAGCCAGCAGCGGGGCCACGTGCGGTGGCGCTGAACCGCCGGGGATCGCTGCGGTCACTTCGTTCAAGAGCAGAAGCCCGGCCGCTCCCAGAAGAGGCAGGCCGAAGGGCTGCGTGTTCGTGAGCAGGAGCAGGGTCCCAGCGGACACCGCCATCGCCACAACCGCCACTAACGTGAACTTGCGCCGGACTGGGATCCAAGGGAGCAGGCTCGCCAGCGCGACCAGCAGAACGACCGGCGCAATTTCGTAACGATCATAGTAAAGGCGTATCGCCACGATGTGGAGGTTGAGCGAGCCGCCCTTCACCGCGGCCAGCAGGCGGTACTCGCGCACCAGCGCGGGCAGGTCGAAGCGCAGATAGGCCATCATGGGAACACTGAAGGCGGCGAAGCCCGCCGCCATTCCCGCCAGACCGATGCGGGCGGAGGAGCGAAGCGGCAACGAGATGGCCGCGAACGTCAACGCCACGAGTCCGTAGCTGATCTTCAGAAAGAGCAGCAGGGCGCATGCCAGTCCGGTGGAGAAGTTGCCACCGAACTCGCGCTTGCGGCTGCCGGCGTCCCGCGGCAGGAACGATTCGAGCATTACCAGGGCCGTCAGCGCATAACCGTAACGGTTGTGCTTCATCGAAAATGCAGCCTGCCTGGGAGTGAAGCCCAGCGGAAACGGAGCGGCGGCGAGCAGCGCCAAAAAGAGACAGGCGACGAAAAACGGAGCGGGCTTCATACGCGGCCCAAGCACGAAAAAGGCCCAGAAACTAATCACAGCGGTGGCGATGGTGCTGCCGTAACCTAAACCGCGCGCGTCGTTGCCCGCCAGCCAAAGCCCCGCCGCGTGCAACAGGTAGTAAGCCGCGCCCATCTGACCAAAGAAGTCCACTCCAGGCCGCTGCCCGTGGAGAACGCGCCAGCCGCCGTCCAGCGACACGAAGATATCGTGGCCGAAGATCCGCAGACGCGGGACTCCGATGATCGCCTCGGCGGCGCATACCAGCAGGAGCAACACGACTAAGACACGGCCGCTCCGGCGGGCGGCGTCGCGGGATCCGACCCACCACGCAACCAAGCCTTCGAACGAGAATCTTGCCACGACGCGAGCCATCTCCTTTCCGATGACGTTGCAAGTATAGGGTTGCGATCCGACCGATGTCGACCCGCGACGCCTGGAAATGTGCGGTACGCCCTCACGTGAGGCGGGGATGAAAGACACGGCCCACAGGCGTGCTGGCCCGCTCGCCTAAACTATATCCCAGGGACCGCATGGACAGCCCGCTTTATCCTGCCTAGGCGCTTACTGTTTTCTGATAGTTGTCGTAATCGCATTATAAAAGGGCGCCCCTTTTGGAGTAGGTTATGAGCGCAAGCAGCGTCACCTACGAAAGGAGCACCCTCAATGAGCAGTGAAAAGGATGCACGAGATGTGCAAGGATTTGGCAGCTGGAAAAAATCTTGGAGCGGGAGACGGGATTTGAACCCGCGACTTCGACCTTGGCAAGGTCGCACTCTACCACTGAGTTACTCCCGCTCGTTGTCTCATTTTACAGCACTTGCGCATTTGCTGACAATTTACTGCATCCGCACTGGCACCCGTTCGTTGTCTGGCTGCTCTGCCGCATCGGCTACAGCACCACCATTCGGCAGGAAACGCTCGATGAATTGGGCTTGGGCGTCCCTTGCCTTACGGCTGTTGTGCACGTAGTGCATCGTCATGTTCACCCCTGGCGGGCCATCGTAAATGGAGAAGTCACATTTCCGCTGGACTAATTTCTGGGGGGCAGGTCACTCGACTGTGCGCCGCACTATTGTGCCCCGGGCCATGGAACTTCTTCCGGGAGCGCGTGAGGCGGAAATCGGACTTTCAGCGTCTTGATCTCGTACGGCTTGGTATGCACCCTGACGGCATCATCGTGCACGGCAAGATCGGCAATCGACCTCTCCCTCAGATCGGTTTCTGACGCCGACTGCGCTCCTGGCGGAAGCTGGAGTGTTACATCAGCTTCTATCCCTGCCCATTCATAAAAACGCAGGACCAGAGAGTCATCGTCCTCAGATTTCTTGATCGCAGTGAGCACCACGTTGTCCGGTTCAACTCGCACGAAAGAATGTTCGCTCGGAAAAGTTCCCTCGTGTTTCTGCGACCGCATGGCGATCAGCTTGTAATTCAGCTCGTAGCCGCGGCGTACGGTCTGAGCGTCGCGCCAATTTCCGCCGTGTGGATACAAAGAGTAGGTGAATTCGTGATGACCTTCGTCGGCATGCGGATCGGGCCATTCTGGTGAACGTAGCAACGAGAGACGCAGCACATTGCCCTTCACATCGTATCCGTACTTGCTGTCGTTAAGCAGGCTGAAGCCATGTTTGGCGTCGGAAAGATCGGCCCAACGCTGGGCCGGAACCTCGAATTTGGCCTGTTCGGCCGGTGTGTTCCGAGTGGTCGGACGTTCTATCGAACCGTAGGGAATTTCAAAAGTAGCCTTGTCACAGTGTGCGCTCAAAGGGAATGCCACTTTCAGCAAAATGTGTTTCTCGTGCCAGTCCGCCTGCATCTTCACATCGACCCGCGGCACGCCGGCGTAAATGGTGATGTCCTGCACGAACGTGGAACTCTGGAAATGTTTCTTGACGCGAATCACGGCGCGCAGTGGCCCACTCTCAACCAGTTTCACTTCGTCAGCTTTATCCAAATCCCAATGTTGTTTCTCGAAATCGGAATCGATGTTCCAGGCATCCCATTGCTTGGGTTTGTCGTAGAAAGCTTGCAAGAGGTTCCCGCAAGCGAACGTCCTGGAGCCGCCCGTATCGCTTTCAGAGGGAGCGAGCGATTCCGTCTGATTTCGCAGATCGAAAAGGCTGGTGATGCACCCGGTTTGCGGATCGACTTTGATTTGGACGGAGGCGTTCTTCAGTGTCTCCCCAGAAGTCTTGACCAGTTGGCCATTGTCCATGTCTGGAGAGATGCCAGTCTTCGCCGCGGAACCCACAAAATAGACCCTGTAGCCCAGTGCCGGCGTATCCGCGAGGACAAGGAGACGCGCTCGGTTCGTGGCTGAGTCGATTGCAAGCAGTTGGGACTCAACTGGTTGGCCTGCGGCGTCGACCACTTCAACCTGTTTAGCCTCGCCCGGAAGTTGTACCTCGACCTCGATCACCTCGGTTCGCGGCCAGGAAAGAGAATTGAAAACCACAACCGGCACACCGTCACCCTGGGTGTTGACGTGAGCCATGATCTCGTCGAGCGCACCATCCGTGATCTCCTTTGCGGAGCGGGCAACGTCTTCCAAATTTCGCTTGGCGTCGAGATAGTTCACCGCGATTCCGGAGCCCGGCATGACGTCGTGGAAATGATCGAATAGCAGATTCTTCCAGGCGAGCTCGAACTGATCTTGCGCATAGGGGCGGCCGAAAATCGAAGCCAGCGATGCATACTTCTCCGCATCGAGCATCAGTTCTTCATCGCGCCGAATGCGCTGTTTCGTGTCGGCTTGCGAAGTGTACACGCCGCGGTGATATTCGAAATACAGTTCATCCTTCCAGATAGGGACTATGAGATTTGGAAGTTCCTGCGTCAGGTCGGCGAAGAATTCTTTGGCAGTGCTGAACTCAATTTTCGGGAAGACTGTGTCCGGATCCCGAAGGCGATTCGCCTGATCAAGCATGGTTCGAGTCGGGCCGCCGCCATGGTCGCCGATTCCGTACAAGTAAAGCATCTGCGGCGAATCGGTTACTTTGGTCCCGTAAATTCGCGGCGCATAGAACGACAGATCCTGCGTGATCTGCTCAGGGTTGAATTCATTGGCGTATTCGTGGGGAAAGTAGGTCAGAAGACGGCTCCCATCGGGTGCTTCCCACCAGAACAACCGGTAAGGGAATTTTGTGTAGTCCGTGGCCCACAACAGCTTGCTGGTCACGAAATAATCAATGCCGGATTTCTTGTAGATTTGCGGAAGCTGCCAGTTGTATCCAAAAGAATCCGGGTTCCAGCCGATCTTGATATCAGCACCAAAGTTCTTTTGAAAGTATCGCGTGCCAACAAGAATCTGACGCACCAGCGACTCGCCGTCCGGCATATTCAGATCGGGCTCGACCCACATGCCGCCGATGACCTCCCAGCGGCCCTCCTTCACCCGCTGTTTGATCTGCTCGAACAGATCCGGGTATTTCTCCTGCATCCATTCATAAGTTCGTGCCGAGGACATGGTGAACTTCAAATCCGGATACTCGCGCATCAGATCCAGAACGCTCTGAAACGTATTGCGCACCACCTCGACCGTTTCCGTCCACGGCCACAACCACGCCATATCAATATGTGAGTTCCCGACGGCGCGAACGGTGAACTGTTTCAACCATGGATTCAACGATTGCAATTGGCTTTGTGCCTGGCGCAGCGAAGCGTCGAAGCCAGCCTGGTCGTCCTTGTCGAGCGGAGAAAAATCGATGGCTTTAACCGCCGCGTCGAGTTGCTGCTGGCGTTCCGCTCGACCCTCCTCATACGCCACAATCACCGGACGCGCCGCCAAGATTTCCATTCGCATCATCGCCGGATCCGGCCGGTTGGCGGCAGGGTCAATAGTCAGCTGAGCGTGATGAAACCGCGTCTCCACGTCCGGAGCATCGATCCGCACGGCGACCAGAAACTTCTGCCCGGGCTGTGCGTTCTCCGTCAGCAGAATCGGCTGCTGCATGTCGTCATCTCCTCGCGACACCAGCGATCCGTTCGAGAATACTGCGATCATGACTGGGCCTTTGTTGTTCCACATGAAGTCGAACCGGAGGTCCAATTTCGCGCGGGCGCCTAGCACTGCATAACCGTTGATCTTCTCCGGAATCTTGATCCAGCGGCGCAGCACGCGAGACCCGGTCGACCATTTGTTCCCGACTCTCACTGTTTCCCAGCCTGAGTCATGCAAAGACGAATCTTCAGGATGTGGCAGGTCTGCGTGAAATCGCCACTCGGACAGTGGCAAAGTGGTCAGCGATTCCAGGCGATCCAAAGTTGGCTGGTAGGGATCAGTTGTGCTCGGGCTCGGAAATGGTTGTTGGGCGGAGACTAACCTGGCTGTTACGAGTGCGAGAAGTGCACACACCATCCATCGCTTCACCGGACTTTCCTCCTTCATTGAATTCGACTGGATAAGGAATTGGCATTGCAGCCGTTGTTCTCAGCCGCAGGCTTATGGTTGAATTTTCGAACTCCAGCACTTTAGCGGTATGGCATCTGGAAAGAAACTGCCTGGTGCATCGGGTCGGCATTGGCATTTGGTTACTCCCGCCGTTATCAGGATGCGGATCTCGAAATCGTCCTGCGTTTCAGCACGAAGTTCAACGTCCCATATTATCGGCTGTATGCGGTTGTGAACGGGAAATCGCATTTTCTAATAGATCGAGGTGAGAAGGAAATACAACAGCTGGCGAGGTTTATTTCATTCCACACGGGCTGGCGGGGCGTGTCACAAACTATCAGGACTGCAAGTCTTCGGCTGGATGATGCGGCGACCACTGCGGATCTTCATCGGGCGTTACGATTTGGCCGTCGCGCATGTGGACGATGCGATCGCCATACTCGGCGGCCTCGGGATTGTGCGTGATCATGAGCACGGTCTGCCCCAAATCTTTGTTCGACTGGCGCAGCATGTTGAGGACGACGCTCGAGCTTTTCGAATCCAGGTTGCCGGTGGGCTCGTCGGCCAGCACGATGGCGGGACGGTTGATGAGAGCCCGGGCGAGCGCGACTCTCTGCTGCTCGCCGCCGGAAAGCTCGTTCGGCCGATGCGCCAGACGTTGGGCGATGCCGAGCATCTCAGTGATCTTCTTTAGGAACGCGGGATCGGGCAAGGCACGGCCGGCGATGTCAGCGGCGATCTCGATATTCGAGCGCGCGCTGAGCGTCGGGAGAAGATTGAATTTCTGGAAGACGAATCCGATCTTGCTCTTGCGCAACCGGGTGCGCTCGCCGTCGGAAAGCGTGGCAAAATCCACGCCGTCGATAATGACGCTTCCCGAGTCGGCGCGGGTCAGTCCGCCGAGCAGATAAAAAAGCGTGGACTTGCCGCTGCCCGAAGGGCCCACAACCGTGACGAACTCACCCTTTTGCACGCTGAAGGAAACACCGCGCAGGGCGGGCACATCCACTTTGCCAACGCGGTAGGTTTTGCGCAGTTCCCTGGCTTCAATGAAGGCCGACATCCAGTGAAAACCATATCACACGGAGAAGCGTGATTGAGTCATTGAATCATTGAGTCAATTATTCAATGAATCAATGATTCAATGATTCAATGACTCAATCCAGCGCAGCGCTCACGCCACGGTCGCATGCTCCACGTTCACCGCACGGGCGCGGAGTTCAACCTGGCGCTTGGGGCCGCGTTTGCGCACCAGCAACAGGCGAATGCGTTCCAGCAGGTCCGCGGGTTCGTACATTCCCTTGGGCAGAAAGACATCGGCAAGCGTTTCGCGCTCGTAGATTTTAGTTCGGCCGGAGATCAGCACGGCCGGCGTCTGCGGGGAAAGAGTTTTGATTTCCTCGATCAGCCGCGAACCATCCACACCCGGCATGATCAGGTCGGTGAGCACCAGGTCAACGCCGCCGCGGCGGAAGGCTTCGAGGGCCAATTCGCCACTGTTGCAGGCGAGCACACGGTAGCCCCGCGTTTCAAGCAGGATTTTGCGGATGGAGAGTGACTGTTCGTTATCGTCCACACAAAGAATCGTTTTCTTGGGCTTCATTGGCCTAACCGGGAGACTGTCGTCCCAAATTTTTTCTGAATTTTGTTCCTAATTTCTTTTTCCTAGAACCGCGAGCGAGGTTGAATGCTAAACAGAATCGGAGCGCCAGTAAAGTGCCGCGCTCGCCAATGGCACTCCGGTGCAAGGGAAGGTCGTGCCATCGAGCGGAGAGTCGCGACTGGCACGGTGTTTCGATGCTCTAGATCGCGAGCGTGACTTCGCCGCGGAGAACTTCCACACAATTTCCACCGACACGCACATTGACCACATGGTTATCCTGCTTCGCGGCGCGAACAAAAAGTGCTGCTGGGACGGTGCACTTCGAGACCCTGCTCGATCAAGACCTGCTCATCGCTGGCAGCAACCGCGTGCGCGACCATCCAGGCGGAGCGGCATCCGGCGGCGGACCCGGTGGCCGGATCTTATCGGTCCTTATTTCGCGGGCCATTTCACGGGCCGAAGCGTAAACCGCGGCCCGATGCGATACCATAATTCCAAGTGGTGGCGCAGCCGAACTAGTTAGTGTTACGTTGCAAGCGAGCTACTCCATGAACTACGGAAGCGCATGCGGTCCGGTGATCGTCCCGGTCTTCAAAACCGGCGGGCGGCATCTACGATGTTGCCGGTGTGTTCGACTCACACACGCTTCCGCCATTTATTTTCAGTGATTTACGCGAACTTCCTCCCGTGTCAGAGTGAGAACTTGGTGCTGCAACCGGCTTGCAGTGATAGAAACGTGATAAGTACGAAGGGAACCACACGGCCTGCCGCTCGTGAAATTTCCGTCATTCGTCCTTCGAGGATGGAGCATCCGCCGAACTAAATCCGCACGCCAACAATCGTCGATTCACGAACCAAGCCGCTTCCGTTCTTCTTCCTGCCACTGAGCCCCTCCACAACAGAACCGGGTTGTTAGCACCACGACCCGGTCAATGAGCCTTATGGGGATGTTACACCAACAATCGGCAAAGACAGGATGGTCAAACATGCGCGTTACTACTGGCTACTGCTGGCGGAAGGACATCTGACGCGGCGGTTGTTCGGGGCGATGCTGGGTTGGATCGCGCTACTGCCGGTACCGACGGGATAGATAGATGGTGGTCAGGTCGGCAGAGAAGTCTGTCTACAGCGAGTTGGAGTAAGGAGAGGTGTCGCAAAAGTGGGCCGCAAATGGCGCAATTTCGGCTGTGCTGGTTCGGAATCTCGTACTGTAAGGGGGATCCGGATGAAAATTTTTTCACATTGACGCGAACAGCGGTTGAGGGGACAATAACAGCCGGTCTTGGGGTCAAAAAGGAAATTCCGGCTTGCCTGCTTTGAGCTTAGAATGCTTGCTCACTATGCCTGACCTTTCCCAGCGAACTCTAGCCCATGTTATGAAGGTGCTGGAAAGTCTCACCCCCGAGGATGCTGATACGCCACTAGACCACACTCCGGAGCAAGCAATCGCCGGCGAAACTCAGCTTGGGCCTTGTAGTTTTTTCTCGAATGTCGAAGCCTGGACGGAAAGTTTTTCTGGCCTGCTGGACCGGCGGACGACCTGGCTTCTCGCGGCACTCTTGTTGCTGTATATCGCAGCCACTGTCCCCCTCGCCTGTTTGAAATTCATGTGGCTGGATGAACTCTTCACCTATTCCATTGCCGGCCTTCCCAACGCCAACAGAATCTGGTTGGCGCTCGCTTCGAGGGGGGTCGCCCCGATGCCTCCCACTTTCTACTTCGTTACCCGCTTCACGCAGAACTTGTTAGGTCCAAGCCATTTCGCAATCCGCCTGCCGGAACTGGCAGGCTTTTGGATGGCCAGCTTGTGTTTATTTCATTACGTGCGCCGTCGCACGGGCGCTCTCTACGGGCTAGTCGGCGTGATGGCTCTGTGGATCACCGGGGCATATCGGTATGCCTACGAGGCCCGGCCGTATGGGCTTGTGCTGGGCTTCTGCGGGTTGGCGCTGGTTTGCTGGCAGGCAGCTCCAGAACGGGTTCACCGCCGGCGAGCACTGCTGGGTCTTTTCGGAGCTTTGGCGGGGGCGGTTTTCAGTCACTATGGTGGAGTCATGCTGCTTTTCCCGTTGGGACTTGGAGAACTCGTCCGCTCGATCTCGCGCAGGAAAGTGGACTGGCCGGTGTGGCTCTCCTTCTGTGGAGCGCTCGTGCCGCTTCTTCTTTTTCTTCCGCTGCTGGGCGGTAGCATTAGCGCGTACGGGGTTGCGATGTGGTCCCGCCCCACGCTTAAATCGGTTCCCTCCTGCTATGGACAACTCCTATCCTCTGCGGCGAGACCTCTGGCTGCGGTTTTCGTGACAGTGACCCTATGGCGGTTGCTGCTGGCGGTAAGAACCGATTCATCGGCGATCTCAGCCGATACCTCTTCACGAAATTGCGGCTGCGATTGGATTGTTTCTGTTCCCGTTGGTCTGTCTGCTCCAGGCCCTTCTGGTTACGCACCAGATCACACCGCGCTACGCGATTCCCCTGGTCATGGGATTCGGCATCCTGTTCGGCTTCGTCACCTATCAAAGCTTCAGCGGCGACGCCGCTAACGGACTGCTGCTTACCCTAATCTTGCTCGGCGGATGGGGAACGCACCTGTGGTCCGAGGCCGCGTCCACCAGGGGCACGGCCAAAGCCAGCCGGGAATTTGACACTTTGGCGGCGCGACATGACACCGGATTACCCATCGCGATCTCTGAGGGCCTTCTCTTTTCTCGGCTTGTGCACTACACGTCTTCCCGAACTTCCTCGCGTCTGTGCTACCTGGCCGATCCCGAACTTGCCAGCCAATACACCGGCTCAGACACTCTCGATTTGGATCTGCTCGCGTACAGCAAACTGACGTCCCTCAAGGTGATCGAGGCTCGCCCGTTTCTCCGTACTCACGCGCCGTTCTTGTTGTACGTTACTCCTGACCAGTGGCAACAGAACTGGATACTCTCGGCCTTAAAGGACAGGACCGCCCAAATCCAGTTCGTCGATATGACACACCATGGGACGCTTTATCGCGTCGTCCCGAACTAACTGACCCACGACCGGCAGTTCGGTGGGACCCCGTGGCGAGCGATTTTGCGCCAACAATACGCTTCCATTGGCCCTTTGGGTTAGGATCTACTGAACGGTTTTCCCATGAAGCTGATGTGCGTTGCGCGCCACCGCAAGTGCTTCGATCACAGCTCTTGTGTTTTCGTCGAGCGGCTTAACGTAGGTTGGCAAGATTTGGGTGCTGGCATGACCGAGCAGGTGGGCAACCGTCAGGCCCGAAGCCTTGCAGCTATTGGCGCGGCTTGCAAAGGAAGCTCTCAAGTCGTAAATCCGTCTCTCCCCCAAGTCCGCCTTTCGGGCGGCTTTTCGCCACGCCGTCTTGTAATCGGTGATGTGGGTATGGGTGATTCGAGGACTCGGGAAAACGTAGGGTGAAAACCCTGGACCCAGCCTTCTTCGCCAAACAATCAGCACATCCCTGCAGTAATCTGTGAGCCATACCGTCCGGAGCCCAGCTGCACTCTTGGACTCGCGAACGTGAATGCATGCCGGTTCAGAGTCCAGCAACACATCGGACCACTTCATGGACAGCGCTTCTTTTCTCACCCGCAGCCCCGTCTCGACCAACAGCGTTATCAACACCGAAAGCCATTCTGGAGAAAACCGCTTCACTCGGGCTCCTTCGTCATACGAAAGCGGCTTTGCCTGACGGCGATCACGTCGTTCATTGAGCCTGCAAACGTCGATGCAGGGATTATGAGAGATTAGGCGCATTCTCTTTGCCTGAGACATGAGCGCGGAAAGCGTTGCCACATCTCTATTGACTGTTGCCTTCCCAGCGCTTTCCGCCAGCCGTTTTTGCTGAAATCTGAAAATTGATTCGGGGGTGATATCAGAAAGCCGGATGTTCTCTCCGAAGTGCCTCAGGATGTTGTTGATGCTCGACTGGTACCTGGAGCGAGTTTTCTCATGAGTTTTCGAAGTGAGAAATTCTTCCGCTTGTATTCCCAAATGGGGAGTGGAAGATTCCATCGTTCTTCTAGAACCTGGGTTTTCCGCAAGGCGAGCAGCTTCTCTACCACACGAAGTTTTGCATCGCTTCCAGCTTTTTCTGTAAGCGCGTGCGCCGTAGCACTTGGTGCGGGTGAACTCCGCGCGGTTTAATCCCCAACTCTCGGGCGCCATCAGAATGCAGATTGTTTCCGAGAGAGACGGCTCTTATATTGGTTTGCGCATCGAGAGGTCTCGTGACGATGCTTGCCCAAGTTGTTCCAGCATCTTTTCGACGTCACTCTCACGGAATCGAACACAGCGTGAGCTGAATCGCACACACGGGAGGCGCCCTTGGCTGAGCGCCTGAGCTTGTTTTCCCGGTTCGCTTTCGCAGGGTAGTCTCTCTGCGGCTTACCTACTTTCGCGGCGAGGCCTATCTAGCTGCGCATCAAGGCACCGAAGCCGCAGCCGAGTTCCAGAAAATCCTCGACCACCGGGGGATTGTGTTGAACTCGCCCATCGGCGCACTCGCGCATCTCCAAATCGGCCGAGCCTATGCGATGACGGGCGATACCACCAAAGCGAAAGCGGCCTATCAAGATTTCCTCACCCTCTGGAAAGACGCCGACCCCGACATCCCCATCCTGAAGGAAGCCAAGGCGGAGTACGCGAAGCTGCAATAGTCTGTCAGGTACGCGGTAACCTGTACCCGGAATGCACTCCCGTAATTTGAAAGTGTGCCCGCGTGGTAGTCAAATCGATTCACTCGCCACTTTTCAGAACAGATCACGCCACCAAGTCTGGCCCGTTCCGAAGCGAAGGACAGACATGACATTCTTGCAGCGACTCCTCGGAGAACTTTGCTCCCATCGGTTTACTTGGCCACGACTGAGTGGCAATGGCCAGCACTATCAAATCTGTCTCAGTTGTGGAACTGCATATGAATATGACTGGAAGAGGATGCAACGTACTGATCGCCTGCTGGTGACGAACGGGCAACACCTTCTCGCCTCGGCGCGGACTCGATTGCCGGGAACTGTCAATTGACGAAAACCAGGCGATTTCACTAACTGAGAATTGCTCGCGATTTCCGCAAGTGTCGCCAGATTTCCCGACCTGAATCCGAAACTGCTGCCAGCCCGCATCTCCGGATGCCCGGAACTCGCCACAGGAAGCCCGCTGGCAGGCGTTTGCGCGTGGGGTGAATCAACGCAGACCGGGGCAGGCTCTGGAAATCTTTGGCTCAGTTCTCGCCGTGTTTCTCCAAAATGGCAGCAATGGAATAAACGGCGCTGACGGCGGCACTGGTCAATAGGATCGGCTTCCAACCGCCAGCCGTTTCTTTTAACAGTTCTCGCTGAAAGTCGTGTGTCGAGTTGGCGGAAATCACTTTGTACTCCGTGTGTGGGTCCATACCTTTTCATCTCCAAAGCAGAAGTGATTAGGAACGGTCAAATTATATGCGTGACCCGCGGGTTGGAGGATCGCCAGACTGCGGCTTTACTTATCTAGGGATGCCCCGCTCTCATCATTGGAGCCCTGCTGGCAGGCGTTGCGCGTTGGGTGACCCTTCTGCTTGCTGCGGCTTTTCTTTTGCCATTGGAAGTGAAAAAGCAAACGGCTGGGAAAAACTCCCAGCCGTTTCAGGAGGAAGTGCCGCAACAACTTTATCCTCACGAAGCTACTTCAGCCCTGCCTTACCGCCCTTCAAGTCGGAAGCCATTCTTGTTTACTAAAATTCATAGTCTTCATTGTTGCAGCTGCAAACTCCCTGCCCGCTGCCTAGTGTTACGTCAAAAGAACACAGGGCCCCGAGTCTTTCTAGTTCATCCGTCACGAGGTTCGAGTCGGCCATCTCGGTTTCGGTAACGTAGAAAGGCGACTTCTCCGAAGGGGCTTTTCCAGCCGCAAAAACGACCGACGTTGCCTGGATGTGGGTGCTCCATGCCCGCAGCCCGGCTCCCGGCGTGGGGTCGTACGGGTAACCGCCCGGGTCCGAAATGACCTTGATGACGCCACGTGTGAGCACCTTGCCGGTCAGGGTGTTAGCCGTGAGGTTTAGATTCACGGATTCCGAGAGCAGACCGTCTGCCGATACGTCGCAGCTGCAGCACTCCTGCAGCTCCTGGCTGTCATCGAACACGTAGATGTCCGCGTAAATATCTCCTCCGCACGGTGGTGTTCCTGGAACACCACATCGGGTTGGGGATGTGCTCAGGTCGCCATCGTTAATGATACGCACGGTTGCATCCGGAGCACCAGTGGTATGTGCATTGGAATAGTAGGTGACAAAATAGACACTGCTGTCACCTTGAGCGAAGGCAGTCCCCCCCAACATCAGGGTGATTGCCAATAGTGGAAACAGCAGCAATCCGAGCTTTTTCATTCTTGTATCCTCCTGTTTCTTGTAGCGCCTGGGCTGGGGGAGGGTCAGTTTTAGGCGCGTCGAAAGTTTAACCTTCAGTGAGTTCTTTACAAGTACCCACCTGGCTTAGCCTAAGCTACTACTTATGGAGTAGTCTTATGGAGTAGTTCCCCAACCCAACACATACGGCGATGGCGGCGCTGGCGCTGGCGCGGGCAGGCGATACGGCAGCGGCGGAGAAGCTGGCGGCTGAGCTCGACAAGACCTTCCCGCTGGGCACGCTGGTTCAGAGGTACACCAAAGTTTACTCGGGTCTAGGGAGCCGACATTGTCATGGAATCAATATCGCTCATTGACGGGGTTCTGTCCGCCATCTGGGCCGTCGCCCATCGGCTCCGTCGTGTGGTTTGGAAGATCTTGCATGAGGGGGTTCGATTTATCGAGCACGGCGTCGAACCTGATCCCAAGGCCAAGAACAAACGCGCCCGGATGCTAGCGCGAGCGCTTCGCAAAGAACACACTGTGTGATCTTCAAAACCGGCGGCCGGCATCTTCGATGTTGCCGGTGTGTTCGACTCACACACGCTTCCGCCAAAACAAAGGACTTTCAGCTCTGCGCTCTGTGTGCCCATTCTATTTAGGGCAGCCCCTTCGTGCGCCGGCGCTTCACAACGGCGGCTGCATTACGCTGATCTCGGGCATTGCGTTCGGCAAGGGAAAGCGGTATCACAGCATAGAGTTACGGCGGTCACCGCGAGTCCGGGTGGAGGCGTGTACCAGTGCGAGGAACGAGGTAGCCGATATCATTGCAACGTCGCATCGAAAAGGCTTAATATAAATCAAGGAATTGTAGGTCAGAGATTGAAAAACGGGTCTGCTGCCTGATCGTCGCAGGAGGTTGATCATGAAGACCCTAATACATTTTGGCAGGTCCGGCGATAGCGCTTTCCGCGCACATCCGCACCACTCCCTATTTTCGCTTGTCGTAAGCTTCGTCTTGGCAGTTTTGGCTGTGTTGATTCTTGCCGTGTCGGCGAAGTAGGGAGATGAGAATGAAGCGAGAAAGTATGTTTGTGCTGGTTTAAGCGCGTCAAGACTCTAATGGCTCGCCCTAGCTTGTACCGAGTCACGACCAAAGGCGCAGCAATGCTTTCTGCAATATCTGAAGGAGGGCGTTATGAAGTCTCAAAGGGCATCGAAACCCAAATCTGATCCACCCGCCGTGCGGTTGAGCCCATCAAATCCTGCAGATCTCCAACCGAAGATGCAGAAGTTGCAGCTTGCTATTGCTCGCCGTGCACATGAGTTGTTTGAAGTTCGAGGCCGGGAGCATGGGCACGATCGGGAAGATTGGTTCCGAGCTGAATCTGAGCTGCTGTGTCCGGTTTCGGTTTCCATGTCGGAATCCAGAGACGAGATTAGTGTTCGCGCTAACGTCGTTGGCTTTGATGAGACTGAACTTGAAGTCAGCATCGAGCCGCACCGCATCACGATCTTGGGTAAGAAAGAGACAAGTGGGATGAAAGCCGAGGGCAGAACAATCGAGCAGACCGGCTTGTATCCCCACCAAATCCTGGAAGTCGTCGACCTTGCAACGGAGGTGATGCCGGAGCGCGCAGTCGTCGAATTGCAAGCGGGAGTGCTGAAATTTGAGTTGCCCACAGCTGCCACGAACGAGTTTGAAACTGCTCCTGCGGCTTGAGTGGACGGGACCCAGCGTTCCTCGAAGAACATGGATCATCGCAACGCAGCCGCGCGGTGTGTGGTGAGATTTTTCCAGGAACGCATTTCTCAACCGTTGATCCGCAATTCTGCGGGGGAGCGTGGATCAATATGAAGCCAGGGCTTCTTATTGCCACGGTGAGGCTGATCGGCACAAACACCAACAATGCGTTTTCCAGCGTGGCTAGTACACTGCAATAGATTGGGAAATGGACGTGCCCAAACCGGTCTCTGGACGTCTTGGATCCCTGGATACAAGGTGCGCTGGATTTCAGGGCGGGTAGAGAACGGCAAGATCACTTGGAGGTGCGCATGGCAGCATTGGCAAAGTCCCTATTCGGCGAGACGCCTACCGTGGTCAGTGCTGAGTTCCTGGATGCTCTCCTGGCAGAGTATCCGAGGCGTGACTTTCAGGTTCGGTTGTGGGACGGTACCATTTGGGGGGCGGAAAGGCAGCCGCGCTTCACACTGGTTCTCAAGCACCCGGGAGCGCTGCGTGCGATGTTTCTCTCGCCCAGCGAGCTCGCGCTTGGAGAAGCCTACATCGACGACGATTACGACATTGAGGGTGATATCGAAGCTGCCTTCGACTTGGCCGACTATCTTCTTGGTCAGGAGCGTAGCCTGTGGCAGAGTATAGATCTCGCTGCGCGGCTGCAGAGGCTGCCCAGAAGTGATTCCAGGCGAACAGGCCTGGATCCCACTAGATTCCCAGGACCGGTCCACTCCAAGGATCGGGACCGACAGGCTGTCAGGTATCACTACGATCTCCCGGCCGAGTTCTACGCGCTTTGGCTGGATCCGGGCATGGTCTACTCCTGTGCTTACTTCGCCACGCCGGAAGAGGACCTGGATACCGCCCAGGTGCGCAAGCTGGATTACATCTGCAGGAAGCTGCGGCTGCGCCCGGGCGAGCGTCTCCTGGATATCGGCTGCGGTTGGGGCGGATTGATCATGCACGCGGCTGCACACTACGGCGTGGAAGCTGTGGGGATCACACTCAGCGTACCGCAGGCGGAGGTGGCACGAAAACGCTTGCACGAATCAGAGCTGAATAATCGATGCCGCGTGGAAGTCTCCGACTACCGCGACATGGGACACGACCAGCAGTACGAAAAAATGGTCAGCATCGGCATGTTTGAGCACGTCGGTGAAGAGCTCCTGCCGGAGTATTTCCGCCGGGCTTGCAGTCTGTTGCGGCCGGGTGGTGTGTTTCTGAACCACGGGATTGCCTACTCCGCTAACTACCGTAGGCGGGGACCGTCCTTTACCGATCGTTACGTGTTTCCCGACGGCGAACTGGTGCCGATTAGCACAAGCCTTCGAGCGGCGGAGCTGAGCGGCTTCGAAGTTCGGGATGTCGAAGGCCTGCGTGAGCACTACGCCTTGACACTCCACCACTGGGTCCGGCGCTTGGAGGCCCATGCCGAGGAGGCGCGTCGGATCACCGACGATACCACCTACCGAATCTGGCGCCTCTACATGGCCGGCGCGGCTCATGGATTCCGGAGCGGCCGTTTGAACATATACCAGACCCTGCTTGCCAGGCCGTTGCACGGGCAGAGTGGTTTGCCGCTGACCCGCGAAGACTGGTATCGGGTCTAGACCCGAGCACATCCAAGCCCGTCATACGGGGCCGGCGCGTGCCCAAGTCGCGCAAGACAAAACTTCTCTTTCTCCATGTGTGCTACAACACTGAGAAGCTTTTCGGCGAGCGCCTCCGCGCCTGCTAGTCACGACATGCCTCCTTCAGTGCACAACTCGATGGGGCGGAGCTTCCTCGGATCATTCGCCATCTCTATGAAATCCTTATCTCCTTGCGGAGCTGACGACCCGAGCTCTCAGTCCACGCTTACTCCCGGAATAACGCGGGCGATGAGGCCTTGCATGCGCTGATAGTGCGATCCCTTCCAGTAGATTCGATCACACTCCCTGCAAATGTGGAACTCGTCGTAGTGTTGTTCGGTCTTTCGTAGCAAGCGAAGGTGAATCGGTGAATCAACTCTTTCGGAACCGCCTGCAACGGTGCATGGCAGTGGAGACAGCGGCGAAATGGGGAAATGGATGCAAACAGATCACCAGATTCGCTTTTTTCCTCTCGAAATACTGTGCAGAATAGCTTACTTCGGAAACTCGCTGGGGCAAGGACAATCGGTCGTCACGATTGCGAATCGGACTCCCTGCTCGTGGACTATAATTTTGAGCGATTCGGAGCCGAACAAGGAGATTCCTAATTGACCGTTGACACAACTGAGCATCCCTTCATCGACCGTGACCATCAACTCCCGGCTCACGGTTCGGAATCTCACCGACATAAAGTAATGTGGGTCGTCATATGGATTCTGTTGTTGCTCGTCCTTGCGCTTGCAGTCGTGCTGATATGGCGCCACCTCGCTGCCGCGAAAAAAGTCGCGCCCGCGCCGCCGAAGATCACGGTTACGAGCGCGACGGCAAGAAAAGGTGACATCGGCGTTTACCTTGACGCCATCGGCACGGTCACTCCGGTCTATACCGATTCGATTTCCAGCCAGGTGAATGGCCTGGTCGACGCCGTGCACTATAAGGAGGGTCAGCTGGTAAGTAAGGGCGATCCGCTGATCGACATCGATTCGCGTACGTACCGCGCGAATCTTTTGCAGGCTCAAGGCGCGCTCGAGCGAGACCAGAACGTGCTTGCCCAAGCACAGATGGACCTTGAACGCTACCGTGACGCATGGGCGCGCAACGCCATTGCCAAGCAAATCTTGGATGACCAGGAAAAGCTTGTACTGCAGGACGAGGGCACAGTAAAAAACGATCAGGGAACGGTGCAATTTGACCAGGTTCAGGTCGACTACTGTCATATCACCGCTCCCATCGCCGGCCGGGTGGGTTTGCGGCTGGTGGATCCGGGCAACGTGGTGCAGTCTTCTGGAACCGTAACTCTGGCCGTCATTACGCAGTTAGAGCCCATCACCGTAATTTTCACAATCCCGGAAGACAGTCTCGGCCCGGTTGCAGCTCAACTGCAAAAAAAGGCTAAGCTCACCGTCGATGCCTTTGATCGCACTGCGCAGACGAAAATCGCTAGCGGGAAGCTGCTGACGCTCGACAACCAGATCGACACTACGACGGGGACAGTAAAAGCACGATCCGTCTTCGACAATAAGAATGATGCACTCTTCCCGAACCAGTTTGTTAACACGCGGCTGCTGGTGAATACGCTGCAGGGGGTGACGCTGATTCCTGCATCCGCCATTCAACAAAATGGCCAAGCATCGTTCGTATATGTGATTCAAAACAATATCGCTCATATGCGCAGCATAAAGCCGGGAGTGACAGACGGCGGTGTAACGCAGGTTGACGGCATCAATCCTGGAGACGTTGTCGCCAACAGCAGCTTCGATAAGTTGCAGGACAACACCGCGGTCGTCATTTCGGACAAGGTTTCGACCAAGCCTGCCGCGGCCAGCACGAGCGGGAGCAGCGCCCCGTGAGTCCATCTCGTCCGTTTATCTTGCGGCCAGTTGCGACCTCTTTGCTGATGGCTGCAATCCTTTTGGTCGGTATGGTTGGCTATACCCAACTGCCGGTCTCCGCCTTGCCGCAAGTCGACTATCCGACCATCCAGGTGCTCACGTTTTATCCGGGAGCAAGCCCGACGGTGATGGCGACGACGGTGACGGCGCCACTGGAGCGCCAATTCGGCCAACTGCAGGGTTTGAGCCAGATGACCTCCACCAGCTCCGGCGGCACTTCCGTCATTGTGCTGCAGTTCAATCTCGCTGTGAATATTGATGTAGCCGAGGAGGAGGTGCAGTCTGCCATCAACGCGTCGCAGAGTCTTTTGCCATCCATCCTGCCCTCGCCGCCGATCTACAGTAAGACGAATCCAGCCGATGCCCCTGTGCTCACCCTGGCCATCACCTCAAGTTCCATGCCGCTTTCTCAGGTCGAGGACCTTGTGGACACGCGCCTTGCGCCTAAGATTTCGCAGATCAGCGGAGTCGGTCTTGTAACCATCAGCGGTGGCCAAAAGCCCGCTGTCCGCATTCAAGCCAACCCCACCGCTCTGTCATCCTATGGCATCAACCTGGAAGACCTGCGCGCGGCGCTAACCAATGCCAGTGTGAACGCCGCCAAAGGGAACTTCGATGGGCCGCGCCAGGATTACCAGATCGACGCCAACGATCAGCTAGTCACCAGCGACGACTATCGGAAAGTTGTCGTTGCCTACCGTAACGGCGCGCCGGTGATGCTGACCGATGTAGCCAACGTCGTGAATGGCGTAGAAAACAATAATCAGGCAGCGTGGATGAATCAGACCCCCGCGGTCATCCTGAATGTGCAACGCCAGCCCGGGGCCAACACCATCAGCGTGGTGAAGAGCATCAAGCAACTACTGCCGCAGCTTCAGGCCAATCTGCCCACGGGCATTCAGGTGACCACGCTCACCGATCTCACAACCTCCATCGAGGCATCGGTTTCCGACGTTAAGTTTGAATTGTATTTGACGGTCGGACTCGTGGTTATGGTCATCTTCCTCTTCTTGCGGAGTGTATACGCCACCATCATCCCGGCTGTGGCTGTTCCGCTTTCGCTGATCGGCACCTTCGCGGCGATGTACATCCTGGGTTACAGCCTGGATAACTTATCGCTGATGGCGCTGACCATCTCCACCGGTTTCGTGGTGGACGATGCCATCGTGATGATCGAGAACATCTCGCGCTACATCGAAGCGGGCGATCCGCCGATGGAAGCGGCGCTCAAGGGTGCGGAGCAAATTGGCTTCACCATTCTCTCGCTGACCGTGTCGCTCATCGCCGTACTGATTCCGCTGTTATTTATGGGCGACGTGGTGGGGCGTCTGTTCCGCGAGTTTGCCGTCACCCTGGCCGTCACCATCGTCATTTCGGCAGTGGTCTCGCTTACGCTCACGCCCATGATGAGTGCGCGTATTTTGCGGCACAACCCAAAAGAGCAGCAGGGACGCATCTATCGATTCACCGAGCGTGCTTTCGAGGGGATGATCGCGTTCTATGGCCGGACGCTGAAAGTTGTGCTTCGCTACCAGACGATTACGCTGTTGGTCGCGGTGTCCACACTGCTGCTTACGGTTTTCCTTTACATAATCATCCCCAAAGGATTTTTCCCGGTGCAGGACACGGGCGTCATCCAGGGCATATCGCAGGCGCCGCAGACGATTGGCTCAAAAGCCATGGCAGCGAAGCAGCAGGAGTTGGCAAAGATAGTTCTGGCTGACCCGGCCGTCGAAAGCCTCTCGTCGTTTATCGGCGCAGATGGTACGAACACAACGATCAACAGCGGCAGAATGTCGATCAATCTGAAGCCACTAGACCAGCGCAAGATGAGTGCTTCAGACGTAATCCGCCGGCTCAACTCAAAATTCGATCAGGTTCAGGGAATACAACTGTTTATGCAACCGGTGCAGAACATTACCGTGGACGATCGGGTGAGCCGCACGCAATACCAGTACACGCTCGAAGACCCGGATGCGAATGAACTGAACGACTGGACCAACCGTTTCGTCGACCAACTGAAGCAGTTGCCGGAACTGGAAGATGTCGCCACCGATCAACAAACGGGAGGACTGGCTGTATCTCTGGTGATTGACCGGGTCACGGCCTCGCGATTTGGCATCGCGCCGACGACCATCGATAACACTCTGTATGACGCCTTCGGTCAGCGGCAGATTAGCACGATGTACACGCAAGTGAATCAGTACCATGTTGTGCTTGAGAGTGAACCGCAATTTCAGAAGGACCCGAACAAGCTGAACCATCTCTACATCCAGTCCAATGCGTCGGCAGGCGCAACCGGTACCGGAGCCTCTTCCTCATTCGCGTCGTCCGGATCGTCCTCCGCGGGGTCCAATGCGCTGACGGCTTCAGCGCTGTACACTCCAGCGGCAAATACTCTTGCTCCTCCTCTGAACGCGCTTTCGGCGAGCGCCTCCTCGACGTCGAGCAAGGGAGCAAACTCTGCGGGCGCCACCAGTTCGGCCACAAGCAATGCCGTGCCGCTGAGCGCTTTCTCGCACTTTGAGAAAACGACCGAGGCGCTCTCCATTAACCACCAGGGTCAATTTCCGGCCATCACCGTATCGTTCAATCTCGCGCCGAATGCCGCGCTGGGCGAGGCCATTACGGCGGTCGACAAAGTGCAGAAAGACATGCACATGCCTCCCAGCCTGCAGGCCGGTTTTCAAGGCACTGCGGCATCATTCACGGCTTCGCTAAGCAATGAGCCGTTGCTCATTCTTGCCGCGCTGGTCACGGTGTACATCGTGCTTGGTGTTTTGTACGAGAGCTTTATCCACCCGATTACGATTCTGTCCACGCTGCCGTCAGCGGGTGTTGGCGCTATTCTCGCGCTGCTTCTCTTTCGCCAGGATTTAAGCGTGGTCGCGATCATCGGCATTGTCCTGCTAATCGGTATCGTGAAAAAGAACGGCATCATGATGGTCGACTTCGCGCTGGAAGGTGAGCGCAAGCACGGGAAGAACGCGACGGATGCAATTTACGATGCCTGTCTGCTCCGCTTCCGCCCCATTATGATGACCACCATGGCCGCGCTGCTGGCGGGGCTGCCGCTGGCGCTCGGAACTGGTTTTGGTTCCGAGTTGCGCCGGCCGCTGGGCATCGCCATGGTGGGCGGACTGCTGCTGAGCCAGGTGCTCACGCTTTACACCACGCCCGTCATCTACATCTTTTTTGACAATCTGGCGCAGCGCTTTGCGCACAAATCGAACCAGCCGGAAACCGGAGGCGCAGAACTGGCAGGGCCCGCATGAACATCTCCGCACCCTTCATTCAAAGGCCGGTGGCGACCACACTGCTCACGGTGGCGATTGCCCTGGCCGGTGCGATTGCGTTTAAGGTGCTGCCGGTAGCGCCCCTGCCGGAGGTCGACTTCCCAACTATTTCAGTCGGTGCCGGCTTGCCGGGAGCCAGCGCCGACATTATGGCGTCGTCCGTCGCCACTCCCCTGGAGCGGCAGTTCGGTCATATTGCCGGGGTGACGGAGATGACCTCCTCCAGCACGCTCGGCAGCACATCGGTCACCATTCAGTTTGACCTCAGCCGCGATATTGACGGCGCGGCGCGCGATGTGGAGGCCGCCATCAATGCGGCGCGAAGCTATCTGCCCGCCAACCTGCCGGGCAATCCCACCTATCGCAAGGTCAATCCCGCCGATTCGCCGATCATGATCCTCGGCCTTACCTCCGACAAATACGGTCCCGATAAAATATATGACGAAGCCTCCACCGTCCTCGCGCAAAAGTTGTCGCAGATACAAGGCGTAGGGCAGGTCTCTGTCGGAGGTGGCGCGTTGCCATCTGTGCGTGTGGAGGCAAATCCCACACAATTGGCCGGCTATGGACTGACCGTTGCGAATTTGCAGTCGGTGCTGAGCCTGCAGAACTCCGACCTGGCCAAAGGCCAAATCTCCGATGGCATGGTAACCGCGGACATTCTTGCCAACGACCAGATCTCGCACGCCGCCGACTACAAGCCGCTCATCGTCGGCTATAGCAACGGCGCGGCGATCCGCCTGTCCGATGTCGCTGAGGTGACAGACTCCGTGCAGAACGTCCGTGCTGCCGGCTATTTGAACGGCAAGCGTTCGGTTACGGTCATCATCTTCCGCCAGCCCGGGGCCAACATCATTGAAACGGTCGATCGCATCCGCGCGCAACTTCCGATTATCAAGGCCTCCATTCCGCTTGGCATCGATACCACCATCGTTCTGGATCGCACCACCACCATCCGCGCCTCGGTCAGTGACGTGGAGAGGACGCTGCTTATTTCCATCGGCCTCGTCATCCTCGTGGTGTTTGTCTTCCTGCGCAACGGCCGCGCCACGCTCATTCCCGCGGTCGCGGTGCCGGTCTCGCTGGTCGGCACGTTCGCCGTGATGTATCTGTTCGGATACAGCCTTGATAACCTCTCGCTGATGGCCATGACCATTGCAACGGGATTTGTGGTCGACGATGCCATCGTGGTGATGGAAAATATCGCGCGCCATCTCGAAAACGGCATGAAGCCCTTTGCCGCGGCGCTGAAGGGCGCGCAAGAAATCGGCTTCACCGTCTTCACCATTAGCATTTCGCTCATTGCCGTCTTTATCCCTCTGCTACTGATGGGCGGAATCGTTGGCCGTCTCTTCCGCGAGTTTGCCGTCACTCTCTCGACGGCCGTTTTCGTGTCGATGCTCATCTCGCTGACCACGACGCCGATGATGTGCGCCTACCTGTTGAAGGACGAGCGCGCGGAAAAGCATGGCCGCATCTACATGGCCAGCGAAAAGTTCTTTGATTGGGTGCTGTCCGTGTATCGCAGCAGCCTGCATTGGGTACTCGACCATCCGACCCTCACCCTCGTCGTGCTCTTCATCACCATAGCGCTCAATGTGGTGCTGATCGTCAAGATACCCAAGGGCTTTTTCCCGACGGTGGACACGGGAGCGATCTCCGGTAGCGCACGAGGGCCGCAGGATTCATCCTTCGCGGCGATGAACGACTCCATTCAGCAGATCGGCCGCGTGATCAAGAATGATCCTGCCGTCGAGAATGTGATTGGGTTCACCGGCGGCGGCGGGGCCACCAATGGCGGTTCCCTCTACATTGCGCTGAAGCCGCTGGCGGAACGCAAGGTCAGTGCGGCTCAGATCATCGACCGCCTGCGCCCTCAATTGAACCGTTTGCCGGTGGCTTCCGCGTTCCTCCAATCCGTGCAAGATCTGCGCATTGGTGGCCGGTCCAGTAATGCGATGTACCAGTACACGATCCAATCCGACACGGTGCAGGATCTTTCCAAGTGGGGACCGATCCTGCTGGGTGAGATGAAGCGCCTGCCCGGTCTGCAGGACGTAAGCTCAGACCAGCAGAATGGCGGTCTGGATGAGCTGATGACCTATGATCGCGTCACGGCGGCAAAGCTCGGCCTTACCGCACAGTCGCTGGACTCGGCGTTATACGGCGCATTCGGACAATCGGAAGTATCCATCATCTACACGCAGTTAAATCAGTATTACGTGGTGCTGGAAGTCGCTCCCCAGTATTGGCAAACCCCGGAAGGATTGAAAGACATCTACCTGCATGCGTCCGGCGGCGGTACCATTCCGCTGCTCGCGGTGGCCAAGGGCCAAGCCAACACCACCCCACTGGCCATCAACCATACGGGCTTATTCCCGTCGGTCACCGTGTCCTTTAACCTCGCGTCGAACGTGTCTTTGAGCGATGCCACGTTGAGTATCACCCAGATGCAAAAGCGGCTGGGCGCGCCTTCCACGTTGCAAGGTTTTTTTGCCGGCACGTTGGAGGCCTACCAGCAATCTCTGGGCACCGAGCCGGTGCTGATTCTGACGGCGCTGCTGGCGGTTTACATCGTTCTCGGTATTTTGTATGAAAGCCTGGTCCATCCATTGACCATCATCTCCACGCTGCCGTCGGCGAGCGTAGGCGCCATGCTCGCATTGATGCTCTTTAAACAGGATCTGAACATTATCTCCATCATTGGCATTGTGCTGCTGATCGGAATCGTAAAAAAGAACGCCATCATGATGATCGATTTCGCGCTTGAGGCAGAGCGCCAGGAGGGCAAGAACACAACCGACGCGATTTTTGAAGCGTGCATGTTGCGCTTCCGTCCCATCTTGATGACGACGATGGCTGCGTTATTGGGCGCTCTGCCGTTGGCGCTGGGGACGGGCACGGGATATGAGCTCCGCCGGCCCCTGGGCATCACGATTGTGGGAGGGCTGATCTTGAGTCAGTTGCTCACGCTCTATACCACGCCGGTCGTCTATTTGGCGTTCGACCGGCTGCGGCTACGGATGCAGGGAAAGCAGCATGACATCCTTGGATATGGGGCCGGACCAACCCCCAGTGCTACGGATTGATTCGACAGGCTTGCTTGGAAACGGGGCAAAGGAGGGCGCGCTCATGGTGGTTCTCACGAATGGCGCGCCTCCTTAGATCAGGTTGATCGTGTTCCCCTTCTTTTGTCTTCAGTTCAGCCCACTACGCCACTTCTTTTCTTTCAACTGTCGCTGGCACCTGCACCAGTTCCTCAAATAGAGAGCGGTAGTGAATCATCGCCGTTCTCAGATCTTCCGTTGTTGCTGCGTCTTTCCCAACCCGCAGCGCAATCTCATGCGCAGACCGGTAGTTCTCCACCACTCGGGGATGATCGACAGAAATGTCCGCGGCACGCTGATCGAAATCGGATACGGGATAGCCGCGAGTTTTCATTAAAGAGGACACCAGGTCATCGGCTTCTGTGACCGCCCCCTTTGGGGAATCGACAAAACGAGACTGTACGGACTCCCACCGTTTCAAAAAACGTTCGCGTTCCATCGGATCAAGATCACGAATGTTGAGCTTTTCAACCCGCTTCTCGCGATCCGCTAATTTCGCTTCTGCTTTTCGTTCTGACCCATGCTCCCGCAACGCCCGGTCGTACTCGGGGCCAAACTTTTGCCGCAGGTCTGCGGTCGTACTCCTGCGTTTTCGCACGTACAGCCAAGCAAGCGCTGCGATGAGCAGAATCACCACGGCGGCAAGCACAATCAGCTTCGGATCCAGCAAATTTAGATTCATTGAAACCTCCCTGCATCAAGAATGTCCACAAAACCAACTTTGTTCACGAAGTTCCCCTCTGGCGTCAGAACCTTGTGAATTGCCAGTATCAAGCTTTAGGCTTCGGAAGACTGGTCAGAATTGATCGTTTTGTAAGTCAGTGCCATGCGGATCACAAGATGGGGACTATCCCTAGCCCGCTTGACTTCACTGCAAGGGATTCCTGGAGACGCGGTAGGGCGCACTCCCTCACAAAGTGAGCGATTCTGCACAGCACTGCCGCAGCAAATGAGCGAATCTATAGGCTGTCTCCACACAGGCACCAACGTTCAGCAAGTGGTGAACGATCTGCAGGTTAAGAATCAGAAAGCCACTTCATCGCAGTAGGAGCTGTGGAGTTGATGCATGCCAGTTGATGCATGCCAGAGGCCAGAGGACGGAGGGCGGCCGCATTCCGGGTTGCTCTCCCGCAAAGTGGGCAAGCCGAGTTCTCGGGCGCAAACCGCCACGGATAACTCGATAAGAAGATACTATAAGGAGATACTATGTCGTTCGGACTTTACGCGATTGGGTTCGCGATCTTGATCGGCGGACTGATTTACGCGGCGCACCTGGTGCACATGCCCACGCACTGGATTGTCGTGGGCGCGATCGTACTCTTAGGCATTGGGATTCTGTCCGGCGTAAAGGCCACGCGTCAGAAGGATCCTTCGGAATAACGGCATTGTAAGAATCTGACTCTCCTTTCCATGAAATCGCAGAGATCGCCGGTCTAGATAACAAATATGGCTATGCCCGCGGCGGCATCAACCGTTCCAAACGTGCGGCAGGTAGTGAACGATCTGCAAGTTAAAGATCAAAAGGCCACCTCCGCTCCGTAAGAGCGGGGCGGCCTACACCTTCTTGAGCCACGGTTGGTGGACCCTCACACGACCGTCATCATCCCATTTGACGACCGCGTCATCTTCGTTCGCTTGCTCAACTGTGCCAAATTCTCCAGTCGGCTTTCCGAAGTCGCCCAACCCCTCGACGCGATCTCCGGGAGCCAATTCCTGGTCGCTGGCAGAGGGCTCGGCGAGCGATGGCTTCCTGGCACGATCTGAGTCAGGGGTCGCCCCGGGGTATGACAGGGGCGGTTGGGGAGCTTTGTGCAGTTTGGGTATTGGATTATTGGTGATATGGGTCATATTCCATTGTTTCTTTCCAAGAGGCCAGAGCAGCGCCCTTCGCTGCGACTGTCGATCTCCTCAATCGATACAGCATAGGCTTGGAAAGAACGGTTCGGCTGGTCCAAACTGCACAGTTCTGACAATTAATTTGGCTAAATGCGGTAGCTCACGCCCGGGCCAAGCGACTTCAACAGCAATCGCATCCATCGAGCTGGGGCCAATGTCGGCAGGAGTAAACTTCCTACGAATCACAGCGCGAATCCGCTCACAATCTTGCAGGGCGCGCCGTACAAATCGAGCGCTCAAAGTGGTCCAATTTGACCAGACATCCGTCTTAGCCACTTCTATCATGTTATGTAGCGAAGGATTGCAACGACCATTATAAAGGCCAGTCCAGCTTTCTCTTACAAGTGAGGTACAACTTACAAGCGAGGTACAACACGGAAACCGTATTGATTGTTCTGTTGCTGGTGTTTTTGCTTGGTGGCGGGGGCTGGGGATACTCTCGTTGGTGCGGCTAGCCCGATCACAGGAACGCTTGGCCAAGCTGCTTGATCCTATTTGTGGCGTTTATGGGGGTTTCGGATATAGAGATAGACCCCCGAACCCTCTTTCAGGTGCCCTGAACTAAGTCGGCCCACCTGAAGTTTTCTTTTCTTAGGTTCTTAGGAAAGCTGTGCACCCCATGGATCCGATTACGATCCTGCACGAAGCTCAGCAGCTCTACAGGGTGAGCGACCGTCTCGACTTGCTGGCGGGGCAACATCCCCTCGTCTCAGAAGCACTCAGCACCATCTCGGGAAGCGTTCGTAACACGGCAACCCTGTTGGAGGTGCTGGTCGCGACGAAAATGGCGCCGCTCTCCGGATTAAATCCAGCAGAGGCCTGATTTGCTCAGCGCTGTCTGAGAGCTTTGTTCTTGGGATTGCGGCGCGGAAGCTAGTCGTGGAGAACGATATTCAGAAGTGAACTATGAACTTGCAGCCCACTCCCGCCATAGTCAACGAAGCCTAACTTTCTGAACCTATTCATGAAAAAACTGACCCGCGACCGGGTTGTACCTATCATCTCTGAGAGGGTCTCCTGACTGATCTGGGGGATTACCGTCTCGGGTACGCCTTCCTTGCCGAACCGAGCGAGCAACAGCAGAATCCGAGCGAGTCTCTTTTCGCTGGAATTGAAGAGCTGGTCAACTAAATCCTCTTCGTATCGGATGTTCCGTGCCAGCAGATACGCTACGAACAGATCCGAGAACGTGTGTTCTCGGTGGAGCGCAAGTATCATTGCCTTCTTGTCAATGCGAAGAAGTTCGCAGTCCGTCATTGCGGTTGCAGACCCCATGCGTAAAGGCTGTCCAGCCAAGCCACCTTCTCCGAAAAACTCTCCCTTACTCAATATGCCCAGGGTTGCTTCCTTGCCAATCTTGGATACGACAGTGAGTCGGACCTTGCCCTCCTGGACGTAGAAGACTGAGTCAGCCGCGTCCCCCTGCGTGAAGATTGTTTGTTTCTTGGGAAAGGCCACGACTTTCCTACCCTCGCCGATAGTGGCAAGGAATTTCCTTGGGTCGAAGTCGCGATTTTTCTTGGCCAACGCGGTTGGTGTTGCCATCAATGGCTTCTCCCGGAGTGGAGCTACACTCCGAAGTATGCTGGCAGAATTGTAACCAGGAAAGATGTTCACTTTTGCTCACAATTGGGGAAAAAGCTCTGGGGGACCTAAAATGAAGCCTGCCGCTTGGCGAATGTGTTGAAAATGAGCAATATTGAGCATTTTCCCAGCGGTGGAACGTTGCATTATGTGGTGGTGAAAACCAAGGAACTCACCCCAAAACAGATATTATCCGTGCCTTGTACTACTTGTGGTGCAGCGATCGGGGAAGCTTGTGAACTGCATACGGGTGCCCGGCGCACCCAGCCACACCGAGATCGGAAACTTTCCGCAGCCGAGGCCGTTGAAACAAAACCAGCAAACGATAACAGCCGGTGAGGCCAGCCGGCGCTCTTTTGCGCAAACACATTATCCTGCCCATAAACGCGACGATCATGGGGGTCAAAAACCACATAACCCGGGAGTATGCGCGGCCCTATTTCACCAGTCCCACCATCAGGCCGCTAGGCCCGGGTAGGTTGATCCGGCATACCTCGATGAAACCCGCAGCCTTCATCCAGTGGGCGTATTCGAACTCGCTGTAACTGGCACCGGCGTCGGTATTGACGAGCATGTTCAGTGAGAACAGTGCCGCGTGTTGCGGCCCGGTTTTGTCGGCATTGAGGATGAAGTCCTGCACGACGAGGCGGCCGTTCGGCGCGAGTGCCTGGTGGGCACGGCGGAAGATGTCCCGGTTCTGCTCCTCGGAAAACATGTGGCAGATCGCGTTCAGCATGATGATGTCGTAGCCGGAGCCAAAGTCGTCTTGGAGCATGTCTCCAGTGCGAAGGCTGACTTGCGCTAAGACGCCGGCCTGGCTGACATATTCGGCGGCGAGCGGCACAACCTCTGGGATGTCAAGGATCTCGCACCGCACATCGGGACCAGCTTTTGCGAACGCGATGGAGTATGCGCCGGAGCCGCCGCCGAGATCGAGGATGCGGCGAACCCCGGCTGTGCCCAGGGCCTTCACAACAAGCGGGGCGCGATCTTTGGCGTGGCGTTGCATGGCGGCAATGAAGTTGCGCGTCCACGCGGGGGTATCGTCCCGATCGGTGGGGACGCGGGTGCCGCTGCGCACAGCGTCGGTCATTGTGCTCCAGCGATGCCAGATGTTGGCGGTGTGCAGCAGACCATTGCGGTGGTTGTCTTTGGAGCCCTGCACAAAGAAGCGCGCGGACTCGGGCGTGTTCTTGTAATCGTCGCCGCTCTTCGAGAGCAATCCGAGGGCGACGAGCGCGTTGAGCAGCATGCCTACGGCGCGGGCATTCGCGTTGATCTTCGTCCCGATCTGTTCGGCATTGGCTCCGTCCCCGACGGCGGTAAAGATGTCGAGTTCAAGCGCTGTAAGAATGCAACGACTCGGCATGTAGCCGCGGATCATCTGATCGAGGCGATCGGGCAGCACCCCTGCTTTCTCGCGGGCAGCCATCGCCTGACGGAACTTTTCCCGATGCTCGACCGACATGGCCTTCATCGCAGGGGCATCGTTCCATAGGAGACGATCGACAGGCTTGCCGTCGCCGAGATGCGCACCGACGATTTCGGATACATCAGACGGTTGCACGCGCCGGTACCACACCCCTGCCGGATAGACGACCATCACTGGACCTTCATCACACAGTCCCATGCAGCCGCAGGTCGTGAGTTGCACATCGTTGTCGAGGCCGCGCGCCTGTATCTCGCGATCGAGCGCGTCGAGCACAGCCAACGACCCGCTGGCCGGACAGGAGGGGATGCCTTCTGGCTTTTGCTGCGTGCAGACGAACAAATGAAAGCGGAACGGTTCCATCGTGGTCTCCGAGCGTAGATTTTTGAACCAGATTTCCGAGCCGGATTTCCGAGACTCGGACTGATGTTAGCGCTTTATTCTCGGCGCCGCAGGGCTCTGCCTAACACGTCATTGTGCGCTGGGTCACAGCTTCCTTGTTTTCCAGAGCGCAAAATGGCGAACGACGGAGGGCAAAACTATGCACGGCAACGAGAAGGTCATTGAGCAGTTGAACTTGGCTCTAAGCTCGGAACTGACGGCTAGTGTGCAGTACATGACGCAGTCCGAGATGTGCCACAACTGGGGCTACAAGCGACTGGGCGACCTTACAAAGGTGCGAGCCATCGAGGAGATGAAGCACGCGGAAGGACTGATTGAGCGCATTATCTTCTTGGACAATACACCCACTGTCGATGTCGGGTTGAAGCCTCAACTTGGCAGCAAAGTGCAGCAGCAAATGGAGATTAATCTTAAAGACGAGCAGGATGCGGTGCGCCAGTACAACGCAGCCGTGAAGGTCTGCGTCGAGGCAAAGGACGACGGCTCCAAGGCTTTATTCGAGCGCATGATTCAGGACGAAGAGCGTCACGTGGACTACTTGGAAGCTCAGCTTCATTCCATCAAGGAAATGGGTATCGGCAACTACCTGTCACAGCAGTTGTAGGGCAGCGAATAACCTTCCAAGGCTCTGTCGAATTGAAGCGATAGATTTGTTCAACACTCCCGCGTAAGGACGGTCGTCATGGCGGTTCCCCTTTCCAACGAAATCAGAGCTTTGCTCGATGGCCCCAACTTCGCCCATCTCGCCACCCTCATGCCTGACGGCTCACCGCAGAGCGTACCGGTTTGGGTGGGCCGTGAAGGTGACCGCATCCTGATCTGTACCGGGGAAGGCTCACTCAAAGCCAAGAACACACGACGCGATCCGCGTGTCTCGCTCTCCATCGTCGATTTCCACGACCCGTATCAGGAGGCTCAGCTTCGTGGCCGCGTGGTCGAGCGCCGTCCTGATGGCGATTTCAAGTACATGGACGCCATCTCGCTCAAGTACACGGGCAAGCCGTTCCCGTTTCGCAGCCCCGAAGGAAGAGTGGCGCTCGTGATCGAGATCGAGAAGGCGCGATACACCAAGCTCCCTTTTGAACATACGCCGCCCAAGTAGCGCAGCTTTCTCTGGGCTGTTTCTGTGGTGAGGCAAAGGCTGTGCGTCACTCGTACCTGTGATCTAAACGCTACTGTCTTGTGACCCGGCGCACAGCGATCAGGCCACACATTCCTGTATCTACAGAGGGCAGCACACTTATGAATGCCTTCAAAGATGCAGGGCACCTCTTTCGACTGGCCGCTGTTTTCGTCGTCGGCGGCCTGGCGTTTGTGGGAGTGCGTGCGTTTCTGGTGCCGAAGAGTTTCGGACAGTATGGGCACTACCGCGGAAATGCCATGGCCGAGACAGCCGCCCGTCCGGTGAACTACGCCGGCCACCAGGCCTGCGAAGATTGCCATACGGACGTCCTGGAAAAAAAGAAGAGCGGCAGGCATGCGCACGTCAACTGCGAGGCGTGCCACGGACCACTGGCGAAACATGCCGATGACCCGGGCTCGGTCCAGCCCGCCAAACTCGACACGGCCGTGCTGTGCGTCCGCTGTCACGAGGCGAACGCCGCCAAGCCGAAAGGATTCCCGCAAGTCGCTTCCGCCGACCACTCCACCGGGCTCCCCTGCGATACCTGCCACCAGCCGCACAGCCCGGCCATCATCGCCGGAGGGACGAAATGAACTTTACCCGGCGCCACATGCTGCTTCTGTTGCCGGCGGCGGCTATCGCATGGAAACACGTCCTTGCCGGGACCCCGGAAGCCTCCCCCAATTACAACCTGTTCGAGCACTGGTGGAGCATGCTGATCGACCTCCCCAAATGCATCGGATGCGGGAACTGTGTGCGGGCGTGCCAGGTCGAGAACGACGTGCCGGACGGATACTTCCGTACATGGGTGGAACGCTACCACGTGACGGACTACGACATTGAAAATCCCCATGTGGACTCGCCCGACGGCGGCAAGAAGGGATTTCCCCCAACGAAAGAAGAGGGCGGGAAAAACTTCTTCGTGCCCAAGCTGTGTAACCATTGTGCGGATTCACCCTGCACCCAGGTTTGCCCGGTGGGCGCGACGTTCATAGGCCCGGATGGCGTGGTTCTGGTGGACAAGAAATACTGCCTCGGATGCCGGTATTGCATCCAGGCCTGCCCCTACGGTTGCCGCTTCCTCAACCCGAAGACCGAGACCGCCGAGAAATGCACTCTCTGCTATCACCGGATCACGAAAGGCCTGACCACCGCATGCTGCGAGTCTTGTCCGACGGGCGCGCGGCAGTTGGCAGACCTGAAGAATCCCAACGACCCGATTCACGAATTCCTGAAGACCCACAGCGTTCAGGTCTTGAAACCCTACATGGCGACTCACGCGAAGGTGTTTTACTCCGGCCTGGATGGTTCGGTGCGATGAATGCTTCGATGCAACAAGGAGACTGGTAAGGGATATGCCCGGCGTTGAAGGCTTCATGTATCCGAACGAAATCGAGCTCCAGTGGAGCGTCCTGATTGTGTTGTACCCCTTCCTCACGGGGCTGGTGGCCGGCGCATTCATTCTGGCTTCCCTGGAGCGCGTGTTCCAGGTGCAGGCGGTTAAGCCCACCTACCGGCTGGCGTTGTTGACGGCCCTGGCCTTCCTGCTGGTGGCGCCGCTGCCGCTGCAACTGCACCTTGGACACCCGGAACGGTCGTACGAGATGTATCTGACGCCGCACAGCACCTCCGCGATGGCCATGTTCGGCTTTGTGTACCTGTGGTATCTGATGGCGGTTCTGGTGTTGGAAATCTGGCTCGACTACCGGCGCGACATCGTGATGCTGTCCCAATCCACCACCGGCTGGAAGCGCTGGATCTACCGGCTGATGACCTTGGGCTCAAGCAACATCAGTAAGCGCGCGCTTGAGATTGATGAGCGAGTGGGCTGGCTGGTTACCCTCATCGGCATCCCTTCGGCGTTCCTGCTGCACGGATACGTCGGCTTCATCTTCGGCTCCGTCAAAGCGAACCCGTGGTGGTCGTCGCCGCTCATGCCCGTGGTGTTTATTTTCTCTGCCATGGTGTCGGGGATCGCCGCCGTGATGCTGCTCTACATGCTGATGACGTGGTCTCGCGGAGAGAAGATCGATATGCGCTGCGTGGACACGGTGGCGCGCTACCTGTTCTACATCTTCATCATCGATTTCAGTCTGGAAATGCTTGACCTGATCCACCGCATCTACGAGGCCGATGAAAGCTTCCGCAGCCTGGATTTCATGGTGCATACCAAGCTGTACCTGTCGCATATCGTGGTCCAGATTGTGCTTGGCACAGTTACACCCATTGCGCTTCTCGCCGTGACCCAAGTGTTGAGGCTCGGCGAAATGGCCCGCAAACGCATTTACGCCCTGGCCGGATGCCTGACCATGATCGGTATTTTTGCCATGCGCTGGAACGTCGTGATCGGGGGCCAGTTATTTTCCAAGAGTTTCCTGGGATACACGACGTACAAGATGGGCCTGATCACACGCGAAGGACTGCTGATGGCCATTGTGCTGACCGTTCTACCGCTCGTGATCCTGTGGGTATTGGTGAAGCTCCTGCCACCCTGGCCGGAGAAAAATTCGGGTTCACTTCCCAACGCCACACTCGTGCACTAAGTTCGACCCGTATTCGTTGCCAGCCTCAAGCGGTGGAGATTATGGACGATCTTCTCGACGCTTTAGCAAGGCTTTCCGACCGACTGGAGCACCTGGAGCGCCGAGTCTCCGCCCTGGAACGCTCCTCCGAAACCGCCAACTCTCTCCCGTCCCCGGCAGAAGCGCCTGCGATGGGAACGCCTGCCGCTGAAGAGTTCGCCCTTCCGCAAGCTGAAGGAGTGTTTCCGGTCGTGGGTAAAGCCATGCTCGGAATCGCCGGCGCCTACCTGCTCCGGGCCGTGGCCGAATCGGGATCGTTTCCGAAGTTGGCAGTTGTTGTTCTGGCGCTTGCCTATGCGGGGATGTGGCTCGTATGGGCAGCGAGACTCCCGGCCCAGGCGTACTTTGCGAGTACTGTCTATGCCACCACAGCCGCCTTGATCCTCGCTCCCATGCTCTGGGAACTGACCCTGCGATTCGAGGTCTTGCCAACCTCGGCGACCGCCGGCGTCCTCGGCGCGTTCGCGGTCGCTGCATACGCTCTGGCATGGAAGCGCAGTCTGACATCGATCGTCTGGGTGGCCAATGTCGCCGCAGTCCTCACCACCCTCGCATTGTTGATCGCGACACACGATCTGGTGCCTTTCATCTCGGCGCTCCTCCTCATGGCGCTGGCCAGCGAGGCGGCGGCTGGTCGCAACCACTGGCTCAGGCTCAGGCCGTTGGTCGCCGCCGCGGCGGATCTTGCCATTTGGATTCTGCTCTACATTTACTCACGCCCGGAAGGTATCCCCTCGGAGTACAAAAACGTCGCAACGCCGGTATTGCTGGCGCTCGGGTGCATTCTGTTTCTGATTTATGGAGCAAGCACCGCTTTCCGGACGACGCGGCTTCGCCAGAAAATCAGATTCTTCGAGATCGGGCAGTGCGTCATTGCGTTCCTGCTGGCTGCCTTTAGCGTGCTGCGTTTTGGAGCAAGTGCCGGTGCGCCGGTATTAGGTGCATTCTGCTTGCTGTTCGCGGCAGCGTGTTACGCGCTTGCCTATGCTTATTTCGACCGCTACCACGAAGAACGTAACTACCACGTGTATGCCACCTGGAGCGCGGCTCTTTTCCTGTTGGGCAGCGCTCTCTGTCTCCCGCCATTATTGCTGGCGTTGTGCTTGAGCGTGGCGGCGATCGTGGCCACGCTCCTGGGCGTGCGCGCATCTCGCCTGACGCTCGAATTCCACGGCCTGGTGTATCTGGCTGCGGCGGCGTACGCATCCGGCCTGCTGGATTATGCCGGCCGTGCCTTGGCAGGGACCTTCCCCGCCGTGCCCGGATGGATTGTCTGGATCGTCGCCGCCTCGGCGGTTTCGTGCTACGCGGTCGGAGGCCGCTTCCGTACGGAGCGGTGGAACCAGCGGCTCCTGCAGCTGCTTTCGGCGATCCTGGCGGTGGCCGCGGTGATAACGTTCCTGGTTTCTGTCCTGGTGTGGCTGGCAGCGGTCGGCATGACTCCCGGCGCAGCCCAAGTGGCCGTCATCCGCACCCTGATCACCTGCGTGGTCGCGCTGGCGCTTGCTTTCAGCGGCTCCCGTTGGCAGCGGACTGAACTCGTATGGATTGCCTACGGCACGCTGGCTTTGGTCACAGCAAAGCTGCTGTTCGAAGACTTGCAACACGGGCACCCGGGATCCACTGCCGTGTCCATTTTCCTGTACGCGCTGGCTCTGATTCTCGTTCCTCGCATGGCGCGCGTTGGGCGGCGAACGTGAGTCGCGCTTGCCTGGTGCGTCCGAGCGGTCGTCGGGATCATGCCGATCTTTTTCCGGAACTCTCTCCCGAACTCTCTCCCGAACTTTCTCCCGAATCTCCTCCCGAATTAAGATAAGCCCATGCAAAACGCAACGCCGGCGGCCATTGCGGTGCTTGTGCTGGAGCTCACACCGGCAGCCGTGTTTGGATTTGCGGGGGAGCGGGTTGGGCAGGCATGCGCCCGCTGGCCGTCAACCGTACGAACCGTTTTACCGGTACTCTGCGCGCTACCTTACGTTTTGCTTTCCTGTTCGCAACAGATGTTTTCATGGAGATGGTGCGCTCTCTACGCGGCGCTGCCGGTGGCGATCGCGTGGCTGCTGGGTCAGGCCGCAATCGCCGATCCCGAACAACGCGGCAATTGGCGAGACGCGATCGTTCTTCTAACGCTGGGGCTGGCGGTTGATCTGCGCTGGTTCGAGCCGGCATGGCCGAGCGGACTTACGGGCCTGGGGAAACTGCTCCTCGTCGATGCGGCGTTGTATGGATTCGTCGCGATCCGGCGGCTCCGCGGGACCGGCTTTGACTTTCATCTCCGCTGGAGCGATTGGAAAACTGGGCTGCGGGAACTGGCTTTCTTTACGCCATTGGTTCTGGGGCTGGGGCTGGCGCTGGGCTTTCTCCATCCGCATGGCAACGCGCTGCGGTTCTCGATGATTCCAACGTGGATCTATATCTTCGTTTTCGTTGCGGTTCCGGAGGAACTTTACTTTCGCGCGTGGGTGCAGAACCTGCTGGAACGGCGGGTGGGACGGCGAGCGGCGCTCGGGATTACGGCGGTGTTGTTTGGGCTCTCACATTTCAACAAACGATCGGCGCACTTCAACTGGCGCTATGTCTTGCTGGCAAGCATCGCCGGGATCTTCTACGGTCGGGCATGGCGCCAGCAACGGCGAGTGCCGGCCTCGGCAATCACCCACGCCAGCGTGGACGCCATCTGGTCGTTCTGGGTTTAGCGAGGGACCGGAGGATCTGCAGCAATGGGCAAAATGGCGGTTGAGTCGAGAGTTTTCCCCGCGGTTCCGACCGCCTGCCGCCGGTACTTTGTTTGGGCCCAGATCGTCATTGCGTTTCTGTTTCTGGAGTTTGCGATTTGGGCGCCAACGCCGGAGACCCGGAACCGCTGGGCCGCCATCGCGGCGATCACGATTCTGGTTCTGGTGCTGATCGACCGGCCGTCGCTGGCGCGCCTCGGCCTCCGATTGCCGAAAATGTTCGGCGCCAGCGTGGTGCTGGGGATCGGTTTTGCAACGCTTATTTTCATGGTGATTCTGGTGAGGTGGGCGGGCGGCCAAATTCCCGCCAATACGACCTGGCCGGGTTTGCAGTTGGCATGGGGGTACGTGATCTGGGCCCTGCTTCAGGAATTCATGCTGCAATCGTTTTTCTTCAACCGCTATGAAGAGCTGTATGGAAGCTCGGCTGCGGTTTGGATGGCGTCCACGCTCTTTGCCGCCGCCCACCTGCCCAGTCCCGTTCTCACCACCGCTACGCTCATCGGCGCCCTTTTCTTCTGCGAAATGTTCCGCCGCTACCGCAGCCTTTATCCCCTCGCGATCGTCCACGCGATGCTGGGACTGACCATTGCCATCATTACGCCCGACAGCCTGCTGCACCACATGCGGGTGGGGATTGGGTATCTGCGGTACTAGCAGATTGCGCCCGAGTCACGGGCGATCCTGGAGTTAACTACGCCCCAATCCGTTTGGAAGGAATGGCTTGCAGTCTGGGTCCCAATGGAACCAACTTGCAGCGGTGTGCGTATATGAAGTGTGGAGAATTCCGCTTCATCCATCCGTGCTAGAACATACGTGGGCGCCTACTTCGCGCTTTGGGCGATGGTTTTCATGTTGCTGCGAACCTTTGAGGGGTTCGAGGCAAGCGAGGCGCTGGCCGCACTGGTGATTCTCGGGGTGATATTCCCTGCGCTCGCCATGCTGGCCACACGTCGAGTGTCAGCACTACCCTATGTTGTACGCCAGCCCGGGGTCGAAACCGCGGTTCTGGTGATGTATCTGGTGGTGATCGCATGGGTGCTGGTATCGGGATTCGGTCGCGTAGCGCGCATTAGGACTGAGCCGTTGCACTCTGTCGTGCTGCTGGGCGTGAAGCTCGTGACAGTTATCGGCTTTCCCGCAGCGATCATGTTGGCATTTGGCCACTACAGGATCGCTGAGCTCATGCCGATTTCGCTGAGGTGGCGTGAACTCCGTCCGGCGCTGTGGATGTCGTTGGCTGCTCTCCTCATGCAATCATTCCTAGGGCGCGGCCTGCACGACATTCGGGAAGCACATCTGCCGCTGTGGGTACTTGCTGTGGCTACACCCCTCAGCTTTATCTGGTTGATGATTGAAGTTGGAGTGGTCGAGGAATTTTTCTTCCGCGTGCTGCTGCAGGAGCGACTTGCGGCGGTGTTGCGGTCGCCGTGGGGCGGGCTGGTGGTGGCCGCCGTGCTCTTCGGCTTGGTACATGCGCCTGGTCTCTACTTGCGCCCGGCGGCTACGCAGGAAGCTCTGGGCTCACATCCTTCTCTATTCATGGCCGTCGGGTACTCGATCGTGCTGCCCTCGCTTGCCGGTCTCTTCCTCGGCGTTTTGTGGATGCGAACGAAGAATTTCGCTGTGCTGGTTATCGTGCACGCTGCCGGGGACCTCCTGCCCAACCTGGTGCCCTGGGTCAAAGCGTTCCATCTGACGCGATAGCGGTCGGAGGCCGGCGATCTTTTACTTGAGCAACGCCGGCTGTAGTCACAAAACTCTACAGTTTAGGGCGGGGGAGAGCGGTATCATCCGGGTAAGGCAGCACCGAACATCTGCGCGACGCTATGAGGAGTTCCGGTCTTCGCTTTCTGGTGATCAAGGGCAGGCTGCGCCCTGAGTTCGTCTTTCAGTTCCTCTTCTTATTTCAGGTTGTCGCGTTTCACCCGCATCTGCTGCGAGGGCAGGCGGTTGCGCCAGCGGCTGCAGGGCGAACTATTCACGGCGTGGTGAAGTCGGGGAATATGCCGATTCCCGGCGCCGGAGTTTCCGCGGCGAATGCAGCCACGAAGGAACCAGTCAATACATCGACGGATGTGGACGGCAGTTACTGGTTGCGGATTCCCGGCGATGGGCACTATACGGTGCGGGTGCAGATGGCGGCGTTTGCCGGGAGCGCGCAGGAAGTGGTATTGGACGCAACCCATCAGGACGTGCAGGCGAATTTTGAACTGGTGCTGCTGTCGCGGGCACGAGAGGCTGGCGCCGATAAAGACCAGCGGCGCGCGAATGCTGCCGGACGCGGTTTTCAGAATCTTTCCGTGTTTCAGAGTGAAGCGGGGCAGGATGCGGGCAGTGGGTCCATGAGCGAGGTTGTGCCTTCCGGTATGCCAGTTCCCGGAATTGCACCGGACGTTGCTACGAACAGCGCGACGGAATCTGTAGCGGTTTCGGGCAACACTTCCAATTCGTTCAATGCGATGAGCGCCGACGAACTGCAGCAGCGCTTCAACGATGCCCGCCAACAGGGGGGAGGATTCGGAGGTGGAGGCGGATTTGGCGGTCCTGGAGGTGGTCCGGGGGGTGGTCGCGGAGGCGGAGGGTTCGGTGGCGGGGGCCCGATCGGTTTTGGCCGGCGGGGGTTTGACATCAATCGCCCGCATGGATCTTTATATTACGGCGTCGGCGATTCAGCGCTGAATGCATCGCCGTTTGCGCTCACCGGCCAGCCGGAGGAAAAACCGGCGTATTTCCAGAATAGCTTCGGCGGGTCCGTGGGCGGACCGCTGAACATTCCTCATATCTACCACGGCGGGAGCAAGACTTTTTATTTCATCAACTACAACGGCAGGCGCGCGGACAATCCTTTCGATCAGTTTTCGACCGTGCCGACGCTGCTGGAGAGGGAGGGAAACTTTTCCGGGATCACATACACTTCGGGACCCGAAAAAGGACAACCGGTTGAACTTTTCAATCCCACGAACAACGCCCCTTACACCAACCCGATTCCGATCAACCCGGCGGCGGAAGGATTGTTGAACTATATTCCATTGCCGAACTTGCCGAACGCAGGCAACTATCAAAACTTCCACTACGTGACTTCCGCCAACAGCGACAGCGACGATCTGAACATACGTTTGAACCACAGCTTCGGCGCAGCGCCCGCGGGCGGACGCCGCGGCGGAGGCCGCAACGCTCCGCGCAACAACCTGACGTTCGGCTTCCACTACCACGAATCGAGCACCACTCTGACGAATCCGTTCCCGAGTGTAGGCGGCAGCACAACCGTGCGCAGCTTTGACGTTCCCGTGTCCTACACGCGCAGCATCGGAAAGCTGACCAACATTGTTCGCGCCGACTTTAACCGCAGCCGGACGCGCACGCAGAATCTGTACGCTTTCAGCAACGACATTACCGGTACGCTGGGAATCACGGGAGTTTCGCAGAATGCGTTCGACTGGGGACTGCCGAATCTGTCCTTCACAAACTTCGCCAGTCTTCAGGACACGACTCCGCACCTCACGCGAAACCAGACCTACACCTTCTCCGACAATGTGATCTGGAATCACGGCAAGCATACCTGGCGCTGGGGCGGGGATTTCCGGCGTGTGCAGGTGAATGCGGAAACTGACAGCAATCCGCGCGGCTCGTTTGTCTTCACCGGCCTCAATACCTCGCAGCTCGGCGGCAGCGGAAACCCCGTGACGGGCACGGGATACGACTTTGCTGACTTTCTGCTCGGATTGCCGCAGCAGACTTCGGAACAGTTCGGGCAGAACAATCACTTCCGTGGCAACTTTTGGGATTTGTATGCGCAAGATGAGTGGAAGGTGCGCGCGAATCTGACGCTCAATCTCGGGGTGCGCTACGAGTACGTTTCGCCGCTTACGGAAGTGAACAATCTCATTGCGAACCTCGATCTCTCTCCCGGGGTGCTGAATCCGGCGCTGGGCACGCCGGCGGTGATGAGGATTCAGCCGGGGCAAGCCGGGCCATACAGCGGCAGCCTGCCGGCCAGCCTGGTGCGTCCGGATCGCAACAACTTTGCGCCGCGAATCGGCTTTGCGTGGAAGCCGTTTTCCAAAACCGTGGTGCGCGGCGGTTATGGCATCAACTACAACACGGGCGCGTATCAGAGCATCGCGCAGCAACTTGCCTATCAGCCGCCGTTCTCTACCACGGCGACCAACGTTCAGGCGCCTTTTCCGTCTCCCCCCAACCTAACGCTGCAAAACGGATTTCCAGCGGCCACCGGCATCACCAATAGTTATGCGGTGAATCCGAATTACCGGCTGGGCTACGTGCAGATTCGCAATCTGGACATTCAACAGCAGATTCGCCCCACCCTGCTGCTGAATATCGACTACACCGGAACCAAGGGAACGGATCTCGACATTCTGGAAGCGCCGAACCGAACCGCGACCGGCATTCGCATTCAGGGGGTTGACGCCTTCACCTACGAAAGCTCAGTGGCGGATTCGGAGGCCAACGCGGCATCGGTGCGGCTGCGCAAGCGGTTGTCGGGAGGAGTCGCGATCGGCGGCATCTACACGTTTTCCAAATCGCTGGACGATGCATCTTCCATCGGCGCGGGAGCAACCTCCGGGGCGAACACCCCTGGACTGGGCGCGGGCGGCACCGGCGCGGGCGGCGGCGGCGGTTCGTCGGGCGGAGGTGCGGCCAACGTTGCGCAAAATCCTTTCGATCTGCCTGCGGAACGCGGACTTTCCAGCTTCAACCAGACCCATAAGTTCACCGCGGATTATTTGTGGGAGCTACCCTTTGGCCACGACAAGCGTTGGCTCACCGGAAATACTCCGTTGCGTGCGATTCTTGGCGACTGGCAATGGAGCGGCGACTGGACGATCGCATCGGGCCTGCCGTTCACGCCGCGATTGCTGAACGACATCAATGACGTGAACGGGGGAACGAACGGCACGTTGCGGCCGAACTTAGTTTCTGCGCAATCGGTGAGCCTGCCGAATCCCTCGATTGCGGAGTGGTTCAATACCGCTGCGTTCGCTAAGCCGCCTGCAGGCACCTACGGCGATGCGCGACGCAACAGCATTATCGGTCCCGGCAGCAAAGTGTTTGACATGGCGTTCACGAAAATCTTTCCCCTGAAGGAGGCGCGCGTGCTGGAGTTCCGGGCGCAGGCCACCAACATTTTCAACTTAGTGAATTATTCCTCGATTGATACGAACTTCACCGCGCCCACCTTTGGCCGGGTTACGGCGGTTGGGGCCATGCGACAGTTTACGATTACGTCGCGCTTTCGTTTCTGAGGAGGACGCTGCTGCGGGAAACGCTTTCGAAGAGGATTGCCATGACTCTCACTCCAAATCGATTCGCCGATAGAGCTGTAGCGGTTCTGCTGCTTGTGCTCTTGTGTGCTACTTCGCCTTCGCAGCAGCAAACGGGATATGTGTTTCACGCGGAATCGGATCTCGTGCTGGTGAATGTGACGGTGAGGGATAAGAGCGGAAAGTTTGTGCCGGGATTGAAACCGGAAGATTTCACGGTTTTCGAGGACAACAAACCGCAGAAGATTGTTTCCTTTGATGTGGAGAACGTCGATGCCGCGCCAGCGTTGGATGTGGCGCAGGCGAAGCCGCTGCCGGAGCCGGCGTCTGGGCAGACGAGTCCGGCGGCCTCCGCTGCAGATGCCGCGGCCCAGCTCGCGGCCCAGTTCAAAGACCGGCGTCTGATTGTTTTGTTTTTCGATCTCTCTGCCATGGAACCGGATGAAATCGACCGCGCGGTTACGTCCGCTGAACGCTATGTCGGTACCCAAATGGCGCCCGCGGACCTGGTGTCGATTGTTTCGCTGGGAAGTTCGCTGCTGGTGAATCAGGACTTTACCGCGGATCACGCGCTGCTGAAGAAACAGTTGGACGCATTCAGTTCGGGCAGCGGCCAAGGTTTCGAGGAAGGAACGACCGGCACGACCGAGGGGACGCCCGACACCGGTCAGCCCTTTACCGCCGACGATACCGAATACAACATCTTCAATACCGACCGGCGCCTGGAGGCGCTGCGATCGGTGGCGGAAAAACTTTCGCACGTTCAGCAGAAGAAGTCGCTGATTTATTTTTCCAGCGGCATGGACCGCACCGGCATCGAGAATCAATCGGAACTGCGTGCGGCGGTGAACGCGGCGGTGCGTTCCAACCTGGCGATTTACACCATGGACATGCGCGGCTTGCAGGCGCTGGTGGCGGGCGGGGAAGCGCAGAACGCCAGCCTGCGCGGCGTTTCGGCGTATTCAGGACAGGCGACACTCAATGCGTTGAATTCCAATTTCACGACGCAGGAAACGCTGGTGACCCTGGCCAGCGATACCGGCGGGCGCGCGTTTCTCGACTCCAACGACTTCAGCAAGATTTTCAAGGGAGTGCAGCAAGACACCTCGACTTACTACCTGCTCGGCTATCACAGCACGAACACCGCGCGCGACGGCCGTTACCGTCACATCGTAGTGAAGAGCAATATCCCCGGAGTGAAGATCGACTACCGCCGCGGCTACTACGCGCCCGCGGATTATCAGCATTCCACGAAGGACGACAAAGAGCGGCAACTGGAGGAGGAACTTGCTTCCGAACTGCCGGCCACGGATTTCCCGCTGTATCTGGGCGTTGCCTACTTCCGCCTGGAGGGCAACAAGTTCTTCGTTCCCATTTCGCTGGTGGTGCCGGGATCGCAGATTCCATTCGTCCGCAGCAGCGACCGCGACAAGGCAACGCTCGATGTGATTGGAATGGTGCTCGATAGCGAACACCACCCCTTGAACAGAATTCGCGACACCGTGAAACTCGCGGTGAGCACGTCGGCCGAAGTGCAAAAAAAGAATGTGCAGTATGACACCGGCATGAGCCTGCTGAGCGGCAAGTATCACCTGAAATTTGTGGTGCGCGAGAATCAGACCGGCCGCATGGGATCATTCGAAACCGACATCGAGGTGCCAGAGTTGAAGGCATTGCCGCTGAAGATGAGTTCCGTGGTGCTCGCCAGCCAGATTCAAACGGTAAAAGTAAAGACGAGTGCGGACCTGAACCCGCTGGTGCACGACGGTTCCGAGATTATTCCGAACATCACGCATGTTTTCTCGGCCACGCAGCACCTGCTTCTTTATTATGAGGTGTACGATCCGGCGCGGCCGGCTGTCGCAGATTCTGCAAGAGGCACGGATTCTGGAAGAGACAAAGACAACAAGCCTGGTATCCGACTTTTGTCCAACGTCGCCTTCTTCCAGGGTAAAGCTAAAGCCTACGAAAGCTCGTTGGTGGAGTTGACGGAATTGAACGCGCGCGAGCGAAAGGCTGCCGTCTTTCAGTTAGACGTGCCGCTGACATCGCTCAAACCTGGTTTTTATACCTGCCAGGTAAATGTGATCGACGACGCCGGCGGGCACTTCCTGTTTCCGCGGCTTGCCTTGTTGATCCGGCAAGAGAGTTCGAGCGCTGCACGCTGAAGACAAATGTTCGTACGCTTAGGTAGACCCAATCGGGGGGAATCCCTTACAGGAGTGCACCCCGAAGAACTCGCGTAGGATATGTTTATGGCAATGAAGTACGTCCAAATTGAGAATGACCTCGAGATCCAACAGCGTCTGGAAGCAGAGCGCATGCGCTTGCGCAAAATCGCCGGCCTGGACCGGCCCACTCACTTCCATCGGCCGGTGGAACGCGCGTTCACGGCTGAGGAGCGCAGCAAGGTCACGATTCTTTTCGGCGGTTTCACCTGGAAGCACGAGGATCTCATCCGCGCCGTATTCCAGGGTTGCGGATATCGCTGCGAGAAGCTGCCCGTGCCGGACGTGCCTGCGTTCCAGATCGGCAAGGAATACGGCAACAACGGGCAGTGCAACCCGACGTATTTCACGGTGGGAAATCTGGTGCAGTATCTCCAATTCCTCGAGAAAGAAGGTCTGCCGCGCAAAGACATCATCGACAACTATGTCTTCTTTACGGCGGGTTCGTGCGGTCCGTGCCGCTTCGGCATGTATGAGGCCGAATACCGGTTCGCGCTGAAGAATGCCGGCTTCGACGGTTTCCGCGTGCTGCTGTTCAAGGACAGCGATGGAATCAAGGCGGCGTCGGGCGAACCGGGGTTGAAGTTCACCATCGACTTCGGATTCGGCATGTTGAACGCCATGCACCTGGGCGACGTGTTCAACGACCTGATCTACCAGATTCGCCCGTTTGAAGTGAACCAGGGCGAGACTGATCGCGTGTTCCGCGAGACGGTGGACGCGCTCTGCGAGGACCTCAGGAATCGGGATTCGTTTGAAATCGAGGAGCGGGCGCCGAACTGGGCCAAGCCGAAGTTCAAGAGTAACAAGATTCTACGGAACACTTTTAACGTGTTCGGCAAGATGCACGAGCATTTGTGGGGAAAGGATTATCTCAATGCTCTGGCCGCCGCTCGCGAGAAGATGGACAGCATCGAAGTCGACCGCACCAGGGTAAAGCCGGTGGTGAAGATCACGGGCGAGTTCTGGGCGCAGACTACCGAGGGTGACGGCAACTTCCACATGTTCGAGTTCCTCGAGCGGGAAGGCGCGCAGGTGCTGGTCGAACCGATCGCGACCTGGGTGGCGTACCTGATGAACCAGGCGAAAGCGCACGCGAAAGCCAAGTGGCCGGTGAACCGTCCGCACCGGAATCCACAGTGGTGGGAATTGAAGAAGCACCTGGCGAATGATCTGGGATTGCGCAAGAAGTTGATGGGCATCGGCGCCGGCGAACGGATGTGGAACTACCTGTATCACCGGACGATCAAGAATCTCGGCGGGATTACGCATCACCTGGCGCCGCAGACCGAGTTGGCCCAGATGGCCCATCCTTTCTACAACCAATTTGCGCGCGGAGGAGAAGGGCATCTCGAGATCGGGAAGAACGTGTACTACACGGTCCACCATCTCTGCCACATGGTGCTGGCGCTGAAGCCGTTCGGGTGCATGCCGTCGTCGCAGTCCGACGGAGTGCAGTCGGCAGTGGTGAACAAGTTTAAGGACATGATCTTCCTGCCGATCGAGACCTCGGGCGAGGGCGAAGGCAACGCGCACAGCCGCGTGCAGATGGCGCTCGGCGAAGCCAAGGTGAAGGCCAAGACGGAGTTTGAGCTATGCTTGAAGTCCACGGGCAAGAGCCTTGATGAAATTCGGGAGTACGTGGCGGAGCATCCGGAACTGCGGCGGCCGTTCTACCACGTGCCGCACCGTGAGGGGATCGCGGGCACGGCGGCGCAGTTCATCCTGCACGTGAACGATCGCATTAATAAAGAAAAGGGCACCCGGTTCCTGCTGCGTCGCACTCGCGTGCCGGGGACAGCGCTTACCGATGCTGCTTAACGATCTGGCCGGCAGTGCAGTATGTGCGGCTGCCGGTTCCTTATTTTTCGGTCTGAACCTGATTGGAGAGATTGAATGCACGACCATTTGACGGGACATGATCGACAGCCGCCCCAGTTATGCCAGATTGCCGCGGCTCCGTACCAAAAGCCGCACGACCACCATACGCAATTCCTGGTGGGGCTCGACGTTGGTTCGACAACCGTGAAGGCCACCGTGGTGGAGGCCGCGACCGACCAGATTCTCTGGCAGGACTACCAGCGGCATGAAACAAAGCAACCCGAGAAAACTCTGGAATTCCTGCGCCGCATGGAGGCAGAGGTCGGAATCAACCGGCACAACACGCGGATGTTCATGACCGGCTCCGGTGGTGCTGGGATCGCGGATCAGATCGGCGCGAAGTTTGTGCAGGAAGTGACGGCGGTGTCACTAGCCGTAGAGAAACTGCATCCCGAAGTGTATTCGGTGATTGAGCTGGGTGGACAGGACGCGAAGATCATCGTCTTCAAGGATGACGATGAGACGGGGCGCAAGAAGAAAATCCCGTCCATGAACGACAAGTGCGCGGGCGGCACCGGGGCGGTTATCGACAAGATCAACGCCAAGCTGAAGATCCCAGTGGACGAGCTCGCGATGCAGGGCTACTACGGGATCAAACTGCACAAGGTGGCCGGCAAGTGCGGTGTGTTCGCCGAGACCGACATTAACGGCCTGCAGAAAGTGGGAACGCCGCCGGATGAGTTGATGGCTTCGCTGTTCGAAGCGATCGTGCTGCAGAACCTAAGCGTTCTAACGCGCGGCCACACGCTGCGGCCCCACGTTTTGCTGCTGGGTGGGCCGAACAGCTTCATCAAAGGGATGCGCGAGGCGTGGCAGGCGAACATTCCGCGCATGTGGCAAGAGCGCAAAGTTGCCATCCCCGAGGGCGCGAAGCCGGAAGATCTGATCAAGGTTCCCAATAACGCGCAGTACTTCGCGGCCCTGGGCGCGATTGAATTCGGCAAGAGCGAGGACGATTGCATCGGCTGTTACCAGGGCCACGAACAGCTGGAGTACTACATCGAGTTCGGCCGGCAGGAGGAAAAAGCGAATTCTGGCGCGAAGGGGCTGGTTGCGAAAGAAGGGGAACTCGACGCGTTTAAGGAAGCGTACCGCCGGAAGAAGTTTACCCCCGCGACGTTCCAGAAAGGTCAGACCGTCGCTGGTTTTATCGGCGTCGACGGGGGTTCGACTTCCACCAAAGCCGTTCTGCTGGACGAGCGGGGCGACATCCTGTGCAAAGCCTACCAGCTCTCGAACGGAAACCCGATCCAGGACACGATCGAGATGTTCGAGAACCTGCGCGGACAAGTCGAAGCGCAGAATGCGAAGTTAGAAGTCCTGGGAGTCGCCACCACCGGCTACGCCAAGGATATTTTGAAAGACGTGTTGCATGCGGATGTCGCATTGGTAGAGACCGTGGCTCACACCGAGTCGGCGCTCAAGTTCTATGAGGACCCGCACGTGATCGTCGATGTGGGCGGCCAGGATATCAAAATCATCATTCTGCACAACGGCCGAGTGAAAGATTTCAAGCTGAATACGCAGTGCTCTGCGGGTAACGGGTATTTCCTGCAATCGACCGCCGAAGGATTTGGGTTGGGCGTCGAACAATATGCCGATCTCGCTTTTTCCGCGCAGGCCATGCCGGTGTTTGGTTACGGCTGCGCGGTGTTCATGCAATCGGACATCGTGAACTTCCAGCGGCAAGGTTGGAGGGCGGAGGAAATTCTTGCCGGAATGGCGGTCGTCCTGCCGAAGAATGTGTTTCTCTACGTTGCCAGCATCCCGAATCTAGCGGCGCTGGGAACGCGTTTCGTACTGCAAGGTGGGACGCAGAACAACCTGGCGGTGGTAAAGGCCGAAGTCGATTTCATCCACAACAGCTTCCGCGCCGCGGGCAAGAAGCCCGAGATCATCGTGCATGAGTTCTGCGGAGAATCAGGCGCGATCGGCGCGGCTGTGGAAGCGCTGCGTTTGTGGCGGAAAGGACTGCAAACGACGTTCGTCGGCCTGGAGGCCGTCAGAAAAATTCAGTACCGTACCACCCGCAGCGAAGCGACGCGCTGCAATTTCTGCAAGAACAACTGCCTGCGCACCTTTATCGACATCAGAACTGCTCCCAAGGATGAGATGAGCATCGTTCCCATTCAGAAGGTCACCAAAGTTCCGTTAATGCGTGGGGAACAGCGGTTGATCATCGCAACCTGCGAAAAGGGTTTGGTCGAAGATGTCAACGAGATGAAAGACATTAAAGCGGGCCTCGACGAGATCAAAGAAAAATATCCCAACTTCGTGGACTTCGCTGCCCACGAGGTTTTCCGGCCGACGAATGCGAAAAGCATCGCGGATCCGATCCCGACTCGAGCCTGGACGAAGGCGGCCAAAGAGCGCATCGCGTTAATGCAGAATCGCAGCAATCTTCGCATCGGCATTCCGCGCGTGCTGAACATCTATGCCTACGCGCCGCTCTTCAACGCGTACTTCGAAAGCCTCGGAGTCGAACCGGAAAACATCGTTTACTCCGACTACACCAGCTCCGATCTCTACCGCGCTGGGGCGAGCCGCGGTGCCATCGATCCGTGCTTTCCGGCGAAGGTCGGCATTTCGCATGTCTACAACCTGATCCAGGAGAAGCATCGGAAGAAACCGCTGGACGTGATCTTCTTCCCGATGTACGACGTGCTGACCTCGCCGCTGGTGAAGATCGTGGCGGCGAATGCTTGTCCTACCGTGACCGCAACACCGGAAACGGTCAAGGCCGCGTTCACCAAGGAGAACGACGTCTTTGCCGAGCACAACGTAAAGTACATCGATCCAATGCTGAACTTTGCGGATCGCAAGCTGTTCGCTCATCAAATGCTGCAGGCATGGCAGCCGATTCTCGGACTGTCGCAGGAGGAGAACGATCGCGCGGTTGAGGTGGGTTACAAGGCGATGGCCGGCTACGAAAGCAGCATCCGCAGGCGCGCTCGCCAGGTGATGGACCAGTTGGAACGCGAAGATCGCATCGGCATCGTGATGCTAGGCCGTCCGTACCACCACGATCCCGGGTTGAATCACGAGATCCTGGAAGAGTTCCAGAAGCTGGGCTATCCGATCTTCTCGCAGAACACGCTGCCTCTGGACGAAGACATGCTGGAGCGCCTGTTTGGCGAGGAAGTGCGCGCCGGGGTGATCAGTCACCCGCTGGATATTTCGGATGCGTGGAAGAACTCGTTCTCCTGCAGCACGAACCATAAGGTGTGGGCCGCGAAGTTTACGGCGCGACATCCGAACCTGGTGGCGCTGGAGATCTCGAGTTTCAAGTGCGGCCATGACGCGCCCATCTATGGCGTGATCGAGGGGATCATCGAGCAGTCGGGCACGCCCTATTTCTGCTTCAAGGATTTGGACGAGAACAAGCCCTCGGGCTCGATCAGGATTCGCGTCGAGACCATCGATTACTTCCTGCGTCGGTATCGTGAGGAGGTCATCAAGAAGCGCAAGGCGGTGCAGGAGATCGAGGCGCAACTCGCGGATTACGAAAATCAACTGCGCGCGCAACTGGAGCCGGAGCCGGGGGCGCGAGAAGTAGCGGCCGACTGATTTCTGAGCTAAAGATTTCTGAGCTACACGCCCCGCGACCCGCGCGTTACCCGAGGATCGGTGGCTAGCCGGTTCAGATCATCCATGGTTGTGCAATGATTTTGTCGCTTGAATATGTGAACATGGAAACCGCGATGTTTTAATCAGGGGTATATATCAGGAGGTATATATGGTGACAAGTTTAAGGATGATTGCACTTTGCGTGACTCTCTTGGCGCTCACGCCGCTTCTCATCTTCGCGGGGTCAACTCCGTCGGTGGGCAGCCTGGCTCCCGAATTCACGCTCAACTCGCAGGAAGGCACTCCGGTCAGCCTGATGGATTATCGCGGCAAGTGGGTGGTCTTGTACTTCTACCCCAAGGACTTCACCAGCGGCTGCACCATTGAGGCGCACAACTTCCAGCGCGACCTGTCGCAATATCAGCAGAAGAATGCCGTGGTGCTTGGGGTTAGCGTGGATAGCGCCGACTCTCACAAGCAGTTCTGCGCCAAGGAAGGGCTGAACTTCAAGCTGCTGGCCGACACCGACCACAAAGTGTCGAGTGCCTATGACTCGTTGACCAACTTCGGGCTGGTCAAGGTCGCTGCAAGGCACACCTTCATCATCAATCCAGAGGGCAAGATTGCGAAGGTATTCACCGAGGTAAATCCAGATCAGCACAGTGCTGAAGTGTTGGCGGCACTCGCGGAACTGCAAAAGTAGAGGCGGGCTTCCCACTTCCGCCTGTAGAGACGGAACTTGCCCCGTCTCCGGAGACGCGGCAAGCCCCGTCTCTACGGAAACCAGAAGCCCCTTTAGGGGCTGGGCATCGATATCTTAGGAGCCCTGCGGGAAATGCAGGAGGCCCGGCCATTCGCCGTCGAGCGGCGGCTGAGCGAGTGTCCTCACTCTTGGCATGGCCGGGCCCCAATTTGCGGTATTCAGTTTTTGGCTCCTCCAAATTATTACTAGACCCTTCTGACCTCGGCTGTCAGTGATCTTTGTCACGAATGCACGGTCAATTTGCCGTCGATCCTGGACTCCCGTCCAGTGCGTGCAATCAGTGACAAAACACTCCGCTATCTAAAGCTGGCAGATGCGCATCCATAGTGCCGGTCACAGGGTTGCAAATCAGTCCCAGTTTCCTATGAACCTGCACTGCCTCGCTGTGGGTTGATGACATGGCACTACGCAATCCATAGGAGCGCTGAAATCGAACCCGACGGCCGGTAACTGCAGCGGCGAGTGACCCCAATCACAGGTTTGGGTGAGGAAGGGCACTTGCAGCATTCCCCAGAACAGAGCAAAATGCTGTGACCGAAGTTAGGGACGTCTGCAGTCCCAGGCAATCGGGATCGCTTGAGTTTTGCCCGCAGCTCAGCTCCGCGCGATTGGCCCCAAGGGCACAGGCAATAAGGAGGATTCACCATGGCATCAAATACTCTCACCATCACCGATAATCGCAACGCCACAAGCTACAACCTGCCGATTGAGAATGGTACGATCCGGGCCATGGACTTGCGGAAGATCAAGACCGGCCCTGACGACTTTGGGCTCATGACCTACGATCCCGCGTTCATGAATACTGCGTCCTGCCGCAGCAGCATCACCTTTATTGACGGCGAACGCGGCATCCTTCGCTACCGAGGCTACCCCATCGAAGTGCTGGCCGAACACTGCACCTTCCTCGAGGTTGCCTACCTGCTGCTGTTCGGCGATCTGCCCGCTCCAGAGGATCTGAAAAACTGGATCAACCAGATCACCCATCACACGATGTTGCACGAATCGACGAAGCAGTTCATGGAGGGCTTTCGCCACGATGCCCATCCAATGGCCATGCTGGTGAGTACGGTGGCCGCCCTCTCCAGCGTCTATCCCGAGTCTAGAAAGATTCAAGATCCCGCCAACCGGCTGCTGCAGATCAAACGGCTGATTGGCAAGATGCCGTCCATCGCGGCCATGTCGTATCGACACAGTCTCGGCTTTCCTTACGTTTACCCGGACAACGATCTCAGCTATCCGGAAAATTTCATGAACATGTTGTGGAGGATGGTGGAGCCGAAGTACATGGCCAACCCCGTGTTAGCCCGCGCGTTGGACATTCTCTTCATTCTGCATGCCGACCACGAGCAGAACTGCAGCACCAACGCCATGCGGGCCGTAGGTAGCTCCCAGGCCGATCCCTACCTGGCAACCGCGGCCGCGGCGGCTGCCTTAGCCGGACCGCTGCACGGCGGAGCCAATGAAGCCGTTCTGGTGATGCTCGACGAAATCGGCTCCAAGCAGAATATTCCTGCCTACATCAAGAAGGTTAAAGAAGGGCACGGCAAGCTCATGGGCTTTGGCCACCGCGTCTATAAGAACTACGATCCGCGTGCCAAGATCATCAAATGGACGGCGGAGAAAGTATTCGCAGTCACGGGCGGAAATCCCAAACTTGAGATCGCGCTCGAACTGGAGCGGATCGCTCTTGAGGATGAATACTTCGTCTCGCGCAAACTGTATCCCAACGTGGACTTTTACTCGGGAATCATCTATCAGGCCATGGGCTTCAAGCCGGAAATGTTTACCGTGCTGTTTGCCATCCCGCGCACCGCAGGCTGGCTGGCCCAATGGCAGGAGATGCTCACCGACCCCGAGCAGAAGATCGCGCGTCCGCGGCAGGTCTACACCGGACACGAAGTACGGGAGTTTGTGCCGGCTGAAAAACGCACGCCGGCTTTGGCCACGACGCGTTAGAGCCTGGCGCCTTGTGGTGCCGGCAGACTCGGTCACCGGCGGGTGGCCCGGGTGGCGGATGGCCCGGGCCTCGCGTCTATCCTGACTCTGAAGGGTTTCCCCGTCCAAGCTCCGCTTGGGCGGGGTTTTTCGTCAGTCACCCCGCGCGACGGCTTTTCGCTCGGCAAGACCATTCCGTTGGACTTACACCAACCCTCAGAAGCGAATCCGTATTAACGAAATCACCGGGACAGCTTACTAGCACTCGCTTTAGCCAACATGCTGGTGCCCTGTCTGCGTGAGCGGCAAAGAACTATTTCCTTGCCATGAGTTTACGGAGAATCCCATTGCATTCCCGCCAACATACAGTTTCGCTGTGTGGACTGTGCCGCCCATCCTCGATAAAACGCAACTCCGCGCCTGCCAGCGCGTCGTGGGCTCGTTCGATCTCTCCCGGCTCCGTTCGAGGATCGCGTCTCCCGTGCACAAATGTCACCGGCACTTTCAGTTCGCCCAGTCGCCCGTCGTACAAATCTTCGTCCGCTCGCGTGCTGGAAGCCGCGAGTCTCAACCAGGCACGGCAATTCCGCTGTAACACATTCCTCCATTGCTCCTCGCCATGATCCACCACCAGCAACCTTTGTGCCTCTTCACTTACGTCCTCCGGTTGCGCCGCAAATCGCTTGAAGAAACTACGTGAGTTCGGCTTGTTCCGATAGAAATGAAATGCTTCTAGAATCAGCCGCGCGCACCGCTGTGGCGCCGACAGCCCGATCATCGCGGCAATCACCGCTCCATCGCTGTGTCCCCAAAAAGCCGCTCGCTCGATCCCCAGTGCATCCAGCACAAGAAGGGTCTCCTCCGCTGCCCGGCGATGAAAGTCCGTCGGCATCTGCCCCGGCAATCGCGTTGAGCGCCCGTAGCCGGACCGATCCGGAACCACAAAGCAGACTTGCTGTCCCAATGCCTCGATCTGCCGGTCGATCGGATACACCCCATAACCCCACCCCCCATGCAAAAATACCACTGGCCGTCCGCTACCTACATCCCGGTAGTGAATCCTAACGGGTCGAGCGCCAGGTGCATGCGGCGAGTTTGGCAATTCCACAAACGGCATGTGATCTCAACTTATTTCGCTGGCGAACTTCTTGAGTCCAGAGAAGTGTGGACAGTTCCTAACGATCTCAAGGGCTGCGTCATGCTAACTTGAGAAATTCCCGGGAGCAACATCGACTAGGCCCAGCAGCGAGCAGCCCAGTTGGCGGCCTAATAGCACGCGGCCAACTCCCGCGCCCAATTCCGCCCCAGCAGTCCCTGATCTTCCGTGACCTCGGAAGCATCCTCGCCAATTGCTAAGCTCCGAGTGAGTTCCAGGAGGCCCCTTGCCCGCGACCGCTCACCAACCCGCTCACCAAGCTACGATCAAGATTCTCTATGGCGAGTCGGACGAACACACTCTTTCCGCCCAAGCCGCCGAAATGAAAAAAGCCGGACATCACGTGACCACTGCCCTGAACCGTCATGGCGTTCAGGAAGCCCTGCGCCGCGATGCCTTTGACCTGGTCATCCTCGGCCCCACCTTGTCCAAGGACGATCGCCATCACCTGCCCTACATGGTCAAGAAGGCCCACGCAGGAACGAAGGTTCTGGTCATGCACGCCGGCACCCACCATCACGAAGTCGACGCCGCCGTGGACTCCAACCTGAGCATGCACCGGATCCTCGAGCGGATTGCCGCCCTGCTTCAGCCCGCGCCCGTCCGCTAACCGCCAATCGACCATGATTTGCGCGGCGTCGTAGAGACGCGGCTTGCCGCGTCTCATGGGCACGCTGAGACGACGCAAGCCTCGTCTCTACCGCTGATTTTTGTCCGAGAGGAAGTTCCAGAAACTTAAAATGGGCCGCCAGCCAAGAAGCGGTGACTCTTCCTTGGCTATCGGCCCATTCGATCCGGACTGGGATCGGAGGTGATATCTACATGGTAGACCCTCCGCCCCGATTGTCAAGCATCAACTTCCAGCCCCAATATTGCCTCAATTCGGGAAAATTCCGCGCCGAAACCCGCCCCAATCATGTTGAACCACATTAAAAGTGTCCCCCTGAAACCACAATAGAAGTGTCCCCTTTTAGAGTTCCTTCGGCGAGGAGGAACCGAGATTGGGGAGAACGGGATTGAGCAGGAAAGAGTTGAGACGGGTGG